>Ga0126311_10000678_pt1 | contig 15765 bp, 15 predicted proteins | sample Plot61_FD_92539 | JGI IMG/M metagenome (GOLD analysis project Ga0126311, IMG submission 92539) | Serpentine soil microbial communities from UC McLaughlin Reserve, CA, USA - Plot61 | ecosystem: Environmental > Terrestrial > Soil > Grasslands | place: USA: UC McLaughlin Reserve, Lake County... | reverse complement strand
AGCGACCCGATCCCTCGTCGAATAGATAGGCATGAATGAAGAAGCGTCCCAAGGAGTATATATAGCGATCCACGCCCAGTAAAGACGCCCGGTTAAGACACGGAAGGGCTCGATCAGGCGTGTGAGACAGGCGTTATTGCGGTGTTTTTCCTCATGAATTGAGAGAAGCCGGGCTAAAATTCCGTGCCCGGGGGGTAGGTGAATCCGCAATCGACGATATGCCAGAGCTGTAAAGACCGGACAAGCTCGAGGTTGATGACGAAGCCGGGGCCGAGGCGGCGGGCGATCTCTACCGGGAAGAGCACGGGCCAGATTCTCTCTTCCGTGATCACGTCTTCAACCTCCGCCCGCTCCCCCTCAATCCTTGTAATTCGGAAGTAACTTTCGAGAGCGCCGACATCGCCCGGCGTGTCGATGTCGTACTGGCTCTGCCCGCCTTCTTCGAATGAGCTCAGGAATTCCGGGAATGCGAATGCCCCTCCGCGCTCGATCACGTGAAGAGAGAGGGCTCTGCCGATCTCAACGGCGCGTGGCATAGTCGACCCCAGCTCGCTTACAACCTCTCTTAATATTCCCGGCGTCCCGGTAGAGTCGTGCCTGTCAATCCAATCCCAGAAAATATCGAGGACCCGCATCAATTCGAGCGGCTCTGGAAGAAGGGCGGAGCATGGACCGGATAATTCGGAAGAGGCGTGGAGCTGGTATCGGGTCTGCGACGGGAAGGTGGCTTCTTCGACGTACCATCTGGCGATAAAGTCGCGTAAAACTCGCGGGGTGATCTCGGCCAGGTCGCGTATTTTCTTGCCGGAAAGAAATGCCACCAACAGTCCGAGCGAAGCGGCCATGTCGACGTGCGCTGAAACCGGATCGCCAGCCTTCGGCCGCGCGCCGGCCTGCGCTAGAAATGAGGCGATAGCTCCCTCGGCCGTCATCTCTTCTTCGCGGAGGCCCCTCTCCTCGCGACCTTCGTTCCTCGGGCCGGTTGCTTTACCGCCTGCCTCTTCGCCGGAGCCCTCCCGGCGACTGCCTTCTTGGCCCCTGCCTTCTTAGCTCCGGCCTTTTTAGCTCCTGTCTTCTTGGCACCTGTCTTCCGGGCCGCACTTACCCGGGCCCCTGTTGACTTTCGAGCGCCCGCCGACTTGCTTGAAGACGCGGCGGCGCGTCCACGGGAGCTGCTTTTTGCCTTCGCCCCGTTAGATTTCCCCGATGACGCAACGGTTCTGCGGCGGGCGGCCTCCCCCGTGGAGGTCGCGGCTCCAGTCGATTTCTTAGCGCGGCCTTTTGAAGGGCTCTCCGGCGCGGCGTTGCCATTCAGAAGGTCCCAGAGCCTCTGATCGTCTTCGAGGCTGCTCAGCTCATCGACGGGTTGCTTGTAATGCAAGAGCAGCGCGTACAGGTGTTCGATAGAAAACTTTTTGTCGCCGAGTAAGGTCCTCAGGACTTTCTCGACCCTGTCCGGGTATTGTTCCGCCATTCGCTCGAAGGCAACGATCGGAATATCGGGGTCCTTGATGTAGGTCCAGACAACGTCTTGATAATCCGGGACCGCCTTTCCCGGCCGGTCGGACTCGAAAACGCGCCTGAATTTCGGGTAATCCGGCAGGAGAACTATGCCGTCGAACTCATCGCAGAGAATGGTGATCTCGGTTGTGGCGCTCAGTTGATCGGGCATCGGCGGCATGCCGGGCACCTTGAGCTCCCGATTGAATTCCGCCTCAAACCTCTCTGCCTGAGTGAGCCCGGTTTCTGCGTCGCGTCGCTCGGTGAAGAGGTAGTGCTGAAATCTTCCGAGGGTCGGGGTCAGCTCGCTTGAAGGGATGGTCAACTCGTCGCATCCGAAGAGCTCGCAGAAGGCGCTGCACTGTTCCTGCTGAGCCTTCTCGATTGCTTCGGGTGAATTCAAGGCCTCAAGCGCCCGTCGCATCTCCAGCGCCTCCATCGCGGTCTCGCGGTCGGGCATTATGAATTGCAACCCTGAAAGGATGAACTTATCGCCGAGCGGAAGCAGGCGGGCCGCTATGCACTGGCCGCGCTTAAACGGAGTCTCCTTGAGGTTCGTGACGGTCTTTACGTCGAGTTCGTCGCCATTATCGAGATCGCTCAGCTTGAGCGAGTTCTTATTTAGGGAGCGAATTTCGAATACGCTATTTATCGAGTCTTCCCAATCGAGGAGCACCCGCTGGTCTTGTTCGCTCAGATCCTCGCGCGAGTTCAGGAAGCGACTGATGGTGCTCTCCCCCTGCTCGTCGAACCAGTCGAAGAGGAACCAGTCGAGCACGCTCTCCTCTTCGTGCTCATCCGTTTTATCGGAGAGCTCGAAAAAAAGCTCGTGCTGTCTATCGTACTCTTTCTTCAAGGGCCCGGCGGTAGCAAACTCCACCAGCTCGTTCTTAAGTTCCTCGGCTCGATTCAGGCCGACGGGGCCGCCCTCAGCTTGCGAGGTTGATGACATCACGCTCTCCTCCTTAGGCTCGATCTTCTCAAGGCTCTAAAATAACGAGAGAATTCTATTCCCCGTTCTCAAAAGTCGTCAACTCGGGCCGAATACATCTTTACACTGTGCGTTGGGGAATCGCTTCTTTATTTTTTTCAATGGACCTGATGGCGGAGAGGGCGGCGCTTGACAGGTAGGGGCTGGGGTCTCGGCTGGCGCGGTACAGCGCGGGCAGGGCGGAGCGGTCTCCGATCATTCCCAGGGCGACTACGGCCTCTTGCCGCACGTAGTGCTCGCCGTCGGTTTCGATAATTTGGATTAAACTGGGGACGGCCCGGGCCGCCGCGGGCCCGTTGCTTCCTAGCGCGCGAGCCGAGCGGCCTCGAACGAAGTCGTTCTTATCTGAAAGCGCGGAGATCAAGGGGAGGATGGCGGCTCCGTCGCTGTACTCGCCGAGCGCGACGGCGGTTGCGCCGCGCACTTCATCGCTTTTATCTTTCAGGGCAGCCACGAGCGGGCCCGTGCCCGAGGGGGCGCGCAATCTGCCGAGCGCATAGGCGGCGGTCTTTCGCACGAAGATGCTCTTGTCCTGCGCCAGGCGGCTCGCGATGGCCGGAACGTAAGCCGCGTCTCCCGCCGCTCCAAGCGCGGCGATTGCCGAGGCGCGCACCCTTTCGGACGGGTCGTTGACCATCGCTGCGACGAGCGCATTGGCAGCCTGGGTTTCCAACGCCGCGAGCCCTCTCACGGCATCTCGCCTCTCTTCTTCATCCGAAGACTTGAGCTTATCGGAGAGCCGCGCCATCTCTCTCTCGGCGGATTGGCTATCGCTTACCGCGCGGACTTCAGGAGGCGCGGGTCGAGTGCCCTCCGCCCGAGCGCAGACCGGGCCCGTTGCCAGCAATGGCAGAAGATAAAAGCCTGGTATTGAGAGAATGATTGAGAACCGAGATCTGATCTGCAAATATCCTTACCTTCTAAAGACCTCGCCCGCCGGCTGTGAAGTAGGCTTCTCTATGATCGGCTTTGCGCCTCACGCGCTCCCACTCGCTCACCATCCGCGCGCGGCGATTCTCTAACGCATCGGCCAGCAGATTCAACAACTCATCGTCGAACAGGTCGGGCCTGGACGCTTGCTCGCCCAGCGACTCCATTATATTTATGTAGTCGAGCACTTCTTTGATTTCAGGCTCCGTTAGTGTTTCGGCTTTAAGCTTGAGTATCTGGCGATTGGTAGTTCGTTCTCCCATCCTGCACCTCGCTTCCGAGCGCCGGCGGGAGATTGACCGCGGAGGAATCATCCCGCTGGAAGACTTTGCTTTGTGTTTCGTGAGACGCCGCCCACGATGAGTCTCATATTATTGGATTACCCCAGCTATAACTTGAGATGTGCTCATCATAGCCCAATGGACCGGTCAAATCAAGAGACTATGACCTCTGCAAAACCACCGATAAAGGAGCGCTCGCGGGCCCGAAAGGGCATCCGGGCATCAGCTTTCAGCGAGGGCCAGGCGGGTCGGCCTCCTCCGACCGCTTATATATTTTCACGTTGCTTGACACTATTTACGACGGCCACTTACACTTGTTTGACTGAAATCCTCAAAAGGAGCTGGCCTTGCAAACTAGAGATGAAATGAGCGGAGGCATTCCGCGCGGTTACAGAGACAGCAGAACGTATGATGCCCCGAGGCCTTACCCGGCGGGCAGGCGGGCGGCGGCGGTCCTTCTCGCATGGCTGATACCGGGCGCGGGCCATCTTATACTCGGCAAGGTGGGGCGGGGCCTGCTCTTCTTGATAGTGCTCACGGGAACCTTCATCCTGGGTCTCGCCCTGCGCGGCCGCCTCTTCTGGCCGACCGTGGCCGACCCGCCCTCGGCCCTCCATTTCGATCTCATAACCGTGCTCTGGTTCCTGGCGCAGATAGGCTCGGGCCTCTGCTACATCGTCTCTTATCTTCTCGGGTTCGGAACGATGCCGCAGCCCGAGGCCGCTACCTTCGAGTACGGTAACACTTTCCTCTTTCTCGCGGGACTGCTCAATTACCTCGTCGTCTATGACGCGTATGACGTAGCGAAAGGGAGGAAACGCTGATGCACGTGCTGATGATGTCGCTTTACGCGGCGATAGCCGCGACGGTCCTTGCCGCCATAGAGCCGAAACACCACAGCGTGCGAGACCGGGCCATTCATGGGTTGAAGGTCTTCGGAGCGTTCCTCGGCGTCGGCCTCCTGCTTTCCTGGATACTTTTCCCGATCCCGTGGTAGCCGCGCGGAGCATCGAAGCCGTCCAACGATCGGGGGAGAGATTATGAGAGTCGCCTTCATCATATTCGAGGGAATGACCGCGCTCGATTTCGTCGGCATATTCGATCCGGTCACGCGGTTGAAAACCATGGGCTTCATCGAGGGGCTTGGCTGGGAAGTATGCTCGCCCACGAAAGATGTCTCTGACGGAGCGGGGCTTCGCTTCGTCCCGACGAGCGTGGGGGAATCGCTTGAGCCATTCGAGCTGCTCATCGTGCCGGGAGGGTACGGGACGAGGCGACTGGCCCGCGACCCGGAATTCGTCGAATGGCTCAAGACGGCGACCGGTTGCAGGCTGAAGGCCTCCGTTTGCACGGGCTCGGTCCTGCTGGGGGCGGCGGGATTCCTGAAAGGGAAGCGGGCGACGACACACCGCGCGTCGTTTGACGAGCTTCGCCCGTATTGCGAAGAGGTCGTCGACCGAAGAATCGTCGATGAAGGCGAGGTCATAACCGCGAGGGGCGTATCGAGTTCTCTCGATCTCGGCCTGTACCTCTGTGAGAAATTCGCAGGCCCCGAAGTGAAAGAAAAGATTCGCATCCAGATGGACTACCGGACGGCGTAATCGAGAGCCTTCCCTCGACCCGAGCCCGGCGCAACGCGAGCGAAGGCGGAGGAATCCAAAGAGCATGCCGAAGACATTTTCGAGAGCCTTCTCTCTTTCCCTGATCTCCGTTCTTATCTTTCTATCCGCGCAGGCCGGCGGGCGGCAGCAGGGGCGCAAGCTTCTGCCCGTGGACGAAGCCTACAAGGACAAGACGTTCCTGGCTTTCAGGGACCGATTGCTCGAAGCGGCGAAGAATCGCGATTCGAAATTTGTGATGAGCGCAGTGCACTCTCGGATCAGGAACAGCTTCGGGGATTCCGGAGGCGTCGGGGAGTTCCGCAAGAAGTGGAAGCCGGAGCGCCCCGACAGCGAGCTCTGGGATACGCTCGTCGAGATTTTGTCGCTCGGCGGAGCCTTTCGGAATGCCGGGAAGGGCAGCGATTTCTGGGCCCCGTATGTCTTCAGCAGTTTCCCCGAAGATATGGACTCCTTCGAGTACGTCGCGGTGACCGGGGAGAACGTCAACGTCCGGCAGAAGGCCGACCCGGCTTCGCCGGTGATCTCGATACTCTCATACGACCTCGTCAAAGCGCCGGAGGGACTCTCCGGGAAGAAGGCGGGCGATTGGGTCAAGATCGTTTTACCGGGCGGGAAGGACGGGTTCGTTTCCGCCAGATTTCTGCGGAGCCCCGTCGATTACCGCGCGAGCTTCACCAGGGTGAAGGGCAGGTGGATGATGTCGGCGCTGGTCGCGGGGGACTGATCTTCAATCCTTGCCGAAGCGCGTTACCATGAATCGCTCGACGCGCACGGGATCTCCAAGATTGATCCCCGCCTTCTGGTGGACCGCGCGCCATTGTTGGCCCGGGGTGTCGATTCCGTCGATGCGGGGCAGCAAGAGCCCGCGCCCTCGCCCGCCGAGCGACTCCACTATGACTCCGTAGCGAGCGGGATCGAGGTCTTCGATCCCGCTCACCCGTTCGGGCGGCATCAGCACGTCGACCCCGTAGGTCAGATCGCTCAACTCTCCGGGTGCGACGGGAGGGAACCTCGGATCACGGGTCGCCGCGCTTATCGCGTTTTGAATGATCTCCTCGGCGATGGTATCGCGCGAAGGCGACACCGTCCCGATGCAGCCGCGCAAGGCCCCGCCCGTAGTCCTTATGGTCACAAAGGCTCCGGCGGTTTGAGCGAGTATGCCTTCGGGGCGCGCGGGCGGAGCGACCACCAGTCCGTCCCGGATGAAATTTTCGACCGCCGCGCGCGCGAGGTCCTGCGGCGCAATCGTGTTGGGTAGAGTTTCCATACGTCCTCCGCGATTATTCTCGAATCATCGCGTACATAACTTCATCGACCGTCAGGCCCTCCTTCGTGACGGCCTTCCTCAAACGAGCTTCAAAGGTAAAGCCCGCTTTCTCCAGCACGCGCATCGAGGCACTGTTCCACTCGAAGACGCCCGCGAAGACCCTGCACAGGTCATAGGTGGCGAAAGCGTGCTCCGTGAGGGCGCGCACCGCCTCGGCCACAATGCCCCGCCCCCAGTAAGCCTCGCCCAGCCAGTAGCCGATCTCGGCGGAGCGGCGGTACACGTCGTCTTTCAGTATGAGCCCGATGCCCCCGACCGCGACTCCATCGACGGCGATGGCAAAGCTGGTTTCCGGGATTTGTCGGCTTGCGAGCTGAATCCATTCCACGGCATCCTCCGGCGTGTAGGGATGCGGGAACGCGTCGCGGACGTTTCTCCAGATCTTCGGGTTGTCCGCGTGCTCGGCAAGCGAATCGACGTCCTCCGGGTGCCAGCTTCGAACAACACTATTCTTGAGTCTTAGCTCCATATTCGCTCCGACCGCCCCCGGCTTGCCGCGCGCCTCAGAGTGGAGATTCGCCCCGCGCTTCCGACAGGACGGCGACCATGTAGCCGACCCCGAAGGGCCCCTCGTAACTGAGCACCCGAGGGCCGGTCGCTTCATGCTCGACGCAGCCGAGGGCGATCAGTATCGAGCGATAACCGCACTCACCGGCGCGCTGTCTCAGCTCGGGATTGATCATCGCGATGCTGTCCGGGTTTCCGCCCGATATGGCGCGAACTACCTGTTCGTCGAAGAGATGAGCGGTCGGCTCAAACTCGTACGGCCCGCCGACAATCAGGCGGTGGCTCAGGTCTCCGCTGGCTACGACCGCGACCCGCCTGTCGGAAGCGAGGGCCGCGTCTTTTATCGCCCCCCCGAAGGCCACGTGATCGCCAACGGAAAGGTTGGTGAACCCGATGACCGACACGGGGCCGCTCCACCCCGCCTCGTGGAGGTAGTAGAGCGGGACGAGCGCGCCGTGGTCGAGATCGTACTCGCGTTCGAGAAGCCTGAACGGAAGGTCTTTAGCGCCGGCCGCCTTCGCGATCTCTTCCAGGATCGCGAGGTCGTTCTCGAATGAGAGCTTCACCTGGGGCGCTGAAAAGCCTTCGAAAGACCCTTCGATCTCCGGGCTTGAGCGCGCGGTAAAGGCGCGCGGGTCGAGAGGCGAGTGGGGCGAGATGACGATCACGGTATCGGGCGCGGAATCCACGAGCCTGTTTGAAAATTCCCGCAAGGCGCGCCGGGAGTCGGCCACGCGATCGATTCGATCTCGGCCCACTTCGGGCACGAGCAAGGGCGGGTGGGGCGCTATCCCTGCGAAGACGATTGAGCCTGCCATATCGTTTTCCTCCAATCCGTACCGGAGCGAGACTCGACTGAACGAAGCTCCCAGCTAATGATAGCCGCCCCGCTCCTTTGAGTTCAATCTCGTATCTGCCGCCGCCTTCGCCCGGCGCGGCTGTAAAGCCACGGAGCGGCTCGGGAAAGGCGGGACCCCTTGTCTTGACACGGCACATGGGGTCTGTTAGATTGTCGTACTTTTAGAACAAGCCATCTGGCTCCTGATTACAAGTACGCCCGCCGCGGGGATATCACCGATAGGAGGCAACGATTAAGTGGGTAATAATAACAAGCACTTATTCACATCGGAATCGGTTACGGAAGGCCATCCCGATAAGATGGCCGACCAGATTTCCGATGGCGTGCTCGACGCCGTTTTGCGCGAAGACCCGCACGGCCGCGTGGCCTGCGAGACCCTTTTGACGACCGGGCTGATCGTCATTGCCGGAGAGATAACCACGTCGGCGTGGCTCGATTTCAACAAGATCGCTCGCGAGACTGTTCGCGAGATCGGCTATACGCGCGCCAAATACGGGTTCGACTGTGACACGTGCGGCGTGCTGACGGCGATCGACAGCCAGTCGCAGGACATCGCCATGGGCGTCGACGTGGGTGGCGCGGGCGATCAGGGCATGATGTTCGGCTACGCGTGCAACGAGACGCCCGAGCTTATGCCTCTGCCCATTATGCTCGCGCACAAGATCACGCGCCGCCTGGCCGACGTGCGGAAAGAGGGCATGCTCGATTACCTGAGGCCGGACGGAAAGTCGCAGGTGACGGTCGAGTATCGGGACCGCAAGCCGGTCCGGGTCAACACGGTGGTCGTCTCCACCCAGCACTCGGAGAAGGTTGCCAACGACCAGATACGCGAGGACCTGATAAACCACGTTATCCGCGCGGTCGTTCCCGGTGAGATGATAGACGGCGACACCGATTTTCATATCAATCCCACCGGCCGTTTCGTGATCGGCGGGCCTCAGGGAGACACGGGGGTCACCGGCCGCAAGATCATCGTCGATACCTACGGCGGCGCGGGCGCTCACGGCGGCGGCGCGTTCTCGGGTAAAGACCCGACGAAGGTCGACCGCTCGGCTTCATACATGGCCCGGTACGTGGCCAAGAACATAGTGGCCGCGGGCCTCGCGGACCGCTGCGAAGTTCAGCTCGCGTACGCCATCGGGATTGCGGAGCCGGTCTCCGTTCTCGTCGACACCCGGGGCACGGGCAAGGTTGACGAAGCGACGATATCCGACCTGGTTCGCGAGCATTTCAAGCTGACTCCCGGGGGGATAATCGAGAGCCTCGACCTGCGGCGGCCGATATTCAAGAAGACAGCAGCCTATGGTCACTTCGGCAGAAACGAGCCGGAGTTCACCTGGGAGCGCACGGACAAAGCGGACGCGCTCAGAAGCGCGGCTGGAATCTAAACGATAATCATTAGATGGTGGCCGGTGATCGGCACGCAGTAGATCGTCTCTGAGTCGATTGCACTGTCCGATTGCCGGCCGCTTCCATCAGGAGTGAATTGATGACAACAAGTGCACAAGTGCCGAACTGCGATGTTAAGGATTTGAGCCTGGCGGCAGCCGGCCGTAAGCGCATCGAATGGGCCGAACGCGAGATGCCGGTACTGCGGTTGATCCGCGAGCGATTCGAGCAGGAGCGCCCTCTCGAAGGCAGAAAGATGGTGGCCTGCTGCCACATCACCACCGAGACGGCGAACCTCGCTCGCGCCCTCAAGGCCGCCGGCGTCGACGCCGTCCTGATCGCGTCTAACCCGCTCTCGACCCAGGATGATGTCGCCGCGGCTCTCGTCGTCGAGTATGGCATTCCGGTCTTCGCCATCAAGGGCGAATCGACCGAGACCTATCACCGCCACGTTCAGATGGCGCTCGACACCGAGCCCGAGCTGATTATCGACGACGGATCGGACGTTATCGCGACGATGGTCAAAGAGCGGCCTCAGCTCGTCGAGAAATTGATCGGCTCGACCGAGGAGACGACGACCGGCCTCGTGCGCCTTCGCGCGCTCGAAAAGAGCGGCCGCATGACCTGGCCGGCGATCGCGGTCAACGACGCGCAGACCAAGCACTTCTTCGACAACCGCTACGGCACGGGGCAATCCACGCTCGACGGCGTGATCCGCGCGACCAACATACTGCTTGCGGGCAGAACTCTCGTGGTCGTGGGTTACGGGTGGTGCGGCAAGGGCGTGGCGATGCGCGGCCGCGGGATGGGCGCGAACATCGTCGTCTGCGAGGTCAATCCTATTCGCGCCATCGAGGCAGTGATGGACGGCTTCCGGGTCATGCCGATGGAAGAAGCGGCTCCGCTGGGAGACATCTTCATAACCGTCACCGGCAACCGTCACGTGATCGACGGGAGGCACTTCGCAAGGATGCACGATGGGGCGATAGTGGCCAACTCCGGCCATTTCGATATCGAGCTGAACCTCGTCGCTCTGGGAGAGATGAGCGAGGCGGCCGAAGAGCTCAGGCCGTTCGTCCAGGAGTACAAAGTGAAGGCGTCGGGAAGCCGCGTCATCGTTCTGGGCGAGGGTCGCTTGATCAACCTCGCCGCCGCCGAAGGGCACCCGGCTTCGGTGATGGACATGAGCTTCGCCAACCAGGCTCTCTCATGCGAATATCTGGTCAAAAAGCAGGGCCAGCTCAACCCCGGCGTCCACCTTCTTCCCGGAGAGGTGGATGAGGAGATTGCTTCGCTCAAGCTTGCGGCGATGGGGATCAATATCGACACGCTCACGCCCGAGATGCACGAATACATGACGAGCTGGGAAACCGGAACCTAGTGCGGGTTCGTCTTGAATTGCGCGAGAGCGCAAGCCGGAGAGGCTGGTCCGGGGGTGAAGCCCCGGACTCATAAATGGCGAGGCGCGTGGCGATTCCTCAAAAGATAAGGGGTTGCCACGCGCTTTAGCGCGATGAGGCGCTCGCGGGCACTACTCGTCGTCCGTTGCTTTGTCATCCTTGGCCGAAGCGGTCTCAGGACTTCTGCGATCTCCCGGCCGGCGCCTTTGCCCCGTTCGAGCGCTTATCACTCCCGTTTCCGAGGTTCGGTCCGGGCTCCGCCTCTCGCCTGCCCGGCGGTCCACGCCGGAGCGCCGCTCCCCCTCCGGGAGCGGTTCTTCTTTTTTCTTATCCATCTTTCCCCGATCTGTAGCTTTGTCCGTGAAAGACCAGAGGGTCTTCGCGCAATAAGACAGCGTCCTGCTTACGCCTTCGGTCCCGAACAGGGCTCAATAAGAAGTGGTCAGGGGGCCGCCTGCAGCACGTGGTCGATGCCCGCCGCTCGCTGGCCACTGCTCACCAGCCAACTCCGGGTCGTTCAATAACGGGAACCCGACGATGAGCCTTCGCCTCCCTTTGATTCACTGCCGTCATCTCTGTTATCCGCGTCAGTCTCGCCCGAGCTTTCCGCCCGGGTCGAATCCTCGGGGGTAGTGAAGGCTTCGAAGGTTCTCTCATTAGGGGCCGGGGACGCAGGCGCGCCGCCCGCATCGCCATTCTCTCCCGTCGTGGAGGGGTCAGGGGCGGAATCGACAGCGTAAGGCCCTGGTGGAACGTCGCCCGAGCCATGCGCCGACGGTTCCGCGCCCGCGGCCCTGGCGAGGCCTTCGTCCTTACCAGCCGCGCCGCCGTCGGGGCTGTCGGTGAAAAAGTCTTTCAGCTCCTTGCCGGGCTTGAAGTACGGTACGCGCTTGGCCGGAACATCAACAGGCTCGCCTGTCTTTGGATTGCGCCCGCGCCTGGGACCGCGCTCGCGCGTGCGGAAGCTACCGAAGCCGCGCAACTCGACCTTTTCGCCTTTATGAAGCGCGCCGATAATCGAGTCGAAGACGGTCTCCACTATAACCTCGGCGTCGCGCTTATTCAGTTCCGCCGCGCGCGCCACTTCTTCTACAAGCTCTGCCTTAGTCATCTGTCTCCTGTTTACCGCAAACTGCCCGCGGCTGATTCCCGATCTTTTCTTTTAGCTGCGCGCCCTGTGCTGCGTCGAGAGGGTTCGAGTGCGCAAATACTCCGATGATTCTACTGGCTGAACAGTAACTTGAATTCGCCAGAGTTTCTGAAGCTTAACAGGTACTTCAGTATGCCTCGCAGGCACGGACAAGTATCTACAGCGAAAAGCCAGAAATCAAGTCCTTATGAGAGTTTCGAGGTTTTTGCCCGCGTCGGGCGGCAGCGCCGCCTCTGACCTCGCCTCGCGCCCCCGGCCCGCGGCAGGGAGGTTTGACACTGCTTCTTTCAGGACTCTATAGTTAATAGCCTGCTCCCGCATGTGGGAGCGCGCATCAGAGCGGCTTCGAAAGGTTTAGGGATTTCGCCAGTTATAAAAGATCAAGTATGACCACTTCAACAACTATCTCCGACCAGAACCAATCCGTCGAGACTCAGGTCTCTTTTGCGACCCGGGGGGTGACAAAGCGAGTTTTACCGAACGGGCTCACCGTAATCATAAAAGAGCTTCACGATAAGCCCATTGTGGCTTCGATAATCTGGTATCGCGTCGGGTCGCGTAATGAAGAGCTAGGCCAGACCGGCAAGTCCCATTTTCTCGAACATATGCTCTTTAAAGGGACCGACAGGTACAGGCGCGGCGAGATCGACATGATAACGCTCAAGAACGGGGGCGCGAACAACGCGTTCACGTGGCTCGATTTTACCGCCTATTACTTCACTTTTTCGTCGGACCGCTGGCAGGCCGCCCTGGAGATCGAAGCGAACCGGATGCGAAACACGACCTTCGCCCAGGAGGAGTTCGAATCCGAAAAGCAGGTGGTCGAAGAGGAGCTGCGCATCGGGCTCGACGGGCCGTGGGAGGCGCTCGAAAACGAGGTCTGGGCGACGGCCTTCCGCTGCCACCCTTACCACTGGCCGACCGTCGGCTGGTTCGAGGACCTGGAGAGGGCCACGGCAGACGAGATGAAGGCGTATTACGACAAGTGGTACCACCCTCGCAACGCCTCTATAGTCCTCGTAGGAGATTTCGACACGGAGGAGACGCTTGCGAGGATCGATGAGCTGTTCGGCTCCATACCGCCCGGGCCGGAGGTCAAGGCCCTCGGCCTGGTCGAGCCACCCCAGAAGGGCGAAAAGCGGTTGGTAGTGAAGAAGGAGACCCACGTCGAGCGCCTGCTGATCGGCTATCACGCTCCAGCCGTGGGAGACCCCGACGCTTACGCGCTTCACGTGCTTGAGACCCTGCTTTCATCCGGCAGGAGCTCGCGGCTCTATAAACGCCTCATAGATAAGGATCAATCGGTGACGCTCGCGAACGCAACGTATAACGATCATATCGACGCGTCGCTATTCTCCATCCAGGCCGAGCTGAAGCCCGGCTATAAGCTTGAGGATGTCGAGCGGGCCATTTACGAGGAGATAGAACGCCTCCAGAACGAAGAGCTTCCGGAAGTGGAGCTGACGAAAGCGAAGCGGCAGATAGAAGCGGACCTGGTCCTGACCAATGAGGAGCCGCTTCAGCAGGCCATCCTCCTCGGGCAATATGAGACTATCGCCTCAAGCGACGGCATCCCCGAGCATTCCCGCGGCTACAAATACCTGGGCACGATGATGAACGACATTTTTGCCGTAACGGCCCAGGACGTGGCGAGGGTCGCCCGGAAGTACCTCGTTCAAGATAACAGGACCGTCGGATTCCTGGTGAACGACGAGACCGGGGGGGCTTCGGCGGAGTCCGGTGAGGCGTCGGGCCCCGCCCACCGCCACCAGCCATCTTATGCTCCTCAGGCGGGGCCTTTCGGGTGGGCAGGTCAGACGAAGAGCAGGGCCGCCTTCCGTACGGGGGAGCAGCCGGGATCTTTTCGGGGGGGGATGGACCGGGGCCGCATGCTCGATAGCGGGGGCGCACCCGCGTCGAAGGCGGGCCCGCCTTCGCCTGCCGATGACGCCCTGGCGCGAGACGAGGGCCCGTCGCGAAACACGAGCCCTAAGATGGATGTCGAGCGTGTCGAGCTCCCCAACGGACTTGTCCTCCTGCTCTCGGAGAATCATTCAACGCCCTCGGTGGCCATCAACGCGGTCGTCCGGGCGGGGTCGAGGTTCGAGCCCGATGAAAAAGCGGGCCTCGCGTCGCTCGTGGGAGAACTCATCGACGAGGGGACCGAGACCCGCACGTCACAGGAGATTGCTTTCGCGGTCGAGGAGGTGGGCGGCAGGCTCGGCACCTTCGGCGATTACCAGGCGAGCGGAGCCCACGCGAGTCTCCTTTCAAGAGATACCGCCCTCGGCCTGGAGGTCGTCGCCGACGTGCTGATGAACGCGACCTTCCCGGCCGATAAGGTAAAGCAACAGGTGGACCGCCGCCTCGCGCAGATCAAGAGCCGCCTGGATGTGCCCCGCGTTCAGGCCTCGGACATATTCAATAAGGTCATCTTCAAGGGCACCCCCCAGCACAGGCCGCCCGTCGGGTATGAAGAGTCGATCAGGAGCTTGACTCGACAGGACATGGTCGATTTTTACCGGCGATTTTACGTCCCGAATAACACCCTCATCTCGATTGTCGGGGACATCGACAAGGCGAGCGTGAAGGCGATGGTGGAAGAGCGGTTCGGCCCCTGGGAGCGCGACGCGCAGTTGGAGCTGCCGGAATTGACCGTGCCCGAGATGCAGGCGGAGGCGGTCGAAAAGTTCATCCACGCACCCAAAGAGCAGGTCAATATTTTCATCGGCCACGTCGGCATCGACCGCAGAAATCCCGATTATTACACCCTTCGCGTGATGGATACGATACTCGGGTCGAGTCCCGGGTTCACGTCGCGTATCCCGCGCATCCTGCGCGACGAGCAGGGGCTCGCCTACACTACCTTCAGCAACATTACCGGGAGCGCCGGAATAGACCTGGGCCGCTTCATCGCTTACATCGGCACCTCGCCGGACAATCTGGAGCAGGCGCTCGCGGGCCTGCGCCGGGAGATCGCCCGGATCGTGGCCGAGCCTGTCACCCATGAGGAGCTCGAAACCGCGAAAGCCTACCTCACGGGCAATTTTGTATTCGATTTTCAGTCCAACTCGCAGGTGGCGGAATTTCTGGTCGATGCGGAGATTTATGGATTGGAATTCGACTACCTCGAAAGATACCCCGAGAAAATAGTCCGGGTCACCGTCGACGATATAACGCGCGTGACTCGAAAATACCTCGACCCCAATCGATTGACCACGGTCGTCGTCGGCCCCGTGGATCAAAGCGGCAAGGTGGTCAAGAAGCCATAGAGAAAAATCGAAAGGCCTGAAAATACCGATGAAGTACTTGAGGTTTCTCAGAAAAGCGGCGGCATTTTCAATTATGCTGGCAATCACCTCGGCCTCCGGCGCAGGGGCGGCGAATATGCCGCTCCCTCCTGCCGAGACCATGTCGAGCATAAAACAGGACGAGCTGAAGTCTCACTTGAGTTTTCTTGCCTCCGATGAGCTCGGAGGGCGTTACCCGTTCAGCCCCTCTATGCTCGTCGCGGCCAGGTACCTGGCATCACGGCTGGAATCCTACGGCTTTCGCGGCGCGGGCCGCGACGGGTCCTTCTTTCAAAGGGTGCCGCTCGGGCATCGCAGCGTCGACTCTGCCAGAAGCGAGATCGTTTTGACCGGAGCCGGGCTCAGGAAATCGCTCAAGTACGGAGACGACTTCCTGTCCACCCAGGCCTTCGATGCGAGCGTGAGCGGAGAGCTTGTGTTCGTCGGGTACGGCATCTCCTCTCCCTCGAATAAGCATGATGATTACGCCGGGCTCGACGTGAAGGGCAAGATAGTCGT
>Ga0126311_10000677_pt1 | contig 15787 bp, 16 predicted proteins | sample Plot61_FD_92539 | JGI IMG/M metagenome (GOLD analysis project Ga0126311, IMG submission 92539) | Serpentine soil microbial communities from UC McLaughlin Reserve, CA, USA - Plot61 | ecosystem: Environmental > Terrestrial > Soil > Grasslands | place: USA: UC McLaughlin Reserve, Lake County... | reverse complement strand
TGATTCTGTGGGCGGGCGACGTGCGCGGGCCGCGCGCAGCGCCGGGCGCGTATCAGGTTAAGTTGACCGTCGGCGGCCGGACGCTCACGCAGTCGTTCGAGGTAAAGAAAGACCCCCGGCTTCAGACGACGCCCGAAGATTTCCAGAAGCAGCTCGCTTGCAGATGAAGATTCGCGACAAGCTGACCGAGACGCACAACGCCGTCGCGCAGATTCGAGACGTGAAGCGGCAACTGAACGACCTCCTCACGCGCGCGGCAGACCAGCCCAACGCGAAGCCCTTGGTGGACGCGGGCCGCGCGTTAAATGCGAAGCTCTCGGCCGTCGAGGAGGAGCTTTACCAGGTGAAGAATCAGAGCAGTCAAGACCCTCTGAACTTCCCCATAAGGCTCAACAACAAGCTCGCCGCGCTCGGCTCGATTGTCGCGAGCGCCGACGCGCAGCCGACCGCGCAGTCCTTCACGCTCTACGAAGAGCTGGCGTCGAAGATAGACGCGCAGCTTCGCCGGCTCAATCAGGTGATGACGGCAGACCTCAAGTCCTTCAACAGCCTCGTGCGCTCGTCCGACATCCCGGCCGTCATCATCAAGCCCGCGGCGAACGCGCCCGCCGCCGACGCGGGCGGCTCGGAGGAGGATAACTAAGGATGAAGGCGGAAGGATGAAGAGGGTTTTGGGTGTTATAGCGGCGTGCAGATGGATGCGACTCTTAAAGCCGGGAGCGCGGGCATCCCTGCCCGCATTGAGCGCTAAAGCGCGAAGACTAAGAAGCGCCGTCACTCAAAGTAGAGCGAAGGCGCTTCAGTGCTAAGCGTGCTGTGGCACGCTTTGGCGGGCAGGGATGCCCGCGCTCCCAGGGAGGAGTCGCGCCTGAGTGGACGCCGCTGTAGGTTCCGGGTGCCGGTTAAATCCAAAAACTAAAACCCATAACCCATAACCCGTAACCTTCTTCCCCGCGTCCTTTCCTGCGGCATGCAATTGGTTGTATATTTATCCGCCGTATAGAACCTAAAGGGCCGCCCCGTCACCCCGGCGGCCTTTGGGAGAACAGACCTTCTACCGGATAACCCGCGCGCCCTGCGCGGTGAAAGCGAGTGAGTAAAATGTCCCACCTCGACTCGAAGAGAGGCCCGCGCCTGCTCCTTCAGACGCTCCTGCTCGGCCTCGTCGCCTTCGCTACCTTCGCGCGTGCGCAGCAGCCGCAGCAGACTCCCGCGACGCAGCCGACTCAACAGGACGAAGTGATACGCGTCGAGACCGAGCTTGTACACACGGACGTGATGGTCTTCGACAAGTCGGGCAAGTTCGTCGAAGGGCTCGGGCGCGAGCAGTTTCAGGTGACCGTTGACGGCAAGCCCGTGCCCGTCGCCTTCTTCGAGCGCGTCGAGGTCGCGCCCGCGGGCGCCGCGAGCGCCGCGGCGGCTAAAGGCGCGGCCGCGAAAGTCGCCGCGCCCGCCGCGACGGCAGCAGCAGCAGCAGCAGCAGTCGCGCCGCGCCCGACGCGCGGGCGCTACGTCGCCTTCTTCCTCGACGACGTACACCTCTCGCCCCCAAGCCTCGAACGCGTGCGCAAGACGGTCGCGAATTTTCTTGAGCGGGGGATGGGGCCGGACGACCGCGTGATGATAGCGACGGCGACGGGGCAGCTCGGCTTCCTGCAACAGTTCGTCGATCACAAGGGCGTCATCAAGCTCGCGCTCGCGCGCGTCGTCTACAAGCCCTTCATCATACGCGACCCCGGCGAGCAGGTGCCGATGACCGAGTATCAGGCGCTGCGCGTGGACGCGGGCGACCGCGACGCGATCACGCAGTTCGCGGGCCTGCTTATACAACAGACTAACGCGGGGCAGCAGGCGGTCGGCGTCGGCCCCCCCCGCGGCGGCCCGTCGGTCTACAGCAAGACGAACAACGGCGGGCAGATAGGCGTGACGCGCGAGCAGGCCGAGCGCATGGTGCGCGAGCGGGCGCAGTTGATTCTGAAGGAGGCCTCCAACTACTCGATGGGGACGCTCGCGGCGCTCGAAAGCCTGATGCGCGGCGCGGCACAACTCCCCGGCCGCAAGCTCGTCTTCTTCATCTCCGACGGCTTCTACCTCAACGACAGGAACTCGGACTTCTCCAACCGCCTCAAGGGCATCGCCGACGCGGCGCTGCGCGCGGGCGTGGTCATCTACACGCTCGACGCGCGCGGGCTCAACACGGGCGAGACCGACGCTTCGAGTAACCGCGCCGACCACGTCGGCAACCTCTCCCGCGCGAACGTGGGCGACCTCGCCTCCTCGCAGGCGCCGCTCACCACCCTCGCGTCGGACACGGGCGGGCGCGCGAACATAAACACCTACGGCTTCGACGAGGCGGTCTCCCTCGCGCTCGCCGAGACTTCGAACTACTACCGCGTCGCCTGGAAGCCCGAGCTGGACGAGCAGAAGGGCGGGAAGTTCAAGCGCGTCGAGGTGAGCGTCGTCGGGCGTCCGGATTTGACCGTGCGCCTGCCGCGCGGCTACATGTCTTCGCTCGCGGCCGCGTCGCCCGCGAAGCCCGCGGCCAAGCCCGCGGACGCCTCGAAGCCCGCCGAGGCCAAGAGCCCCGAGGCGAAGGCCGCCGAGGAAGACTTCCACGCGGCCTTCTCTTCAGCCGTCTCCCTGCGCGCGCTCCCCACCGTGCTCTCGACGAGTTTCGTGGACGTGCCCGGCACGGGCGGCGTGCTCACGAGCAGCGTGCAGGTCTCGACCGAGGCGCTCGACTACGGCGCGGACGCAAAGCAGCCCGCGGCCGTGGACATACTCGGCGCGATTTGGAACGACCAGGGCAAGCGCGCGGGCGAGTTCAGGACGCGCCTGAACGTCACGCCGATGTCGGGCGCCGCCGCAGCGGCCGGGGGCGAGCGGCCCGGCGTCATATACAACACGCGCACGCCGCTCGCGCCCGGCTTCTACCTTGTCAAGGTCGCCGCGCGCGACGCGCGCGGCCGCCAGACGGGCAGCGCCGCGCAGTGGGTCGAGATACCAGACCTCTCGAAGAAGCAGCTCTCGCTCAGCAGCCTTCACATCGGCGGGCGCGCGGCGGGCGGCGGCGGCGCGGCCGCGCAGCAGATTCAGTTCAGCGTTGACCGGCGCTTCTCGCGCTCCGCGAAGCTCGACTTCCTCGCCTTCATCTACAACGCGCGGCCGAACGGCGCCGCGGTAGACCTCTCGGCCAACGTGCGAATCACGCGCGACGGCCGCGCGGTCGTCTCCGCGCCGCCGATAAAGATAGCGCCGCCCGCGCAGACAGACCTCGCGCGCATCCCCTTCACGGGCGTCATCTCGCTCGGCCAACTCCCGCCGGGACGCTACGAGCTTGAACTCGAAGTCGCGGACAACTCCGCGAAGACCTCCGCCGCGCGGCGCGTAGCCTTCGACATAGAGTGAGCGCCTAAGAGCACGGCCGACACGAACGAAGACGCGCCGCGGTCGCATTCATTCGCGACCGCGGCGCGTCTTTTTCATCTGCCGGCAGAACTCGACGGGCCGGTCTTAAAATCAAACCTGAGAAGTTCGAGCGGCGCGTCGTCAAGGTTCTCCAGCCGCCTCTGTGCGCCGCCCGCAAGCCAGACGTGTTGCCCCGGCTCAAGGGTCGTCTCTTCCGCCACGCCCCCGGCGCCGAACGATTTCAGGCGTGCGGGGGACAAGGCGATGAGCAAGGCCGGCTCAGACGGCGCGGTCGCGACGGCGAGTCTACGGCGTGGGGCGCAGACCAGTCTGGTCACACGGATTTGCTTGTGCTCGAACTCCACCTTCCGGAAGTTCCGCCCCGCCGGATAACGCCCGCGGTAGAAACGACCGCGCAGGGAATTTCTGTCAACGGGCCGCGTCTTAAATTCCACACGCAGGAAATCGCTCGGGGTGTCCGTCGGGTTCTCCACCTCGTGAGTCTCGCCCACGGCGGTGGTCGGCGAGAGGCGGAAGCTCCCGGCCCTGGTCGCGGGCCGCGTCAGCACGGGGTGCTCCCAGTCGGCGTGTCTGAAGATGATAGGGCCGGCGTCGTTCAGGTAGACGTAGGCGGCGGGCCAACGCGTGTGCTCGTGAAGAGGCACCTTCGCGCGCGGGCCGTAATGAACTCTGGTCACCTTCACCCACTCGTTTTCGAACTGCAACTTATACGACTGCGGCGCGACCTTCAGCGGGTCTTGGCTAAACGCGGCGGCGGCGCAGGAGAGGAGCACGGCGGCGAGCAACACGGCCCTTGTCGTCATAATCGTAACGTCCCCTTCTCACCTCGGATTGACGTGCAGGCCGAACGGCTCACGCCTAACGCCCGACATCACACGCGCCCACATTCGACTATCATGAGAGACTTCGTGAAGGGGCGCCGTCTACGGCTTTGAGTCGTCAGGCAGAGTGATTTTGTAAGTCGCCACGTTATCACAGGGCCACGGAAATCCGCCGATCATCACCGTCACGGTGATGCCCTCTCCCTTTACGTCGGCCGCGTCTATTTCGATGGAGGACGTACCCTTGCCCTTTGTAATCTTGCCGGCCGATATGCACCACTTGTACGTGGGCTCCACGGCCGGGTCGCCACCGCTGATCGTCGCCGCGAGGGCGTACTTCCGGCCCCCGGCCTCAACTCCCCTCACGGCGTTAATGACGACCTGAGGGCACGAGTCAGGTCGCGAGGCCGCGGCCGGGACGAAGGGGGTGACGCCCGGCGGCCATAATGCGAAGAGTGTTAAGCCAATGTAAGTGAGCACCTTCCGAAACATCGGATATACCATCCTTCCAGCAGTCGCCTCAAGCTTGTGGCGCGATGAGCGCCTTCGTGACTTTACCCGCCGCCACGTCGGCAAGTGCTTCGTTAGCCTCGCCGAGTTTATAGCGGTCGAGTTTTAAGAGCGACCACGCCTCGGATCGCACGGGGTCGGCCATAATTTGTACGCCCCTGTAAAAATGAGAGAAGTCTGAGCCCCAGCAGCCGCGCACGGTCAAGTGCTTCCTGTTCAATTCGAGGTGCGGATTGAGCGAGACCTCGCCGTGATCCGTGTATTGCCCGACGACACAGACGCGGCCCGCGTCGCGCGTATAGCGCATTGCCTGCACGACGGCTATCGGCGCACCGGTAGCCTCTATGGTCACGTCCGCCCCGCGGCCCTCCGTGTGTTCGAGTACCCATTGCCCGCGCATCTTTTCGTCACTCGCCTCAAAGTTTAGGGCGGCGGCTGCCCCTAACTTCCGTGCCGCTTCGAGTCGGTGCTCGGGCGCGCCTATACATAAAACCCGCAACGCCCCGCGCATCAACGCGAAGATGATAACCGAGAGTCCGACCGGCCCACTGCCCAGCACTAACACGGTGTCGCCCAGCGCCACCTCCGCGCGTTCGACCGCGTGCAGGGCCGTCGGCAGCGCACAGCCCCCGGCCATGAACTTTTCAAAATCAATCTCCCCGAGTCTGATGCATCGCGTGGCCGGCTTGAGGTAGAGCTTCTGCGCCCACCCGCCGGTCAGCCCGTCCGCCAGCCCGTAAGTGATGCCATAAACTTTACGATGCGGGCAGCGCGTCGTGGCCTTCGCGACGAGACAATGCCAGCAGGCGTTGCAAGTGCGGTGAACGTCAAGAAAGGTGACGCGGTCGCCTTCGGCGAACGGCCGCCCCGCGATGTCCAACATCTGACCGCGTATCTTGCTCAGGTGACCCACCGAGACGTGCCCCGGAATGAGGGGGTAGGGCACGCCGTCGAGCCGCCCCTGTTGCAGGTAGACATCGGTTCCGCAGACCTCACTCAGCGCGACCTCAAGTAAAGCCGAGCCCGGCTCTAATTCCGGCTCGGAAAGCTCCCGCACCTCGACGGGCGCGTGCGGTTTTGGTATTACGCCTGCCAGGACTTTTGCCATAAGTGGGGACGACTTCTAAAGCTGGAATGAGTCTGACGCCGTGGATAACCGGCGAGCCCGCAAGACTGATGATAACAGGCCCGCTTTCTGCGGGTACGGTTCACCCCCTCGTTAGGCCGCGGCGACGGATGGCGGCGACGGATGATTTGGCGTCACGCGGGCGGTTATGGGTCGCCGCCGGGCGCATCAGTATGAGAGGTCAAACGCTCCATGTGGGCCCTGCCCCAGAGGCGAACGTCCTCGACCAGAGGCAACACCGACAGACCGTAGTCGGTCAGCGAATACTCGACGGGGGATGGTATCGCGCCCTTCGGCTGCCGACGAACGATTCCGTCGCCGACCAGTTCGCGGAGTTGCTGTGTGAGCACCTTCTGCGAAATGCCGGGCATCTCCCGCCGCAGCGCCGCGAAGTGTTTCGGTGATTCCGCCAGCCAGTACAGGATTATCAATTTCCATTTCCCGCCGAGCGCCGCCAGCGCGGCCGTCAGCGGACACCCGCTGACCGGGTTGGCGCGCGCGGGGCGGGGACGGTTACCTGCAAGTGCCTTCTTGATAGAGTTCATGGGTCAAACTATATTCCTCCCGGACGAAGTGTCAGCCCAGGTTATTCGCCTGAGTAGGTAAGCAATGATAGCAGGAGTTTGAGGCGAGGGAATCAAGCCGTCACACGCGGACGGTTCGTCGCCGCGGCGTGCGGTCGCCCGAGGCGCAGGGAGGAATAAAGTGATTGTCGAAATGCGGACGTATAAGACCAAGCCGGGAATGCGAGCACGGTTCATAGAAATATTCCTTTCGAAGGCCGTGCCCGCCCACGACGAGATCGGGATGAAAATCCTGGGGCCGTTTCTTGCCGTGGATGACCCCGACACCCTTTTCTTCATGCGCGGATTCCCCGACATGGCGTCACGCGACCCGTTGAAGGCACAGTTCTATGAAGGGGAGCTTTGGAAACAAGAGTTGGAGCAAGTGGTGATGCCCATGTTGGAGAAATACGAAGTCACGCTCGTCGAAGACCCCGGAGGGTTGATTCGATGGCCTGACGTTGGCGCGGGCGCCGGACTTCCGGCCGAAGGCCGGCAGCACGGGCGCACGGCGGAGTAGTCCACCCAAGCAAAATCGGCGAACGAATCGAAGGAGGCGTTGATGCGCGCGCTCAAACAATTTCGGACTTGTCTCTCGGTATTAGGCTTGGTCGCCGTCACGTACCCCCTTCAGGGATACGCGCGGCAGAATCCCGCCGCGCCGGCGCCGAGCACTCAAACCGTTCCCGCGGGACGGGACGGGCAACACGATTTTGACTTCGAAATCGGCACATGGAAGACCCAACTGTCGCGGCTCCGGCGTCCCCTGACGGGCTCGAACACCTGGGTCAAGTATGAGGGCACCACCGTCGTCCGAAAGGTCTGGGACGGTCGCGCCAACCTCGTGGAACTAGTGGCCGACGGCCCGGCGGGGCACTTCGAAGGTCTGAGCCTGCGCCTATACAACCCGGACTCCCGGCAGTGGAGTCTCAATTTTGCCGGCGCCAACAGCGGCGCCATGAGTCCGCCCGTGGTCGGCGCTTTCAAAAATGGGCGCGGCGAGTTCTACGGCCAGGAGACGTTTAGCGGCCGAGCCATCTTTGTCCGATTCGTCATCTCGGACATTACCCCCGACTCTTGCCGCTTCGAGCAGGCGTTCTCGGACGACGGGGGCAAGACCTGGGAGGTAAACTGGGTCGCGGTAGACACGCGTGTGAAAGACCCGACAGTTCAGCCCCTTCAATCAGGGCGACACGATTGATGGCGCCCCGCCCACGCCTGTTTGAAACAACGCCGTCCGGGTCAGCGGCCAGACGCCGCGTATCACGCGCCGCCCCGCGCCACTGAGGGAATATAACAAGCGTCGTGTCGGCGGTTTCTTCAGAGCCGCGACGAACGCGGATGCAGGCGTGAGTGACCGCCGCGGGCATTAAAAAAAGTGGCGGGGCCTTGGAGACCCCGCCACGCAGCGTTGTAAAGGTGTGTGGCTCCCGCCCGATTACTTCGCCGGGGCGACCTGCACCTGCATGAAGCTGTCCTGGGCGCTCGTCGAGACGACGCGGATGGTCGCGCCCGTCTTCGGGACGATCACGCCCGCGGTCGGGGTCGTCGCGTACCAGTAGGTGTTGTTGTCGTTGAAGACAGGCACTCCGGGCAGTGACGGGTGGTTCTGGAAGAACTGGTAGACGACGTTCTGGAACGTGCCCGAGAACGGCAGCGTGAGCGCGTCCGTCGGCTCAAGCCCGAAGGTCGAGTCGTAGGTCTGAACCGTGCTCGACCAGGGCGACGTGAAGGCCGCCTGGTTCGGGTACTGCACGTTGCGGAGCAGCGGCTCGGGGTGCGAGTCGACGGGGAGCAAGAGCCCTTCGCCGCGGTGCAGCGAGGTGTCGTTGTCGGCCATGCCCGCGTCCCAGTACCAGACGAGCAGGCCGTCCTGATACGGATAATGGTCAACCAGGTTCGGGAGGCCCGAGCCCGAGCGGCCGAACGTGTACGGGCCGGTCTGGAGCCCCGCGTCGTAGGTGCGGTACTGCCTGAACTCGGCGATGTAGTAGTGCGGCGCGTTCGAACTCTCGACGCCCGACGTGACCTTGAAGCCGTTGAACGTCCAGCCGCTGTCGGCCGACTCGGCGCCGTCCGCGAAGGAGCCGAGCGTGATCTCGTCGGCCATGACGCCCTTCAGGTTGGTGAACTCGTCGGTCTTGTAGCGCAGGCGAAGCTGCACGGTCTGGCCGGCGTAGGGCGTCGTGTTGAAGGAGGCTAGCCTCCACGCGCCGTTCGTGGTGCCGGTGATGCCGTTGCTGAGGTTGTTGCCGTTCGGGTTCGTGGTCGTCGTGAGCGGCGACTGCACGTTGCCGTTGAGGTACGTGCCCGAGAGGTTCGTCCACGTGTTGCCGCCGTCGTTCGAGACCGAGACGTAGGCGTAGTCCCAGTTGTTCTCGATCTGGTAGTTGAGGCGCATGGTCAGCGCGGACGTGCCGGCCGGCACGGCGACGGAGCGGGTCATCGTGGTGTCGATGAGGTCGCCCTTGCCGCCCCAGAAAGCCTTCGCGCCGTAGGCGAGCGAGCCGACGGCCGGGTCGTAGAGGTAGAAGACGTTCTTGTCAACGGGCAGCGGGACGACTACGGCCTGCGCCTGCTTGGTGTTCGTCTCGGCGGGGCCGAGGCGGACGCTGGAGAGCTTCGAGGGGTCTGCCACCTCGTAGTTCAGCCAGCCGAGCTGTAGCTTGTCCCACGCGCCGAAGTCGCCGGGGCGCACGCCGATGTCGGTCGTGCCGTCGCCGAGGTATGAGCCCGACGACATGATCGTCCAGAAGCCGGTCGCGTTGGAGCCGCCGTTGCGGTCGTAGTGGTCGGGGAGGCCGAGGTCGTGGCCGTACTCGTGCGCGAAGACGCCGAGGCCCCCGTTCTCGGGCTGGACGGTGTAGTCGCCGACGAAGATGCCCGTGTGGTTGACCGGGTGCGCGTCCTGGACGGTGGCCGAGTTAACGTTGGCCGTGTTGATGCCCTTGACCGCCGCGCCCGTGGAGCCGAACGTGCCGCCGTTGGGGTTCGCGCCCCAGCCGCCGCCGAACTCGACGCCGCCGTCCTTGTTGAAGGAGGGGCCGGAGACGCCCGCGAAGTTGTACCAGGCCTGCCAGCGGTGCGACCAGATGGCCGCCGCGCCGAGGGTGCCGCCGCCGGTCTCCTCGCCCGCGCCGGAGTGGACGATCTGGAAGTGGTCGATGTAGCCGTCGGGCTCGTCGAAGTTGCCGTCGTGGTCGTAGTCGTAGCGATCCCAGTTGTCGAAGCTCTGTAGGTAAGCCTTGACCTCGTCGAGCGTCTTGCCCGAGGCGAGCTGCTCCTTAGTCCAGACGTTGACGGCGTCGGCGATGAGCGTCCACGCGGCGGGGTCGCCGAGCGCGTTCGTGCCGTAGCGGTGGGCGTTGAAGGGCACCTTGACCCACTCCGTCACCTGCCCGTTGACCGTGTAGCGGCCCGAGGACTGCGTGCGGTAATACTCGGACATGCGGTTGAAGTACATGTCCTCGTAGTGTGCGCGGTCGTAGTTCGCCTGCCAGATGGTGTTGTTGTCGAGCGCGCGGTTCGGCTCGGGAATCTGGTTGTGGAGGGGGCCGGCCGTGGCGGGCAGGCTCGCGCCCGCGCCGTTGCCGTACTCGACCAGGATGACGAAAATTTTATCGGTCTTCTCAAGGCCGAGTTCCACGTACTGGCCCTTTGCGACCTCGTGGACGCGGCCCGTCTGGCCGTTGCCCGCGAGCCTCTGCTTGAGCGCCTCCTGCCTGCGCTGGTAGCGCTCGGCGGCGCGGGGCGACTTGAAGTCGTCGCCGCCGCGGCGGCGTATGCCTTCCTCGCCGGCGTCCTCGGACGCGTCGCGCGCGAGGCCGAGGCCGTCGGCCTCCTGCGTCTGTCCGTTCGCGTTGTCTTCAATAACTTGAGCCCGCGCGGTCGCGGAGAGAGGGGCGAAGAGTGTGGTCACTGCCAAGAGCCACGCGGCGAGCTTGGCCGGGGTGAAGCGAGTCACTACAGATTTCAAAATCACTTTCCTCCGTATGTTCGGAAAAGGGGCAAGCCGTGGGGAGCTTGCGCGTCGTGTTCGCGCTTCGCAATGCCGGACGGAGTCGCGCCCTTCGGGGCACACGTATAGGCAGGGCGAGGCAGACGGTTCAGAGTGTCGTTACCGGACTAACCGGGGGGCGAATGCCTCCCGGAGAGGGACTCAAACTGATGAGCGCCGACGAAGATAAACGAACCTCCGGCCTATGACAAACGGAGACGCCGGGCTGCTCACTGGAAAACTTGTATGGGGCGCGCGGGGCTTGAACTACCGCCTCGCAATCAGCAATGGGGCAAAACGTGGGTTAGATGTCACCGCGGGCTTACGGTTGCCGGCCGCGCCGGGTATTTTCAACGTCACCGACCGAACTCGCCTTGGCGCGCGCGGCCTGCCACATCCCGTAGCGGGATCGGCTCGCTTTTAGGCCGTAGAATGTTTGGGGCGCGACGTTAAAGTTTAGGTAATTATTGACTTGACAGACCCAACTTTTAAAGATGGTCGTTGTTCACCCAAGTCTGGAACTGCACCATTGAAAACACGGCGAGTAGCTTTCGGCCGTCAACCTGTCGGCGCAGCCACGCGGCAGCGCCCGGTTTATAGCCTTCGCCGTCTAGCAGGATGATGCAAGGGCACGGGTACTGCTCGCGGATGTTCAGGACGTTGTAAGGGTACTTCTCGTCAACCGAGCCCGACGATTGCTGCCACTTACATTCGATGATGAGTTTATCGGGCCACTTGTCGGGGTGGTACAGCATGAAGTCGGCAAAGACTTGCGTACCGTAGACGCTCTCACAGGCGTTTATCTGGCGGGTGTACAGGGGTTGGGGTAGGCAACACGCGGCGATGAAGCGCCGGGGCGGGATGTAGGTGTAATGGTTGTCGTCTAAGGCGTGCAGGACTACCCGCTCTAAGGCGTTGCCGGTTCTAACGGCCCTTCCGCCTTGTGTTGGTTGTGTCGGATGTTCGCTTGGCGGGCGTCTCGGCATCAGTAGTTCGTGATGAGGTATTCGTCCACGGCCCCGCGCGCGCCGGGTTTGCAGTTGACGGTGCGCGGCGCTTGGACGGTGTGAAGCTTAAAGATTCTGTCCATGCCGTCCGCGCTGTAAAGTTCTTCGATTAACTTGGTCTTTGAATTGGACAGCATAACGCGGACGCCCCGCTTGTGAAGCTCCACGGCGTAGTCCCTCAGTTCGCGCTGGTTCTTTTCCGTGAAGTTCTCTTTCGTGTACGCCGTGAAAGAGTCATCGGCGGTCGGGTGGTACGGCGAGTCCAGGTAGACGAAGTCTCCGCGCGCGGGCTTGGGGTCAACGTCGCGGTAGTCGTGGTAAGTAATCGTCGCCTTCTGCAAAGCCTTGTGGCACGCCAGAATGTTCTCTTCCTGCACGATGCCGGGGTTCTTGTAGTCGCCTATGGGCACGTTGAACTTGCCCGATTTGTTGACGCGGAAAAGGCCGTTGAAGCAAGTCTTGTTGAGGTAGATGAAGCGCGCGGCCACTTCGACGGGGTCGGTCGGCACTTCGTCCCGCACGGCGTAATACTGTTCTTCGTTGTGGCCCGCCGCTAGTTCTTTGAGTCTCGCGATAAGCGGCGCGGGGTCTCGCTTTATGACCTGATACGTGATGACGAGATCGAGGTTATTGTCCGAAAGGTATGCTTCCGTGATGCGGTCGGCCACGGCGTAAAAGAGCGCGCCCCCGCCGACGAAGTTCTCAAAGTACCTTTTGAACTCCGAGGGCAGAAGCGGTTTGATGACGTTTAGCAGACTTCGCTTGCCGCCCGCCCACTTAACGAACGGGTGTGCGCCCTTCTCGGAAACGTCCGGCGCGGGCGTCTCCGCGTCGGCCAACGCGCCTTTGAGAACGGTGAAGGATGACTTGTCAACGGGGTTCTTTATGGGCGGCGTGTTGAGCATGGTCATGACGGCGTCTCCGAAGTCTATGGACGGCTGTTCGGCGGGTTCGTCCCGCCGCGCGCGCGCGTTCTTTTTGTCTCGTACTGTCATTGGCCTTTACCCGTGAGAGTCTTGAACATAAGCCGACCTTCGCACCCGTTCCGGACTTCGTTGAACCGCGCGACTTCGCCGCTCTTGCGCGAGTTGTAGCGAAAACTAAACTCGGTGCAGTAGCGGTGCAAGTGCTTCGCGCCGACCTGATGGTAGATGCCGAAGATGCCGCGCTTTAAATGGCTCCAATAGCCTTCTATCGTGTTGGTGTAGATGTCGCCAGCGACGTAGACGCCGTCGCCGTGACGGATAGTATCATGCCTGTAATCCTTTGCAAGCCCCGTGTAAGAGGCGAGTTCGTCGGTCACGACGCGCGCGCCGGGTTCGACGCGCTCGCGCACGACGCCTTGCAAGGTGGCCTTGTCAATACTGCTAACGGGCCGCGTGTAGACCTTGCCCTTGCGCTCGACAAGCCCGATGACGGCGGTCTTTCCCGCCGCGACGCGCCCGCGCTTCCCCTTGCGCTTGCCGCCGACGTACGTCTCGTCAACTTCGACGGTGTCGGTCAACTCAAGGGGCTCTGTGATGCCGAAGGCGTAGCGGATGCGGTGCAGCATGTGCCACGCGCTCTTTTGCGTGATACCCAAGTCTTTGGCGAGTTGGCAGGACGAAATACCCTTCTTGTGCGAAGTGAAGATGAAAGTTTAAGGCCGTGCGGCTTCGTAGACGAGCACGCGCTTGCCGCCGCTTCGGCCTATGAGGTAGCCGGTCAGCGCGCCGACTCCCGCGCCGACCACGGTCAGGCCCGCGGTCACCGCGTGGTCTATCTTCTCGAAGCCGTCGCTGCTGCTGTCCGCGGCCGCGCCCACGGCCGCCCCCGCGCCCGCGCCGACGCCCATGCCGATCAGCGTCGCCTTCGTGGCGGAGTTCTTCCCGATTCGGTAGACGCTCTGAACGTCCGCGCGCTTCAACTCGACGGGCTTGTCTTTGACCGACAGAGAGAGCGCCGCGTCCGAGACGCCGCCCAGCCGCCCCTCGAACGACTTCCCGTCCTTCGTCTTCACGACGAGCTTGCTCCCCGAAGTGACCGTGTTGAGCGAAGTCCACTCGCCGGTTGACGCGCTATTGTTTTGTGCCGACGCGACAGACGGCAGCAGCAGCAGTGCCGCCGCCAGAAGAAGAACGAGCGTAAGTTTTTTGCTTCCGACGCACATCAGATTTCCTCCTTAGGTAGGACTTCGAGACGCGTCGCGGCCGGGGCTAAGCGCCGCTCGGCTGTTTCGGCTCACTTCACCGTCAGTGTCGTCCTGGCGAAGTACTCGGTGAGGTTGCCGTTATGCATCAAGGTCTCGCGCTTGCCCCAGGCGATTATGTAGACCGTGTAGACGCCTTCGGGGAGCGAGATTTGGTCGCCGGTCGTCGCGTAGAGGCGGTTCGTCTCGCCTATGTTCTGCTGGTACTCGTTGACGAACTCGGCGTCTTTGCCGTCCGCGCCCTGCTTGTAGAAGACTATGCCGATGAAGTCCACGCCGACGGGCGCGGGGTTCTTGAAGTAGACGTTGAAGGGCGCGCGCGCCTTCCAAACGCTCGACTCGCCCACGCACTTCCAGTCGTCATCGACCTCTTTGCAGATGCTCACCTTGCCCTGTCCCGCCGCGGTGTTCCCGGCGGCGCGCGCCCCCACCGTGTCTTCGCCGACGGTGAAGTCCGTCGTGGCCCAGACCTGCGACTTGTCGTAGTAGTTCGCCATGCGGACGAAGTACTTGCCCGGCGTGTTTATCGTCAGGCGCGCGTAGGCCGTCGTGTGGTGCTTGGATGCGGAGTAGTCTACGTACTGCACGTGCTCGCCGTCGGCGTTGTCCTTCGTGACGAGGAAGGTTATACCCGCGCCCGTCGGCACGGCGGGGAACGTCGCGAGTATGTTAACGTTCCGAAGCGTGCCCTTCGGGCTGAACGTCTTCGAAGGCTTGACGCACGCGGCCGTCTCAACGACCAAGGCCCCGTACTGCTTCTCGGTTATCTTCAGGTCTTCGCACGCCTGCAACTCGATCTTGAACTGCGCGCGCGCCTCCGCCGCGAACAAGGACGAACACAACACCGACAACGCTAGAAGCAAGAGACGACGAGTTTGCTTGGGGGACAATACGCATAACCTCCTTAGTTAAACCGTCGGGTGTTGCGCGAGGGCGTGCTAGTTTAATCCCAGATTGGCGGAGAGGGGAAGAGCAAGCCCTCGCCGTCGCCGAAGGGGAAGTCGAAGCCGTCGGCGGGCGCGAACTCCGCGCGCATGTACTCGTCGGAAGGGTCTGAGGCTGCGGCGTCGCACTGGTGTGGCGAGTTTGCCCGTGTGGCGACTTTGTCGCGCGCCGCACGCGGCAGGGCGGGCGCGCACGCCTGTGCGAAGAGCGCGAGCGCGAGGAGCGCCGGCGTCAGGGTCGCGCTTACAAACGTTCTCGTCTTCAAAGGGCGCATGCCTCCGGGGCTTCGTACGTGCGTTAAGGCTCACAGGTTTGACGCCGGATGCGCCCGTGCGGTTCCGCGCAGACGACTGCGCGCGGGTTTTGCGTCCGCCGCGTGATAGTTGTTAAATATTCCGGGCGTAGAGTCCAAACGAAAACGGAACGAAGGTTGCACCACATACAGCTATTAGCTGTTAGCTTTTGGCTTTTAGCTTCAGGCCGCGGGCAAACGCGTTGACAGCCGGACAGTTTAAGCCAACGGCCAACGGCCAACAGCTAAAAGCTTTTTCGAGAGGCATAACATGAAACGTTTACTTCGAGCTTCGGCGGTCATACTCGCTTTCACGTTCGCGCTCGCGGGGTGTCGGAGGGGGAGCGAGACGCCCTTCACGCTGCCGCAGCCGCAGGGCAACAGTGCGGCGCTCGCTTCAATCGAGCACAACTCTTACGCGGACGTGGTCGCGCGCGTCGCGCCCGCGGTCGTTACCATACGCGCCGAGCGCGTTGTGCGCGCGCCGCGTCAGCACCCGTTCTTCGACGACCCCTCGCTCGAAGACTTCTTCGGGGGCCGCGCCCCGCGCCAGCAGCAACAGCAGCCGCCGCGCGAGTTGCGGCAGCGCGCGCTCGGCTCGGGCGTCGTCATAAGCCCGGACGGCTACATCGTAACGAACCACCACGTCGTGGACGGCGCGGAGCAGATAACGGTCGAGTTCACAGACCGGCGCGCCATCCCCGCCAAGCTCGTCGGCACCGACCAGCCGTCAGACCTCGCGGTGCTGAAGGTGGACGCGAAGGACTTGCCCGTGCTCACGCTCGGCGACTCGGACAAGGTGCGCGTGGGCGACGTGGTGCTCGCCGTCGGGAATCCTCTCGGCGTCGGGCAGACGGTGACGGCCGGAATCATCTCGGCGAAGGGGCGGCACACGGGCCTCTCCGACGG
>Ga0126311_10000676_pt1 | contig 15822 bp, 19 predicted proteins | sample Plot61_FD_92539 | JGI IMG/M metagenome (GOLD analysis project Ga0126311, IMG submission 92539) | Serpentine soil microbial communities from UC McLaughlin Reserve, CA, USA - Plot61 | ecosystem: Environmental > Terrestrial > Soil > Grasslands | place: USA: UC McLaughlin Reserve, Lake County... | reverse complement strand
TCGGCGCGCGGCCGCTGCTGACCAGCGACCACGACGAGATCCGCGCGGCGGACGGTGTCGTCGTGCCCGGCGTCGGCGCGTTCCCGCGTGCGATGGAGAGCCTGCGCGCGCTTGGCCTCGATGCCGTGATCGTCGAGCGCGCGGAGTCGGGCGTGCCGCTGCTCGGCATCTGCCTCGGCATGCAGCTGCTGTTCGAGCGCTCGGTCGAGGTCGAGCCGGCCGAGGGCCTCGGGCTGTTGCGCGGCGACGTGCGCCCGCTCGACGCCGGCGGCCAGCGCGTGCCGCACATCGGCTGGAACGTCGTGCGCTTCGAGCGCGCCTCGCGGCTGAATGCCGGTCTGCCCGCCGAGACCGCCTTCTACCACGTGCACTCGCTCGTGCCGCACCCGGCCGACCCGGAGGACGTGCTGGGCACGGCCGAGTACGGCGAGCGATTCGCGACGGCCGTCGCGCGCGAGAACGTCTTCGGCGTGCAGTTCCACCCTGAGAAGTCCTCGAGCGCCGGGCTGCGCCTGCTTGCGAGCTTCAGCGCCGCGTGCGACCGGGAACGAGTGCCCGCGTGATCCTCTATCCCGCCATCGACATGCGCGACGGCAAGGCCGTGCGGCTCGCGCAGGGCGACTTCGCGCAGGAGACCGTTTACGACGCCGATCCGCTGAGCGCTGCGCGAGCGTGGGTCGAGGGCGGCGCCCGCTGGCTGCACGTCGTCGACCTCGACGGCGCGCGCGACGGCGCCCCCGCGAACCTGGATCATCTGGAGCGCATCACGCGCGAGCTGGGCGTGCCGGTGCAGTTCGGCGGCGGGCTGCGCTCGCTGGAGTCGATCGAGGCGGCGCTGGCCGCCGGCGCCGAGCGTGTGATCCTCGGGACGGCCGCCTACACCGACGTCGACTTCCTCGACGAGGCGATCGCCAAGCACGGACCGCGCGTGACCGTGTCAGTCGACGTGCGCGGCGGGCGCGTCGCGAGCGCCGGCTGGACGCATCAGACGGAGATGGAGGCGTCCGCGGTGATCGAGCATCTGCAGCGCCGCGGAGTGAAGCGGCTCGTCTACTCGAGCATCGAGCGCGACGGGATGCTGACCGGGCCCGACGTGGACGAGGTCAAGCGCGTCGCGGAGGCGGTGCGCGGCACGTTCATCTACTCCGGTGGGATCGGAACGCTCGAGGACCTCAGAGCGCTCGCGGAGCTGCGCCAGGTCAACCTCACCGGCGTGATCGTCGGCAAGGCGCTCTACGAGCGCCGCTTCGGCATCGCCGAAGCGCGGGCGGCGCTGAGAGAGGACGCGCCTGCGCGCAGACCGAAGGCCAAGAAGGCCGGCGGTCGCAGCGGCGACAAGGCTGCCGAGCCGGCGTCCGGCTGAGCGGCCGACGATGCACACCAAGCGCGTCATCCCTTGCCTCGACGTCGACGGCGGTCGCGTCGTCAAGGGCACCGGCTTCGTCGACCTGCGCGACGCGGGCGACCCGATCGAGCTGGCGCAGCGCTACGACGCGGCCGGGGCCGACGAGCTCGTCTTCCTCGACATCACCGCGACGCACCACAAGCGCGACACGGTGGTGGAGTTGGCGCGCCACACCGCCGACGAGGTCTTCATCCCATTCACGATCGGCGGTGGGATCCGCACGGTCGAGGATGCCCAGGCCGTGCTCGACGCCGGATCCGACAAGGTCTCCGTCAACTCCGCCGCCGTTGCGCGGCCGGACCTGATCGACGAGCTGGCCGAGCAGTTCGGAGCCCAATGCGTCGTGCTGGCAATTGATGCGAAGCGACGCGCGGACAGCGCCGGCTGGGAGGTGTTCGTCGCCGGCGGGCGCACGTCGACCGGGCGCGACGTGGTCGAGTGGGCGCGCGAGGGCGTGGAGCGTGGGGCGGGCGAGCTCCTGCTGACCAGCATGGACCGTGACGGTACGAACTCGGGCTACGACCTCGAGCTGACGCGCGCCGTCGCTGAAGCCGTCGACGTGCCGGTGATCGCTTCAGGCGGCGCGGGCGAGCTTGAGCATCTGGTGCAGGCGCTGCAGGCGGGCGCCGACGCGGTGCTCGTCGCCTCGATCCTCCACTACGGCCACCACACGGTCGCCGAAATCAAGGCGCACCTGGCGTCGGCCGGCGTCCCGGTGCGGCCAGTCGCCTAGCGGCGTCTGGCGCGTCTCGCCCGCGCGACGTGCGCAGCAGCATGCGCTGCGTTGTCCTCGCGTACGGCGCGGAGCGCGGCCTCGTTTGCCTTGCGCCACGCTGGCGTCGCGCGCTTGGGCAGCAGCTCGTACAGGTTCCCGTAGCCGGCGAGGTAGATCGCGCGGCGGTCGGCGATGACGGGGTTGAACGCGCCGTCCGGCCATCTGAACACCTGCTTGCCCGTGCGGACGTTGAGTCCGAACGTGTCGTTGCCGGGCTGCAGGTCGGAGAAGTAGACGACGTTGCCGACGATCGTCGCCGAGCCGGAGATCTTCACGCCGGCCGAGAACCTCCAACGCACCGCGCCGGAGCGGGCGTCGAAGGCATAGAAGTTCGCGTCGTAGGAGCCGATGTAGACGGTCGGGCCGAGGCCGGGGGTGACGGCGACGGCGGGGGAGCCGTAGACGTAGGCGCCGGTGGAGGTCGCCCACGCGAGCTTGCCGCTGCTGGCCGCGAACGAGTACACGCGCCCGTCGGTGTTGCCCAGGTACACCCGACCGAACGCGACCGCTGCGGTCGAGTAGAAGCTGCCCGAGCCGAAGCCGAAGCGCGTACCGCTCGTGCCGACCGACCACACCTCGCGGCCGCTCTTCGCGCTCACGGCGTGGACCTTGCCGCCGTAGTCGCCGAAGTAGAGCGTCCCGCTGTCGAGCGCCGGGCCGCCCTTCACGGCACCGCTCGCCTGGTAGGTCCAGATCGTGTCGCCGGTCTTGGCGTTCAGCGCGTAGACGGTGCCGTTCTCGCTGCCGAAGAAGACGCGGCCGTTCTTGAGCAGCGGAGAGGACTCGGCGCGGCTCGGCAGCGCCTTCGACCACACCTGCTGGCCGTCGCTCGCGCGGTAGGCGGCGATGCGGCCGGTCTCGCTGGCAATCCCGCGCAGCACGACCGCGTAGACGCGCCCGTCGCCGACCGCCGGCGTGGCGGCGGCGAGGCGCCCGACGCGCTGCTGCCAGCGGACGCGCCCGCTCGTCTTCGCGATCGCCTTCAGCATCCCGTCGTCGTCGAGCATGTAGAGCGAGCCGCCGTCGATCGACGGCGGGAACTCCAGCAGCACGCCGCTGCGGTAGGTCCAGCCGCGTCTGAAGCCGGGTCTGAGGTAGCGCGGCGCGTCGCCGTAGTTGCGCGTTCGGTCCTCTCTGTAGCCGTACGTCGGCCACAGGAAGTGGTCCACGGCTTGGGGCTTCGGCGGTGCCGTCGTCGCCGTCGTCTCGGTCGTGAACTCGACGTCGGGGTGCGAGACGTCACCGGGCTTGTTGGCCAGCACGAACGCCACGGCGCCGCCCGCGAGCACGAGCAGGACGGCGAGGGCGACGAGCAGTCCGCGCCGGAGGCGGCGGGGAGGGGGGCTCGACATCGGGCGCGGATGGTAGATGATCGCTCCGATGGCCTCGTCCCCCGACCTCGCGCGGCGCCTGCGTGCACTGCCTGCCGTCGTGCCGCTGCTCAACGTCCTCCCGGAGGCGTGGATCGTCGGCGGCGCCGTCCGCGACGTGCTCCTCGGCGGCGCTGCGGAGGACCTCGACCTCGTCATCGAGGAAGATGCGGTCGAGGCGGCGCGTCGGCTGGGGGAGGCACTCGGCGGTTCGGCGACCGTGCACGATCGCTTCGGCACCGCGACGGTGCAGGCGGAAGGGCATGTCTACGACCTCGCGACCGCGCGTGTGGAGACCTATGCGCGGCCTGGAGCGCTCCCCGATGTGCGACCCGGGACGCTGGAGGAGGACCTGCTGCGGCGCGACTTCACGGTCAATGCGATCGCCGTGGCGCTGGACGGACGGGCCGTCGCGGCACCGCATGCCTACGAGGATCTCGACGCGCGCGTGCTGCGCGTCCTGCACGAGCGCTCGTTCCTCGACGATCCCACGCGGCTTCTGCGGCTGGTGCGCTACGCGACGCGGCTGGGGTTCGCGGTCGAGGGCAGGACCGCTGTGCTCGCCGATGAGGCGGTGACCGGCGGAGCGCTGGCAACCGTGTCGCCGACGCGCATCGGCTCCGAACTGCGGTTGCTGCTGCGCGAGCCGTCGGCGCTCGACGCGCTTGAGTGGGTCGCCGAGTGGCCGCTGTTCTCCGAGATGGCGTTCGACCGAGGGCTGGCAGAGCGGGCGGTGGCGCTGCTGCCCGAGGACGGTCGGGCTGATCTGTTGCTGCTCGGGAGTGCGTGTCGGTCGGTCGAGTCGGCGGCGCTTGCGGGCCGGCTCGACGCGCTGGGGTTCGTCGGGCGTGACCGCGACGTCGTGGTGAACTGTGCCCAGGCTGAGGGCATCGCGGGGAGGTTGGGTGGGGCGGTCCGCCCTTCCGAGATCGCCACGGCGGTGCGAAGCGCGCCGGTCGAGGCAGTGGCGATGGCCGGGGCGTTGGGCGCGCCAGAGGCGGCGCGAGCGTGGATCGAAGATCTCCGTCACGTCTCGCTCGACATCGACGGCGCTGACCTCCTGGCGGCTGGGGTCCCGCAGGGCGAGGCCCTCGGCCGGGCGCTCGCGGCCGCACTCAGCGCCCGCCTCGACGGCGCCGCCCGCGACCGCGAGGCCCAGCTGGCCGTTGCGCTCGCCGCCGTCGGTTGAGCACTGCGCCTTTCGCCTCGGTATGCGAGGCGAAAGGCGCAGTGCTCGCCCTATTACCATCCGCCGCGTGCGACTGTCCGCCCCGTTCGAGCTCGTCGGCGACCACATCGGGATCGCGCTGCCGGGCGGGCGCGCGCTGTTCACGACGCGGCGGGGCGGCGTCTCGGAGGGCGCCTACGCCAGCCTCAACCTCGGGCGCTGGACGGAGGACGACCCCGACGCCGTTAGCGCCAACCGCGAGCGCGTCGCCGCGATCGTGGGCGTCCCGCTCGATGCTGTCGTCCAGGGTCGGCAGGTGCATGGCAGTCGCGTTGAGCGGCGCGGGAGCCCGGACGGGACGGTGAACGAGGCCGACGGACAGGCGACCGCAACGCGCGGCCTGGCCGCACTGATCCTCACCGCCGACTGTCTGCCCGTGGCCGTGATCGGGACCAGGGCCGTCGCGATGCTCCACGCCGGCTGGCGAGGTCTGGCCGAGGGGGTCCTGGAGGAGGGCGTCGCGGCGCTGCGGGAGCTCGGCGACGACGGCGCCCTGAAGGCCGCGATCGGACCGGGCGCGGGCGGCGGCTGCTACGAGGTCGGGGCGGAGGTGCACGCGGCGTTCGGGGGCACGCCGCAGCAGGGACCCATCGACCTCAAGGCGATCGCTTCAGAACGCCTGATCGCGGTCGGGGTCGAGCGGGTCCACGACGTCGGCATCTGCACGATGTGCTCCGACGCCGGCCTGTTCTTCTCCCACCGCCGCGACGGCGGTGTCACGGGCCGGCAGGCGGGAATCGCATGGCGGAGCTGATCACGGGGCTCGACGCCGGCAAGGTGCGCGAGTGCATCGCCGAGGCGAGGGAGCGGATCGCGCAGGCGGCTGAGCGCGCGGGCCGGGACCTGGCCGAGGTGGAGCTGCTGGCAGCCGTGAAGTACGTCGCCCTCGAGGAGCTTGGAACGCTCGCGGACGCCGGGCTCACGCTGCTGGGCGAGAACCGTGCGCAGGAGCTGGTGGCGAAGGCCGAGGCCTATCCGGGAGCCTTCAAGTGGGACTTCATCGGTCACTTGCAGAGCCGCAAGGTCAAGGACGTCGCTCCGCACGTGCGGCTGATCCACTCGGTCTCCAGCGACTCCGTGCTCGCGCAGCTCGCCAAGCACGCACCACAGCGTGAGCACTTCGCGGTGCTGGTCGAGGTGAACGTCGCCGGAGAGGCGTCCAAGAGCGGTATCGCACCGGGGGAGCTGGCGGCCTTCGTGGAGCGCTGCCCGGTCCCGGTGGCCGGTCTGATGACGATGCCGCCCGCGGTCGCGGAGCCCGAGCAGAACCGCCGTCATTTCGCCGCGCTGCGCGAGCTCGCGGCTGCGCACGGCTTGCAGCAGCTCTCGATGGGTACTTCGCAGGACTACGAGGTCGCGGTCGAAGAGGGCGCCACGATCGTGCGCCTGGGCTCGACCCTGTACCGCTGAGCGTCATAATCCCTTTGCAGGGATCTTCCGGCTCCCCGCGAATCCCTCGACGTCATGGCATTCCGCGACACCTGGCACCGCACGCTCGTCTACTTCGGCCTCGCCGTGGAAGACGAGTACGACGACGAGCGCGAGCCCGCCTACCACGAGCCGGAGGCGGAGCTGCAGGAGACCTACCGCGAGCGCCCCAACGTGCGGCGCCTCTCCTCGAGCCGTCGCCGCCGGGACGAGTTCGACGACATCTTCGCCGACGACGAGCCGGCCGGGCGCACGAACGTGCTGCGGCCCGTTGGCGGCAGCAGCCCGGGCCGCGCCACGAACGGCCGCGACGTGCGTGTCCATCTGGTCATCCCGAAGTCGTTCAACGACGCACAGGACGTGGCGGACAAGTTCAAGGACTCGATCCCCGTGATCCTCAACTTGCAGGGCTCCGACACGGACCTGTCGAAGCGCCTGATCGACTTCTCGTCCGGCCTGACGTACGCGCTCGACGGCGGCATGCAGCGGATCGCCGACAAGGTCTTCCTGCTCACCCCGCGCAACGTCGAGGTCTCCGCCGAGGAGCGCGCGCGGTTGATCGAGAAGGGCTTCTTCAACCAGAGCTGAGCCGGCCGCGCTGCGACGGCTGCCGCTACGCTTGCCGCCCATGCGCGTCGGACTGATCGGAGCAGGCAACATGGCCTCCGCGCTCGCGCGCGGTTGGGGCGACCCGGTGCTCTGCACCGATGCGCTGCCGGGGAAGGCCGAGGCGCTCGCAGCGGAGCTGGGCGGCGAGGCGCTCGCCTCGAACGCCGAGCTGGCGGAGCGGGCCGACGTCGTCTTCCTCTGCCACAAGCCGGACCAGCTGGAGGCGGTGGCGGCACAGGCCGAGGGCAACGAGAGCGGGACCACGGTCGTCTCGATCCTCGCCGGCGTCACCCTCGATGCCCTTCGTTCGGCGTACCCGTCCGCCGAGGCGGTCGTGCGGCTGATGCCGAACGTGGCCGTCGAGATCGGCAGAGGCGTGATCTGCCGTGCCGCGGAGAGCGACGAGGACGCGCGCGTCACGGAGCTGCTGGAGCGCGTGGCGACGGTTGTGAGCGTCCCGGAGAGACTGATCGACGTGGCGACCGCGATCCAAGGCGTCGGCCCGGCCTACGTCTCCCTGTTCGTCGAGGCGCAGGTCGACGCTGCCGTGCGGCTCGGCATGCCCCCGGCGCTCGCCGTCGAGCTGGCGACCGCCACGACCGAGGGCTCCGCGGCACTCCTTGCTGCACGCGACTTCGACACGCTCGCGCTGCGGCGCGCAGTCACCTCGCCCGGCGGCGTCACGGCCCGCGGGCTCGCCGCGCTTGAGGAGGGCGGCCTGCGCGCGGCCTTCCAGGCGGCTGCCGAGGCGGCGGTGCACGGGGGCAGACGGTGAGCGCCGTCGCGGCGCTCCCGCTCGCGGCAGTGCGCGACGACATCGCCCGCTACGTCGATGCGCTCTTCACCGTCTACCTGATCTGCATCTTCGCCTACGTCGTGATCAGCATCATGTACTCGGTCGGGATCCGGCCGCCGTACTCGCGCTGGTGGAACGCGATCGTCGAGTTCCTGCGGCAAGTGGTCGAGCCCTACCTGCGGGTCTTCCGCCGTGTGCTGCCGATGTTCGGTCCGCTCGACCTCAGCCCGATGGTCGCCACAATCGTGCTCGTCGTCGTGTGGCGCATCGTCGTCTCGCTGATCCAAGGCTGATGAGCACCGTGGACGCGGCGGCCGTCCCCACGCAGACCCGCGGAGCGCGCTGGGCCCTGGCCGGGCTCGTCGTCGCGCTCGTGCTGCTCCTGGACCAGGGCACGAAGGCGCTCGTACGCGACTCGATCGCCCCCGGCGAGCAGCGCGACGTGCTCGGGCCGCTGTCGTTCGTGAACGTGCACAACAGAGGCGTCGCGTTCGGCTTCCTCGGCGGCGGTGGGGCGATCGTCCTCGTCGTGACGTTCGCAGCGCTCGCGCTGCTGCTCGTCTACTTCGCCCGCCACGCGGAGCGATCGCTGCTGTGGCTGCCGACCGGCCTCGTGCTCGGCGGAGCGCTCGGGAACCTGGTCGATCGCATCCACCAGGGGTACGTGACCGACTTCATCCATCTGCCGCACTGGCCGGCCTTCAACGTCGCCGACATGTGCATCACGGGCGGCGTCGTGGCGCTCGTGCTCGTGCTCGAGCTCAGTGGAAGCTCCGCTGCGGATTGAGGTCGACGCCGCCGCCGAGGGCGAGCGGCTCGACCAGCTCCTGGCGGAGCCGCTCGGCTCGCGCGCTCAGGCGCAGCGCGTGATCGACGCCGGCCTGGTGACGGTCGATGGGGAGCCGCGCCCGAAGCGCCACCGGGTGGCCGCCGGGGAGCTGGTCGAGGTCGCGCCGGAGCCGGCCGTCAAGCGCGTTGCGGACGCAGTCGAGGACGTGCCGTTCACGATCGTGTGGGAAGACGAGCACCTGCTGGTCGTCGACAAGCCGGCGGGCGTCGTCGTGCACCCGGCGCGCGGGCACCATGGCGCGACGCTCGCGGAGGCGCTCGTCGGCCGTGCCGTCGGCGGAGAGGATCCGGCCCGAGCGGGGATCGTCCACCGGCTCGACAAGGACACGTCCGGACTGCTCGTGGTGGCGAAGTCCGAGGCGGTCCATCGCGCCTTGCAGGAGGCGATCCGCAGACGCGAGCTGCGGCGTGAGTACCTGGCGTTGGTGGACGGCTGCCCGCCGGCGCGCAGCGGCACGATCGACGCCCCGATCGGACGTGACCGGCGCATGCGCACGCGCATGTCGACCGACACCGACGTCCCGCGCGCAGCCCGCACCCACTTCGAGCTGGAGCGGGCGCTTCCCGGCTATGCGCTGCTGCGCGTGACGCTGGAGACCGGCCGCACGCACCAGATCCGCGTACATCTGGAGGCGATCGGCCACCCGGTCGCGGGCGATCCCGAGTACGGGAAGCCGGGCGAGCTCGGCCTGACGCGCCAGTTCCTCCACGCCGCCCGCCTCGCGTTCGCGCATCCGGTCACGGACGTGCCGGTCGACGTCAGCTCGCCGCTGCCGTCAGACCTCGCGGCAGTGCTCGCGGGCCTGACGGCTGGGGCTGAGCCCAGAACCGTCTAGAATCGCGCGCAATCAGTCGTCTACCCCGGTCGAATCGGGGCTCGCGCCCTGCCCGGCACGTCCATGTGCCGGGATCGCGACGCCTCCGGCCGGGATTCTGCACCACCATTTACAAGGGAGCACACCGTGGCTCAAGCTGGACTCAAAGAGCTGCTGGAGGCCGGCGTTCACTTCGGCCACCAGACACGCCGCTGGAATCCGAAGATGCGCCGCTTCATCCATGGCGAGCGCGCTGGCATCTACCTGATCGACCTCCTTCAGACGGAGGAGCTGCTGCAGGAGGCGCGCGAGTTCGCCTCTGCACTCGCCCACCGCGGCGGGACCGTGCTGTTCGTCGGCACGAAGAAGCAGGCGCGCGACGCGATCAAGGAGTCGGCCGAGGCGTCCGGCATGCCGTACGTCAACCATCGCTGGCTCGGCGGGCTGCTGACGAACTACGGCACGATCTCGGGCCGCATCAAGCGCCTGCACGACCTCGAGCGCTACGAGGCAGAGGGCCAGCTGGCGCTCCTGCCGACGCGCGAGCGGATGGCCGCGCAAGCCGACCTCGCGAAGTTGCAGGCGAACCTTGGCGGCGTCAAGAACATGGGCCGCGTTCCCGACGCGATGTTCGTGGTCGACCTCAGAGTCGAGGCGATCGCCGTCAAGGAAGCGCAACGCCTGCGGATTCCGATCATCGGGCTGGTCGACACGAACTGCGACCCAGACGGGATCGACTACGTGATCCCCGGCAACGACGACGCGATCCGCTCCTGCGCGGTGATCGCGAGAGCGCTCGCTGACGTGATCGGCGAGGGCAACCGCATCTTCCGCGAGGAGGAGGAGCGCGCGCGCAAGGAGGCCGAGGAGAAGGCCCGCATCGAGGCCGAGGCGCGCGCCGCGCGCGAGGCCGAGGAGAAAGCCAAGCGCGAGGCGGAGGAGGCTGCGAAGAGAGCGGCTGAGGACGCTGCGCGCAGAGAGGCCGAGGAGGCCAAGCGCGCTGCCGAGCAGGCCGCCGCCGCGCAGGCTCAGGCTGCGCAGGCCGCCGCAGCCGCTGCCGCGCCCGCTCAGCCGGCCGCGCCGGCGGAGCCCGTGCCCACGCCGCCGGCCGGCGCGTCTGCGCCCCAGCCGCCGGCCGAGCCGGCGAGAGCCGAGCAGCCGGCCGCGCCTGCCGAGGAGGCGCCCGCGCCGAGCGAGCCCGTCGCTGCTGCGTCCGCGCCGCAGCCGCCGGCTGAGGAGGCGCCTGCCGCGCCGGCCGAGCAGACCACGAAGACCGACGACTCCGGCTCCGGGGGGGAGCCCACCGCATGAGCGTGACCGCCCAAGACGTGAAGGCCCTGCGCGAGCGCACCGGCGCAGGGATGATGGAGTGCAAGAAGGCCCTCGTCGAGGCGGACGGCGACATCGAGAAGGCGATCGAGGCGCTGCGGGTGAAGGGCGCCGCGAAGGCCGAGAAGCGCGGCGAGCGCGCGGCCACCGAGGGCACCGTCCAGTCCTACATCCACTCCAACGGCAAGATCGGCGTGCTCGTCGAGGTCGACTGCGAGACGGACTTCGTCGCTCGCAACGAGGACTTCATCGGCTTCGCGCGGGACCTCGCGTTGCACATCGCCGCCGCGGCGCCGGTCGCGGTCGACGTGGATGGCGTTCCGAGCGAAGAGGTCGAGCGCGAGACGCGCATCGCCGAGGAGCAGTTCGCCGACAAGCCGGACAACATCCGCCCGAACATCGTCAAGGGCAAGATCGACTCCTGGCTCAAGGAGGTCGTGCTGCTCAAGCAGGCGCACGTCAACGGCGAGAAGTACGAAGGCCGCACGATCGAGGAGATCCGTGCCGCGCTCGCCGCCAAGACGGGCGAGAACATCGTGATCCGCCGCTTCACGCGGTTCGCCGTTGGCGACTGAGCCTGAACCGGCCGTTGCAGCATCCGCGCCTGCCGGGCAACCGGCCGGCGCGGTGCCCGCATTCCAGCGGGTCCTCATCAAGCTGTCGGGCGAGGCGCTGCTCGGCAACCAGGAGTACGGCGCCGACCCGGAGCGGATCCAGGCGATCGCGCGCCAGATCGCGCACGTGCATGCGCGCGGCGTGGAGATCTGCGTCGTCGTCGGCGCCGGCAACATCTTCCGCGGCGTTGCCGCGCAGGCGGCCGGGATGGACCGCGCGACCGGCGACTACATGGGCATGCTCGCAACGCTGCTCAACGCGCTGCCGCTGCAGGACGCCCTGGAGAAGGAAGGCGCTCCGACGCGCGTCCTGTCCGCGATCGCGATCTCCGAGGTCGCCGAGCCCTACATCCGCCGCCGCGCGATGCGCCACCTCGAGAAGGGCCGCGTCGTGATCTTCGCCGCCGGTACCGGCAACCCGTTCTTCACGACCGACACGGCCGCCGCGCTGCGCGCGACCGAGATGCACGCCGAGGTGATCCTGATGGCGAAGAACGGGGTGGAGGGCGTCTTCACGGCCGACCCGGCGCTCGATCCGAGCGCCAAGTTCATCCCCGAGATCACGCACATGGAGGCGGTCGAGCGGCGCCTGCGCGTGATGGACACGACGGCGCTCACGCTCTGCATGGAGAACGGCCTTCCGATCGTCGTCTTCGACATGAACGACGAGGCGAACATCGACCGGATAGTGTGCGGGGATCGCGTCGGGACTTTGGTGAGGACATGATCGAAGAGCTGCTGCAGGACGCGCGCGAGCGCATGACGAAGTCGGTCGAGTCGACCCGCCACGAGTTCGGCTCCGTGCGCACCGGCCGCGCGACGCCGGCGCTGCTCGACCGCATCATGGTCGAGTACTACGGCGCTTCGACGCCGCTCAAGCAGCTCGCGACGATCGGTGCGCCCGAGGCGCGGTTGCTGTCGATCCAGCCCTACGACAAGGGATCGATCAAGGCGATCGAAAAGGCGATCCTCGAATCCGACGTCGGCCTCACGCCGAACAACGACGGCAACCTGATTCGCCTCGCAATCCCCGAGCTGACGGAGGAGCGGCGCAAGCAGCTCGTCAAGGTCGTGCGCGGGATCGCGGAGGAGGGCCGCATCGCGATCCGCAACATCCGCCGCGACGTGATGCACGACCTGCGCGAGCTGCGCGACGCCGGCGAAGCCGGCGCCGACGACGAGCACCGCGCCGAGGCGGAGCTGCAGAAGCTGACCGACGAGAAGGTCGCTGAGCTCGACGGGCTGCTGAAGCACAAAGAGGAAGAGATCCTCGAGGTCTGATGTGGCCCGCCGGGTGGGCTCCCGCACCGTTCTGCGGCGTCGGATGACCGCCTGGCGGCGTCCTCGGATCTCGAAATACCGCTGGTATTCCTTCGATCCTGCGTCCTTGCCGGCCGGCCCCCGACACTCGCAGCTCGGCACGTGAGTCCACCCGGCGAACCACGCGCGCCTGTGAGCGTGTCCGACTCCGACGAAGCCGGCGCTGCGCGCGCTCGTTACGTCGCCATCATCACCGACGGAAACGGCCGCTGGGCAGACCAGCGTGGGCTGTCAGTGACCGACGGGCACCGTGCCGGCGCGGAGAACGTGAAGGCGCGGCTGAAGGATGCCGTGGACCTGGGGATCGAGGAGCTGACGATCTATGCGTTCTCGACCGAGAACTGGTCGCGCTCGATCGACGAGGTCAAGGCGCTCGTGCGGATGTTCGCCGAGTACATCGACAGGGAGACGCCCGAGCTGCACGAGGAGGGCGTGCGGCTGCGCTTCATCGGGCGGCGCGGCGCGCCGGTGCCCGTGGAGATCGTCGAGCGGATGGAATGGGCCGAGCAGCTGACCGCCGGCAACGACCGCATCACGTTCTTCATCCCCTTCAACTACGGCGGCCGCGCGGAGATCGTCGACGCGGCGCGCTCGTTCGAGGGGACGACGGAGGAGGAGTTCCGCGCGCATCTGTACGCGCCGGACATGCACGATCCGGAGCTCGTGATCCGCACGAGCGGCGAGCAACGCCTGTCGAACTACCTCTTGTGGCAGACCGCGTACTCCGAGTTCATCTCGCGCGAGGAGCTGTGGCCGGACTTCGATCGGCCCGCGTTCGAGGACGCGCTCGCCGAGTACGCGAGACGCCAGCGCCGCTTCGGGGGACGGGTGGCGTGAGCACTGGTCGCGGTGCGCCGCGGGCAGGCGGGAGCGGGCGCCGACGTCCGCCGCCGAGCGAGAAGCGCTCGCGTCGGCTCGCGCGCCGCAACGGCGGCTCGGACCTCGGCGCGCGGATCGTCGTCGCGATCCCGGCCGCGATCGCGGTGATCGTCGTCAACGCGGTCGGCGGGCTCGTCTGGACCCTCGCGCTGTTCGGCATCGGCTGCCTCTGCCTGCACGAGCTGTACGAGATGTTGAGACCGGTCAGACCGGTCCGCCTCGCCGGCTTCCTCGCGCTCGCCGGCCTGTTGGCGGCTGCGTTGTACGGGACGCAGTTCCACATCCTGCTCGCGGCCGTCGCCGCAGTCCCGGTGTTGTTCGCGCTGACCACGTGGGGCCCCAGCCGCGAGCACGCCTCGCTCGCGATGGCGACGACGCTGTTCGGGATCTACTGGGTCGGCTTCGCGCTCGCGCACGCGGTGCTGCTGCGCGAACTGCCGCACGGCAACGCGATCGTGATCGACGTGCTCGTCGGCACGTTCGTCGGCGACACCGGCGCGTACCTCGGCGGGCGCGCCTTCGGTCGCCGCCCGCTCGCGCCCCGCATCTCGCCGAACAAGACCGTCGAGGGCCTCGTCGTCGGAATGCTCTCCGCGATCGCGGCCGTCGTCGTCGCCGGCCTCTACCAGGACTGGCTCTCGACGACCGACGCGCTGCTGCTCGGCCTCGGCGTCGCGATCGCCGCCCCGATCGGCGACCTGTTCGAGTCCTTCGTCAAGCGCGACGTCGGCACGAAGGACACCGGCAGAGCGTTCGGCGCCCACGGCGGCGCGCTCGACCGCGTCGACGCGGCCCTGTTCGCTGCGGTCGTGGGCTACTACATCTGGTATACCCTCGTTTAGCTGGGGAAAAGCATCATGACAGCGTCATAAGTGATGCTATGATGCTGCCATGCGTACAACGGTCACGCTCGACGAGGACGTCGCCGCAAGCCTGCATTCCGCGGCGCGTGAGCGCCGCGTCTCGTTCAAGGTCGCACTGAACGAAGCCGTCCGTGCGGGTCTGGGAGTCGCCGGTGAGGCACGCCCGTACCGCGTCCCGACCCGCCGTCTCGGCGCGCGTCCGGAAGTGGATCTCGACAAGTCGCTCGCGCTCGCTGGACAGCTCGAGGACGCCGAGACCCTGCGCAAGCTCGATCTCGGCAAGTGAAGCTGCCCGACGTCAACGTCCTGCTCTACGCAGTCGACGAGAGCTGCCGCCACCACGACGGTGCGCGCGCCTGGCTGGAAGGCGCGCTCTCAGGGACCGAGACGGTCGCGTTCTGCTGGAGCGTGCTGCTTGCGTTCGTGCGCTTGAGCACCCGTCCGGTCGTCTTCGAGCAGCCGCTCACCGCCGACGAGGCGCTCGATCTGGTGGAGGGGTGGCTCGAACAGCCGAACGCGACAGTCGTCGATCCCACCCCTCGGCACGTCGCGACGCTGCGCGACCTGCTGCGCCCGCTCGGGACGGCGGGGAACCTCACGAACGACGCGCACCTGGCCGCGCTCGCGATCGAGCACGGCGCGGAGCTGTGCTCCTACGACGGCGACTTCGCGCGCTTCGCGGGCTTGCGCTGGTCGCGTCCGGCTGGCGGTTGAGCAACTTCCCGCTTCATGGTCCGTTGACCGCATAGACAACCGGGAGGCGCACGATGCTTCGCAGGAGCAGGTCGACGATCGCGTTGATGGCCACGGCGCTCTGGCTGCTGGCGGTGGCCGGTCCCGCGGTGGCGGCAGGCGGCGCGAGCGTTACGACCGTGCCAGGCGCTCCGCTGAGTGGGGGCCTCGTGCCGGGGCCGGACGGTTTGCTGTGGCACGCCGGGGAGACCGACGATTCGTACGGCTCCCGCATCGTGCGCATCAGTGCCGACGGCGTCACCGCGACGACGGTGCCAGGCTACTCCCCGAGTCGAGGCGCCGAGCCGAAGATGCTTCCCGACGGGTCGATGGGTCTCGTGGTGGATCGTCTCGACGAAACCGGAGGCGGAATCGGCGTCGCGGGTCTGGCGCTCGCCCGGCTGGTGCCCGGCAGCGGCGCCCTTGCCGCCATCATGAGACTCCCGCCCCGAGTCGACGACGCGACCGCGCTTGCCGTCGCCCCGGACGGCGCCGTCTGGTTCGCCAAGAGCTGTGAGGACCGGCTGGGACGTATAAGCCCCAGCCGGAGCGTGCAGTATGTGCGGCTGTCCGCGACTCGTTGCCAGCGGGACCTGACGGATCTCGAACAGGGCGCGGCCCTCGCCTTCGATCCGAAGGGCGCGCTGTGGTTCGCGGACTTCTGCACAGGTCGGGTCGCACGCGTGTCGCTCGGGGGCCGCGTGCGCGAGTGGCGCGCGCCGCGCGCTGGGTGCGCAAGCGGAGAAAGCATCACGTCGGCCGTGGCGGTCGACCCGCGTGGCGGGATCGCCTTCGCGGCGCGCGGCAGCG
>Ga0126311_10000675_pt1 | contig 15827 bp, 15 predicted proteins | sample Plot61_FD_92539 | JGI IMG/M metagenome (GOLD analysis project Ga0126311, IMG submission 92539) | Serpentine soil microbial communities from UC McLaughlin Reserve, CA, USA - Plot61 | ecosystem: Environmental > Terrestrial > Soil > Grasslands | place: USA: UC McLaughlin Reserve, Lake County... | reverse complement strand
GCGCGGGAACGGCAGATTCGAAGACAACAAATTCATCTTCTCGGAACGCGAGACTATCGAAGACGGCCTTGGGCCAACGTATAACGACGTAGGCTGTATTGAATGCCACCAGTCAGTTGACGTCGGCGCCTTTAGCCAGGCAATGGAATTCAGGGCCGGTCACATTACTAACGGCGCATTCGTCGATGCACCCGGCGGGCAGTTGATCCATGCTCGGGCGACGGATTCGGATATCGTGGAACACATTTCCACGGCGGAAACCGTCAAAGCATTCCGCGTCACACTCAGCACCCTCGGAGATGGCTTTGTTGAGTCTCTATCCAACACGTCACTGCAGAATAACGTCGCCGCACAACCACTCGAACAGCGTGGGACTCTCTCGCAGGTTCCGGTAACCGAAGCGGGTAACCAGCTTCGTATCGGCCGGTTCGGCTGGAAAGCTCAACATGCGAGTTTGGTTTCGTTCTCGGGCGATGCCTATCTAAACGAAATGGGCATCACCAACCCGTTTGACGGCTTCGGCGGCAGGAGTTCCAGCGCCGCAGACGCGGGCACGCACGAGAACCCGGCCAGCACGGCTGAAGGTGTTATTAACGTAACGTTCCCGTCACCTTTCGATCCAGTTCCGGATCCAGAGGACGACGGAGACGACGTGTTGGCGTTTGCTGACTTCATGGCAGCCACGCGTGCTCCTGGTCGTCAGAACCCGATTCCGGCGGCCGCGACCCGCGGTGATTCACTCTTCAATAGCGTCGGCTGCAATGTTTGCCATACACGAACTTTTGTGACGGCAGCTCCGGGAACGCTCATCAATGGTGGCGCGTTCGCAGTGCCGACAGCGCTCGGCAACAAGATCATCCACCCGTTCAGCGATTTTGCACTACACAACATCGGCACGGGTGATGGCATTGTTCAGAACGCCGGACAAGCTTCAGCCAATCAAATTCGCACGCCGCCACTTTGGGGTATTCGTGCACGCAACAGGCTCATGCATGGAGGCCTGAACGTGACGATATTCGACGCGATCCAACTGCACGCCGGACAGGGCACGACAGCCAGGAATAACTTCAATGCCTTGACCGCCGCGCAGAGGAACGATCTGATTGCTTTCGTGTTGTCGCTATGATTTACACGCGGCAGCCGAACTGACAAGGCACTATCCCGAAGCTCGCCGGACGCTGTCTGGCGGGCTTCGGTTATCACGTCAATCTTGGAAATCCTGTACAACAAGAGGGTAATAATGCGAAGGACCATCCCCTGCCTAATAACCGTTATCGCATTCACGATTTGCGCATGTAGCTCGACCTCAAAGCGTCCGCTCGCGGAAGCACCACCTGCCGCTTACCAACCAAGTCCCGAGTCGACACCGATCCAAATAGCCGCCATCCCAGCCCCTAAACAAATCGAAGTACAGCAAGCCGTCAAGCGAATCTTTAAAGACGCCGCTGTGGTGGACAGCAGTTACAACCCAAACTTTGTCTCCGGTGACTTCAACGGCGACGGCTCGCAGGATCTCGCGGTGATTCTAAAACCAGTGAAGATCGAGCTGATGAACCAGGAACTCCCGCCGTGGCTCGTGCGACAACCACGAACCAACCGGATGGATCCCACACGATTACGCATCGACAAAGATGAAACGCTACTCGCCGTCATCCACGGCTATGGCGCGAATCACTGGCGCGATCCTGACGCGACGCAAACGTTCGTGCTCAAGGACGTCGTCGGCAACGACTTGAAAGTCCACAGTCCGAAAGATTTCGTTACTACAAACAGCGGCAGGAAGTTACCGCTTCCCCAAGGCGACTTGATCGGCGAAACTGTTCAAGGCGATCTCGGCTATCTTTATTACGCGCAAGCGACTTACTCGTGGTACGACCCGAAGACGTTTACTGGCAATGAGAGTGCGCCCGGTGCTTTTCACAAGCCACGCACGATGAGATAAGTACAAGGAGGCTGATAATGAGCACTGTGAAACATTCGTTCCTCGCACTAATGGTCGTTGGCGTGAGTGTGATTGCTGCCCAGGCGCAGAACCGGCCTGCGGTCGAGATGATTAGTGCTGAAGAGCTCAAGGCTAAAGTCACGAGCAATAATCCCGTCACGATTATCGACGTTCGCAGCTCCGAGGGTTACTCGGCCAGTCCTACGACTGTTAAAGGTGCGATTCACTTCAAGCTCCGAAAGTTAAAGTATCGTCTCGCTTATGCGCCGTTAAAAAACATTCCGAAGGAACAGGAAATCGTCACGTATTGTGCTTGCCCGAAGGACGAAGCGAGCATCACCGCGGCGCAAATTCTGAAGGCCGCCGGGTTCAAGCGCGTGAAAGTTCTGCAAGGTGGATGGCAGGAATGGCGCCGCGCGAACGGTCCCGTAGAACCACGGGTCAAGACGGAGTAGCTGTAGGGGTTGACACATTGTGTTTCCGCGCTGGGGCGGCCACGGAGGGTCGCCCCTACAGTTGGTGTTACAATCAGCGCGGAGGACGACAAATATATTAGAGGTCAGTAAGCTCGGGTGCGTGCGCGGAGATCGCAGGCTATTCACCGGACTCGATCTGTCAGTGTCTCCGGGAACGTTCGTCCAGCTAACCGGACCAAACGGGAGCGGCAAAACCAGTTTGCTCCGGATCCTGTGCGGGCTTCTCACTCCGGCTGAAGGCCAAATCTCGTGGGAAGGTGCGAACATTCGCTCATTAGGTGAGGAATATGTCGCGCAGGTAACTTACCTCGGACATCGACACGGCATAAAGGACGAGCTCAGCGCCGTTGAAAACCTGAGAATCTCAAACGCCGTGAACGGCGTGTCCGTGAGCAAAGAACATGCTTTCGAAGCTCTTGGACAGATGGGGCTCGGTGGTCGTGAGTCGCTTCCGGCACGACTCTTGTCAGAAGGGCAACGAAGAAGAGTGGGATTGGCGCGTCTTCTTGTGGCCAACACGAAACTCTGGCTGCTGGATGAGGTCTTGACCTCGTTGGACAAAGGCGCCGTTGCGCGTGTTAGATCTTTGATTGAAAACCACGTAGCTGGTGGCGGCATCGCGATCGTCGCGACCCACCAGGAGCTGGAACTGTCCGCCAGCCGCACCAAACGACTCGAACTCACAACGTGAACGCACCTTCGAGCTTATCGATGTTGCGCTGGATCGTTTGGCGCGATCTGATGCTGGCGTGGCGCCGCCGCGCCGACATGCTGTCGACGGTTTTCTTTTTCGTGATCGTCGTTAGCTTGTTTCCACTCGGCATCGGACCCGAGACGCAGTTACTGCGAACGATCGCGCCGGGCGTAGTTTGGGTCGCGGCGCTACTGGCGTCCATGCTTTCGCTGGGCAGGCTGTTTGCCAACGATTATCAAGACGGCACATTGGAGCAGTTGTTACTGACGCCCCAACCGCTGTTTCTCGTCGTCCTGGGAAAAATGCTCGCGCACTGGATCGTTGCGGAAGTGCCGCTGGTGTTGATTGCGCCCTTTGTGGGAGTGCAATTTGATCTCAGTCGTGAAACGTTGTGGATCCTGTTTGTGAGTTTGCTGGTAGGCACCCCAGTATTGAGTGTGATTGGAGCGGTTGGAGCGGCATTGACACTCGGGTTGCGTGGTGGCGGCGTTCTGATCTCCTTGCTTGTGTTGCCGCTTTACATCCCGGCGCTGATCTTCGGTGCGGGTGCGGTTGAAGCGAGTGTGATGGGTACGAGTCCTTCGGCGCACCTGTCGTTGCTTGGAGCATTTGCGATCGTTTCGTTGCTGTTTTCGCCGTGGGCCACCGCCGCCGCATTGAGGATCTCTTTGGAGTAGACGGAGACAGGATTTACAAGATTTTTCATGATTCACAAGATCTGGTCCCGTAAATCTTGAAACATCTTGTAAATCCTGTCTAAAAAATATGAACATCTACAAGTACGCATCACCAGCAACATTCTACCCGCTTGCGGGCAAGCTGATCCCGTGGTTCGCGATCCCCGCAGCACTGCTCTTCGCGACGGGCTTGTTCATCGGCTTCTTCATCGCGCCAACCGACTACCAGCAGGGCGACGCATACCGGATCATCTTCATTCACGTTCCGGCAGCGTGGATGGGAATGCTTCTTTACGTGTTGATGGCGATCTACGCAGGCATCGGTTGGGCGTTCAATGCGCGCCTCTCCTCGATGATGGCATCGGCACTCGCAGTCACCGGCGCGATGTTCACCGCGATCTCGCTCATCACCGGCGCGCTCTGGGGCAAGCCGACGTGGGGCACATGGTGGGTTTGGGACGCGCGCATGACGTCAACGCTCATCCTCCTCTTCCTCTACATCGGTTTTATCTCACTGCAGGCAGCGATCGACGATGCGCGCAGGGCAGATCGCGCGGGTGCCGTTCTCGCGCTTGTCGGCGTCATCAACGTGCCCATCATTTACTTCTCGGTGCAGTGGTGGAACACGCTCCACCAGGACGCAACGATTCGCCTTCTTCAGAAACCAACGATCCGCGGTTCGATGCTGGCGGCGCTGCTCATCATGCTCGCGGCATGCTGGCTCTACTCGGTGGCCGTTGTGCTGATTCGCCTGCGATGCATTATTCTTGAACGTGAACAGAACGCTTCGCGATTCGCGGAGGTAGGAGTCTAATCATGAACTGGCCGGATTTATCGATGGGCGAGTACGGCTTCTATGTTTGGGGATCGTATCTCGTTTCACTTATCGCAATTGTTTGGGAAGTCGTCAGCCTGAAGCAGAGGAAGAAAGCGTTGACGCAACAAAAAACAGAACCGAGCGCGGTAGCGCCGGGTAAAAGTACCTCTTCGGGCGCTTCAATTAAAGTTGACCCGGCGCTACCGCGCTCGGTTCTGTAGGAGTATCAATGAAACGACGTCATAAGCGGATAGCTTTTATCGTTGTCGCCCTTGCGTTCTTGTCCGTCGCGGCTTATCTGGTCGCGAGTGCGTTTCGCAATAATCTCGTCTTCTTTTTTAGTCCAACGCAAGTGGCGGCGAAAGAGGCTCCGATCAATCGCACGTTCCGCGTCGGCGGACTCGTTGAGGAAGGGACACTCAAACGCGATCCCGATGGTCTGACGGTGCGATTCACTGTCACGGACACAGCTAAGAGCATCCCAGTTGTTTACAAGGGAATACTTCCTGACTTGTTCAAAGAAGGACGTGGCTGCGTGGCGCAGGGCAAGCTCAGCTCTGACGGCGTGTTTCAGGCGGAACAGGTCCTGGCAAAGCACGACGAGAACTACATGCCTCCCGAAGCTGGACAGGCAATCGATAAAGCCAAGCACGCCCAGGAAGCGGCGAAGTCTGTAGTTGACAACTAAACAGTGGCCATAAAAAGCACAAAGACACAAAAACACAGATGAAGACTTCTGATTTTGTTTGTGCTTTTTGCGCCTTTTGTGGCTAAAAATAAAATGATTCCAGAGATAGGTCAGTTCGCACTAATCATCGCGCTCCTGCTCGCTGTAACCCAGGCCACGTTTCCACTGATCGGAGCGTCGCGTGGCAACAGTGCGTGGATCGCGCTCGCCGCACCCGCCGGACAGGCGCAGTTCATCTTCGTCGCGATCGCTTTCTGCTGTCTCGGCTATTCGTTTATCAGTAACGACTTCTCCGTTCTCAACGTCGCTACCAATTCGAATTCACAACTGCCATTGCATTACCGTCTCGCAGCGACGTGGGGGTCGCACGAAGGCTCGCTGCTGCTCTGGACGTTGATGCTCGCGCTCTGGACTGTCGCCGTCTCGCTCTTCAGCCGGCACCTTCCCGAAGAGATGGTCGCGCGCGTGTTGAGCGTGATGGGAATCGTGAGCGTGGGCTTCCTCCTGTTCATGCTGCTGACTTCCAACCCGTTCACGCGCCTGTCGCCTGTACCGGTTGACGGTCGCGACCTGAATCCACTGCTTCAGGATCCCGCAATGGTCGTGCACCCGCCGATGCTCTACATGGGTTACGTCGGTTTCTCTGTCGCTTTCGCTTTCGCGATTGCTGCACTTATCGGCGGGAGGCTTGACGCAACGTGGGCGCGCTGGTCACGACCATGGACCACCGTCGCGTGGATGTTTCTCACTTGCGGCATAGCGCTCGGAAGTTTTTGGGCTTACTACGAGCTGGGCTGGGGCGGCTGGTGGTTCTGGGATCCTGTCGAGAACGCGTCGTTCATGCCGTGGCTGGTCGGGACAGCACTAATCCACTCACTCGCCGTCACTGAAAAACGCGGCGGCTTCAAGAGTTGGACAGTGTTACTCGCGATCGGAGCCTTCTCGTTGAGTTTGCTCGGAACGTTTCTGGTTCGCTCCGGTGTGCTGACTTCGGTTCACGCCTTTGCGACGGACCCGAAACGCGGCGTCTTTATCCTCGTGTTTCTTTTGGTCGTGATCGGTGGCTCCCTGCTGCTCTACGCGATACGCGCGAAGCAGGTGGGAGTCGGCGGCAAGTTTGATGTCGTGTCGCGCGAATCGCTGTTGTTGTCGAACAACGTGCTGTTGACGGTCGCTGCCGCATCGGTGCTTTTGGGAACTCTCTACCCGTTGCTTGTTGACGCGCTCGGCGGCGCAAAACTCTCGGTTGGTCCACCGTACTTCAACCTCGTCTTCGTGCCACTCATGGCGCCCGCAATGTTCCTGATGGGTGTCGGACCGATCGCGCGTTGGAAAAAAGCGAGTCTGCCGGCTCTCGTGACGCGTTTGCGCTGGGCGTTTGTCATTAGCGTCCTCAGCGCGGTCGTGTTGCCGTTCGTGCTCGGCGGGTTCAAATGGCTCGTGAGTTTGGGACTGTTGCTGGCGATCTGGATCGTCACGACCACCTTCGTAAACCTCTGGGAAAGAGTTCGCGTCACTTCAGGACAGCTCAGCACGTTTCAAAAACTTCGCACGCAGAGTCTCAGCTACTATGGAATGCAAGTGGCGCATCTCGGCGTCGCGGTGTTCATCGTCGGCGTGACGCTCGTTACTGGTTATCAAACTGAACAGGACGTGCGGATGGCGCCGGATGACGTCGTCAGCGCGGGCGGATACGAGTTTCGACTTAATGGAGTACCTTGTGACGATGTTTCGCAGAGATTGTGTACAGTCAGAAGTGTGAATGGTCCAAATTACGAGGCCGCGCAGGCGGAGATTGTTGTCAGTCGCGACGGTGTCGAGATCGAGAAGATGTTTCCTGAGAAACGGAAGTACACCGCCAGCGGCAGCGTCATGAGCGAGACGGCCATCGACAGCGGCGTCTTTCGTCATCTCTACATCTCTCTCGGTGAATCGGTAGACGGCGGCGCGTGGAGCGTGCGTGTTTACTACAAACCGTTCGTCGGTTGGATCTGGGGTGGCGCGGTGTTGATGGCGCTCGGCGGCGGTCTCGCAGTCAGCGATCGAAGATATGCGCTCGCCGCGCGCAAAGAACGCGAAGCCCGAGAAACAGTAAAGGCTTCCGAAGTCCCCAGCACCGTTATCGCATCCGTGGCTAATCCGCCTTCATCTGTGTAATCTGTGGCCGAGAAATGCTTCGCTATCTAATCCCTTTAGTTTTATTTCTCGCTCTCGCGATCTTCCTCGCGATCGGGCTCACTCGTGATCCGCACGAGCTCACGTCTGTCTTGATCAACCAACCCGCACCGGCGTTTCGTTTGCCGGAGCTCAAGGCTGCCGGTAAGACGATTTCCAACGAAGATATGCGCGGCAAGGTGTGGCTTCTAAACGTTTGGGCCTCGTGGTGCGTAGCGTGCCGGGAGGAGCATCCGTGGTTGATAAAGTACGCGCAATCCGGCGCCGTTCCGATTTACGGTCTCAACTATAAAGACAGGCGCGAAGACGCGATCGCATGGCTTGAAGAGTTAGGTGATCCTTATACGGCAAACGCCGTAGATTTCGACGGGCGTACGGGCATTGATTACGGAGTCTATGGAGCGCCCGAGACTTATGTCATCGATCAAGGCGGCATGATTCGAATGAAGCACGTCGGCCCGATCACTCCGGATGTTTGGTCAGAAAAGATCCTGCCTGTGGTCCAGCAGTTAAATCGACAGGGAACATCTAAATGACCCGCCTGCGTGGAATGAACAAGTTTGTGGGCATGAACAAGTCAGATGAAATGAACAAGTCAGGAAGGGTGGCTTGCCCCCGCCCTTCGAACAGCGGGGGCAAGCCCCTCTTCCTGACTTGTTCTCTTTTTAGCTTCGTTATCTTCCTAATCTGCCTGGTTGCTTCCGTCGTCGTGGCGCAGGTGCAGGAGGAAGAAGTTCGGAGTGACGATCCGGTGATCGAGCAACGACTCGCAAACCTCTCTAAAGAGCTTCGTTGCCTTCAGTGCCAAAACCAAACTCTGGCTGATTCGCCTGCGGGACTCGCCGCCGACCTCCGCCGTGAGATACGTGTACAGATGAAAGCTGGTAAGAGCGATCAGCAGATCATCGCGTTTCTCACCCAACGTTACGGTGATTTCATCCTCTATAAACCTCGCGTGACGTTCACGACTTACCTGCTCTGGTTTGGGCCCTTTGTCTTACTGCTCGGGGGCTTGTACGTGCTTTTCACCTACATCCAGCAACGACGGGATCAGATTGCCGAAGAACCTTTGACCGCTGAGGAGCATCGTCGCGCACAGGAGTTGCTCGCTTCTCTTCCCGGAAAGGAGACGCTGTGATTCTTTTCTGGGTTATCTGTGCGCTTCTGATCGTGATCGCGTTGGCGTTTGTGCTGCCGCCGTTTTTAAAGCGTTCTGACGAAACGGAAATCGTCTCGGATGAAGAGCGCAAACAGGCAAACATCGCAGTCTATCGCGATCAGCTTTCGGAGCTTGAAGCAGACCTAGGTAACGGCATCATCGCGGAGGAACAGTACGCACAGGATCGTGAAGAGATCGAGCGTCGCCTGCTTGAAGATACAGCCACCACACGCTCGAAGGAGACTGTCGCCGCCGCGCCGCTTAATGCACGCAGCACGGCGTACTTACTCGGCATCGGATTACCGCTTGTCGCAATCGTCTTTTACATGAAAGTTGGCGAGCCTGATCGGATCACAAACCCCGCACCTGCCGGCGCGCCACCGAGTGCGAGCTCAGCAGCACCGCCCGAACGAACGCAGGAACAGATTGCAGCAAACGTCGCGAAACTCGCGCAACGCCTCCAGTCGAATCCGAACGATCCACAAGGTTGGATGATGCTCGCTCGTTCGTATAGCTCGATGGAGAAGTACAGTGATGCTGCAAACGCTTACGCAAAAGCAACCGAGCTGAATCCGAAGGATGCTAATCTGCTGGCTGAATACGCATTCGCCACGGCGATGGCTGAGGGCAGAAGCCTGGGAGGCAAGCCAGCGGAGATCATCAATCGTGCGCTGAAAGTTGATCCGGAAAATCCCAAGGTGTTGCAGCTCGCCGGCAGTGCTGCCTTCGAGGCGAAGGATTACAAAAAGGCGGTTGATTACTGGCAGCGTGTGCTGAAGAAAGTTCCACCCGGTTCGGAAGTCGCTGAAGCCATCAACGCGCGCATCAACGAAGCGAAGACACTCGCAGCGAGTAAGTAGTCAAACCAATCAGATCATGTCGAGAGAAAACATTCTTTTCACAATTATCGGACTGCTGCTGGGATTCATTGTGGGCTTCATGTATGCGAGCTCGATGAGCCAGAAAGCTGCCATGCCGGCAACCGCGAGCACGCAGGCGCTTCCGGCAGATCATCCGCCGGTGAGCGGGCAAAACGCAGGCAACTCGCAAGCAACGTTTTCTCAGGTCCAGGCCGCGCTGGCGAAGGCGAACACCGAACCCACGAACTTTGAAGCCCAGGTGCAGGCCGCGGATCTCTACTATCAGATTGGGCGTAACGATCAGGCGATCGAGTATCTGCTGAAAGCAAATCAGCTGAAACCAACCGACTATCGTACTGTCGTCTTTCTCGGCCTCGCGAACCTGGATGCCGAACACTACGACGTGGCTGAGAAGTGGTATCGAGCCGCGCTGAAGATGAAGTCTGACGATGTGATGGTGCTCGCCGGGCTCGCTGCTACGACTTTGCAAAAGGGCGACGCGAAGGCCGCTGAGGACGCGATTGCGAAGTTGGAGAAGGTCAATCCTAACGCAGAGGATCTCCCGCAATTCCGGGATAAGCTCGCTAGTTTGAAGGCAGGCAAATAATTTAAGCCGCGGCTAATTCATGGAGCGATCGACATGCGGACGATGTTAGCGAGCAGTATGCGATCGATCTTTCCGTCCTTACCTGTTACGACCACCTGACCATTTTCAACTGTCACACGTCGCACCGTACTCATTGAGCGATTGATCAGCGTGCCATCGTTGGTCTCGATTACGAGTCGTGGTCCGATCTCAGGCTCGGGCTCAGGCGCGGGTTTCGGTTTCGGCTCTTCGGTTGCCGTAGGTGGGGTCTCTCTCACGCGCGGCGCCGGACGGCGTCCGGCAGGTCTGCGTCCACGCGTGTTGCGCGCTGTAGCAGGTCTTTCAGTTTCGACTTCGGGAGACTTCTCCGGCGTCGCCGCTGGCGTCTCAACCGGCTTCGCTTCCGGCGTCGGTTCTGGTGTCGGCGTTGCCGTGGCTACTTCTGTGACTGGCGGCTCAGGCTCTTCGATTCGGGCTCCGACCGACGACACGCGCTTCGTCTTGCGTCCACCCGGAGTGGTTGTCTCAGTGACTGCCGGTGTTTCTGCTTCAGCAATCTCAGGCCCGCCAACGATCGGCTCAAACGATCCGCCGAAGTACAGTCGATACGTTCCCTCATCATCGTTTGGGCTACGTGCTTCGATACGCAGGATCAGATCCTCACGTCTGCGCAGGTAGATCCCCTTCGTGACCGGAGCCGAGCTCTCCGCGTAAAGCGTGAGCTTGAGCAGCGGTCGCAACGTACCGGCAGTAAACACGTCGATGTCGCCATTGAGGTTCCTGCTGTTAACGGTGATCAGGAGATCGCCCGGCGTGCCGGTGAACGCGTAGTAGTGATCGGTGAGTCGTGCATCGCCGAGATCGCGTGCGGTGATGCTTCCCGTAACACTGTTGCTGCGCACTGGCGACGGCGCGTTCGGATCGATCGACTGCCCAGCCGCCGGCATCGCGATCAGAAGTACAAACACAAAGCTCAGAAACGTTGCGCCGTAGCGTCGTTGCGCGAGAAATCTTAAGTAAAACATTGGCATAATTCGCCGCAAAGCATATCAGATCTGGGTTATCCTAGTCGCATGAAGTTAAGTCGCCTTTTGGGGCTCTCGCTGTTTGTTTTGCTCTCTTCCCTTCCCGCTCTTGCCCAATCGTGGACAGCAAAACTCGATAAAGACGTCAGCTTCTATCAGCCAACTGAAATGGGCGTGCTCATTGCCGGCACGGAGAAGTCGCTTTACGCGATCGACGCTTCGACCGGCGAGACGCTCTGGCGTCGCAAAGACACTTCGCTGGACGAAACTGACGTCGCTCCCGTTCCCGGTACTGACCTCTTGTTGCTGAGTTTTGAGAAAGGCGACAAGGCACGCATCGAAGCCGTCGACATTCTCACCGGCGACACGCTCTGGCGCAGTGAGAAGATCAAAGGCGCCGTGATGCAGACGTCAGTTGACACGGAGACGAACCTGCTCGCCGTCGTGCTCGCGAAGGACGCGAAGAACCGCGCGCGCGATGGTTTCAAGCGTCGCCTGCTCCTGCACATGCTCGATCTGGCGACTGGCGACGAGCTCTGGAAGTATGACATCGGCGAAGTTGAGATGATGCCCGCGCGCTGGCCGGAAGACTCCGGCAAAGAGGTCGACTACACGCTCGATAACTATTACCCGCCCGCGTTTGTTGACGGCCGGCTCTACGTTTTCTATGAAGGCGTTACATCGTTCGATGCACGAAACGGCAAAGAGCGCCTGCGCGAGAAGTATCGCGTCAACGAAGACGGACTCGCGCTCACTGAAGCCGAGCCGATCGTCACCGGGAGCACAATGTACGTCTCGGGTCACGGGCGAGTGCGCGCCATCTCGCGGCAAACTGGCGACACGGAGTGGGAAGCGAAAGACCTGGGGCTTACGCCTGAGATGGTCCTCGTGGGAGACGTTCTTTACGTGCGCACTGGCGGGCAATTCACGCGCTTGAAAGATGGTGAGACGATCGAGCGTGGCTCGTATGGTGTGAGCGCGATTGATACCAGCTCGGGCAAAATTGTCTGGCGTTACAAGGGCGCCGACAAAGGCATCACAAATCTCATCATGCCCGATCGGAATACGATTGTTGTCGCCGATCGCGACGATCTGATCTTTATCGATGTGACTAATGGCAAACGACGGGCGCGTGTGTCGCACAAGATCGAGCGCGCGTCGTTTGGAACGTTGAATGAAGGCGGCGATATCGTCATTGGAGGGCAGTCAGAGATCGCGGCCTTCGATACCGTGAGCGGGCGGGAACTGTGGCGCGCACGACACACGCCGCCCGGGCGCGGCATCTTTCGCACGGTAGCGGCTATCGCCGCGCGTGCGGCTTCACTCTATTTCCGTTTTGGTGGACCGGCAATGACGGCGCTACATGGTGTGCAGATCGCGCAAGCGGTGTCGGGCTTGAGCTGGTCGGGCCTCGCGTCCCGCTCGTCGTTTTCAAACTTGCAGGCGCTCGCGACGGCGTCGAATCGACGTCCCCGATCATCGTCGCGGTTCAAGCAGTTCGGGGTTGCGCGGCGCGTGCGTGATCGAATCGATCCTTCACGACAACTCGATCGGCTCTCGCGGTTCCTCTGGCATCGTGAGCGGCTCGCGACGCTGCGTGGGCAGTGGATGTATTTCTACACCAGCCTCGATCGCGGCGGGAATGGTCTTGCGGGTGTGAATATCAATAACGGGCGGACTGATCGCGAGGTGCGACTGTCGGACCTTGACGAGCGATTTGTGACCGACGAAGCGCTTGGTGCAATGTTCACCACCTCAGGCAACCGATTATTGAGCCACGGATTACACTGATCCGCGGTTCCTAAGCCTGAGTGCGTTGCCTATCACCGAAACGGAACTGAAGCTCATCGCCGCCGCAGCAATCATCGGGCTCAAGAGAATTCCGAAGAACGGATAAAGCACACCCGCCGCGATCGGCACGCCGAGCGTGTTGTAGATAAACGCGAAGAAGAGGTTCTGTTTGATGTTGCTCATCGTCGCGCGGCTCAACGATCTCGCGCGAACGATCCCACGCAGGTCGCCTTTTACAAGCGTTACGTCCGCACTCTGCATGGCCACGTCAGTTCCCGTTCCCATCGCGATCCCGACGTGGGCCTGGGCGAGTGCGGGCGCGTCGTTAATCCCATCACCAGCCATCGCTACCATGCGCCCTGCATTCTGCAACCTCTTCACCACATCGACCTTCTGGTCCGGCAGGACTTCCGCGACGACTTCATCGATCCCGAGTTTGCGTGCTACGGCTTTCGCAGTCGTGCGACTGTCGCCCGTGAGCATCACGAGGCGAATGCCTTCCGCATGCAGTTGTTTGACGGCGTCAGGTGTCGTCTCCTTGATCCGATCAGCGACACCGATCAGCCCCGCAGGTTTTCCATCGATAACTACAAACATGATCGTGTGACCGTTCGCTCGCAACTCTTCCGCGCCGGCAGTTAGTTCACCGTGGTCAAGCTTCAGATCATCGAGCAGCGATCGATTACCGACAGCGACTCGATGGCCATCGACTTCTCCGATCACTCCCTTCCCTGTTATCGATTGGAAGCGAGCGGCGTCTTTGATCTCGACGCCACGCTCCTGTGCACCCGAAACGATTGCTGCCGCGAGCGGATGCTCGCTACTCCGCTCCAGACCCCCTGCGAGGCGCAGCAGTGTCTGTTCGTCAAATCCATTCGCTACGACAACGCTCTCGAGTCGTGGCTTGCCTTCCGTCAACGTTCCGGTCTTGTCGACGACGAGCGTATCAACCTTGCGCATGACCTCGATCGCTTCGGCGTTTCTGAAGAGCACGCCGTTTTGCGCGGCCTTTCCAGTTGACACCATGATCGACATCGGCGTCGCTAGTCCGAGCGCACACGGGCACGCGATGATCAGGACCGCCACAGCGTTTACGAGACCGTGGGCCATTTGCGGCTCAGGTCCCCAAATACTCCACACGATGAAAGTGAGCACGGCTATCAGTATGACTGCCGGTACGAAGTAGCTCGAAACAACGTCGGCCAGCTTCTGTATCGGCGCGCGGCTGCGTTGTGCTTCGGCCACCATCTGCACGATCTGCGACAACAACGTTTCGGAACCGACACGCTCCGTACGCATCACAAACGAGCCGGTGCCGTTGACAGTCGCTCCCACCACGCGGTCACCTGCATGTTTTTCCACGGGGATCGGCTCACCGGTGATCATCGATTCATCAATTGCACTCGCACCCTCGACCACGACGCCGTCGACAGGTACTTTCTCCCCCGGCCGCACGCGCAGCAGATCACCAACACTCACATGCTCCAGCGGCACATCCTCCTCGTGTCCATGAGCGATGCGCCGCGCTGTTTTCGGAGCGAGTCCGAGCAGCTCGCGGATCGCGTTACCCGTTTGACTACGCGCACGAAGCTCCAGGACCTGACCTAACAACACAAGGGTCACAATCACGGCCGCCGCTTCAAAGTAAACAGGCACATTCCCATGCGCATCGCGAAACGATGCCGGAAATACTCCAGGCATGACCACCGCAATCACGCTGAACAGGTAGCCGACACCCACACCTAGCCCGATCAGCGTGAACATGTTCAGGCTGCGATTCACAATCGACTGCCATGCACGCACGAAGAAGGGCCAACCGGCCCAGAGCACCACTGGCGATGCAAGAATGAGTTGAACCCATTGCAGCGTCGACATCGGTACGAGTCGTTGGAGAGGCTCGCCGGGAATTAGATCACTCATGCCCAGTGCGAACACGGGAATCGCCAGCACTACCGCAATCCAGAACCGGCGAGTCATGTCTGTCAGCTCGTGGTTCTCTTCCACTTCGAGCGAGACTGTGAGCGGCTCGAGCGCCATCCCGCAGATCGGGCAACTGCCTGGGCCATCACGAATGATCTCGGGATGCATCGGGCAGGTATATTTCTGGCCTGGAGCAGCGGCAGGCGCTTTCGGTTGTCGCGTGATGCCAATCGGTTGCGGTGCTGATTTAGTTAGAAAGCTTTCCGGGTTTTCACGAAAGCGATGGAGGCAGTGTGTGCTACAGAAGTAGTAAGTGTTGCCGCGGTACTCGAAAGATCCCCCCGCGTGATCGGGATCGACTGTCATTCCACAAACAGGATCGAGTTGAGACGTAGTTGTTGCCATGATTTACAAGATTTAGCAGGATAGACAAGATTCATCCTCCTAATCTTGTAAATCCTGTCTAAAAAATCTGACTTCTGCAACCGGGCGCTCAACCGCGAGCGCGCCCGCATAGCCTGTCCCGGCATCGATGTCTGTTAATAACCAGCGTGACGCGTCGTCATCCTCAGCACGCAACAAAGCTGGTGGTGTGCCTGGAGCGAGTGTTACATCGAATGCGTCGAGTGGCTGCGACAGTCCTTTGCCGATGGCTTTGATGTACGCCTCCTTGCGTGTCCAGCATCTGAAGAACGCCGCGACTTGCTCCTCCTTCGGCAACGCATTGAACGCTTCGACTTCGGCGTGCGAAAAGAAGCGGCGCGCAATGTCTTCAGTCGCGAAGTCCGCGCGGATGTGTTCGACGTCAACGCCAAGCTCGGCATCGACTGTGACTGCCAGCAGCGCAACCTCGTTTGAGTGCGACAGATTGAACCGCAAACTGTGCTCGCTCGCCAGCGCGGGTTTGCCGTACGCGCCATACGAAAACCTCAATGCGTCCGCTTGCGTTTCGAGGTAGCGCGCGACGATAGAGCGCAGAAAACCATGCGCGACGATGAAGTGTCGTCGATGTTTCTC
>Ga0126311_10000674_pt1 | contig 15834 bp, 14 predicted proteins | sample Plot61_FD_92539 | JGI IMG/M metagenome (GOLD analysis project Ga0126311, IMG submission 92539) | Serpentine soil microbial communities from UC McLaughlin Reserve, CA, USA - Plot61 | ecosystem: Environmental > Terrestrial > Soil > Grasslands | place: USA: UC McLaughlin Reserve, Lake County... | reverse complement strand
CTGCGAGTTTTCTTTTGGCTCCTTTTTGGCCACGTTGCGCTGGCGTTAGAAATCAAGCGCACCCCCGCAACCGCAGCTTAGTTCCTGGCGCTTGTCAGAATCGAATTATTCAGGGACGACTAAATATGCTCTTAATTGGGTAAGGATGAATGTGTTCGAGCGCGCCCGTACCAAACAGCAGCAGGATGGCCTAGCATGGCTTGGAATCGGGGCTGTTGTTCTTTGGCTATTAAATCGAGATGACGAGTAAACACGAAGCCTAACAACGCATTCATCTTGGAGCATGGCCCAAAAACGTGTGGCCAATTTGTGGACAGAATTCTCAGCACAGCACGGATACTGGCCGATAGCGAATAGGAAAAAACCGCAAAACCCTAATAAACTCGTGGTGGCTGCAACTTGTGAAGTGGCAAAAACTTAGCTTTTTGCCGCACCTGTGATTTGGGACCGAGAGGTCGGAGGTTCGAATCCTCTCGCCCCGACCAATAATCTCAATAGTTTACGGCTGCCATCACTCGGCGGCCGTATCTCATTTGTGGACAAGTTGAAGTGGCCGCACGTCGCGTTGAAGTTGAACGGCGCGAATGTAGCGCATGGTTGTTTTCAAATCCTTGTGGCCCGTCAGCGATCTTATCGTTAATGCTCAGGCGAGCGACCGACCAGCATAGGACGAACCTTTTGAGCTCTCTCGATTCAGTCCGCGTTCAATTTCGCAGCCCTTATGAATCTTGGAGAGGAGCCTCTAGATCCTGAATTGATTGAGCGAATCCCCGGAGGTATCCTTGGGGAAGATAATGGTCGCGTCTGCCTTTAGGCGCTTCTAGCATAATGCCGAACTTAGAATTTCGAGAATCGCAAATGGCAGGCCTGAACCCTATGTCTGGTTTCCTATCCAGTTCTCAACCTACTTCCTAATCCCCGCATCAAGCTCTTTAGCGAACGCCTTTTCATCACATTGCCCTTTCCTGTCGATGGCGATTCGCAACGGATTCGCTGGTTGAGAATTGATATCGACCTTCGCCATACCGCACTCGACCTTATCCCCCCACGGATTCGTCTCGACAGATACGATGTAACTAGATCCTTCGAACAGACTGAGGGAGATCTTTCCGTCTGGTGAGACGTCAACCATCTCTATCTCACGTCCGTCCTTCCCTTCGCCCCAATCGACTCTATACGAATGGATGAAAAAGAACTTCGGCTCCTTTCCTTTTTCATAGTTATGTACCTGGATGTAAAGCTTCTGGCCTGCAGGTGCCGAAAATGGGTTTCCGTCTTTGCGAAAGACCTGGCCGGATACAACTCGGAGTGGAATCATCGGCAGGGCTTTGAATCGAATTTGCGTTTTTTCTTCGCCTTGTGCGAGTACGATGGGCTCGGCCTTTGAGAAGTCTCGAACGCCTGGGTAGTAATGACGGGGGAAGGGAGAGCTACCATCCAGGAAGTCATCGTCATTCATCACTATCGTGTATGTTCCTTCACGTAAGCCTTCGAACTTGAAGGTGCCATCCGGATTAAGACCGTAGAATAAAGTTCGGCATTCCTTGAGAGTTTCCTTCTCGGTCGGCATGAGCCGGCAAACGCTAGGATAGAATTGCGGAACATATTTCCAATTATCCAGAATAAAGACTCCAGCAATACTCGCTGTTGCTTTTAGATCGATTTTGAAAGTGTCGAAAAATTGATAGTCGCATGCGTCTGGCGATGCGGTCGCGGCATACTCGAAAACAGTTTGCGTTTCCTCCGGCTTTTCATCGATCGGTCGGTCGTCGCCGCGGCGCATCAGACTCGCACTAAAAGGCACGATGACTTTTACTGTGTATTGGCCCGCCCTGGGAACCTCAAAACTGTAAGAGCCCTCGTCGTCCGTTACAGTCTCAAGGTTAAGTCCATTGCCCGTGATTACCGCTTTTGCGCCTTTCACGTTGTTGAACTGCTGCTCGGCGACTCGGCCGCGAATTGAAATCGGTCCGCTATGTCTCGAAAGCTTTTCGAGTTCGGCTATCAATGGAGATTTTTCCCCGATAGCTCCACTTCCGTCGCAAGCTCCGAAACTCAGGTTACGGGTTTCCTCATCCTGTTGTGCAAAGATCAGCCATCGCTGCCCCTCCTTTACACTTAGATCGCAAGACGTACCGCGGTAAGTCAGAGCCTTAACGGTTTTTCCGTTAACGCCTTTGAACGCGTGCTCGAGGGTAAAGTGAACCCAGATCAAACCGCTGCCGCGCGATGAGATCGAACCAACGCCTCCGAGCTGCACGCTTGCGTCCTTGTCACCCATTGCCGACGTGATTCGCTCTATCTTCCCGACAAAGACTGCTTCCGCATTAGAAAAGAGTGAGCAGGTGGGAACTCCGTAGTCGACACACGTGCAAGCATGTACCTCATTGAGGAAGTAAACGCAAAACAACAGCAACGTTCCGGCCGTCAAGATCAGCTTCATACGAGGAAAATTATCTCAGAGGCTCAATAGATGTAAATGACTTCCGACAGTTGTTGAAAAAGGCTGCCGTTACCGGCAGCCTCTAGAAGCCTGGCTGAAGACTCAGCCAGGCCAAAATGGATCGAAGTTAGAATATAAACTTCGTGCGAAGCGTAACAGTCCTTCCCGCATACACGCCAAAGTCATAATTTAGGAAGAACGGGTTAGCACTCGGAAGTGCAAATGACCTGGCACCGGATCCGATACCAGCAATTGTGCGGGGCCTCTGATTGAAGACGTCATGGACTTCCGCACCGAACTGAAAGTTGAATCTACCTTCACCACCGAAACGGGTATTTTTCAGGAAAACCATGTCCGTGTTGTTCCAAGCCTTCGTGCGGTATGCGTTTCTGGGAGCAGTTCCCGCTCCGCCGTTGGCCAGTTCTTTTGCGAAGAACCCGGTTTGCACCCAGCCGGCATTTGGATTCACAGCTAGATATGCTCGAACGTTGACATTCGGTGAGCTTCCCAATGGGACCTGAGTTACAACTCCATTAACCAGCGTCAGCCCCACAACCTGGGTCCCGATATTACGATCACCGTTTGCATTTAAGATCGCACGGTCGCCTGCATTGTCTCCGTTTCGATTCGAATCAATGCCGGATTGAATGTCGACCAACTGACCTGACTGGGCTTGGAAGATACCAGTTAGTTCCCATCCGCCGACAAGAGCATTAACGAACGGGTTGTGACTCTTAAATGGTACTTCGTAAATCCCGGACGCTACGAAACGGTGTGGAATATCAACGATTGATGGAGACCAATCGGCTGAAAGATCGAGTCCCTTTCCAAAGAACTCACCTGCATCCTGCGAGCGCCGCGGGTTGAGCGAACTCGTAAATAACTCGTTGAATGAGTTATCCCAAGTGCGGCTCCACGTGTAAGCTGCAGTACCGGCAAAGTGACTGGAAAGGCGCCGATTAACGCTGAAAGAAACGCCGTCATAGCGAGACTTGCCTACCGGCGGGTCGCTTGTAAGGACTCCGGCAAACTGAGGAAGCTGTCTCGGGGCTATGGTCGCTCCCTTAAGTACCGGATCACCGGCCACTACAGTTCCTATGGTAGGAAGAGCCCCAAGTGCTGCAGCGCTAGGAAGCGCGAACAGCGTTGGAATGACCATCGCGCCATCGGCAACAGTTTGAGAATTACTCTGAACCTGAACAAACAAGTCCTTACCATTGGTCCGCAGGTAACGAATCTCGAGAGCCGTTGATCTGCCAAGCTGGCGTTGATATGACACCGCGAAGGCGTCAGCATATGGACTGACGTGATCTAAAATGAGCGAGCCGGTTACAGCTCGAATATTCGCCGCGGAATCATTAAAAACATACGGAGCATTGCTCGCTCCGCCACTTTGAAGGAACGCTGTGGCGGGTCCTGCGTCTACCAGTTCGCCCTGTAGCGCAGCCGGGGGGCCGGCGCTTACCAGGTTCGAAAAGGCTATGGCAAATGTTCTGGCATAGTTTCCCCTGATAGAGCTTTCACCGTCCTTACCAAAGAGGAAACCGCCGATTCCGCCCGTGAAAGATGGCGCCCACGCAAAACCTACACGCGGAGCAAAGTTATTCCTATCCGGTTTGGGTACGCGAAACTCGATCACGCCCGGGATATTTCCATTTGCAGATTTTGCCTGAAGCTTTTCAACCTCGTAAATGCTCTGGTAATCGTAGCGAACGCCCAAATTCAGTGTCAGGTTGTGAGTTACTTTCCAGTCATCCTGTGCAAAGCCACCGTATTGATGCGAGCCGAGCGGCTGAATCGGGTCACCGATCCCTTTATGATTAAAATCAAAGGGTTTGAGGTCCTGGAAAAAATCACCCAGGTCCGAATATTCATATTCGCCGGCATGCCGGGGAAGGAAAAAGATTTGGTTGGGCCGGTTAACGTACTCGGCCCCGAATTTAAATGCATGTTTCCCGGCGATCCACGTTAGCGAGTCGTAATACTGGAACGTCTTTTTGGTGTCAGTTTGCTGATCTGCCGGCCCAAGGGCAATTCCAAACGCGTCAAGATCAAGTGTCGGAAAATTAAACTGGCTCTGATCATGCAGCTGATTGAATAAGGTAGCACTCTTGATGTAACCGAAACGGAAATCATTAACCATAGTCGAGCTAAGATTCCCGATCCAGTTTGCGGAGAACGACCTCTGCTGCTGGCTGGTATCCGAGGCAAAGAGAGGGACGAGTACCCCATCGGCCGAACTGAAGTTGAACCAATAGTATCTGAAGCGGAGTTGATTCTTCGCGTTCAAATTGGCGTCAACGTTGAACTGATAAGACTTCGTGGCATTAGCATTGGGAAGTACGGCATTCACGGTGCCCATATCTATCCCGCAGGTACCGAGAATTGGACCGGTGCCGCTCGATGAGCAGTTATCAAATTCCTTTGAAGAGGCCAAAGGCATGGACTGCTGCAGAAGATTGATCACGTACGGGCTTACGCCCGGAAGCGCGGCAATTTTTGCAAGACCAGCAGAGGTCGGAGCGATGTAGCCCGAGGAACCTCCTTCTCCGTCGAAACTTGTCTTTTGGTACGCGAAAAAGAAGAAAAGATGATCCTTTCCCGAATGGACCGTAGGACCACCTTCACCAAAATGCGGGAATAGCAGCGGCCCGCCGACCGTGCCACCGTATCGATTTTGTTTAAGACGGCGTTTAGTAGTGCCGTCCTCATCTGTTGCCCGCGCGTTAAACCTCTCTCTGTCGAAGTACCCGAAGACGCTGCCGTGATACGTGTTAGTACCTGACTTCGTGATCGTATTGAACAGACCTGCTCCCCCCGAGCTGAATTCCGCATTAAAGTTATTTTGCAGGAATGAGAATTCGCTTACCGTATCCGGGATAACTCCGCGAACGCTGCCGCTAACACCGACGTCGTTATTATCAACCCCGTCGACAGAGAAACTATTGGATCGCTGGCGAAGTCCGCCGGTTATTGCACCTTCCCCAGAAACTCCGATCGGAGGGGAGGTTACATTCGGAGCGAGAAGGGCCAGGTTGTTCGGATTTTGATTGACAGGCAAATCCTGGAATTGCCGCTGCTGAAATGTTGTTGCAACTTGAGAGGTATCCGTCTGGACGATATTGTCGATCCCACTGGTAACGTTAACGACCGCAGTGCTCGCGGTGATCGTGAGCGCTACGTTGGCCGTCACTGTTTGGTTAAGCGAAACGAGGACCTGGCCAGTCGACTCGGCGAAACCAGTAGCCGTAACCGTCATCGTATACGTTCCGGTAGGTACGTTAGTAAATTGATAAGATCCCGCGCCCGTGGTTTGGGCGGTAAAGTCTAGTCCACGCGATTTGTCTTTAAGTGAAACGGTGGCGCCGACCACAGCAGAGCCGTCGGGATCAAGGACGGTTCCTGTCACGGCTCCGCCGGTTACCTGGGCCGCTATAGCACTCGCGAAAGCCACCAGCGCGGCCATTGCGATGAGCAGGGATTTAATTCTTACTGGATTCATGTTTAAGTTCCTTTGTATTGAGGACAATTCACTTCAGTGAAAACGGGGCTTACCCACAATCAGGCGTGAAAATCTACTCTTCGTAATTAACAACCGCCGTATCAAATCGGGCTTAACTAATCTGAAGACTTAAGTGTGGGTTTTCAGTTGTCGATTGCTAAACGAAGAGGAAAGATAATATCTAAATATTTGGTGGATTGTCCAGAAACTCGTATCATTCTACCGCTCACCTCCAACAACTTAGCCGACCCTACCCAAGGTTGGTCCCATTCTTGGACTGAAACTTTAGTGTCCCGACTCTAAAGTGCGCTGGTAAAAAACAGCTGACACTAGCCAGATATCTATGGCCGAATTTGTAGATCACGCAGAACTGATATTCGGGGATAAATGCAGAACTCAATGGTGGTTCGGTGTCGCGAAGTTATCTAAAAATGACAATCCCGTAATGAATTCCCCTTACAACAACCCGTAATGTCTCTGACGCCATTGAAGATCATCATTTTGGCCAACGCCGGCGCCGGTGTCGACGATGGAGCGCGCGAAGTCCTGACCCGAACTTTCCATGCAAATCACGTCGATTTCGATCTGTCGGTCGCCCACAGCGGCGCTGAACTGACTGAACTCGCGCGCGAGGCGGCGCGTGGTTCTTATGAAGCAATCGTGGCAGGCGGAGGCGATGGAACTATCAGTTCAGTAGCAGCGGCGGTGGTTGATAGCAACAAGGTGCTCGGTGTCTTACCGCTCGGCACGCTCAATCATTTCGCCAGAGACTTGAAGATTCCTTTCGACCTGGAAACCGCTGCCCAAACGATCGTCGCCGGTCATATAACCGAGGTTGATGTCGCGGAAGTAAACAACCGGATCTTTCTTAACAACTCCAGCCTCGGTCTGTATCCCGTCATCGTGCGCGAACGGGAAAAGCTTCAGCGACTTGGCTCCAGCAAGTGGCCTGCGTTCGTTTGGGCCACAATTCAGGCCTTACGCCGCTATCCGTTTCTCGACGTTCGACTCCGTGTCAACGGTGAATTCATTGATCGAACGACTCCGTTTGTGTTTGTGGGTAATAATGAGTATGCGATGGAATCATTCGATATCGGTTTACGCAATCGGCTCGATCGAGGCGTACTCAGCGTTTACATAACACACGGAACCAGCCGCTTGAAACTTATCGGCCTTGCCGTGAGGGCGCTGTTTGGACGGTTACGCGACGACAAGGATTTTCTGGCCCTCTCGTCTAACGAGGTGAAGATAGAAACACGTCATAAACGGCTGCGGATCGCTTTTGACGGTGAGCTCGAGGTAATGCAGCCTCCGCTTCAATACCGCATCCGTTCGCGCGCACTGCGAGTGATTGTGCCGGCGCCAGCAGGGTCAAGTGACTGAACGACTATGCGCAGGATACTTCATCTATCAGACTTGCACTTCGGCCGAGTGAATCCTGCTCTGGTCGATCCTTTATTCAGAACTGTCCGCGACGTTCAACCGCATCTCATCGCCATCTCCGGCGACCTCACACAGCGCGCGCGCTCGCACCAGTTCCGGCAAGCTCGTTCATTCCTGGATGCTTTGCCAAAGCCGCAAATCGTCGTGCCTGGAAATCACGACATTCCTCTTCATAATGTTTTTGCCCGCTTCTTCGAGCCGTTAACAAAATACAAGCGCTACATTACGACCGATCTGCAGCCGGTTTATGCGGACGAGGAGATGGTCGTCGTAGGTGTGAACACCGCCCGCTCGTCCGTATTCAAAGGCGGCCGCATCAACCAGGATCAGGTTAGTCGTTTGCGAGAAAGGTTCTGCGCGCTGGGAACGGATGTCGTGAAGGCCGTCGTGACGCATCACCCTTTCGATCTACCTGAAGGCCATGACGACCGGCATCTGGTCGGCAGAGCAAAAATGGCGATGACGGCACTGGCCGATTGCGGCGCTGATCTGTTTCTAGCGGGCCATTTGCACATCAGTCACACTGGTCACACCCAGCGATACAAGATTCAGGGACATTCGGCGCTCGTCGTGCAAGCGGGCACCGCCACTTCGACGCGCGAAAGAGGCGAAGCAAACTCGTTCAATGTCATTCACATTGCTTTTCCGGAGATCGCTGTCGAAAGATATGTGTGGGACCGCTCGCGGACGTCGTTTGTAGCAGTGGGCATTGAGCGCTTCAAGCAAGTCGGCGAAGGCTGGATCCGTACCGGAGAAGCGGGCGAGGTGAGCGTGGGCAGTGAGTAACGACACTCGCAAGCTGCTCGGAGTTATTTCCGACACTCACGGACTCGTGCGTCCGCAGGCCCTCGACGCACTCGCAGGCGTAGATCTGATCCTGCATGCGGGGGATATCGGAAACCAGCAAGTGCTCGACACGCTGAATAAGATCGCGCCCGTCGTTGCGGTGAGGGGAAACAATGACAAGGGAGATTGGGCAACATCGATTCCAGATTGGGAAGTGGTTGAAGTCGGCCGCATATCGATATACATGCTGCACGACGTCAAAGAGATCGACATGAGTCCGGCAGGCGCCGGGTTTCACGTTATAGTCAGTGGCCATTCGCACCACCCGTCGGTGGAAGACCGACGCGGCGTTCTATACGTCAATCCCGGCAGTGCCGGACCACGAAGATTCAAGCTGCCGATCAGCCTGGCCCAGCTGACGGTCGCCGGTGACAAAGTGCATGCTAACATCGTCGAGCTGTCCGTCTGACGTTCCCATTTCTGTGTGGCCCCACTTCAGTCTTCTCGCCGATTCGTGCGCGGCAGGAAAGGCATACTTGTAAGCGCTAGAATTAGAAACTTTTGACAATGCTATACTCTCTCGGAGTGAGAGAGGACTTGATGTATGACCCAAACCGTCAGTGTCGATGAAGCCCAAGACAAATTGCCGGATTTGCTGGCACAGGCTTTAGCTGGTAACGAAGTTATAATCACCGAGCACGGCACGCCAGTGGCGCGCTTGGTTCCGGTTGTGGTGCACTCTAAGAAAAAGCGTGTAGCCGGTCTCAATCGAGGCACAATTTCGTCCAGCGAAGATTTTGATGAACCCTTACCGGATGAGTTTTGGTTGGGTCAGGAATGAGACTTCTGCTCGATACTCACATCTTCATCTGGTGGGCAGACCAACCAGAAAAACTTTCACCCGCCACGCTTTCCGCTTTGGAAGATGAAACTAACGAACTTTTGTTGAGCGTGGCGAGCGTTTGGGAAATGCAGATCAAAATTCAGTTGGGTAAATTGAAGCTGAGCCTCCCATTGAAACAGCTTCTTAAGAACCAACAAGAGATCAATGATCTAACGGTTTTGCCTGTAACATTGACGCATGTTTTGGCACTAAACGCCTTGCCCTTTCACCACAAAGATCCGTTCGATCGTTTGTTGATTGCTCAAAGTATTGAAGAAGAGCTTACGGTTGTCACTATAGACTCGCAGTTCTCGGGCTATTCGGTTAAGTTGCTGCAATGGCGGTGAAAACAATCTCACTGAACCAAAGTGAAGTTGAGAAGGAATATCATTTCGACCGCTGACACGCGGCACCTCACTGGAAATTTTCGTTTGTCACCAATCGCTTCGACTTACACGCGCGTCTTCTTTGCGATCACTGGGTTTTAGTTATATATAAATAACGGATGACGCTGTTTTTCGCTTTCCTAATCGGACTCTTCGCCGGGTTGCGCTCGCTTACGCCTCCGGCGGCCGTCGCGTGGGCCGTGCACCTGGGTTGGCTCAAGCTTGCGCGCCCACTGTCTCTCATCGGCTCGCTTCCTGCAGTAGTAATTCTGAGCCTGTTGGCCCTCACAGAGATCATTTTTGATAAGCTGCCGAATACTCCGAGCCGCACTGCTCCTCCAGGACTGATTGCCCGCATCGTGACCGGCGGCCTCACGGGCGCATGCGTTTCTCTCGGCGGCGGACGGTCCGCTCTCGTTGGCGCCGGGCTGGGAGTGTTGGGCGGAATTGTCGGTTGTTTCGGCGGCTATCAGGCCCGCGCTCGGCTCGTAAAGTCCGTGAGCCAGCCAGACTTCAACATTGCTCTGCTCGAAGACCTGATTACGATCGGTGGCAGCTTGTTCATCGTTTCGCGATTCTAGTGCGGCTCCAAATTATTCTGACATCTTATGGCTGAGAGCAGGAGAGTAAGCAATGACTCATTCGTCATTCGTCTAACGGCCGCAGTCTTCTGGAGAGTTTCAGGTAGCGTACCCACGGCTGGTTTGACAGCTCGCCGATAGCGCGTACGGAGAGCGTGGCAGTGAAGAGATCTCGTCCAACGAAATCGCCAGTTGCGCCGACGCGACTGAAGACAGCGGCCTCTGCCGGACCAAGAGGCCGGTCCGTTTGCACGTAGACCAGGAACACGGGCTCATTTGGATCGGCAGGCGCCTGGTCCAATTCCGCTGACAAATCCGCATCAAGCTTGCTGAAATCCACAGCTCATTTTCCGATCGATATTTTCAGGTGAATCGGATTATAAGCTTAGCGCATTAATCAAACCAAAGCCCCATTTCGGACTAAAAGCGCCCGCTGTTTGATTAGGAATCGAACTCGCCGTGCGCAGCAAATTCTTGACACCAGCCGGATCGAGTTGCTGGTTGCGCTGCAGCAACAATGCGACAACACCAACAACGAACGGCGTTGCCATACTGGTTCCCGCTTCAACCAGATGAAGCGCATCGACCTGAAATCCCCGCTCGGGCGCTGAATCTCTCGAAAGCGCAGAGACGATCATGGCTCCGGGCGCCGTCACATCAGGCTTCTGCCTCTGATTGCGGAGCGGTCCCTCACTGCTGAAATCAGAAACATCATTCAGTGTCATGGCCACAGTCTCCGTTTGCTGGTCTATATCAGTCCACCGGTTCTTGGTAGTGAACGATGCCACCGTTATGACCGCGGCAGAGCTACCCGGCGAACCGATCTTCATCGAATCCTGAATGCTGGTCCCACTGAACGTGACGTCCGTGCCACCCTGATCGTCAATCGCCCATACGTCCAGCCGCGCTTGCTGGGCGGATGTGTTCCGGGCCACCAGTTGCCATGTGCCACCCATAGCCAACGACCCCGGAAATGGACCACTAACCTGAATCAGGAAGTGATGATCCCCATTAGCCGGATCGGGACGTGGTGTCGTAACGCGCACGCGACCTTCAGGCAGATTGTAGGTTCGAGTCGGTGAGCCCGAAAGTATGACCGGCTGCGGATCCGTCTCGAATCCGCCTGGCGAACGCACAGAGATCACGAGCGAAGCATTACCTGGATACCAGCCATTGAGTATGCCTTCACGAATAGCAGTCGCGGGGATACGAAAACGCATCGTGCGGGTTTGGTTCGGCGCGACAGTGCCCTGCCCGTGAATGTTGTCGTTTCCCTCGTTGCCGGCGGCGCAACAGACGATTCGGCCGGGGCCGGATTCGCTTGTGCAGATGCGCGACAGGGGGTCAGTGCCGTCGTGAGGATCAAAGTGCCCGCCGAGACTGAGATTGACTACCGCGGGTAGCTGAAGCTCTCGCGCTATGCGGAAGATGTAGCGAACTCCGTCGGCAATGTGAGCGTCCTGAAAATCTGTTTTGACAACGACGATTTGTGCGTTTGGGGCGATCCCACCAAAGTTCGGATCAGCGCCTGTGGCAATGCCGGCCACGTGAGTGCCGTGTCCATCGGTGTCGCGGGAAGCGGTGAGATTAGCGCTCGACACTTCGAGTCCAAAGCTGCCTTCCGGTACGCCCGGACCACTCAGTGTCTGATCCCAGATCCGTAAAATGCGTCCTGCGAATGCTGGATGGTTTGGGTCAATACCCGTGTCAACGATGCCAATGACGACTCCCGATCCATTCAAATCATTATTGTTGCGAAATTGCGGAACGTTCACGCGCGGCACGGCTGTCTCGAGTCGCTTCTGCAAATAACGTGACGAAATGATCCGGCCCACCTGAGGATCGTCCGAGAGCGGGTCCAAACCCACAATAGGCAGGAACGCGGTGCGTAACCGGCCTGTAGGTTGGTTAACGATAACTCCGGATGATTTCAGATAATCAAAATCAGCGTCTTCATCGCACTCAAGGAATACCACTGTGCGTGGCGGTTTCGGTGTACCCAGTGAGGGTACGACGCCGAGGGTATTGACGTGGCGCGTCAATCCGGCACTACCTTCGTTGTCAAAATCCTCCAGGGCAGTCAATAAACCGGGGGATAGTTTTTCGGGTTTCATGCTTTCGCTCACTTTCCAAAAATGTTCTCGAACAGGGGCGTCTGAAGTCCTCTATTTGTTATGTATGCCAAAGCGCGAATTTTTATTTCTCCGGAGCCAAAACATGGGCGAATTTGGGTGTGGTAAGATGCCCGGCTTTCCAAAAGCGCAAAACAGGAAAGAATATGAATAAGAGAAACTTCTTAGTGATATTCGTGCTGCTCGTCCTTGGCGGTTTCAATGCGCGTGTAAGCAACGCACAAACGCCAAAGACTGATACATCCAAAGCGACGATTGTTATCGTTCATGGTGCGTGGGGTGGCGCGTGGGCCTTTAAGAAGGTCGAGGCCCTGCTTCGTGAAAAGGACTTTCAGGTATATCGACCACAACTCACCGGACAGGGCGACCGCGTTCACCTGGCGCGACCGGATATCGGTTTGAATACTCACATCGACGACGTCGTCAACATGATTCTCTACGAGGATTTGCGCGACATCATCCTCGTCGGGCACAGCTATGGCGGTATGGTGATCAGCGGTGTCGCAGATCGAGTTCCCGATCGCATTAGGAAATTGGTCTATCTCGACGCCCTCGTTCCAAATGACGGCGACAGCGTGAGTACGATGTTTCGAGACCGCGGCCAGGGCATCAAACAAATGACAAAGGGCGACTACGTCGTGCCGAGTTGGGTGAAGCCGGATCAGCCGCCACCACACGACGTGCCGCAATCATTGAAGACTTTCACGGATCCGATCGTGCTGAAGAACGATGCAGCTCGGAAGATTGCAGCGACTTACGTCCTGACAGTTGAGAAAGGAAAGGAAGCCAAAGATGACGAGTTCTTTCCCCAATCACAACGCGCGAAAGAAAGAGGATGGACGATGTTGCAGTTGACGTCCGATCACAATCCGCAATGGTCTGCGCCGGAAGCCCTGGTCGAGATGTTATCCGGACTACGCTAGGAATTTTAGCCACAAAGAGGCACAAAAAGCTCAAAGAGATTCTGCTGAGTTTTGAGCTTTTTGTGGCATAAAAAGACTTTAAGAACTTTCTAATAAGTCTCTAAGGATTTTTCGTGATCCCTCAATCTACTCTGTCCTCACATGATCTATCGACGCAAGCGCAATCGAGACATTTGGCATTTCTGCTCTAATTGTCATCACTGGCCCAAATCCGATTACGAATCGACCACCGAAAAACCGAAACCGGCAGAGATATGCGACCAGTGCAAGGCCAAACGCTTTAACAACAACTGCAAATAGCCGAGGAGATGGCTTGCCTGAAAGTCTTTTTTACCACAAAAAGGCACAAAAAGCTCAAATAGGTTCTGCTGATATTTTGAGGTTTTTGTGCCTCTTTGTGGCTAAAAATCCTGCCAACGATCGAGCGTGATCGAATTTTGAGGCAAAGCCCGTGGAGATTGGAGGTCCAAGTTTCCTCTGATTTCCTCAAAAAACCTAAAGAAATGCTGGTTTTCCTAAAGACATTGCCGCTTGAGTGTGATATATCAGTGTGCGACCGTTTTACGATTCTAGTTCTCGTTGGAGGTGTTACACCAGACTATGGCGACTAAAGCCGCTGCAGGCAAGAAGCGCATGACTCAATCGGAAGTAATCAACCACTTCTCTGAATCCACAGGAATGAAGCGAGCCCAAGTTAAGGAATTCTTCGAGGAGCTGTATAACCTAGCCGCACGCGAAGTGAAAACAAGCGGTGAGTTTGTTCTCCCCGGATTCGGAAAGCTCGTAAAATCCGAGCGAAAAGCCCGAGAAGGCCGAAACCCAGCTACCGGCGAAACCATCCAGATTCCCGCCAAGACGACCTTAAAGTTCCGAGTTGGCAAGGGAATGAAAGATACAGTACTTCCAAAAAAATAAACGCCCAGAAAGTAAACGCCAAAGTAAACGTTCGGCACTATTCATTTTCAACATCGGCGCCGCCTGTACTACCTCAAAGCAGTTGGGCGGCGTCTTTGTCTTTCATGATAAATCTTTAGGTTTTTAGCGCTTCCCCGTCCACCAAGGTCCACGAAAACTGTTTTGAGTCGTTAGACAAGAAAGTTCTGGACGTATTTTCGCTGCTTCGATATAATTCCACGTTTCGCTGAACACCCCTGCGGCAATGTCTACATGCAATGTGTTTTTGGGGTTCTAACCCTAAATCCAGGGCTTTGCCGTGTGGTGAAGGCTGCATCCAAGGGAGTTCAGTGAGCATCTATGTTCATATATTTGAGACGAGAAGATCTTAATACGGAGGAGTGAAGGCAATCGTGACTTTTGATACACACCTGCCGCTAAATGAGCGGCTTATGAGAATCGATCACATCCAGGCACGTCGTTTTTCGAAGCTTAATGGCCTGGCGCTCGAGATAGCTACCGAGGGTATCGTCAGACATCTGAAAGCGTGCGACCGAATGGACGTTAATCCAGAGACTTCGGCAGTGCGCGAGATTATTGACGATGCGCTGAACGGCCGTCGCGTGTTTGCTGAAACCAAAGAACGCACCCGCGCCGCGTAAGCTGTATCTCTGCTTCTTTTTCAAAGAGGTCGCCCCCACCGGGCGATCTCTTTTTGTTTTTGTCGTATTTAGAATTCCGCTAGCCCTGCACCAATAAGTCTCACCAGTAACAACTCAGTTCCAAATCATTGACATCATCGCGTCGCGGGTATATGTTTCGCGCCCCCAGACTAAAGCGATAGCCGGTCTCGGAGCCGCAGCCCCTTAACAGGACCTTCACCCGTGCTATCGATCCCCGACTACGATGCGGCGTAGTTTTTCCTGATTCCTTCACAAGGAGAAAACCACTCATGAAAACATTCCTCTTCAAGCCAAAGACTCTTAGCTTTCTGCTAGCGATAACGCTCCTGGCGCTCACTCTGGCAGGACCGGCGTTTGCACAAGCTCTCGCCATAACGACTAACGATTTCATCCCGTTCGCACAGATCACTTTCGTTCCGTGCGCCAATGGCGGGGCAGGGGAACTTGTGCTGCTTGAAGGCACACTCCATGTCCAGAATCATCTGACCATCAGCAACAACCGGGTGAGCCTGAAAATCCACTTTCAGCCGCAGGGGGCAGAAGGTACCGGGCTTATTACCGGTGACAAATACCAGTCCACGGGGGTGACCCAAGAACAGGACTCGCTCCCGCTCACTAACGGGGCAGCCGAATTCACGTTCATCAACAACTTCAAAATTATAGGAGTTGGCCCCGATAACAATTTGCTCGTTCACCAGACCGTTCACGTAACGGTCGACGCGAACGGCTTGATCACCACAAACGTCAACAACACAACCATAGAATGCCGATAGCGTCACTTTTGACGTGCAATCGCGCATCTCAAACCAACGGGCTGTCGCACTGCGGCAGCCCGTTTGACATAGGTCTTTGACGTGCTAACATGCTCAGACTTGAGTGTGCCCCTGTAGCTCAGCGGATAGAGCATCTGCCTTGTTGGAGCCTTAATGGGGAAGTGTGGTCGGAACCCATTGAGTGGACGACCCTGTATGCGGGGACGCCCTGAGAGCCTCCGGTACTTCGATCTCTTGGTCCAAGTAACAACCCGTGAGGATTGGGTAATCCGCAGGAAACCTGCGCGCGATTGCGCGGAGGGATCCTCAGAGACTATACGGGTCGGGACTGAGACGTCCAAGATATAGTCCAGCCAGCAACCCCAGCTTTGACGGGCGGTCAGGGAAAGCCTGATGCTGGAAGCT
>Ga0126311_10000673_pt1 | contig 15840 bp, 14 predicted proteins | sample Plot61_FD_92539 | JGI IMG/M metagenome (GOLD analysis project Ga0126311, IMG submission 92539) | Serpentine soil microbial communities from UC McLaughlin Reserve, CA, USA - Plot61 | ecosystem: Environmental > Terrestrial > Soil > Grasslands | place: USA: UC McLaughlin Reserve, Lake County... | reverse complement strand
GGTGCCAACATTTTCCATCAATTATCAATCTATCCAAAGAGCGATATTTCCAACGGCTCATCCAATGATTCCAAAAATAGTGGCCTCCTAACTCTTTAAGGACATCTTTTTTTGTAACTAAATACAACTCTATATCACACAATTCATGTAATAGAACTAGATTGTAAAAAATTTCCGCTTGCTCCTCTAAGTCGTAATTATTCATCAGAGCATTGACTATCCAATCTTCATAAACTGTTTTTTCATTAATTACGATAATTCGCTGACGGTTTATATTAGAATTGTTGGGATTAGAACTAAGGGCATCAATCTGTTCAAGAAAATATCTGAGCCCTAGTGGTTGAAAAAAATTTGTAAAATCTCTTGTATTGAATGCTATTACTTGTGTTTTAGCTTCCTTTAACACCTTAGAATAAGTAAACCATAGCTCCGTTTCTTTCTTACTATGTTTACGATGCTTTGCAACTAACTTCGCAAACAGTACAATCATATATATCAAACATATCAACAGAAACTCATAACGAAAAGCATGACTAATGTTCTGCTTATTTGTCACAAACGCTTCGAGATGTAGCAACCCAATTAAAATTAGAGCAGGGACAAAAAACTCGATCATGAACGATTCACGAACGACTGAAACGATAATTCTTCGTATGCGTTTGGAGATTGATAGAAAGGAGAAAAGCAGTAACAATAATATAGCTACAACAGTTATTATTGCTCCTCTTCTGTTAAACTCATTGTTAAGCGTTTCCCAGATCCCATGTGATTTGGTTTTCGGTTTTACTTTATAGTTGAATATATCCGTTGATAACCCTTGATTCAATTTTATTTTTTTACGAATACCATCCAAATATGTGTCGTTCACTCTCTTTCTAATTTTTCGTAAAAGAAAATCCCTTTTACTTATCCACATATCTACCGAAGGCAAATCGGAAAATTCTGCCTTCACAACATAACAATCTTCTCCTTCTAATTTTTCTTCCGATAAAATAGATAAGTTAGTTACTTCTTCCAGCCAACTTTTCCCGAATTCGCCATTTAATAGAACGGGAATATCGTAAACCGCATCTCGTGAAATCGGTTTCGCGCCAAGAATAGCTTGATAAAAGTTTGGTGTTTTTCCAGTGGGCTGAAGATCCCCGCCGTGAGAAAAATTAGCTTTATCTTTATAGAACCAGACAATGCTGAAATTTTTATCTTTATCCGGAATCCTTTCATCTGTCCATTCAAAGCGAAATAAACTAGGGCGCGAAAAATAGGTTTTGAACGAAAGTATTGTCACTGGGTTCGTGAGGTCATCTTCCATAACTTCTTCAACAATGCCTTCATCTTCATAGGAGGAAGCCTTTGAATATTGAGCTTGCATTTCCTTAACAATAGATTCAGCAGTAACAGGAGTACTTTGACAAATGCCGTTATAACTACAAACAAACAGCATGAGAATGATTGAGAGAAATGTTTTTTTGTTTGCCATCAACTGATGTTACGCAGTGAGACTTAGCGGTTTTCGCTTGACAGCCCATAAATGCGGATGTGATGCTCCCTGTAGCATCATCGCGCGGTCCTAAAATCTATTTGTCCTTAAACTTAGAGCAGTTTTCACTTGAATAGGCCACACTTGGTGAGTATGCGGCACAACTATAAAGCCATACTCCTCTGGCTTGCGCCGCTGCGTGCTCGGCACCTACTTCGGGGGCGAAGGTCTTAATGACAACTCGCCGCCCGCTTCCGCGTCAGCTTTAGCTTCGTCTGTAATTTCCCCAGGCTCGCACAAGAGACAGGTGATATTACGCCACGCCAGGCGGTGGCGGTCACCGCCCTCAACTCAACCCCAATCTATGAACACCGTGGTCTGACTAGCTCACACTAGGCCTAACGCCATGCTCGACGAGTTGCGCAAGCGAGTGCTCAAACAGCCAGGCCATGAAGTCTCACGCTCGACGATGTTCCGTGCGATGTGGCGGACGGGTTGGCGGCGTAAAAACATTCCACGCCTTAGAGCGTGACACGTCTCGGATGCACAGGACGCGCCGCAAGTTCTGTCGCCGCATTAAGTAACTACCAGCCAAGCGGCTCATCTTCGTAAATAAGCTGGGTGTCAATTATCACGCTTGCGCGCCGTTACGAGCGCGCCGGACGGATACAGAGAACATGGTGCGCGACCAATTAGCTGGTCGCATAATGTGAGCCTCATCGGCGCGATCACCACTACCGGGGTATTCGCCACGATGAGCCTCGCCGGGAAGCACGGATGCTTAGGCCTTCTGCACGTACCTGTGTCAAGAGCTCGCGCCATGCTTCAGAGCGCGATATCGTCGTGATGGACAACTTTTCGGTGCGTAAGGTGTGTGATGCGTGGCAGACTATCACCGTGAGCAGCGCGTGGCTAATGTATTTGCCGCTATATTCGTCCACCCTCCCGCCAACCGAGCAGTGTCGGTCAAAGGTCAAGTCGTACTTGCGCTCGTGCATAGCACACACCCATCGAAGCGCTTGATGAGGTCAGCACCGAAGCACTGTCAAAGATCACTGTTCACAATACATGGGCATAATTCAAGCACTGCGGATATCATGTCTCACACAAATGAAACTTGGTCTAGCAATGCTGCCAGCAGCTATTGAGCGTGTCAAGTCAATAATCAAATTTTCTGCTATGTAACATCAGCTAAGTATTTCTCTTACTTCTGGCATACCAAAAAGAATTCATTAGGTTGATAACAAAATCTTTTGCCATAAAAGCTCATTAAGAAATAAATTCATGCTTGGCGTAAAGTTTTTTGTAAAAAAATCATTATCTATATATCGACTATAAACCAAACTGGTATCGTGAACTTCTTGTAGTTTTAGATAATCAATATCAAATGATGAAAATAAAGATATTGATGAGCCATTAAAATTATCAAATGCCAAATTATCTGTTAAAAAAAAATGTCTATTATCTTGATAAATAAAATTTCTTGCGCCTAGCAAAGAATAAACATTATCCCCTATGCCATATCCATCAACATTTATGTGAGTAGTATTGTCTTCTAAAATTTGTTGTTTGGTGTAGTAATAAATTCCTTGCTGGAATGTCTCTTCTTGATCAGTAAAAAGAATAGTATATGCTTTGGATTTTATTTGTTTACATCGATTTGCTAAGTAAATGAGTGCAAAAACACCTCCTGTATTATCAAAAAATGATTCACCGTCATAATGTGCCGTAATAATTGTCCTAGGCCTTGAGTCATCTATGTTAACGATGACATTGCAGCCTTCCCCAAAACAGGAATGGAAATACTGTAGTCCAGGTATCAAGCCAAGAGACCTGATTTTTTCGCTTATGAATTCAACCCGACCACTTCTGCTCAAACTATTAAACAAATAGAAATCTTCTATTAAAGTCTTAGACATCAATTTGACTTATTATTTCACTGATGATTTGGTTCGTACTTTCTCTAGCCCCTACTTTTTGAAAATGATTTTTTGCAGCTCCTACCAATTTGTTTTTCAGGTCAGCAATATAGCTAATCACGATTTCATTAGATATGAAAGAAGCAAGAATATTTTTTTCATTCTCATTTAAACTCCCTTTATCCAAGAGCCTTTCAATTGTTTTTCTTTCTTCAGAGCTACCAAACCTATAAGCAAGAAGTAGCGGAAGCCTTTTCTTTTTTGTTTCAAAATCTCGAAAGGGTATTTTGTTGATTAAATCTTTGTCATTTACGTAATCAAGTAAATCATCTCTTATTTGCATTGCTGTTCCTAAAGCAACACCAAACTCGAAGATACTTTTTTGTTGGTATTTTGTACCTCCACCTAAAAAGCAACCTAATTCAAAACAATAACCGGCATCCACCCCCGTGGCATTGGTTATCATTTCTAAATAAAAATTATCATCTATTTTTTCAATGGGCAGTGTTTCAGATAATATGTCAGAGATTTGCCCTAAATAAACCTGATAATGAGTAATCTCTTCTTTAATACAAATATCTATGAATTGAGAAAGATCTATATTTAATTCTTTACCGTTTGATAACAAAGAAATAGAAGAAATAGATTTCAAAATTGCGCCGATTGACAAAGCGATATTTGGACCATACTTTTTGGGCATACTTGGTTTGCCCATTCTTTCATCATTAAAATCAAATACATCATCGATGGCAGTTCCAGAGGCATACCTCAATTCTACCGAAGCCATTGCGGGGAGTATTTTTTTATAATCTCCACCGACGGCTTCGCAACCGAGCTTAACGAAAAATGCCCTATCAAAATGGGATTTGTTAATTAATGAGTAATCGAGTTGCTCCCATATAGATTTATCTGTGTGTTTTCTTATCAAATCTTTTAATACAGGGAGAATAATTTTATCTGTCTCTTCGAGAGAACTCTCAAGAAGTCGAAACTGATGAGAATAAGCGTTATTGAGGTTTCCCAAAGTTTCAGAGGCTCTAGTAATTTTTGTCAGTATTTGTGCCATCTTTTATCCTTTTAGAACTTATTTATTTCCCATTCAAACTTGCCGTTTATTATCTTTTTTATCCCGGCAGTTTTGGTTACATCACCATTTTTGTCGAAAGAAGTTTCGCCTGTCACACCTTGAAAATTTTGAATTCCATAAAGTGCATCTTTCAATTTGCTCTGATCATAATTGGAGTTTTGCAGTGATTTAATGATTATATTCATTAAATCATAGCCATAGGCACCTAAAACATCTGGTTCTGTTGCGTATTTCTGTTTGTAATTATCAACAAACGATTTTACCACCAGGTTTTCGTTTGTAACTTGAAAAGAAGGGTAGCTATAAAATACTGGATCTAAATTTTTACCTGCTATTTCTATAACCTTTGGATTTTCAGCAAGGCCTACCGTCAAAACTTTTTCTTTTAACCCTAGCTCGGTTTTTTGTTTCAGGATCGTCCCCAATTCTGAGACCGCGATAACATATAAACCATCAGAATTCGTAGATTTTATTGAAGACAGCTGTGTTTTGAAATCTGTGGAATTGGCATTGAAGGATTTTTCAACAGGGATGCTGCCTCCTAATGCTTCAAACCTTTCTTTAAAGACTTTAGAGATCCCTTGTCCATACTCATTATTGATAAAAAGAATGCTTACTTTTTTTAATTTTAAATAGTTAAAAGCAAATCTCGCCATTACATCGCCGTCAAAATTATCAGAAGGCGTTGTTCTGAAAATATAATCACCGGCAGTTGTTATACTAGGGGATGAAGCAGTTGGTGAAATAAATACTATTTTATTTTGTTCCGCAATTGGGGCAATAGATAAGGCCTCTGAACTTGAGAAACCTCCGGTTATTAAGTTGCACTTATCAACCGACATTAATTTTTGAAAAATGGTGACTGCCGTTTTAGGATCAGCTTTGCTATCCTCATAAATAATTTGGATGTCAGGGGAGTTTTTGTTTTGCTTTTTGTATTCTTCCAGCGCTAAATCCATTCCATTCTGTAATCCTTTCCCATAAACAGCCACATCACCGCTTAATGGCAAAATAGCTCCTACTTTTATCGGTGCTTTTGTGGGATCTTCAGTTACATCTTTACTCTTCCAAATAAAATATCCTGCTATCGCCACAACAGCTATTAGCAAAATGGCTATGATTGTTTTCTTTTTCATAGTTTATGAATTTGATACTATCTCTTCAATTTTGCCTAATTTCATTTGCAGAACGTAGTGTGCTATATCGTTCGGTTCTTTCACCATATGGTCCACAATTAAAAAAGTAATTCCTTTCCGGTTAAGCCCTCGAATGATTTCCAAATTTCTTTGCCAAATATTTGGTGAGAGTCCTGCACCAGGCTCATCAAGCATCATCATTTTAGGTTGTTGTATCAACGCCATTCCTAAAGCCAGCAGTTGCTTTTCTCCTCCGCTCAAGTGAAGTGGAGTTCTACTTTTTAGTGGTACCAGTTGTGGCAGTTTTTCAAAGACATCAGCAATCTGTCTTTCTCCCTCTCCTTTAGGCATATTATGTGCCACAAGCTGCAAATTTTCCAGCAAAGTTAATTGCTCAAAAGTATTTTTCTTTTGTGGCACATAAACCAACCCTTTTTCAATCATTTGGAAGGGTTTGCACTCTGTAATATCTTCGCCTTCAAAGGTAATTATTCCTTGTTTATTTGTATAGTCATTAAGCAATCCGTAGATGGCTTTCAACACGGTAGACTTTCCAGAGCCGTTACCACCAATGAGTAAAACAATTTCACCTCGTTTTACTTCAAATGAAATATCAAATAACACCTGACGTTTACTGTAGCCAGTGCTGAGATTTTCTACCTTTAATAATATGTCTTTATTAAAAGAAATAGGCATCAGCACCTGTTTCATTTGTTTTTAATTGATTGAAACTACCATATTCACGGACTAATCCGTCGGTCAATAATAGAAAACGCTCAGCAGTTTCAGCAATAAAATCTATGTTGTGCTCAATCATTAAAATGGTTTTACCTCCGTCCTTTAACTTTTTTATTAAGACACTGATTTGCTCTCTGTATGCGGAGCTAATACCTGCCACGGGTTCATCCAACAAAAGTATTTCTGCATCATTCGCAATACAGCATGCCAGATTCAATAATTTTTGTTGTCCGTAGGAAATTTCCCCACTCAAACTGCACCTTACATCCTGCAAAAAGCAAGTTTTAATAATTTCTTCGGCGTGTTCTTCCAAAGCACTTACCTCAGATTTATAAAGGATCTTTGGAAGAACAGCTTTATACCAAGCCTGTGTCGGATTGTCGTCCATTGCCAGCAAAACATTTTCTTTTACCGTGAGTTTAGAAATTAACCGCAAATCCTGAAAGGTTCTGCCGATACCCAAGCGATTTATTTTGTGCGGCAATAGCCCAACTATTTTGTTTGAATTGAAAAAGACGTCTCCAGACTGCGGTTTGATAAAGCCTGTAATGATGTTAAAGAGAGTGGTTTTACCCGAACCGTTAGCTCCCATCAGAGCATGGATTCTATTTTTCTCCAGCTCAAAAGAAACATTATCTAGAATCTTCCTGGAAGCAGAAAAACTGTGGGTAATGTTTTTGATTTGAAGAGGCATTTAGTTGAATGCTCAATCTTGTAGAGTTTTGCTGATCAAATACTTTATTGGCTCAAAAGGAACGTTTGCACATGCCCCACAAGCGCCGCTGCAAATCTCCGGAACGTTAAATCATCTGCTGGTTGTGAGATTTGCGTAGGTGTACTCCTCGTAGTCAGCGCCAAACATGCAGCCGTATACAGTCTTTCAAGCATCAAACGCTGGCAAAGCAATTCATACCGTTTACTGTAAGAGGCCCCTTTGAACTCGGGATCAACCTCAAAGTGAGGTTCTTGATTCCCTCTTGCGATATGGACTTCTTCAGTATCCTCTAACAGAAAGATGTAGCCGAGGAATGGTTCAGGGCTATTCCCAAATCTTTTCTCGCGATAGGCTTTCCAAACGTCCTCGGCACTACCGATGGCTTCCTCCGCGCGATTATTAATATTCTTTCCGAATGATCCGACCTGACTCTTGAACTCAATAGCCGCCACCAACTGGTCGCGCGCAAGCACGAGCATGTCCCATCGTTTCTCGGGCCGGTAATAACCCGGCAGTTCCAATTTACTTCCGGTTCTAATAGAAAGTTGCTCCAGCTCACTGCTGGTCTCGATAGTCGGATGTTTAAGCCCGGCGCTCTTTAAAATATCAACGACGAGGGCTTCGAGTGCCACCATCTGCTTGCCACCGGTGACTGCGCCGCGTGTTCCTGCATCAACCCGACCTGCTTGAGCTTGGCGCTCCTGTTGTTCATTCCGCGTTGACCAGAATTGTTCGACAGCCGCTTGGAATCGAGCATCCAGCCCATCCAAAAATGTTTGATCAAATTCCAATTGATTGCCCTTTATGATTCAGACGGAACGTGGTCGATGCCGTAAAGCTCCAGTGCAATGCGGGTGGCGAGTTCGTTGTCACGATTGTTGAAAGCTTCTGCGAGTATCTCTGCATTATCCGTTGAAATGCTCTCAGGCTTCGGCACGCGAATGCGACGTAAATACTGCGCCTGCATCCGCAAATATCCACCGCGCATCCTCACGCCGTAGCACTCTACAAAGAACCTCCCAACGTCGCTCATCAACAGCGCGCCGAGAACACGCAGATCCCAACCACTAGAGGTAAGGACATAGAGGTTATGGTGCGGATAAGAAAGGCCGTCATCCAACACCGGGTGAATCGTGTTCTTGATATCCGGAATGTAAAGCTTAGATTGTTTAACCAGCGCTATGTTCACCCGGTCGATAGTACGGTACCAGTTCCGAGCGTCGCGCTTAGCCACATTACGCTTTTCCAATCGTGCGCGGTGGTTCTCGTAATAGCTTTTAAGGCGCGGGAAATCCTCAAGCGAGACCAGGCCTTCTTTCGACCAAGGATTGATCAAATAGTGACCTGACCATTTCAGGGTGCCTGTGCTGATATCGCTCGTCCGCGCGAGAGGTAACAGCCGATCAGGTTCTACCAGTTGCGGGTCATTAGTGAGATAGACCTCATCCAAACCGGTCGCGACGCCAATCCCTACTTTAGTTCCCGTGGCCTTTGATTCTAATGGTTGAAATCTTCGTTCGAGATCTTTAAGTAAGGCTAAGCGCTCGGGTGATGTGCAAGGCCACGGCTCGGATCCATTGAACCATGTCTCCGTGCGGCACGCGCGCACTCCTCTCGGTAACTTCGCTCCATTCCCCCTCAGTCGCAGTGATTGCAGCAGGCTGGCGGCTTCAGCCGCTACAGTAGTGTTAGTCTCCCCATTAGCGCTGGCCACCACTGCGGGGCCTTGCGCCTCGCGCCGAATAATCGTGATAGCCGGATAGGCGCTCACGTCAGTTTCAAAGACAGTGGCCTTATGCACCTCAATGACGGCTTCAACGCTGTAACGGGAAGTGATAAAACTACGGAGTTCACCACCATACTGATTCAGCATCCATCGGTCAGCGCAGATGAAGGCGCAAACACCTCCTGGTTTGAGCTGACGAAGGGCGGCTTCAAAGAAAGCCACATAAATATCGGAGCGCCCCCGCATCGTTTGGTAGAGTCTTCGATACTCCCTGTTTTTATCAGTAGGAATATCTTCGAGCCGGATGTATGGAGGATTGCCGATTACGAAATCCACATCACTATTATGAGGGCTCTCCTCTAAGTCGAAGAGTCCGCTCTTCTCTTGTCGGCCTCGCTCTAAAAGATAGTCTCCCTGCTTGATCCAGCCCTGAGCAAGTCTATCGGCTATTGGACCGGATACACCTAATTCTAGGAGCATTGTGACAACCGCGCGCTGAGCTATTTGAGCAGAGTCAGCATCAAGCTCATATGACACGAGAGACGATGCACAGTCCGTAATAGGACGTTTCTGGCGCCGGCAGGAGGCAACAAGCCGTTCGACCATGGGCACGAGAAAAGCGCCGTCGCCGGCGGCAGGCTCGACGGCGATCCTATCGACTAAATCTGTGTCGGCTTTGTATCCGGCCAGGTCGAGAATCAACTCGACGGTCCAGAGGCGAGTATAAACAGCGGCTAAAGCGACTGACATTCGAGCGACAAACCTCTTAACAATGATCCTGCCGAAAACAATTTATGCCGATTTTCCTTGTGAGGAGTTTTCACTGCCATTTATTCGGGCAGTGGCCATATCACAGATGGCTTGCCAATCGCCGAGGCTAAAGCCTGACGAAAACTGTGCCTTTGCTTGATCAAGCGTATAACCACTATCCAGCAACTCCGCGATCATCGTTGCGTGTTCGGCAATCTCGTTCGGCGCAAGTTTGCGGTTAAGCAATTCCCCGTCCGACTTTTGTGATTGATCTTGTAGGCGCTCATGCTTGCACTTTGAAACGCCGCGCTCGATACCTTGGGGATACCAAAATCCAGTGCCGTGACAGTCGTGGCATTCGCTCGGCTCTACAGATGCTAGGTCTGGAGTAGGCAGGTGGAGAAAGCTTTCAATCAGCAGGTCGGCTTCGCCCGAGCGGTAGATGGTAGTTGCATAACCACCAGGGTTTGTAATTCCCTGCCCTGTGGCGTGAAGATGGGCAGCGTACCTTCGGCATTCTTCCAAAGTAAATTTTGAACCCACACGCACACCGCTATTGGCGCGCTCGCTTTTGTGTGAGTGTGTTTCTTCTGTGGTTTCTTCTTCTGTGTCTTTTTCAATCCTCTTAATAGGGATTCGGCGTTTCTCCGATTTTAGAGCCGGAGAAACGCCGTTTTTAGAGTCGGCAAACGTCCGATTCTTGATTCGGAGTTTCTCCGGTTCTTGATTCGGAGTTTCTCCGGTTCTTGATTTATGGCCGTTCTGGCCAGCCGGTGTAAAACTAAAATCCTTGATGATGTAGAGATTGGTCTTTCCCTGCCCCCGACGTTTGACCTCAAGGAGCGCGGCGTTCGACAACTCTTCAATGGCTTTGGTAACCGGCTTATCAGATAGTGAAACGTCGGTGCAGAGCTTGGCGAGGCCGGGATAACAAGAACTGTTAGTCCATGCGTAACTCAAGAGCGCCATGTAAATCAACTTGGCGTTAGAGCTGATGGGCAGCCCGAAGATATAGTTCGGAATGCTGGTGAACCCTCTTCGCAGTAGCTCATTCTCAACTACAATGTTTGGATCATCGCTCACTCAATGGTACGTCCATATTTTCCCAGGATGTCTGCGAGCGCTTCATCGAATAGGTCTTGAAGCTTCCTCGTCGGTTCGAGATCAAGAGCCAGGCGTTTGAGAGCCTTTACCTTCCTGCGATCCGCTTTGAATGTTGTCGGCTCAAAAACATCCGCCGCCAGCTGCTGGGTAATATTACTTACTATATTACTTTCTGACTTATTTGCTTTATTTCTGGTTCGCTCCGGTTTTGGAGTCGGTTCCTGTGTTATAGGCGTAACAGCAGCCGTATCCTGCACCTCACGCTGCTGACGCCTATCTTGATCAACTTTATAAAGGGCCTCGAAACCGGCCAGTTTCTTATTCTGCTCTGGCACGCTGGACGGCCTCCTTCGGAATGGTCGTTAAGTTGTTAAGTGATGCAATGGTCATGGTGTCCATGCATGTCTTGACTATCTCGCGAGGGACGCCCTTCGTGAGCGTGAAGATTTCATCGATTGCTTCCTGCTCGAAGAGCGGCTTTTTTCGACCCGCAACTGTTAACCGGAAATCGATCATGTCTTTAGTTTCTACGTCAGTAAATGGGTCTATGGTAGCGACCGCAGCGGCTCGTGACAGTAGCGGGCGCTTGAGCTTCAGTTTATTGCGCAGGTTATTCTGGCCGCTCAGAATGATCTGCACTAGTTTGGCTGAATGAGACTCGAAGTTGGTGATCTGGCGAACCAGCTCAAACATGCCGCCAACCATCATTTGCGCTTCATCAATGAGCAGGAGCACGTTCTTACCCGCTGCGTATTGGGAAACCAGGTAAGATTCAAGCTCTTCCATCTGATCGAGTTTGGAGCGCTTACGATCCAGTCCGAAGGAATCCGTAATTCGTTTGAGGAGCTGCATCTCGGACGGCAGATCAGGATTGGTTATTAAAATGGTCTCAAATTCCTCGTCGGCCTTGTAAATATCGTAGATGCGACGAATAAGAGTGGATTTCCCATGACCCACATCCCCATATAACACCGCCAACCCCTGGCGATTGTCGATCACGTATCTGATCTTCGAGAGGGCTAGATGGTGCTGAGGAGAGAGGTATAGGAACCGCGGATCGGGTGAAATTGAGAATGGCGCGTCTAATAGACCAAATTGTTGTAGCATTCCCCCCAAAGCTGCGCTCGCTTTTGCCATAAAAGCCCTCCTTGGGGCAACTTAGATAGCATAGTATTTTAAGATTAGCAATAAAAATTCACCTATACCCCAAGAATAAATACTTAGTCGGATGCTAGGGTGGAAACTATACTTACAATCTTTATTGTAAGCTGGTAAGTAATATTACTTTATTACTCCAAATGTTTAAGAAAATAGCAGGTTTCGTTATGGAATGCAGATATAAACCTATCGTGATACACTTTCTGATATATGAATCTAGAGGGCAAAATCGGACTGTCGGATCAGAAAAAAAATTTGCTTGATGACTTTGCTGACGAAATTAACAAGTCAAAAGCCGACTTAATCTCTGAGATTGAGGCCCGATTAAGCGAGTTACTCGGAATGAATGTGAAAGAGGCATTCGACTCAGTAGCTGCCGCGCAGCAAATCCGTGGCGGTGCGATGAACCTCAATCGAGCACATAAATCGGCTCTTGTCCTACTCGCCCATGTGCTCGCAAACAAGGACAATAGCTTCAAGAGGAAAGAATAAAAGGCCTGTTCTATTACCATGAGATAGCCAGTTGAAGAACTCTTGATTTTAGTATTGTTATTGATATCCCCTGAAGCAATTTTCTAGATCGGAATTATTCTCCACATTACAGCGGTTGATTGAAAGAAGTGTAAAGCTTTAAAGATAAGTAATCTAGTAAGGTTGTAATAAAGTAAGTTATATTACTGATTGCTAATTAAGCTAAGGTAAAGTTAAAAACCAATGGACTAAATTGCTAGCTTCTTTAATTGCTGCTTTTGCCGCTTCTTTCGCTCCTCAATTTGATGGAGTACAGAACTCAACTGATCAAGCACCGGCATCACCGAATCCATATCTGCTTCGGTCAGATCCTCCGGCTCTATTTCTCTTAAAGCACGCCCGATCCTGCGCAACTCTTCGAAGAAGAGGTGCGTGGAATCCAGGGGATCCGCTTCCAGAAGCTCGTCCGACTTTTCCACGGCCGCCCTCTCCGTCTCAATTGGGGAAGGCTCACTCAACTCACCCAGAGCCTCTTTAACACGCTCCCGCAGCCTGGCACCCGATCCCTGTGCCCGCTGATGCGCTTCCAGGAGTTTCCTACGGTGCATGCGCACCTCCGATTCGGTCAGTCCCATGCGTCTAGCGGTCAAGCGGGCGAGTTGGTGAGCTTCGAAGATGTTGATCTCGCCGCTCTCCAAAGGCTCCCGCACATCCCGTGGAAAGTCTAAGATAAGCAAGTATTGGCCGACGAAACTCCTGACCGAAAGGGATGTTTCACGCTCCAGGAGCATTCGCAGATGGGCTTCTACCTTGAGCAGTTCCTCGCGTGGGAATTTAGAGGGGCGGCCTCTTCTGGTATCGGTTGCAGGGCGTGCGGAAAGATTCCGGACTGACTGGAGCATGCTAACTAAATTCTTCTGCGAACGAGGGATAATATCAGGAAGGGAAACGGCCAGCTGATCGAGTACAACCTGAACGGCCGAAGCTGAGGCGAGCGGGTCAGGTCTTCTAGTTCGCCTGCGGGTCAAGCGCATGTGTGTTTGGCTCCTTACTTTTGAGGTCAGAAGAGTCAACAAGTGTGAAACATTACAGCACACGGATTAATTACCATAGGATGGATGAAAATAGCCAGATATCCATATTAAGGTTACCAGACTTGTTAAGAACTGTAACCTTAGTTTTATGCTATGATGCGTCGCTATGAGCATAGAAGAACCTCAACAAGGTCGGGAAAAGCAGTCTCAAGCCCTCCAGTTAGCGGGTCAGACGGTAGATCTGGCGCTTCTCAATGCCATCCATCTCTGGGCGGCGGCCACTACGGACGCTGAGAGCGCCTGCTGTGAAGACCTCCTTCGAAGCAAGCACCAAGCTGTTTCTTCATTCTTCGCTCACATCGGCAAGCATCTTGGCGATGTTACCGCGCTCGACGTGAAGAGCTGGCGCGATGCTTTGGAAGGGAAGGGATTTAAGCCGGCAACCGTCTACGCCCGTATCTCCCGCCTCTCATCATTTTATGCTTGGGTGATGCGCGACCCAGCCCTCGGCCAGTTCATCACCAGCAACCCCGCCCAGAATGCTCGACCCAAGTGCCCGAAGCCTTACCAGACCGAAAGCTCCAAGGCGCTCAACGACGATCAGATAAGTACACTTATGCGGATCGTCATGGAGAAGGCTGCGAATGGAGACATAATCGGAAAGCGTGACTATGCGTTGCTACTGTTCTTCATCACGACCGGAATGCGCCGGCAGGAAGTAATCGGACTACGTGGGTCTGACATTGAATTGCGGAAAGATGATCTCGTCGTGCGGTGCCGGGTGAAGGGCGGAGATTATATCGGTCGGGCAGTTAATGAGATTTTAGTGCGAGAGGCACTCCTAGATTATCTTACGACGTGTGATCGGATGAATGTGCTTGGGAGTAATCGTCCACTATGGACCCGTCATGATAGGGCAGGGCTGGTAGGCGCGCCGCTTTCATCGCACTCCTTCTCAAATAACCTGAAAGGCTATGCACGAGCCGCAGGCATTGAGAAGATTCATATTCACCAGACTCGTCATACGTTCGCGCGAATAATTTCGGAAGTGACTGGTAGCATCGTCGATACGCAGGATGCGCTGGGGCACAAGAACCTGGCTACTACCCGTATGTATGTAGGCAGGATCGCTGTGAAGCAGGATAAGCACAGCCAGCATATTATTGAACGGCTGAAGATTCATCGGTAATGCTCGATAAAATCGAGCATCTTGACTATATGTATATGCCCTTTTAGTCGCTAAATGATTTACGTTAAGCATTGTAAAATATGCAGTTAGCCCCATTTCGATAATACAACTTTTGAGAATCTCTCTATTGATTAGAATTCAACACTAGTCCACGATTCAGACCGTTCTGAGCCTCAAAAGTAACGCTGAGGAGAAACCCTCTTATGAAGATCCATATTACAAAGCCGTACGACTTTGCCCCTTAGTACGCATTTTGTAAACAATATTTTACGGCCCACAGTAGAACTATTAAATAATTTTCTTGACTTTTAAGGAACACAACGATATCGTTGTGTTGTGTTACCGGACTACGACGAGAATGGAAAGTTGCCACAAGGGGTTCATGAAGCCTCGTGGGGAGAATTCGTCACAAGATTCGGTAACACTGAGCACCGGCACCGACTGCTTCAGGGTCTTAAAGAAGCTTTGCAGGCATTACGTGCAGCAGGGTGTAAGAGAGTTTACGTTGACGGTAGTTTCGTAACGGCCAAGGAGGTGCCTAACGATTGGGACGGATGCTGGGATACGGATGGGGTTGATTTACGCACGCTTGACCCCCTCTTACGCCAATTCGCGAACAAGCGAGCTGCACAGAAAGCCAAATTCTTGGGCGAGTTCTTTCCGGCAGACATGACTGAGGGTGGAGCGGGAAAAATGTTCCTCGAATTCTTCCAAACGGATAAAGAGACCGGCGATGCAAAGGGCATTGTTGCTCTCGACCTTGAGAGGCTATTACCATGATCAAAAACGAGCGTCAATATCGGATCACGAAAGCCCAAGCGGAAAAGTTCGAGCAGACACTTGAGCAGTTGACCCAAGTTGCAGGAGCGGGGGCCGACGAAAGTCAGTTGCTTCAGGAGCTTCAAGCCGAGGCCCTGCGCAGTCAACTTGCCGAACTGCGTGAGCAGCTACAGGAGTACGAGTCCCTAAGCTCCGGTTCGCGCACGGTGCTTCAGGTCGAGTCTTTCGATGAATTCCCGCGCGCCCTGATCAAAGCGCGCATTGGTGCCGGGTTAAGTCAAAGGGAACTTGCCGACCGGCTGTCGCTTAAAGAGCAGCAGATACAACGATACGAGGATACGGAGTATGCGTCCGCCAGCATCGAGCGCGTGAAAGAGGTGGTTAAGGCTCTCGGCATCAAAGTGCGGAAGGAAATCTTCCTGCCTAAAGAACAACTCTCTTCAACTATCCTGTTCAAGCGTCTGAGCGAGATTGGGTTCAAGCGCGACTTCGTTTTAACACGTTTGCTCCCCCAATGCCTCGCCGCTCGCCTGCAAGGAAAAGGTATCTCGGAAGG
>Ga0126311_10000672_pt1 | contig 15866 bp, 12 predicted proteins | sample Plot61_FD_92539 | JGI IMG/M metagenome (GOLD analysis project Ga0126311, IMG submission 92539) | Serpentine soil microbial communities from UC McLaughlin Reserve, CA, USA - Plot61 | ecosystem: Environmental > Terrestrial > Soil > Grasslands | place: USA: UC McLaughlin Reserve, Lake County... | reverse complement strand
TCTGGCGGCTGCCACTTTGGCCTTTGGCCGGCCGCGGCGTTGCGCCAGACGTTGATAGAACGCTTTAGGTCTTCGTCTTTTCTGACCGCGGTGTTGGCTGCTTCGACCAGCAGGTAACGCAGCACGCGTGAACCAGCTTTGCTAATCACAAGGAAGTGTTTGCGCTCCGCGGAAGAGCGTTCCATGGGATCGAAGCCGGCATAGGCAGCCACCTTGCGCGTATTGCGAAAGCGCGCCACCGGCTGCAGGGTGTGCCCAGACACAGGGAAGGAGCAACCCGATACCTGGATGCGTGCGGAGCCGCGCAATCGAAACATCGTTTTGGCTGGCGGCCTTTAACCAAGTCATCGCCTCCAACACTTGTTGATTGAGTGGCTCCAGCAGTTGCCACCAATGTGCTCGCTGCCACTCCATCGCCGCTGACATCACTGCGGCATTGAGTTCAGCTTTGCCTTCGCGGGTAAACAAACGGCCACGCCTGGCTATCCCGGATTGCAAGGCTAAGGACTGCAGACTGTTCTTGCTCATGGTGCGCATCTTGATCAGCTTCTGCCGGTAGCGCAGCATGCGCATTACTTCGCGGCTCTGCAGCGACGGTCGATGCAAGCGAGGAAACTCATCATGGAGCATTAAATCCAAAATGAGTTCGGCATCGCGGCGATCGTTCTTCTGTCGCCAGCGAGCCCGGCGCCGGATCTCAGTGGCATCACCGAGCCAGACTTGATGACCTAATTCCTCGAGCAGTCGCTCGAACCAAGGACTGTAACCGCTGGCTTCCAGCCCCACGATCACCTCGCCGCTGAATTGCTCGTAGAAAGTCCGCACCGCCGTTTTGGGTTCGTGCTTAAGTGCAGTGGTGACGAGTTCACCTGTTTCAGTTGTCAAATAACAGATCGTCTGTTGTCGTGCATGAAAGTCAACGCCAATATAGATTGTGTTCATAGCGCCTCCTTTCAGTCTCTTGTCAAAGACCAGCCCTGAGTTTACTCAAGGCGGGAGGCGCTTGCTTCATAACATCAAAGCCCCCGTAGAAGTTGCTGTGTAACGTTTTTCTTGTTTGCTCATTAAGGTTGGCGCGACGCAATCCTTTTCAACTCACGGTGAGCAAACATGCAGAACACAAGCACTCGGCCGGGGTTTCATGCCCTTCTAATCGGCATCAACCAGTATTTGCCGAATCTACTGCCCAATGGTCTGTACTATAAAAGCCTTCTGGGATGTGTGCAGGATGTACAACGTGTGGAAGATTTTCTTCGGCGAGATCTACACGTCCCAACCGAGAACATCACCAGACTAACCTCTTCGAGACCGGTTGAAGGTACTGAGCCGCCGGAACCACGATCGCAATGGCCCACCTACGAAAACATAGTCAACGCCTTTAAGCGTCTCACCAATGCTGCACAGCCGGGCGATCAGGTTTTCATTCATTATTCGGGACATGGTGGTCGCGCCGTCACCACCGACGAGTTCAAGGACATCAAAGGAGAGTCGGGCGTTGATGAAGTAGTGGTTCCAATGGATCTTGGCGATTCAGAAGGACGTTACCTGCGCGACACAGAACTGCACTTTCTCTTACAAAACATGCTCCAGAAAAACCTCTACGTGACGGTGGCGCTCGATAGTTGTCACGCGGGCGGGGCGACGCGCGGTTTGCTGGATCCGGATCATGGCGGTGCCGCAGTTCGCGGTGTGGGAGTTCTCGATACCTTCAAAAGGCCGACAGAAAGCCTCGCGGCGTCGCCGCAAGAACTTCGTGAAGCCTGGCACGCCGTCCCACCACCAGGTACTCGCAACGCCGATGTCGCGTGCGGCTGGTTGCTTGAACCGCGAGGTTACGTCCTGATTGCCGCTTGTCGTGCAAATGAGTTTGCCAATGAAGTCGTGTTCGAGGGTCACGAAAAAAATGGAGCTCTGAGCTATTGGCTGGTGGATTCCCTGAAACAGATTGGTCCCGACTATACTTACGCGATGTTGCATACACGTTTATTAGCTAAAGTGCACGGCCAGTTCGCGGCCCAGTCTCCGCAGTTGCAAGGTGAAGGGCAGCGTGTCGTTTTCGGTGTTACCGAACGACCGCAGCCGCGCTCGTTTCCAGTCATAACCGCCGAGCCCGATGGACCAGTTCTAATTAATGCGGGTTTGGCACAGGGCGTCGAACAAGGAACACAATTCGGTATCTACCGTACGAACGAGGCAGACTTTACCGACACCGAAAAAAGAGTTGCGGTCGTCGAGGTTACCGAAACGAACCCGGTTACCTGTCAAGGCAAAGTCGTGGACCAGGTTGATTCCACCACGATAGAAGTGGGATACCAGGCAGTGCGTCTGGAGGCCGGGAAGATAAGACTAAGCGGCCGCGTACGCGTGGTAGCACACGAAGATCAATCAGAAGCTTCGCTGGTGACACTGAGAGCAGTAGAAGATGCGTTGAAAGCACCATCCGGTGTCGTCGGCGCAGCGGAAAATGCGGAAACACCAGACTATCTCATTACTGTTAAGCAGGATGAGTTTGTTATTTGCGATGTCGCAGGAAATCCGATCCCGAATTTAAGACCACCAGTGAGAGTCGACGACGATGACGCAGTGACACGTGTGATCGATCGCCTTACTCACCTCGTCAAATATACAAACGTGCGCGAATTGGACAACAACGACGCGACTTCAAGGATTTCTCAGAAATTGATCGTTGAATTTGTCGCCGCCCCACCGGATTTCAAGCCGGGTTTGCCGATTCCACCTCAATCACTGGCCACCATCGGCCCTTCGATCACTGTTACTCATGGCGGTTGGGCCTTTCTCAGAATCCGAAATGATTACGACCCACACGTCTTGAATGTAACTGTGCTCGATCTGCAATCTGATTGGGGCATCTCGCAGATCTATCCGGCGCGCGCGGGCAGTTACGAGCCCGTAGATCCTGGCCGTGAACTGATTCTGCCTTTGCATGTCACTCTACCTGATGGTTATCAAGCCGGCACAGACATCATCAAGGTCTTTGCCACGATTGATACCACCAGCTTTCGCTCACTTGAACTGCCTGCACTGGATGAACCTGAGACACGAGACCGCTCGTTGCGCCGGTCCGCTAATGCCCTGGAAGCGTTTCTCGCTAATTTTGAATCTGCGCAATCCGCGCGAGCTGCTGCTGTAGATGTCTGCGCTACGATGGAATGGGCCGCCCATCAGGTCGAAATCGAAATTGTCAGGGAACAGGAGGAGGCGCGCGGCGCTGCACCTGCGTGACATCACGCGCGCGCTCGTCTTTTCATGATGATGAGTATTAGAGATAGCACACTGATTAAGGCTAAAACTGTCAGCAGCAGCTTGCGCGTCACAAACCCGGTTCGTTGAGGAATTGCGATCTTGTCTCGATATTCACCCTGCAACTCAAACGCAGCCCAGTAAAAAGGCGCTCGATAACGACTCTGTTGCCACATGCTGAGTTTCGCCTTTCGCAACGCCGCCGACGCAGTGAGTCCTTCCTCAAATATGCCTTTATAAAACTGAGTCATGAGCTTCGTCGTTGCCCGATCGTCCACCTTCCACAAACTCGCAACGACACTGCTGGCGCCCGCGTAAATGAAGCCGCGCGAGAGTCCGACTAATCCTTCACCGCGCACTTCCTTTCCGAGAGCCGTCTCACAAGCACTCAAAACTACCAGCTGCGTGTTCGACAGATCCATATTGTAGATGTCGTGCAATTGCATCAGGCCTTGTGTGCTTTTTCCCTCCGGGCTCACCAGCGACAAAAAGATGCCTGACAATTCCGGATTCTCAACGTCGACGACTCCATGGGTCGCGAAGTGGACTATCTTGTATTGCCCAAGCTCACTGCTTAGCGCCATAGTTCGATCAGCATCAAAGCCCGTCGCCATCATGCCCGTGCCGGAGGGAATGATTTCCATGATGGATTGCGCCTCATCTTCTGTAGCCGGCAGTCTGGACAGCGAAACTTCTTCGGTAAGCTTTAAACTCTGTTGAGACGAAGCTGGACTCTGATTCTTGACCCTGGAATCGGTAGGAGAAAAAACCGGATCCGCGAGAATGGCAATGAGCTTCTCTTCATTAGATCCGGTCCGCGACGTTTGCCGGCGAGTCGCGAGAATTGATGCGGATGGCAGGCTCACGATCTCATGGCCCACGATTAAGGGGACCGGTTCCGACGAGCCCTGCTTCCAGGGCTCGGGCAGCGCTGCAAATGGCAGATAGTGAATTGCGCCGTCAGCGACTACGAGAATAGTTTTCCCTTTTATCACGTCCGCGACTGGCCCAAGCAACATCTCACTCAACCGATTAGCGTGTTGCCAGTATTCCGCATCTGCCTCTGCGATTCGATCTCCATAAGAGCTCAGGTCAGGCTCGTTCATTGTTTGTCGCGCGATGAGGAACGCGCAAACTGACTTCACCAGCGGCTCAATTTCATCGCGCGGCGGCAACGTATATGCAGTCGACGAATCCTTCGTCAAGGCCCAAAGATAACTGCGTTCAACTCCCAGGGTATACTCGAGCAAAAGCGCGCCTTCGGGTACTTCCTGTTGAATCTGCTTTAGACTGAGCGGCTGGGGTTGCACGAGATTGGCATAACGCGGGCTTTGCTGCTTGATTTGAGTTTGTAGCTCGCCGTAGGAAGTCGTGAGTTCCCGTATGTCTCGCTCCACTAATTCCAATTCGCGAGAATCCGGATTTGCGAGCAGTTTCATTTTATGTAGAGCCAGCGCATTCAGCTTCTGTTTCAGCACTTGCTCTTGCTCCAGTAGCTCCGGCTTCACGCCCTGTCGAATCTGGGCTGAGGCTTCACCGAGCACTTCCAGAAGCGATCGCGAGTGTGCGTGCTCGCTGATTTCAAACGCACTCTCCGCCGCCGATTTGTCGCCGTTCAACTGACCAAGTCTCATCACGAGATCGATGTAAAGTTCAGCATGCTTGCGGACCGACGCATAGTAAGAAGCCCGCAACTCGGGGCTAACGACTTGGGAGCGCAGAACCTCGATAGCATCGTTCGATTCCTTAACATAACTCAGCGCGCCGGCCAGGTTGCCCCGCGCTTTTTCGACAACAGCCATTTTGTAAAGAGTTTCTGCCTCGCTCTTCTTGTCGCCCGCTGCACGGTACAGGTCCAAGGCTTGTCTGTGATAAACGAAGGCCTTGGCGTTCTGTTCACCTGTATGGAGACTTGCGAGTACGTTGAGCGCGCGGGCCTGAGCGCGACGATCACCGATTTGCTTCAAAAGCCGAATTGCGTATTGCAATTGTACCAACGGTTCGTCTGTATTTCCGGTTTCGATTTGAATTGTACTGATATCAATAAGTGCGTAGGCTGTTATTCGACGTTGTCCGGCGAGCTTGCTGTCAGTCTCACTCTCACGGAAAAACTGAAGCGCAGTGTGCTTGTCGCCTAATAGATTGTAGACCCTGCCAATGTAGTATTTTGTGGCCGAGGCAAACTCAACATTTCCTTGCTCCTGATAAAGCTGTAAAGCCTGCTTGTAGTTATTCAGCGCCGTAGGGCGCTGGTCGAGATCTTCATAAGCTGTACCGATGCTATTGAGAGCGACAGCTTCGTCCGCATGGTCGCCGATCGTGCGTAGGATCTCCATCGCCTTTAAATGCTTATCCAAAGCTGTTTGACGCTCGCCCAAAATCGAATCAATACTTCCCCAACCGGTCAGGGCACGAGCTTCACCACGCTTATCACCTTCTCCCTGGTAGAGCGAGAGGGATTTGCTGAAAAGATCCTGCGATCTTTGCAGATCTCCCAAGTCTCCGTAGGCAAAGGCCATATTAAGAATTGCGAGAGCTTGACCACTCTTATCATTGGCGGCAGTCCACAGATCTAGTGCTCGCTGAAAGTATTCGATCGAACTATGAAGTTTGCCAAGCGAGGCGGTTGCTTCTCCGGCGCAGTTCTCCGCTTCTGCCTTCAAACCTTTGTCGCCGTCTGAATGACGGTTGCGACGGTAGTAATTCAAGGCCGTGAGAGCGAGATCGAGGCCCGTTGTGCTTTTTCCCGAGTAGACGTGAACGTAACCGATCAGATTTAGCGCTCGCATCTCAGCCGGCCGATTTCGCGCGCGTTTCCAAAGAGACTGCGCGTCGCGATATTGCGCAACAGCATTTTGATAGTCGCCGAGCAGGAAATAAACGTCGCCGGCATTCTTGGCCATTTCAGCAGCAAACTCATAATTCCCGGCTGCTTGTGATTCCGTCCGGACCTCACGGTATTTCGTAATCGCGTTGAGCAGGGACGTCTCACGCCATTCCGATCTGAGAATGCTGGCTTCCTCTGCAATCGCGCGTAAAGACTCCTGATCGATCGCCGCTGCCACCGGGTAATCCTTCGTCACGAAAGTGACCAGGAGCACGCATCCAAAAAGTGGACAGGCCCACGAAAGGCGTTTGCGATAGGTGAGCAGGATCAGGTGGGCCAGAATAACCATATGAGTGGTGCGACCAAAGACCCGCCCTATCTAGCACGAATACAGCTAGAGTTCAATTATTTGGTCGTTTTTAATAAAAGAAATGCGAGACAGGTCGACTGCTATCTCGCATGCAAAGACTTAGGCAAGGGCGAGGTGATCGGGACGGTTATTTGTTGTCTTCTGTTTGCTTTTGGCTGGCGCCCTTTATAAGGACGTCTCCGCCAGCGCGCGTTTCGGTTTCGGAATCCTCAGATGAGGCTGTGTTGGCTTTGTTATCGGGAGATTCGCCGGGGGCTGCATGGCTGGCCGACTTGATGAGGACGTCGCCTCCCGCCCGTGACGTAGCGACATCATCGTGTTCATTTGCTTTCATATGGGTTCTCCTTTTGGAAATGTCGTATTCAACGCAAATGCTTTCTGGCGAAAAACATTACATCGCGGTCGGCTTTGCACGAAAAGGACCTGTTTACGAGAAAAAGTCTCGCGCAAAGGCGCAAAATGCTGTCGCGTTTCGAAGCGTTTTCTTTGCGCCTTTGCGCGAGTCTAATCCGCAACGATGAATTGATAGTCTTCCGCTGGACCCGTTTCACCACTTGCAGCAAAGCCGGTAACGCGGATTTGGTACTGTCCCACGCGGAGGATGTGTGCGGGCAGTCTTATTCGAGCTGCGTACCGGCCATCACCAGTAGCCGCAACAATACGGATCGTAAATGTTTCGCCATCGCCCAATCTTCGAATCTCTGCCTCGTATGCTGAAAAGGGTTCACGTTGAATCCAGGATAAGCGCAACTCGACAATCTGAACGCCGGCGCCAGTCCTCAATCTGAACTGGCGTTCAGCGCTTCTCAACGTAACGGGTGACAAATCTAAGGAACCCATCTGTGGCGGAACTTCAAGCAAGCAGGCCGAAGCATTGAGTTGAGCCAGTTCCTGCTCAACAGCGACACGTTCTTGCCGCGTACGACTGTTTAGCCACACAACAGCGATGACGAGCGCAATTGCAACCGTTACGCTGATTGGGACGAGTACCGATCGCCACAGCAGCCGTTCGAGAAAACCACGACCGGCGAGGTTAGGTAACTCCTCCCCCGCCGCTGCCCTTTTGATTGACTTTACGATCCTAAGACGTTGTCGCTGTTCAGCCGTTCGAGCATACGTTGACAGGAAGATCTCTATATCTGCCGGTGTAAGGCTGTTTTCCAGGTAGTCTTCGATTAAATCCTGCGCCGCGTCCAGAACTCTCTGCTTCGCTTCCGGGTGAACTAGAAACAGACTCTCAATTTGCACTCGTTCCTCGTCATTTACCTTGCCCAACAGAAACTTACGCAACAACGCGTCACTGAGCGTTTCTTGTTTCATGGGCATCCTCCAACTGTTCCCACCCGCTTACAATGAACGTTCAGCCAATCCATTTCATTGTCGGTCCTTGCGCCTGAAACAGCGTTCAATACATTCTTCGAGAGATTCGCGGATCCGGTAAACTTTAACTCTCAGAGTTTCTATCGATATATCCAGACTTTGAGCCAATTTCTGACGGTGGTCGATCTTAGCCTGTTTTTCTTTGGCGTAATAGGCAAGGACCAACTGACGCGTCTCGGTGCTAAGCCGTCGCAGACACCGCTGCAGACAGTCGTCAATATCTTCATCATCCGCGCTCGTTCCTGGTTGATTCGGAAGGTCTACCTCTTCCAAAGGAACGTAAGTGCCAATCCTCTTAAAGGTTTCTTTAGCCAGATTGTTAGCGACGGCGCGAAAGTAGAGTCGCGGATCGCCTTCGTAGGTTTGCCTTACAACGTGTACCTTCCTGGCCACACGATCGAACACTTCATCCGTTAATCCCTCAGGGTCGGAACATCTGCGCCAGACGAAAATTCTTGCGAGGTCCTGGCGTAGCTGTACGTACATCTCCCCAGCCACCTCACGATCGGGATCGAGCCAGGTGAGAATCTGTTCGAAGCTTTCGGGTGCGATTGCCGAATTTCGGGTCATTTTCGCGGTGTATTCCGTTAGCTAGCAATTGCGAAGAATTTGGAGGTAGCTCAAACGAGCTACCTCCTTCATCTTCACGGTGCGACGTGGCGCAGTCGCCTGGAAACGCCCCTGCGGAACCGGCCCTGATAGAGCCGTCTCAGCGGATCGCGCCTGCGTGCCGGCCTTACCGTTCGGGGAAATGGATCTCTTTCATTCACACCATGGCGCACGAAAAGTTCGATTCCACGGGATCGCGGCATCCTCGTAAGGGTGAGTTCCGCTTCGGCGGATTCAAATGCCCCTCGGATTGACTTGCCGAATGCAAGCGCGCGGTAAAACGCACCGGCAAAGGTCATGCCCACTTTGTCGCCAGTTCCTTTACCAGTACCGATTGAATAGTTGATTACTTCAGAGATGGACCGGGCCTGCGCTTTCGGAAAGCAGGCATTCAGCAAAACCAGACGCACGTGTTTGTTGTACAGGGCGAAGACGTTGGCCAATGCTTGTTGGTCGACTCGGTGTCTTTGGCTTCCACGTCCGCTGAAGTGAACGATATGCGGTTCGTACATCAACAACAGCTTCTGAAGGTCACTCGTCCTTGTGGCTGCATGGTTGTGCAATTGAAATTTGTCGCGGTACGGGCCTTCCTGAAGCCGTTCGAAGATCTCTCTGGCTTCTCCGTCCACGAGAGTGCTGCTGCCGGTCCAGGGGTTTGTAGATAAGACAAGGATTCTGATTTTTTCTCGCATCTGCTTCCTCCTACCATCACAGGCGCAGAAATGATCAAGATCTCGTCATGTCGCAGGGACTTTTTTGCCGCTATGCAACTCGCGGGCGCTGGTTGAGGAGACTGATTTGTCGTCGCTATCTATGTTTGAATTGAGCCAATGTAATCAACGTGTCGGTCTTGCCGCGCGCGACCGCCGTCTGTTTGGCTTCGAAATGAAAAACCGTTGCTTTGAATTCAGCCTGCTTTATCCGTAGAAACTCTTTGACTGCCACCAAACTCTCGCCAGTCAATCCGCCGCGAGAATGCGTTAGCGCTTCAGTCCTGGCTGATTCCAGTTCGCTGATGGGACTGACTGACCAAACGATCCAGAAATTCTCATCGCCGGCGGGACCTCTGAAAGTTATCCAGTTGGATTGAATGGATTGATTGCTACCGACAGCGGACGACCCACCGTTGGTTCCCGTGCTGGGATAGATCATGACGAAGCTGCTGTCGCTTGTGTCGGGTGGTCCTTCATTAAAGATGTAAAAATAACCCGAAGTCGAACTGGAGACATTCAGTCGAAACTTGTCGCCTTTATTAAATGTCTCTTCGCCGTTGGACTGGAATGGATCCTGGTATTCCTTTCCATCATGCATCCTTTGAACTGTGAGCCAGTATGTGAATGAGCGTGTAGGCGGCGGAATTGGTCGGTTGCGAAACTCAAGAAGACCGAATGTCAGCAGCCCAAGAATGATTAAACCGCCGGTGAGCTTTACCCACAGTGGAACAGGCTTCTTACGCTCCTCTAGCACGGCTTGAGCAAGGCGGTGTGCAAATTCACCGGCTGTTTTGTACCTGGCTTTCGGCTCAAACGACAGGGCGCGGATTATGGTTCGGTCTGCCTTCGCCGAAAGGTTTTCCCGAAGTTGCATGGGCCTTACGCGCACGCCTGCGCGCTGCAAGTCTACTAGGTGTGACGGTGAGTTTGGATTAAACGGCCGTCGCCCGGTGACCATTTCATATGCGACGACGCCGGCCGAGTAAATATCACTCGCCGCCGTAATTCTCTGATCCGTAAGTTGCTCGGGAGACATGTACAGCAGCGTTCCGGCTAATGTGGCGTTTTCTGCATTCTGGGTGAGCATTGAGTCTGTTACTTTTGCAATACCGAAGTCGATGATTACCACCGAATCTCTGCCACGCTTAAGCAAGATGTTCTCCGGCTTCAGATCTCGATGAAAAATGCCGTTGTCATGAACGTGATCCAGGGCAGCACCAATTTGCCGCAGAATCGATGCTGCACGTTCGAGGTCCATCCCTTCATTCCTAATCTGTGAGCGCAGCGTCTCGCCGTCCACGTAAGGCATCACGAGGTAAGGCCGGCCATCAGGCAATTCGCCACTGTCCTGCACTCTGACCACGTTTGGATGATCCAGGTGCAACAGAGTCTTCAACTCGCTTTCAAACCTCTGCCTCGCATCTGCATCTTCGAACAATTCTTCAGACAGAATTTTTATCACCACCTGCTGCTGTTGAAGTCTGAGGTCGTGGGCTAAATAGACTTGGCTCATGGTGGTATGGCCAAGCTCCCTCTCGACCACATAGCGGTCGCCGATCGTCCTTCCCTCGAGCTTATCGGACGTGGGATTTAACCTTATGACTGGCGAGCTCAGAAAATCACCGAGTGAATCGTGGGCCTTGAGTAATCCGCCAACTTCACGCGCCAGATCGGGATCGCCGGCACAAATAGCAGAGACATAGGAAGTGCGCTCGGAGCGAGATAACGGGAGGGCCTCGGCATAGATTTCCTGAATACGACCCCAGTTTGGCGGCTTCATTCGATTGACTCCTGCGGCGGACATCGGGCTAGGAAGTAGAGAACTTAATCGCACCTGTAATGTTTAGGGTGCAATTTCATTACTGCTTGAGCGTTGCCGGGAGTCAGCAGGATGAAACCAATGAACGAAATCACAGATTTACTGAAGGCCTGGAGGAATGGAGATAAGGAGGCTCTCGATAAGTTGATGCGGTTGGTGGATCCGGAACTGAAAAAGATGGCGCATGCTTACATGCGCAAGGAAAGACCGGGGCACATACTACAAACTACGGCGTTGGTTAATGAAGCGCTGATGAGACTACTTCGAGAGGACATTGGTTACGAGAATCGAGGGCATTTTTATGGCTTCGTTGCCAGGCGAATGCGCCAGGTTCTTCTTGACGACGTGAAAAAGCAATTGGCGGCCAAGAGAGGGAACCGGCCACAACAAGTTGATATGGCTGAAGCACACGACCAATTATCGGAGAAGTCCCAGGAACTGATCTTGCTGGACCAGGCGCTATCAAAACTCGCTAGTATCGACGAGCGCAAGGCAACAATCGTCGAATGTCGTCATTTCATAGGGTTAAGCCGGAAAGAAGTGGCAGAGCTTTTGGATTTGTCGCCGGCTACAGTCGACCGCGAGTGGAGCTTTGCCCGGTCCTGGTTAAAGCATGAGATGACAGGAGATTCGAAAAAGTGATGCTCGCTCTTACCTTGCTCAACTTTGCAGGCGGCGCCGGTGAGGAAGCAGCAGCGGGCGTTATTGCGCTTCTTTTGCTACTCGTCGTCGTGGTAATGGGTCTGCTTTTATATTTCCTGCCAACTATCATCGCGGTTGTTAGACATCATCATCAATGGGGAGCGATCACCGTCATAAATCTGTTTTTTGGCTGGACGTTTATCGGTTGGGTTTTAACATTAGCATGGGCCGTGAGCGCTGCGCGCGAACGCTAGAACGGTCTCAACCACTCAAGACGTTCGCCGCTCACCGTTACTCCGATCGCAGTGCCGCAATCCACGCGCTCGCCGCCTTGGGGCGTCTGAGCGATGATCATTCCTGGTTCAAACTGGAGATCATACCTGTTAGCAGGAACACTCATGTTGAGATTCGCATCCCGCAATTTCATTTGCGCTGTCTTATAGTTCAAGAGGTTCAAGCCTACGATCACCGGAACCGATGTTTGTGGAGGTCGTGACAGTCGTTCGCGCCCTAACTGACAAGGCGAGCTGTGAGAGGGCGATTGCGGGCAACACTATGGAACAGAAAACAACACCGTGACGAGCGCTAGGCGCGTAAATACTGGCTTGTATCGTTTTGTAAGACTAGGTAATGGTGTCAACACGGGACAAAATCCGTTGTCCGAAAGGATGTGCGGGTTCGAGATCCCGCACTCGTTCTGCGTCTCTTGTGGCAGTGCGCGACGAAACACGAACTTATTCATATGAGTCATAGTGTTACTGTAAGTTTCCTGAGCGAACGGCGAGCTCGCCGCTGCGGCGAACACTTTCGGTGTTCATTCCAGAAACTAATGGTTCACGCGGATTGGCCGTTTAGTTGTGTGTGGAAAATTGTGTCGCTTTAAATGGAAAGAGGCGCTTATAGAATAAACTGGTGCAATTATAACAGGCTGCGATCCGCGATAAATGTTAGTAAACGTGGGCACAACGTAACAGGCGCACTGTTAGGTTGCAGATTTCGGCGACCGTGAGGTCGGTGGTTCGAATCAGAAATCAGACGGATGAGCTTTGAGTCCTTTTTGGCAAGCCCATTTTATCCGGAACCGGATAAGACAGCGAATGGTGGTGGTCAAAGACGTCTAGAAGTGCCATGAACAAACCGTAATCCGGAAGCCGAGCCGCGCGTTTTATACGGAAGGAAACGAAGGGCTAAAAACCGCTTCCCGACTTTATCCAGATCAACATACACATAGTTAGCCTGCTGAAGAAGGGGGCTCAATGACTATGAGCACGATGAAGCCGCGTGTGACATCTTTCGCTCCACAGTTCCTTGTCGACGACCTTGAGCGCTGATCGCGTACTACCAGAAGATCGGCTTCACGTTCGGCGAGCCCTGGGAAGGGTTCTACGCGATCGGTGTTCTAGACGGACTGGAACTTCACTTGAAGGAAGCACTCAAGAACGACGCGGACCGCCAGCACAGGCGCGACAACGATCATCTCGACGCCTCGGCGGGCGTTGACGGCGTCATCGCCTTCGGCGGCCGCCCGGCCGCAGGCTAACAACCGGGTTGCACGCGACGGCTTACCTTCGGTTCGCCGCGTGAACCGGAGCGTTATCCACCAATCCTATGGGGTTTTGAGTGAACAGATCCGCAATCGACAAGTTAGAAGACATTCTGGCTGACGGTGAACAAGCACACGACGATCGGTCCCTCGAACTCTGGTCTGCGACAGTGATCGCATTTCTCAGGTCGGCACTGGGCCAGGATTACGCAGGTGAATTCGAAAACATAACAGACGATGACGAGTTTAGTCAGCGTGCCTATCGGCTGGGTCATGTCCAAGTAATCATTGCCCAGCTCGAATCCGAAATTGCTGCGGCGCAAAGCATCGTTACAACCGGCATATATCCACCTTCTTCTTCGACGATAAACTCCGGAAGATCTTCGTCGTTCACGGTCATGACAACGAGGCGAAGGAAAGCGTTACGCAGTTTCTTGAAAAACTTGGGTTGGAACAATAATTCTCCACGAGCAACCATCCTCCTCTGGTCGCACGATTATCGAGAAGTTCGAGACATATTCTGGTGATATCGCGTTTGCTGTGGTTTTACTTACGACGGATGATCTATGTGTCGATGTATCCTCGCCCGATAACCCACGACCACGCGCTCGTCAAAATGTCATAATGGAACTCCGTTATTTCGTCGGGCGGCTTGGTCGTGTCAGGGTATGCGCTCTTGATAAAGGTGACGTGGAGCTACCATCAGACTATCAAGGGGTTCTCTATATTGACATGGATTTAGCTGGCGCTTGGGAAGCTAAACTTGCGCAGTAATTTGTAGAGGCGAAACTTTCCATTGATCTCAGCGGATTCTGGCCGGATAACAATCGTGGACGCGAGACGGGAGCGTGTTTCCCAAGTTAACTCGTCACTTAGTGATTCGTTTTCCGGTCCTGTCGGGAATGTTTCGCTGTGGCAGAATTGTGGCAGGAATGAATAGAACGCAGAGATAGCTGAATGGAAACAGATGTCAACAGATGTGAAAACCCTTGATTTTGCTCGTGGCTGCATCTCGATTCAAAATCAATCAGTTACGTTTACGCATCCCGCGTCATTCATAACCCCAAGGTCGGCGGTTCGATCCCGCCCCCCGCTACCAACATCCTCAATAAAATTCATGGCGAGACTGACGACGAATTGATCAGAACGAGATGTACTGATGATTTAGTAACGGCCCAAATTTATCCAAGCATCGCCCGACGCATCAAGTTACAAACAACCCCCGCCGCTACCGAAAGGTGCTGCCCACAGGGCCTCATCCCACCACATTAAGGCCACGGTCCAGATTCACTCGGCAGTTCCGGTTTAGGGCCATGCCGCAAGTTCGGATTCTTCCAGAGTGATCCGCGCGCCGGTCATCATCGGAGTCGCTCAGCGAGCCAGTCGGTAATCATCTCTACCACGTCAGTCCGCATCATCACTGGGGGCGGGAGCTTCGCATAGTTCCCTGGAAAGCCGTCGGTGTCCTGCACGAAAAGATGGTTGAGGTCCGGCAGCACGCGCGCAGTTACGTCCTTGTTTCCGCCCTCCTTGAATGCGGCCTCCTGTAGCGCCACCTCGTCGGGCACCGCCTGCTGGTCCCGCGAGCCGGTGAGAATCAGCACCGGCGTTTTCAGGCGGCGCATGCTGGGAGCAGGATCGTAAGTGAGGAAGAACTTCATCCATGGGTCAGCCGCCATCATCGCCTCCATCCTCTTGGGGATCTCAGCGATTTGCAAGTCGCGCATTTCGGGCGTGAGCTTGGTGTTGCGCTCAATTCCGTTCTTGAGCTGGAAGTGGAGCGCGGTGCGCCCCGGCCGCGCGATGCCGGCGAGCAGCACGATGGCACGCAGCGTAGGTTCCTTTTCGGCCACCATCGGCGCGATTATGGCACCCTCGCTGTGGCCGAGCACCCCGAGACGGTCGGACCGGATCTCCGGCCGTGTGCGCAGATACGCGAGGCCGGCGCGCACGTCCTCTGCGAAGTCGGCGCTGGTTGAGCCCTTGAACGTGCCACCCGATGCCCCTGTTCCACGGTCGTCCATGCGCAGCACTGCGATCCCACGGCGCGCCAGCGAATCGGCGAGCTGGCGGAAGGGTCGAAACCCTGGCAGCCCGATGTTCTCATCGCGGTCCTGAGGTCCGGATCCCGTCACGGTGACAATCGCGCCCACTGGATTCGTGCGGCTTGCACTCTTGGGCAGCGTCAACGTGCCGGCGAGCGTGTGGCCGGCCGGCGTCTTCACCACCACCTCCTCGGCGGTGTAGGGTGCGTCGGCCGGTGCGGAATAGTCCGGCTTAGGCGTCGGCGTCGGCGTCGGCATCGGGGCTGCCTGCTCGCCGCGCTTGAGGGCGAGTGGGAACTTTTGGTCGCCCTGGCTGAACGTCCCGGTCAACTCCGTGCGCTCTTTATTCGCGGTACCTTCGAAGACGATCGCCGGCGACTTGATCTCCAAACGCACGGCATCACCATTGACCGTGATTGTGTCAATCGGGATCGTCGCGCCCTGGTCCAAGCTGTCTAGTTTACCGGCGTAAGTGCCCGCGTCGGATTTGGTTAGGGTAACGACCACGCGCAGCTTCTGCCCACCCGCTTCAAGCGTGCCGTGCCACGAGCCTGTAAAGTCTTTCGCCGGCGTCTGACCAAAGACCTGGCACGAGAGACCAAGCAGAAACAGCAACATCAACAAAGTCTTTTTCATAATTCCTAATCCCTTCAATTC
>Ga0126311_10000671_pt1 | contig 15877 bp, 12 predicted proteins | sample Plot61_FD_92539 | JGI IMG/M metagenome (GOLD analysis project Ga0126311, IMG submission 92539) | Serpentine soil microbial communities from UC McLaughlin Reserve, CA, USA - Plot61 | ecosystem: Environmental > Terrestrial > Soil > Grasslands | place: USA: UC McLaughlin Reserve, Lake County... | reverse complement strand
TTTCAGCCCGGCGAGCTTTGTCGTTCTGGGCGTCGTAGTCGAGAAACGGAATGCCTTTCGAAGTGTAATATTCGCGCGCCTGCTCGCAATAAGGGCAGCCAGGCTTGGTGTAGATGACTAAAGACAATTCAATAACCCCCCGCAAAATTGATGCTTAATGTACAAATTTGAGCAGGGAGCGATTATACTGCCGCTGCCTATGAGTGAACAAAGTGCGGATCTGCTCGATCCTTACGAGAAGCTGATAAGCCTCGAGATAGTCGGCAAAGAAGTCAGCGTACCTGAGAAGAATCGACTGCTGCGTTGTTTCCAATACTTATCCATCAACACCATCTCTTACGGCGACTTTTGCTGGAACGGTGAATGCACCAATTGCCAGGTCTGGTATCACCTGAAAGGGCAGAACGAGCAGAGCGACAGGCCCGCGCTGTCGTGCCGGCTCGAGTGTGAAGAGGGAATGGTGATCACGAGATTGAGTCGCTTCATCGAACTCGAAGGAATCACAAAGTAGTTTCACGCAAAGGCGCAAAGCCGCAAAGAAAGACACAAAATTACCGTAAATTTTCGTTGCGCCTTCCTTTGCGGCTTTGCGCCTTTGCGTGAAAATTCTTTCAGTACTTCGGAACGCTCGGGTCTACTTCATTCGACCAGCCGATAATTCCACCCTTTAGATTTATCAGTTTCCCCTGAAACCCGGAACGCTGAAGCGCATCGATCGCGCGTGCGCTGCGCCCGCCCATTTTGCAATGCACCACTGTTTCGCGGCTCGGATCGATTTCGTCCACGCGATTCAACACCTGCGCCAACGGGATATGTTTTGAATTCGGTATCCGCGCAATCGCGACTTCATTGTCCTCGCGCACGTCAATGATCTGAATGTCGTCGCCATTGTCGAGGCGTTGTTTGAGTTCCGTTGCAGTCATTTCTTCCATCGGATTATTCCCCACGTTGAGTTATCAGCGGCTTTGAGCCGGGACACACGTTACACTACACTTTGCCTAAAAACGAAAGGCGCGCGTATGAGATTCGAGTTCTACACTGAAGCACTCGCAAACGTTCCCAAGCTGTCGGTTGATGGAACTGTTGACAACAGTATTCACTTTTCGCACTGGGAGGGAAACACAACGCCCGCAGAGTTGAAGGCTGACACGTCAACGGAGATCGCGCTCAATCTTGTTGCTTCACCAAATCGACAGGCGCTGACGAACGGCATTGAACTGGTAACCAACAATCACTTCGATACGGATGGTGTGTTGTCGGTTTGGACTGTGCTGAACGGCGAACGCGCGCTGGCATATCGCGACCTGCTGATTTCTGCGGCCGAGGCTGGTGATTTTTCAGAGTACTCGAGTGACGATGGCGTGCGTGTCAGCATCGCGATCCAGGGTTCGGATCAGGCCAGTCCAAACAACGACGATGGTTCACCATTGGCGCGATTACTCGCCGGCGAGGAAGTTGATGACGATGCGCGTGCATATGAACTCGTCCTGCCTGAAGTCGAGCGTTTGCTGACGTATATCAACGACTACGAATCGCTGTGGCGTGAAGGTTGGGAGCGTGTAGTTGCTGCGATCGAGAGCTTCGAGCGCGGCGAGTCGAAGGTCACGGAGTATTCGAAGATCTCACTGGTAACACTCGCGCCTGGGCTTTTTGATGGAACGGGATTTAGTCCGACAAGACACGCCGCGCCTTACACTGCGATCTCGAAGTACGCGCGCGGCGAACTGTTTCTTATGGCAATTCCGGCGGGATCAGGTTGGTTCTATCGTCTCGACTATCCTTACTACTCCTGGGCTGAAACAGTCGCGCGCCCGCACATAAAGCATCGCGATCTGAGCGGCGCCTTGCAGTTGCTCAACGAGACGGAGAGCAATCGTGACGCGCGCTGGCAGATGGATAATCGCGAGATGACGTCGGCGGTTAAGTTTCTTGATACCGACCGAATGCTGGCTGTGTCGCGCCTCGGACCGCAGGACGTAGTCGAAGCCTTGCAGAATTCGTTTCAGCTCGCAGTCGCTGGTTGAGCAGAAGAATGCACGACGTAATCATCATCGGCGCTGGACCCGCAGGACTATCGACAGCTTTCTGGTGCGACGAATTAGGACTCGACACGCTTGTGCTCGAGCAAGCTGAACAAATCGGCGGTCAACTACACCGCGTCTACAATCCAATCGGGAATTATCTCGGCGTCAAGACTCGCAATGGCGAGGAGTTCCTCGAACTTTTCGCAAAAGATGTTGAGTCGTCAGAGTTTGATCTGTGGACGCAAACTGCTATTACTTCACTTGATTTAAAAGCGAAACGCGTTTCGTTAGCGAGTGGTGAAAGTTTGCAGTCGATTGCGATCGTGATTGCGAGTGGCGTGACCCCGCGCGAGTTGGGCGTGCCGGGTGAGAAAGAGTTTGTTGGCAAGGGAATCATCGAATCCGGCACTCGCGATCGGCAACGCTTTGCCGGTCACGATGTTTGCGTCGTTGGGGGCGGCGATGCGGCGGTTGAGAATGCGTTATTGCTAGCGGAAGTTTGTCCGACCGTGACGCTGGTCCATCGTGGGAAGAAACTACGGGCCAGGGACGAGTTCCGCGAGCGTTTGCAGTCAACACATTGCATCACGGTTTTCACGGAGTCAGTTTTGACGCGTATTATGGGCGACGAAACCGTGCAGGCTGTTGAAATTCAGCGTAAAGTCGGGCTGAAACCGTTTCAGCTTGCGGTGCGCGGCGTGCTCATCCGCATCGGTGTCGAGCCGAACACGCAATTGTTCAGAGAACAACTCAAGACCGACGAGAAGGGTTACATTAAGGTGAGCAGCACGCAGGAAACGAACGTGCCGATGGTCTTTGCGGTGGGCGACGTCTCGAATCCACTCGCGCCGACGATTAGCAGCGCCACCGGCGCCGGTGCGACGGCTGCGAAAGTGATTGCGAGTCGATTGATGCAGGGCAATGACCGAATTTGAAAACGCCTATCTCGACGCTCACGTCGCCGCGTACCCAATCGAGTACATCGCGGGCATCGATCTTTACAACGCGGGCGAGTTTCACGCAGCCCACGACGCGTGGGAAGAACGTTGGATGGGTGAAGTTGGACCACAGGAGAAACTGTTTCTGCAGGCGATGATCCAATCCGCCGTCGCGTTTCATCATCTCGATATCGGCCGTCCCGGAGCCGCGCGGCAGATGTATCTTCGCGCGAAGGAAAAGTTTGCACGTTTAGGTGTGCGTGTGTTTATGTCGTTGGACCTTGAGGAGTATCAATCTCAACTCGACAGCGCGCTGTCCTGGTTGTTAAATGCGGCCGATCCGAGAGAGTTGACGCCGCCTGAAATCACCGCACCGAAGATCAAACTGCTGGCGACGATCGATGAGTTTGATTAGAAAATGAATTTTACACGCTTGATTCTGCTCGCTTGTTGGTTTGGCGCCGCACTGTTCTTCGGCGCAGTAGTCGCGCCAGCTGCGTTCGGGGTTTTGAGATCTTTTGGTTTATCGAACGCGAACGAGATTGCCGGCTCGATGGTGACGCGCTCGCTGTCGGTCATCAACGTCGCAGGATTTCTGATCGCGTTGCTGCTGTTGCTGAGTTTACTACTGTGGCGCAACTCCGCCGGTCGCGTAAGTTTTATCCTCGAGTGCGTTTGCCTGGTTGTGATCGCAATCGGCACCGGTGTGGGCCATTGGGTGATTGCAGCGCGAATGCGAGCTTTGCGTGCGGCGATGGTCCTGCCGATCGATCAGATTGCGGCAGACGATCCGCGGCGGATCGCGTTTGGCGCTTTGCACGGTTATTCGGTTAATGTGCTCGGGCTTGCTATGATTGCCGCGCTCGTCGCGATGGTCCTGATGGCTCGCAACTTGCGCAATTGAATCAGAATGGAAAACGCTCGTGGAAATTATTGAAGACATTGAAGGTTGGCGAGGACGATTTGTGGGTTGGAAGCCGGGCGGTGGCGACAGTCTTTCGGATTATCCTTTCGTGAGGAACCGGCGCGCGCCATTTATGCCGGCGCGGCGCGCGTTGCCGATGCTGAATCTCGCGTTGATCTCTTCCGCCGGCGCATACATCGACGGCACGCCTGCATTCGATACCAGTTCTGCAACCGGTGATTTAACGTTTCGAGAGATCCCGATCGAAGTAGAACAATCTGACTTGCGATTCGCGGCGCGTGGTTACGATCCCGCCGCAGTGCAGCAGGATGCGAACTCGCAACTGCCCATCGCGCGTTTGCTGGAGTTTGAGCAGAATGGAATTATCGGACAATTGAATCCGGTGTACTGGAGTTTTGTGGGATTCATTCCTGACGCGGCGAGACTCGTTGATGAATTAATTCCGAAATTACTCGAAAGAATTCGACGCTATGAAGTGCAGGCGGCGTTGCTGGTGCCGGCTTCAGTGTTGTGTCATCAATCGATTGGTCTCGTGGCGCGTGCGCTCGAACTTGAAGGTGTGCCGACGATGACGCTCGCGGTTGTTAAAGATGTTGTTGAGTTGGTGCGTCCGCCACGCGTTGCGTTTTACGACGGCGAGCTTGGTAGTGTTAGTGGTTTGCCGGATTTCCCTGAACATCAACGTCGCATACTCGATGAAGCATTGCGTCTGATTGAGCCGATGGACCAGGCTGGTATACGGAAGCTCGGAGTGGCTTTGCAAACTGCAGTCGAGAAGTCGCGCGGCGAACGTTAACCTTTTAATGTCCCTCAAAAAACGTGTTGGACTCGGAATTGCGGTGATTCTCGTTGCCGCACTTGCCTACCTTCTGTTAGCGCCGGTACCGATCAATCCGGGTGCCTGGACGCCTCCAGTTGCTCCAACTCTAACCGGACACTATCAACAGAACACGCGCCTCGCGCCGGTGCAAAAACTTAGTCTCGGAGACGGACACAAACCCGAGGATGTTGCGCTTGATGCGGACGGAAAGATTTATGCCGGGTTTGAAGACGGCCGCATCATGGTGCTCCAACCCGATGGCACGCAGCCGCGCGTCTTCGCGAATACCGGCGGACGCCCGCTCGGATTAGTTTTCGATCGCGCTGGGAATCTGATCGTTGCTGATGCGATTAAGGGGTTGTTGTCAGTGAACAAGTCCGGCGCGGTGAAAGTCCTTGCAGTGGAAGCTGACGGCGTCAGGTTTGGTTGTCTTAACGATCTGGATGTGGGGGCTGACGGCACGATCTACTTCACTGAAGCGTCAAATAAGTTTCCGATGTCGCAGTTTGCTAACGATCTTCTCGAACATCAACCCAACGGACGGTTGTTGGCGCTGGATCCGCAAACTCAGAAGCCACGCACGCTGTTGCGAGATATTTACTTCGCGAACGGAGTTGCGGTTAGTCCTGATCAATCCTTTGTATTGGTTGCTGAGACTGGGAAGTATCGCGTTCGACGGGTGTGGTTAAAAGAACCTAAAATCGGCCAGGACGACATCTTCATCGACAACCTGCCGGGCTTCCCCGACGGTATCTCCTCGAACGGCCGCGACCGCTTCTGGCTGGCCCTACCTACGCCTCGCCTGCCAATCGTTGACCGCATGCTCCCGCACCCGTTCCTTCGAAAGATAGTTGCGCGTCTCCCCAAATTTCTCCAGCCCGCGCCGCAGCGGTACTCATTCGTCCTCGGCCTGGATCAGAGCGGTCGCGTCATCGAAAACCTCCAAAACGGCTCCGCCGACTGCTTCGCCGAAATTGCCAATGTTGTCGAATACAACAACACCCTCTACTTCGGCAGCATCGGCGAAGACACCGTGGGACATTTCCCGCTTCACTAAAACGCTCCAATCCCACCCCACGGCAGTGGGTGGTTCATTCAGATCCTTTCTACACCCAACTCCAAGGACACTAGAATTCCACCAACGGTAGTTGGTGGATTGTTCAGATTCTTTCTAAGGATCAGAAGTATCCACCCACTGCCGTGGGTGGGATTACATCGAGTTTCTTAGGTGTTTGTAGAAGGATCTGAAAAGAACCCACCCACTGCCGTGGGTGGGATTCGGATCTTCCGCAAAAGCGAGGGTGGCGAGCGCTGAACGGGAATGCCGAGAGTCCGGGGTCTGAGTACGAGATACGCAGTGTATATCCCTGTGGCACAAGGAGTTTTAGGATCTCAGTGGAATTTCCTATGGAATTTTGCCCGGTGCGTAGTGGGTATACAGATTGACATCTGAGGCGATAATTCAGTGTGCCTCAAAATCTTCGAAAACCTAAGAAATCTGCACGTTAACACCTTTCAGACCCTCTCCACATCTGCGGCACAACAGTTGTAACTCAAATCACCGTCGGAACGGTCGGGTAGACAGTCTGACGCGGCAAACCCCCTCTCTTGGAGTAGAAAACGACGATGATTAATCTGTTAGCGGCAGCTACCTCAGTGCCTCGGAATGCCTTCAAGACTACCGAACTGGTCGGAAGTCTGATGCATAAACTCTCACCCGAGCTGATCAACACCATCAGTACTCTCGGGGTCCATCAAAGATATTCAACTGTCGAAAATTATCCGGATTTTCTTTGCGGCAAACCGAAGATAGCCAACAGTTCCACCAGCGAACTCGGCGTGGCTGCTGCCAAGCGCTGCATTCACGAATGGGGAGGTGATCCGAACCGCATCGGTCTGCTAGTCGCGGCAACTAATACTCCTGACCAACTGTTGCCGTGCCTTGCGTCCGAGATCATGGCGAAGACACACGGGCTACTCTCAAGGTCCGTGTGCACCGTCAATATGCAAGCACAGGGTTGTTCCGTGTTACTCAAGTCGATTGAAGTTGCTCAGTGGTACCTGGCCGCAAATCCCGGCAAGCTCGCGATCGTGGTGATGTCCGAATCTCACACACCATTGGCTGCTCCCCTTCTGCGCGAGGAGTATTCGGGATACCGCGAAATCATTAGAATGAGGAAAGAGCGGGGACTCGATCTCGAGCAATTTGAACAACAGAAGTTGGATACAACTTTCGTGATCCAATCAATGCTTTTCGGCGATGGTGCGGTGGCGTTGCTGGTAGGCAGTGAAGAAGGAAAACCCGCGTTTGGACCAATCTCCCACCTGACCAACGATCAGCCAAACGATATGAACCTGCTCACGATGACCAGCAGCAGCTCACATCCCTTCCTCAAGGGACGCCCACAATACTTCATGCAGCCAAACGTTCCCTCGCGCGGTGCGCATTATGCAGTGACTACGGTCAAAAACGTGCTGCAACACCCTGATTCACCAGTGTCAAATCTGACTGAAGTTGATGATTGTTTGATTCACACCGGGAGCAAGAAAATTCTCGATGGCATTTGCACTCAACTGGATCTCGAACCCGAATCAGCGAAGGTGCACGGCTCTTACCAAGTCCTGGAAAGCTACGGCAATCTGTCGAGCGCTTCGACGGGGTTTATGCTGGCTGAGAAGAGCGAATGGTCCGGTCCGACGATAGTAGTTGGATTTGGAGTAGGTTTCGCCGCCAGCGCCGGCATCATGAACTTCAACTAAGAATGAACGCAGACACTGTTATTCTTCATGAGAGTGTTGATGGTTGATCCTACTTGTGCGAAGTCGAATGGCTTTCCGATGATGGCGTCAACCAGGCTTTCTTCACCCGTTGGTGGAACGGTGTTTGGTCCATAACCGGTTACGAGAACGATCCTCACGCCAGGCCAGTCTTTTCGAATCAGCCGCGCTGTTTCCCAGCCATCCATTTCAGGCATCGCGAGATCAGTAAAAACAAAGTCGAAGGCGCCGCTGCGCATCTTCTCAACGGCTTCGTGCCCACTTTCAGCCAACTCCACTCGATGATGAACCGCAAGGAGCATCTCCGCGAGTGTCTCTCTGACGGGCTGCTCGTCGTCAACGACAAGAATGCGCAAACTTGGTGCTTCAGTCAGAACTGTCGATACGTTGTCAGACGTAGTTTCTGCTGCGGCTGCCGGCAGATCGATCGTGAAGTTAGCACCACTGCCGGGTTCGGAAACGACACTGATCGAACCCGAATGACGTTCAATGATGCTGTAGCTCACTGACAGTCCCAACCCGGTGCCGTGCGCGCCTTTGGTTGAAAAGAACGGTTCAAATATTTTCTGCCGCACGTCTTCCGGCATACCCATGCCGTTGTCAATGAAGTGCAGTTCCAGGCGGCTGTTTTTACGACGACAAGTCACCAGCAAACTACCACCACGCGGCATCGCATCGACTGAATTCACAATCAGATTAACGAACACCTCGCGCAGCTCAGACGCACTGCCGTACGTGAACTGTTCGCGCTCCGTGTCCAGTTTGACCTCGTATTCGAGTCCACGAAGACGCGCCTCGTTTTGCCAACGAGTTCTGGTTATTTCAACAGCGTCATTAAGCAGACTCGCGACATCAACAAGCTCAAATTCCTTCACGGCCGACTTGCGCGCAAAAGTCTGAATGCGACGAACGGTCGCGGCAGCATCTTCGGCGGAAGTCTGAATGATGTCGAGATTGCGCACCAGCGCCGGATCGTGAACCTGACGTCGCAGCAACTGTGCGCGTCCAAGAATTGCAGCCAGTGAATTGTTGAAGTCGTGGGCCACGCCGGACGCGAGTTGGCCCAACGCGCGCAACTTGTCGGCGCGCGCTGCGCGTTCACGTTCTTCCTTCTGCTCTGTAATGTCGCGCGCGATACCAAGCACACCGGTGGTTTGTCCTTCGACGACGAGCGGTGAGTTGTCGACACGCGCGTATCGCAGTTGTCCATCGTGAGCGAAGTAGCGCATCTCGTAAGTTTGCGGAGCGCCGGTTAATGCAGCCGCGAGCTTTTGGCGAACCAAATCTCGATCACCTTCGAAGACCATGCTCAGCAAAGGCCGGCCAATGAAATTGCTGCGTTGGTAACCGAGGCCTTTTAACGTAGCCGTGTTGCACCACTTGAAGTTGCCGTCAGGATCGACTGCATAAATCGATTCACGCGCGCTCTCGAGAATATTCGTCAACAACGACTGATGCTCGCGTGCGACAGCCTGAACCTTGCGCAGGTCCGAAAGATCGCGCGCAGTGCAAACTACAGCGATGGTCTGATTGTTCTCATCAACCACGGGCTCAATTGAAACCAATAACGGCCGGTTGAGACGACTCGGAGTAATCTCAATCGTTACACTGCGCCCCGTTTCGAGCGCCCTTTCAACCACGCAGGTTTCGTCTTCTTCACTGGTGCGCAGGATGTCGCAACACTGACGGCCAAGCAGTAATCGCGGATGAACTGCTTCCATTGTAGCGCCGGCGCGATTGACGCGTTTGAGTTCGCCGTTGCTGTCGAAGATGAAAATACCGTCCGACATCGCGTCGAAAGTCGTCTCCCATTCGGTCTTTCCGCGCGCCACCATTTCGAACAGTTCGGCTTGCGCGATACCGATGGAGATTCGTTCGGCCAGGGCTTCTACCAACGCAATTTCATCTTCGTTCCACAGACGTATGCGGTCCGTTTGGTAAATACAAAGTGAGCCGCGAAATTGTCCCTTGATGAATATCGGATAATTGATTTGCGAGCGAATGCCAAACTTCTCAGCGCGCTCGCGCACGTAATCAGCCAACGTAATTAAGGGATCTTCATAGTTTCGGGCGTCATCAATAATTAGCGGCTGCCCTGAATTGCAGAGGCGACCACCGATTGGATCGTCACTCTTAATAACGCTGTTCTGGACAGTTCTGCCGCCCGGTCCGAGGTATTCGTATTCGAGAGGTTCGCTAACGCCTTCGCTGTCGTACAAACAAAGCTGTACTCTCGATGCCGACAGCGCTCGCCCGAGTTCGAGCGTCGCGGTGCGCAACACTTCAGGCAAACTCAACGACGCGCGGATCGCCATCGTCAAACGATTCACCAACGCTTCGCGTATCGACGTGCTCTCCGCTTTTTGATAGAGCTGCGCCTGGCGAATCGCGATGCCGGTTTGATCCGCAACAGCCTTCGCGAGTGCGATGTCAGCCTCACTCCACTGCCTGACTTCTTTCGTAGTCGAAAGCGCAAACCCTGCCGGCACATCGTCGCCCACTCTAATCGCGACGTACATGATGGACTTCACATGCGCTTTCGAAAGTATGCTCGAATAGACATCGGCGATGCGCGGATCGTTGGCGGCATCGCTAAAAGCCAAAACACCCGTGTTGCTAAGCGCCGAAAGCATCGTTTTGATATCCGAGAGCGCGAAGTCCGCTGCGGCAGGCGCCACATCAGCCACGTGATACTCGGCGACATTCATCCCACACTCCGCGCGGGCGTCTCTCATATAAAGTGAACAACGATCCACCTCGAGATAAGAACCCAACTCTCTAACTGCTGTTTGATAAATCTCCTGACTATCGAGCGAGCAACGAATCGCCTGCGAAATGCGATGAGTCATGGCCTCGCGTTGGGCCTGTTGGGCCAAAAACGCCTGGCTCTCGCGGAGAGCTTCTTCCGAATTTTTGCGCTCGGTGAGGTCGCGACCGATTCCCTGCACACCCACCGGCTTGCCGTCGCTGAAGATCAAACGCGTGCTGACTTCGAGCCGCACTCGTTTGCCCTGCTTCGCAATAATGTCGACCTCGTAAACAGTCGAAACACCCTCGGTCGCCTTTTGCGCCATCATCTCGCGCGCGAGAGTTAGGTACTCCGGCGCGATGACGTCAGCAATATTCATCTTCGCTGCTTCTTCGCGCGAGTAGCCGGTGATTCGTTCGCCGCTGCGATTGAGCGACGTGAAGTTTCCTTGCAGATCGTGCGTGTAGATGATGTCGTTGGCGTTCTCGAAAAGTTCGCGATAGCGCTCTTCGCTTTCACGTATCGAGTTCTCGGCGCGACGTGCTTCAGTTATGTCTGTCGCAACTCCAATAACGCCTAACACGTTGTCGCGTTCGTCTGTGAGCGGAGAATAACGAACTTCGAAAACAAGATCTCGAACTGTCACGGACGAGGTAAACGATTCGCCTCTCAACGCTCGACGGAGGTTCTCACCGACCTGCGGTGAATCCGCATAGATTTCAAAAGCAGATTTACCCACGAGCTGACCAGCGTGCAACGAGAGACTCTTCAAGCCTTCGCCTTCAGACAAGGTGAAGATGCCGTTTTTGTCGACAGCAAAGAGAATGAGCGACGCGCTTGCTACCACTGTGCGCAAACGCTTCTCTGCTTTTCGCAACGCCTCGCGAGCCTGCTTCTTTTCCGTCACGTCTCGGAAAACTGCCAGCACGGCCGATCTGCCTTCCGAAGAGAAAGGTAAACCGGTAACTTCAACGTCAAGCTCGGATCCATCAAGCCGAAGACACTTTTGTTCCGCGAGTTCGGTGGATCTTTGAAACTCCAGTATATAATCAACGCGTTCGCGAACGTGCTCGTGATAATCCGGATGGACCACGTCGAGAATCGATTTCCCGATCAGTTCCTGAGGACTCGACGCGCCCCAAAGTTTTACAGCCGCGGGATTGACGTAATTAAACTTGTCGGCATGGTGAACGACAATCGCATCAGGCGACAACTCAACCAATTTGCGATATCGCTCTTCACTCTCTTTCAACTCTTTGCCCATGCGATTCCGCTCAACCAGTCGCGCGACCTTCACCAGTAATTCTTCATTTCGGAACGGGAGCTCGAGATAGTCGTCGGCGCCTGCGTACAGGCCTTCGATACCAGCCTCATCGGAGGTGGCCAGGCCGCTGATCAGGAGCACCGGCACGTAAGCCGTGCGCGGGTCTTCCTTTAGACGCCGGCACAGTTCGAGACCGTCAACATTTGGCATGACGACGTCGCTGACAACGATGTCGGGATTGAAGGAGAGCGCGAGGTCGATCGCTTGGGCGCCATCGACGGCGGAGGCGACTTCGTAACCTTCGACTTCGAGCAGATCGAGTAGTAGATCGAGTATTTTCCTGTCGTCATCAACGATCAGGATTCTGCCCCGGTCTGAGGTGCTACTGGTCATCTAGTCTGTTTCCGGCCGTTCGTAAGGAACCTCGGGAGGAAATGGAGATTTGGTGCGGTAGTTCCTTGCAGTGCTAAGGCGAACACACTGGCGGGGAGGAGTATAACAGGTTTGGCTAAGGTTTGTCAGCCATGTGTATTAACGCAAATTTACGGAAATCAGTGGTCCTGGGTGCGTTTGCGCGTGTTCGGCTCGGCCCCGGTAGTCTTAGCGAAATAGCCGGAGCGATAGTTTAACTTGAGGTTTTGATCGCGGAGCGCCGGGTTCACGACCTGGATCTCGATCTTGCGGTATGAGCCGTCACGGGCCTTGTTGCTGGGTGAGTACGCCACCAGATACTGCTCGCGAAGATCTCTCTGGATTTGCGCAAAGGCGTCGCGGAGGTCTCGCACGCCACGCGGAAAGTAGGCTCGCCCGCCGGTCCTTTCCGTTACTTTCCGCAATGAGCCTTCGTCGACATTGAACGTGTAACGGTCGCCGATTCCGATTGCGTAGATGAGCGCATCTGCCTTCTGGGCCTTCTCGATTGCTTCGTGAATCTTCATGCGGCTGCTTGTGTCTTCGCCGTCGGTCAGCAGGATGATCGCCCGTCGCGTGTGTTCCGCGGAAGAGCTCATCAACTCGTCGGACGTGGCCCATACCGCATCCCAGATTGCAGTCGAGCCCGCCAAACTCTGATTCGTTCCCGAAATCGGAGGAGTGCCGTTAACGACCACGCCGCCGCCAATGTAACCGGACGGTGGCACAAACTCGACGCGATCGATCGCCCTGCGAAGGCGCTCAAGACTTCCCGTGAAGCCCTGCTCCAAAGTCGTCTCGCCGGTGAATGAAACAACTGCGGCTTCGTCTTTGTTTGCGCGCAGCACGTTTTCGAGAAACGCGCGCGCCGCTTCTTTTTCATCGGGCAGCGTGCGTTCTTCGGAAGCGCTCGTGTCGATGAGTATCGCGAGCGAGAGTGGCAGATCGATGTTCTGTTGAAACGTGAAGATCTCCTGTGGCTGACCGTCTTCGAATACGCGAATGTCTTCTGCTTTCAAACTGCTGACGAAGCGTTTGTTCTTATCAGCGGCCGTGAAGAAGAGGTTGGTCAGGTTTGTCTCGACCTTGACTACTTCGTCGGAGTCCTGCGGCACTTCTTCACGTTTCGGCGTTGGCGACGGTGATGGAGCTGCATTAGCGCCTGGCGTGGTCGTCTCGTTTTTCGCAAATTGACTGCGGTTAGCTATTCCTCCGCACAAAAGGAGAAAAACCAGGACGAATAAAACTATTGAGCGATATTGCATCTCTTACTTCCAGTCTGTTATTGCGTGACGCTGTCGGAGATAGCTTTGTAACCTCGCTTGGTCCTTACTTTCAGATCATTGTGTCCGTCCGACAATTTGACGTCGATCTTTCGAAACGTTCCGTCGTAGTGCTTATTGGTCGGGTCGTAAGTGACGAGATACTGCGCGCGCAGCTCTTTCGAGATCTTCGTGAAAGAACGCTCGAGCGAGAGCATGTCGCCGGTGAAAAATGCCATGCCACCTGTTTCTTCCGAAAGCGTTTGCAGGTCCTTGTCTTTCTTGTCAGCTACTTGTCCTGCCTCAACGCCCGGCACTGTCGAGAGAAAACCTGCTTTCGTCGAGATCGCGAAGATAGTTGTTTCAGTTCTTTGCGCGATATCGATCGCGTCGCGCAGATTCGCGCGACTGTAAGTGTCTTCACCGTCCGTCACGACCAACAGCACGCGGCGTCCCGGAACCGAGCGCATCTTCTCGTCGCAAAACTGCCACACTGCATCGAACAGCGCGGTTTGCTTGCCCATCTTCTTAACGCCGTAAACAGCTTTATCGAGCAAGTCGAGCTTATCCGTAAAGTCCTGCAACAGTTTGATCTCATCATCGAACGTGCCGAAGAGCACGCGATCTTTGCGTGGCTTCACCACTGTTTGAATAAAATTCATCGCAGACTCTTGTTGAAACTTCAACTTACCGGCTGTTGACGGCGATGTGTCCATCAGTACAGCGACGTAGAGCGGCGTCGTTTGCGAAAGATCGTCCGAGAAGGTTTCGATCGTCTGCGGTACTTTGTCTTCGAGAATGGTGAAATCGTTTTTAGTCAGGCCGGGTACGAAATTGCCTTTCTTATCAGTGACCGTGATCGGCAGCCGTACACGTCGAATCAAGATCCTTTCCGTGCCCTGCGGTTCACCCGGAGGTGGCGTCGGCGAGGGCTTCGGCTTCTGCGCAGACGCGGACAGCGTCGCAGCCGTAATCACAAAAACGACCGACAAATATTTGAATAAAAACCGTGTTAGACGTGCTGGCATTCTAGTTGGATAATGTTCGGGAGCTGAGGTTCGATGCGATTGCCCCTGAACTTGTTGCCCTTTCTCGGCTGATCAGTATAGGACTATAAGTCCTATTTAGCGGTGCTACAATGCGCCGGAACTGCTGATGCCCGACGTCCCGAACAACACAGCTTCATCGAACAAAGATTCACCACCTGAGTACATCGCCCATTATCGCATCTTACGCAGGCTGGGCAAGGGTGGCATGGGAGAGGTGTTGCTCGGCGAAGATACGAAGCAACATGGTCGCAAAGTCGCGCTCAAGGTGCTGCCGCAGGAAGTGACGAAGTCAGAGAGTCGCCTACGCCGTTTCAAACAGGAAGCACGCGCGATTCTCGCGCTCAATCATCCAAACATCCTCACCATTTACGAGATCGGCCAAACCGACGGCAGCTATTACATCGCTACCGAATACATCGAAGGCGAAACACTGCGTCATTGTCTCTGGCGTGGTCCAATGAAGTTTGACGAAGCGCTCGGTGTCGGCATTCAAGTGGCCATGGCTCTCGAAGCGGCGCATGCGGCAGGCATCGTTCACCGCGACATAAAGCCGGAGAACATCATGTTGCGGCAGGACAAGTTTGTGCGCGATCGGTTCGTAAAAGTGCTCGACTTTGGACTTGCGAAACTCACGGATCGCGAAGCCCCGAGCTCCGATCCTGAAGCCGTGACGATCCCGATTACCGAAACGAGTCCGGGCACGATCATGGGCACGAGCGGCTACATGTCGCCCGAGCAGGCGCTGGGTGAAAACATCGATGAGCGCTCGGATGTTTTTAGTCTCGGAGTTGTGCTTTACGAAATGGTGGCCGGGCACCCGCCGTTCAAAGGCAAGACTGATAGTCACACGCGCGTTTCCATCATCGATCACGATCCGCCACCGTTAGTTCATTTGGTTCCGAACGTCCCGCGGCAATTCGAACGAATCATTACGAAGGCACTGGCGAAGGATCGACTCAAGCGCTATCAAACGATTACGGATCTAAAACTCGATCTCGAACAGCTCCGGGACGAGCTGCACACCTCGGAGACCGGGGAATCAACGCGCCACGAAGCTCGCGAAACGCAGACGGACATGGTTACGTCAGTGCCGACTGTCGCGAAAACACAAGTGACGACCGTGACGGAGAGTCCTTCGGGCGTTACTACTCCGGCACCCGGTAGTAAGCGATGGCTCGCGTATGGTATTGCGGGCGCGCTTGGCATGTTGCTGTTGATAGTGGCTGTGGTTCTGTTTGCCTCATCAAGGCCGGCGATAAACTCGGTTGCCATTTTGCCGTTTGTAAATGACAGCAACGATCCAAACGTCGAGTATCTGTCTGACGGAATCACGGAAAGCATCATCAACAGTCTTTCGCAACTACCCAACCTGACAGTGATGTCGCGCAATGCGGCGTTTCGATTCAAAGGTTCGGACCTCGATCCTGTTGAAGCAGGCCGCAGTCTGAACGTCGGTGCGGTGCTGACCGGACGTTTGGTGAAGCGCGACGATCGGTTTGTCATCAAAACAGAACTGATCAAAGTTGCGGATGGATCGCAGCTTTGGGGTGATGAGTACAACAGCAGTCTCGCCGATATCTTTTCGGTGCAGCAGGAAGTATCGAAAAAGATCTCGCAGAACTTGCGGCTGCGACTCACGGGTCAGGATGAAGAGAAG
>Ga0126311_10000670_pt1 | contig 15899 bp, 16 predicted proteins | sample Plot61_FD_92539 | JGI IMG/M metagenome (GOLD analysis project Ga0126311, IMG submission 92539) | Serpentine soil microbial communities from UC McLaughlin Reserve, CA, USA - Plot61 | ecosystem: Environmental > Terrestrial > Soil > Grasslands | place: USA: UC McLaughlin Reserve, Lake County... | reverse complement strand
GCGGCTGGCGGGCCTCATCCACGCCCTCTCGACGAGGGCGAAGGCGCGCGTCGCGGCGCTCACCGGGGTCACGCCGGTGCCCACCGGCAGGCCGAAGGGCCAGTCGTGGCCGGCGCTGACGCTCCCAAGGCGCCGGCCGCAGCCGGGCTAGGAGCCGTCGCTCATGAACCGGCCGCGGATCGAGTCCTCGCCGTCGGGCTGGACCCCGTCGCGGCCGACGTAGCCGTCGGCGGCGCCCACGACCACGTAGACGGCGTCGTCCGGGCCGAAGTTGCGCAGCTCGCGAACCGTGTCCGGCGCGACCCACGCCATGGTGCCGGGGCCGAGGGTGTGCTTGGTGCCGTCTCCGAACTCGATCTCGACGGCGCCGGAGTGCACGAAGTACAGCTCCTCCTGGCGCTCGTGGGCGTGGCGGCCGGTCTCGTAGTTGGGCGGGAGGACGATCGCGTTGACCCCGAAAGCGGTCACGCCCAGCTCCTTGCGGATCTTCCGGAAGCCGTAACCTTCGCCGAGCCCGTCGAGTCCTGCGACCGCGTAGCCGTCGCCCTTGACCGGACCGGAGACCTCGTCCTGGCTCACGCCGGAACCCTATTGGAACCATGGCCCTGTCCCACACCATGAACGCAACCGATGCCCGCATCCCCGAGGACCTCAAGCCGGCGGACGGGCGCTTCGGCTGCGGCCCGTCGCGGGTGCGCCCGGAGGCGCTGTCACGGCTCGCCGAGCGATCCGACGTGATGGGGACCTCCCACCGCCAGCGTCCCGTGAAGGACCTCGTCGTGCGGATCCGCGGCGGGCTCGCGGAGCTCTTCGCGCTGCCCGACGGACATGAGGTCCTGCTGGGCAACGGCGGGACCACGGCCTTCTGGGACGCTGCGGCCGCCGGCCTCGTCCGCGACCGTGCCCTGCACCTCGTCTTCGGCGAGTTCTCGGGCAAGTTCTCGAAGGTCACCGGTGCCGCCCCCTTCCTCCGGGACCCGATCGTGATCGAGGCCGAGCCGGGCGACGCCCCCGGCCCCGTGGCCGACCCGGATGCCGACGTGCTCGCCTGGGCGCACAACGAGACCTCAACCGGCGTCAGCGTTGCCGTCGAGCGGCCGGCCGACGCCGGTGACTCGCTGGTGCTGATCGACGCCACGTCGGGGGCCGGCGGGCTCGCGCTCGACCCGACCCAGGCCGACGCCTACTACTTCGCGCCCCAGAAGACGTTCGGCTCCGACGGCGGCATCTGGCTGGCCCTGGTCAGCCCGGCCTCGATCGCGCGCATCGATGAGCTCGACGGGGCGTCCGGCCGTTGGCAGCCGGCCTCCCTCTCCCTGGCGCTCGCCCTCGAGAACTCGCGCAAGGACCAGACCTACAACACCCCGGCGGTGGCGACGCTGCTGCTGCTGGCCGACCAGATCGAGTGGATGCTCTCCTCCGGAGGGCTCGACTGGTGCGTGGAGCGCTCGCGCGCCTCGGCGGAGCGCCTTTACGGGTGGGCCGAGGCCTCCGAGCCGACGACGCCGTTCGTCGCCGACGCGGCCAAGCGCTCGCCGGTGGTCGGCACCATCGACTTCGACGAGAGCGTCGACGCCAAGGCGCTGGCGGCAACCCTGCGCGCCAACGGCATCGTCGACACCGAGCCCTATCGCAAGCTCGGCCGCAACCAGCTGCGGATCGGGATGTTCCCGACGATCGATCCCGCCGACGTCGAGGCGCTCACCGCGTGCATCGACTGGGTGCTCGAAAACGCCGCCGGCGTGGCCGGGGAGGGCTGAGCCATGGCCGACCGGACGCTCACCGACCCGGTCCCGCGGGTCCTCGTCAAGGAGAAGATCGCCGATGCGGGCGTCGACCTGCTTCGCGGGCACTTCGAGGTCGAGCTCGGGCTCGACTGGGCCGACGGCGAGCTCGCGGAGCGCATCGCGGACTTCGACGCGATCCTGATCCGCTCGGGCACCAAGCTCACCGCCGACCTCATCGCGCGCGCCGACCGCCTGCGGGTGATCGGGCGCGCCGGCACCGGCGTCGACAACGTCGACATCGAGGCGGCCACCAAGCGCGGGATCATCGTCGCCAACGCGCCCGAGTCCAACTCGGTCGCCGCTGCCGAGCACACGCTCGCGATGGCGCTGGCGTTGCACCGCAACGTCCCGCAGGCACACGGCTCGCTCGTTGCCGGCCAGTGGGAGCGTTCGCGCTTCGGCGGCAACGAGCTCTACGGCAAGACGCTGGGAGTCGTGGGGTTCGGCCGCATCGGCCAGCTCGTCGCCCGGCGGGCGCAGGCGTTCGAGATGGAGATCGTCGCGTTCGACAAGTTCGTCTCGCCCGAGCGGTTCCGCGAGCTCGGTGTCGAGGGCCTCGCCTCGATCGAGGAGGTGTATCGCCGGGCCGACGTCATCACCCTGCACCTCCCGAAGACGCCGGAGACCGTGAACTGGATCGACGCCGAGGCGATCGCGGAGATGCGCGACGGCGTGCGGATCGTCAACTGCGCGCGCGGCGAGCTGATCGACCTCGCCGCGCTCGAGGCGGGCCTCGAGTCGGGAAAGGTCGGCGGCGCGGCGCTCGACGTCTTCCCGGAGGAGCCCTTCACCGAGCATCCGCTGTTCGGGCGCGACGACGTGGTGGTCACGCCGCACCTCGGAGCGTCCACCGCCGAGGCCCAGGACCGCGCCGGCATCGACACCGCCGAGCAGGTGCGAGCCGCGCTCGCCGGGGCCGTGGTGACCAACGCGGTCAACATCCACGCGCCGCTGCCGGAGGCGCTGGTGCCGTTCGTGCCGCTGTGCGAGCGGCTGGGCCGCCTCGCTCAGGGGCTCGACAAGGGGTCGATCGGCCGGGTCGAGGCCGAGTTCCGTGGCCGCATCGCCGAGTACGACACGCGGCTGCTGGGGATCTCGGTTCTGGTCGGGATCCTCTCGGGGCACACGGAGGAGCCGGTCAACCTCGTCAATGCGCCCGCGATGGCCGCGGAGCGGGGGCTCGAGCTGGTCGAGACCAAGGACACCGTCTCCGAGGACTTCACCGAGCTGGTCACCGTGCGCGTCGGCAGCGGCGCGGATGCGGTGGAGGTCGCCGGCACCGGCGTCGGCCCTCGCAACGTGCCCTATCTCACTTCGATCTGGGGCGCCCGCTTCTACATCCCCTTCGACGGCCACCTCGCCGTGTTCCGCTACACGGACAAGCCGGGAATGATCGGCCGCGTCGGCACGGCCTTCGGCGAGCAGGGCGTGAACATCATCTCGGCGGCGGTCGGGGCTGAGACGGGAGACGACACCGCCGTGATGGTGCTGACCACCGATGCTCCGGTGCGCGCGGAGACCGTCGCCAGCATCCTCGAGCTCGGCGGGTTCTTCGAGGGCCGGGCCGTCAGCCTCTGAGCGCGTAGGGTTGGCGCATGCGCGCCGTCGTGATCCCGCGGCATGGCGGGCCCGAGGTACTCGAGGTCCGCGAGCTTCCCGACCCCGCCGTCGGAGCGGGGGAGGTCCGGGTCGCAGTCAAGGCGGCGGGGATCAACTTCGCGGACCTGATGGCCCGCGCCGGAACCTACCCCGACGCCCCGCCGCTCCCCTCGGTGATCGGCTACGACGTCGCCGGCGAGGTCGAGTCGGTGGGGGAGGGCGTGGAAACGCACGCCGTCGGCGACCGCGTGCTCGCCGGCACCCGCTTCGGCGGCTACGCCCAGCTGGTCACCGTTGACGAGGGGCAGGCGCTGCCGCTGCCGGACTCGTTCACGTTCGAGCAGGGGGCCGGGTTCGTCGTCAACTACACCACCGCGTACGCCGGGCTGGTGGTGATGGGGGGCCTGCAGAAGGGCGAGCGGGTCCTGATTCAGGCCGCCGCCGGCGGGGTCGGGATCGCCGCCACGCAGGTCGCGCGCTCGATAGGCGCCGAGATCTTCGGAACCGCCTCGGCCTCTAAGCACGACGCGATCCGCGAGCAGGGCGTCGACCACGCGATCGACTACCGCAGCCAGGACTTCGAGGAGGAGGTCGACCGGATCACCGGGGGCGAGGGGGTGGACGTCGTGATGGACGCGATCGGCCCCTCTAGCTTCCGCAAGAGCTACCGCTGCCTGCGCCAGGGCGGGCGGCTGATCATGTTCGGGCTGTCCGAGGTCCAGACCGGCGAGAAGCGCGACATCCCTGCCATGCTGCGCGGAGTGGCGCGGATGCCCCTGGCGACGATGCCGTGGTGGAAGAGCCTGGGGGTGATGAACGAGAACAAGGGGGTCTTCGGGCTCAACATGCTCAAGTGGTGGGACCGCGAGGGCCTCGACCGGATGATCGAGCCGCTGGCCGGCCCGCTCGCCGCCGGCGAGCTGGTGCCCGTCGTCGCTGAGAGCTTCCCGTTCGACCGCGCCGCCGATGCCCACACGTTCCTGGCCGAGGGAAAGAACATCGGCAAGGTCGTACTGGTGCCATAGGATCGTTGCCGTGCGGGTGAGGCATGGATTGCTGATTGCAGGGATAGCCGGCTTGGCGTTCGCCGCCAGCGCCTTCGCGACGAACATCGCGACCGTCAGGTACGCCCCTCCGAAGATCATGGTCATCGACAAGCCGGAGGCCGGATCCACTGAGGACGTGACCGTCACCAAGCAGGGCGACGAGTACTCGTTCGCTCAGCCTTTCAGCCTGACGCCGGACCCGAAGACCGAGCCCGGCTGCACCGAGAACACGTCACCCGACTTCCGCTGCCCTGTCAGGGGCATCAAGAAGATCGTCCTCAACCTCAGGACGCTGGACGATCAGGCCGAGATCGACCTGGGGTCGAAGGCGAACAAGGTCACGCAGATCCTCAAGGGCGGTGAGGGAGAGGACACACTGATAGGCGGCCCCGGTCCCCAGACTCTCAATGGCGGCCCGGGGGTCGACGAGTGCATCGGCGGGCCCGGTCAGGACACGATCCGCAACTGCGAGGAGTAGCCCGCCGGGGCGTCTCCTAGTCTGGCGGCCGTGGACTGGACGCTGGTCGCCAACATCGGCAGCCTCTACGAGCGGGCGATCGTCGACACCGGCCGCCAGGCCGAGTTCCTGTTCTTCGTCGCCTTCCTCCTGAGCTTCGGCTTCATCCGCACCTCGGCCCACCTGATCCGGGCGCAGGTGAGCTGGTGGCCGGGCAACGTCGAGGTCGGCGGCACCCACATCCACCACCTCGTGTGGGGGATCCTGCTGCTGCTGATCTTCGGCTACATCGGCGTCGCGATCGCGCCGGAGTCGCCATGGCACGAGATCGTCGCCGTGATGTTCGGCATCGGCGCCGGGCTCACCCTCGACGAGTTCGCCCTGTGGCTGAACCTCGACGACGTCTACTGGTCGGACAAGGGACGGCGCTCGATCGACGCGGTGATCGTCGCGGCCTGCCTTTCGGGGGTGGTTCTCGTCGGCTTCGCCGCGTGGATCGACGTGGGCACGAAGGTCGAGGACGAGGTCTTCGCCCTCGTCGGGTCGCTGGGGGTCGTCTCCGTCTGCGCGATCCTGGTGAACCTCGCCAAGGAGAAGTTCGGGACGGCCGCGGCGGGGGTGGTGATCCCGCCCGTCGCGATCGTGGGGGCGTTTCGCCTCGGCAAGCCGGGCTCGCTGTGGGCGCGCGCGTTCTACCGCAGCGATGCCAAGCGCGAGCGGGCGAAGAGGCGCTTCGCGGCCTAGACAGCCCGGCCGGGCGGTGGTAGGTTCGACGGCGGAGCAGGGATGGACCCCTTGATCAAGCCCCGCAGGATGCTCGGCGCCATGGCGGTGGCGCTCCTCGCGGGCGCGGGCACGGCCGTGATCGCCAGCGGCGCGGCTGCCCCCGAGCACGTGATCACCCTGCGCGGGGCGGACCAGCAGATCCTGACCGTGCGCGGCTCGGACTTCGGCGACGCGATCACGATCGCGGGCCGCGCCGGCGGCGGTCAGATGCTGACGATCATCGGCGACAGCGTGATCGAGAACCAGCGCACCGACTGCACCACATCCCCGACGACGATGACCGAGGCCTACTGCAACGGCGTGGACACGAAGAAGATCGATATCGCGCTCGCCGATGGGCGCGACAACCTCGACTTCGCCGAGGGCGCGGGGGGCGGCATCACCATCGAGGGACGGGGGGCGGCCGGGGCCGACGAGTTGAACGGCTCGACGGACCCGGACCACTTCGATGGCGGTCCGGGCGGCGACACGCTTCGCGGCAAGCGGGGCGACGACGAGCTGGATGGCGGCGCGGGCAACGACAGGTGTGCCGGCGGCCCCGGCAAGGACAAGATCCGCAACTGCGAGCAGTAGACGCGGCCTCTTGCACCCGAGTGGCGTGCGGTACGCTTGGCCCGCCGAATGACGCACCGGCTCGACAGCCTTGCGCTTCTCCTTCTCCTCCCCCTCCGGGGGGAGTAGCGCTGGGCGGCGCGTGAGCCGCGAGGTAAGGGTCAAACGGTTTCTCGAGAGAAGGAGGGAGTCACGTTGAGCGACTCCGAGCAGGCACAGGCAGTACCCGAGCAGGACCGGGTCCACATCTTCGACACGACGCTTCGCGACGGCGAGCAGTCGCCCGGGATCTCGCTGAACACGCAGGAGAAGGTCGAGATCGCCCAGCAGCTCGCGCGCCTTGGCGTCGATGTGATCGAGGCGGGGTTCCCGATCACCTCGCCCGGCGACTTCGAGGCCGTCAAGGCCATCTCTCGCGCGGTCGAGGGGCCGGTCGTGTGCGGGCTCGCGCGCACCCACAAGGCCGACATCGACGCGGCGTGGAACGCGATCATGGACGCCGAGCGCCCCCGCATCCACACCTTCATCTCGACCTCCGACATCCACATCGAGCACCAGCTGCAGACCACGCGCGAGGACGTGAAGGGCCAGGCCAAGGCCGCCGTCGCGCTCGCGAGGTCCTATTGCGACGACGTCGAGTTCTCGCCGATGGATGCAACGCGCGCGGACGTCGAGTTCACCGCGGAGGTCTGCGCGATCGCCGTCGCCGAGGGCGCGACCGTGGTGAACATCCCGGACACGGTCGGCTACACGACCCCGGAGGAGTACCGCCGCTACTTCGAGCGCCTCTATGAGCTGGTCCCGGGCCTGCGCGAGGTGCGGACCTCGGTGCACTGCCACCAGGACCTCGGGATGGCGGTCGCGAACTCCTTCGCCGGCCTGCTCGCCGGTGCCCGCCAAGTGGAATGCGCGGTGAACGGCATCGGGGAGCGGGCCGGCAACTGCTCGCTCGAGGAGATCGTGATGCTGCTGCGAACCCGGCGCGACGAGCACGGCCTCGACACCGCCGTCAACGCGCGCGAGCTCGCCCGGACGAGCCGGATGGTCTCGCGGCTCACGGGCTACGGGATCCAGCCGAACAAGGCGATCGTCGGCCGCAACGCCTTCGCCCACGAGTCCGGCATCCACCAGGACGGCGTGCTCAAGGAGCGCACGACCTACGAGATCATGGACGCGCGCGAGGTTGGGCTCGAGTCGAACTCGATCGTGCTCGGCAAGCACTCCGGCCGGCACGCGCTGCGCGACGCGCTCGAGCAACTCGGCTTCAAGGTCGAGGGCAACGCCCTCAACCAGGCGTTTAAGCGGTTCAAGGAGATCGCGGACAAGAAGAAGCAGGTCACGGCCCTCGACCTCGAGGCGATCGTCTCCGACGAGATGCGCGAGCGCACCGACTCCTACGGCCTCGACTGGTTCGAGGTGGAGGCCGGGTCGCGCCGCGAGCCGCGGGCGCGAGTCGCGGTGCGGGTGCCCTCCGGCGAGGAGGTCGTCGGCGAGTCGTCGGGCGACGGGCCAGTCGACGCGATCTTCGGCGCGATCCGCGACGCCGTGGACACCGAGTGCGAGCTGCGCCAGTACACGGTCTCGGCGGTGACCGAGGGCGAGGACGCGCTCGGCGAGGTCACGGTGATGTTGCGTGCTCACGGGCGGCTCGCGAGCGGCCAGGGGGTCGCCACCGACATCCTCGAGGCGTCGGCGCGCGCCTACGTGCGGGCCCTGTCGAACGCGCTCGACGGCGCCGCGGTGCGCGAGGCCGAGGGTCTCACGGCCGAGGCCGCCTCGGAGCCCCTCACTCCGGGCCCCTAGCGGCCGGGGTAGGCTGCGGGCAGTGGCCGGCTCGCTCGAAGGCCGCAGGATCCTGATCACCGGCGCGTCGTCGGGGATCGGCGAGGCCACCGCTCAGGCGATCGTCGCCGAGGGCGGGGCGGTCGCGCTGGGTGCGCGGCGCAAGGACCGTCTCGACGAGATCGCCGGGCACCTCGACGGCAAGGCGATCGCGATCGAGGCCGACATCGGCGACGAGCAGCAGGCGGAGCGGCTCGTCACCGACGCTAACGAGCAGCTCGGGGGCCTCGACGGCGTCGTCAACAACGCGGGGGTGATGCTCCTGGGCCTGGTCCAGGGGGCCGACACGGGCGAGTGGCGGCAGATGATCGACGTCAACCTCCTGGGCCTCCTGTACTGCACCAACACGGCGCTGCCGATCATGCGCGACGGCGGGGGAGGGGATGTAGTCAACGTCGCGTCCGTCGCCGGCAGGCAGGCGAACATGGGATCCGCCGTCTACAACATGACCAAGTGGGGCGTCGTCGGCTTTTCCGAGGCGCTGCGCCAGGAGGGGACTCACATCGGCGTGCGCGTCACGTGCATCGAGCCCGGCTTCGTCGAGACCGAGCTCCAGGGCCACACCACGAACCCGATGGTCATCGAGGCGACCAAGAAGTTCAGGGAGAGCATCGGCACCGTCCTCGAGGCGTCCGACATCGCCGACGCGATCGTCTTCGCCCTTTCCCAGCCGAAGCATGTCTCGGTCAACGAGATCATGGTGCGGCCCACGGGCCAGTCGCGTTAGCGCATACGACCGTACGTGATAACGTACGGGCCGTGAGCGCGGTCGCGACCGAGAACGGGGCGGTGGGCGGCCGCATGCGCGCGCTTCGCGAGGCGCTTGGCCTGTCGCTTCGCGATCTGGCCGAGCGCAGTGGCGTCTCGGCGCCGATGCTCTCGCAGGTGGAGCGCGGCGAGACCTCGCCGACCCTGTCGGTGGCGGGGCGGATCGCGACCGGGCTCGACCTCAGCCTGTCCCAGCTGCTGCGCCTGGACGAGGGCGAGCACGTGGCTGTCGTCCGCGACGGCCAGGGCCGCCGGCGGCGCCGTGGCGGGCACAGCGTGGAGGAGCTGACGCCGCCCCTGCCCGGGCAGCGCGCCGACGTCTCCCGCCACACCCTTGCGCCCGGGGCCACGACGGGCGGGCCCTCCGATCCGCCCATGCACGAGCCCGGGGCACGCGAGACGGCTGTCGTCCTCGCCGGCTCGCTAACGCTGCTGATCGACGGCGACGAGCACGAGCTGGCCGCCGGCGACGCGGTCACGTTCGACGCCGACCTTCCGCACCACTTCGAGAACCGTGGCGACGAGGAGGCGGAGTTCGTGGCCGTCGTCGCCGCCGGGCTGCGGAGGTCCTGATGGCCAGGACGCTGTTCGACAAGATCTGGGAGGCCCACGAGGTCGCCGATGGCCTGATCTACGTCGACCTACACCTCGTCCACGAGGTCACCTCGCCCCAGGCCTTCGAGGGCCTGAGGCTGCAGGGTCGCACCGCCCGCCGCCCCGACAAGACGGTTGCGACGGCCGACCACAACGTGCCCACCGACGGCACGCCCGCGGCGCGGATGATCGCCGACGAGCTGTCGCGCAAGCAGGTCGAGACGCTCGAGCGCAACTGCGAGGAGTTCGGGGTGCCGATCTACTCCCTGGGGTCCGACCGCCAGGGGATCGTGCACGTGATCGGGCCCGAGCTGGGGCTCACCCAGCCCGGCATGACCATCGTCTGCGGCGACAGCCACACCTCGACCCACGGCGCCTTCGGGGCCCTCGCCTTCGGGATCGGCACGTCTGAGGTCGAGCACGTGCTCGCCACGCAGTGCCTGGTGCAGCGCCGCCCGAAGACGATGCGGATCTCCTACACCGGCAAGCTCGGACCGGGTGTCACCGCCAAGGACCTGATCCTCGCCACCATCGGCCGCCTGGGCACCGGCGGGATGGTGGGCCACGCCGTCGAGTACGCGGGCGACCCGATCGCCTCGCTGACGATGGAGAACCGGATGACCGTCTGCAACATGACGATCGAGGGGGGCGGCCGCGCGGGCATGATCGCCCCGGACGAGACGACCTTCGAGTGGGTCGAGGGCCGGCCCGCGGCGCCGGGCGACTTCAGCGAGGCCGTCGCCCGCTGGCGGGAGCTGCCGACCGAGTACGGCGCCGACTTCGACACCGAGGTGCGGATCGACGCCGGCGAGATCTCGCCGATGGTCACCTGGGGGACGAACCCCGGCCAGGTGGTACAGGTCACCGAGGCCGTGCCCGATCCGCGCGACGAGGTCGAGGAGCGCGCCCTGCGCTACATGGACCTTCGTCCCGGCACCCCGATCCGCGAGATCCCGCTCGAGCGCGTCTTCATCGGATCGTGCACCAATTCGCGCATCCAGGACCTGCGCGAGGCCGCCGCGGTCGTCGAAGGGCGGCGCGTCGCCTCCTCGGTCGAGGCGATGGTCGTCCCCGGGTCGGCCCAGGTGAAGGCCCAGGCCGAACAGGAGGGGCTCGCGGGTGTGTTCCGCGACGCCGGATTCGACTGGCGCAGCGCCGGGTGTTCCATGTGCCTGGGGATGAACCCAGACATCCTCGCCGAGGGCGAGCGCTGCGCCTCGACCTCGAACCGCAACTTCGAGGGGCGCCAGGGCAAGGGCGGGCGCACCCACCTCGTCTCGCCGCGGATGGCCGCCGCCGCCGCGATCGAGGGCCGGTTCGTCGACATCAGGGAGTGGGGCGATGGAGCCGGTTGACGTGATCGAGGGCGACGTGTCGGTGCTCGACCGGGCCGACGTCGACACCGACCAGATCATCCCCAAGCAGTTCCTGAAGCGGATCGAGCGAACCGGCTTCGGCGAGTTCCTGTTCTACGACTGGTTCCGCGACGGCGAGATCGAGCTGGAGCCGAACCCGATCCTCGTGGCGGGGCGCAACTTCGGATCCGGATCCTCGCGCGAGCACGCGGTCTGGGCGCTTCACGACTACGGCTTCCGCTCGGTGGTGGCCCCGTCGTTCTCCGACATCTTCTACGCCAACTGCACCAAGAACGGGCTGCTCCCGGTCGTGCTCGATTCAGCTGACTGCATGGCCCTCGTCGAGGCCGCTGAGCATGCGGCGCTTGATCTCGGGGTCGACGACATCGCCGTGACCCTCCAGAGCGCGGCGGCGATCGACGCGTTCGAGGGCTCGGGGGCGGCCGCCTTCGGCCCCGACACGGGCCGGCTATGACCAAGCCCGTGGAATGGGACGCGGAGACCTATCACCGCGTGGCCCACAACCAGGAGGAGTGGGGCCGGGAGGTCGTGGCGCGCCTCGACCTCGGCGGCGACGAGGCTGTCCTCGACGCCGGCTGTGGATCCGGCCGGGTCACCCGGCTGCTGGCCGAGCGGCTCCCGCGCGGCCGTGTGATCGGCGTCGACGGGTCGTCGGCGATGATCGAGCAGGCCCAATCGAACCTCTCCGAGTTCGGCGACCGGATCGAGCTACTGGTCGCGGACCTCACCGAGTTCGAGCTCGGCGAACCGGTCGACGCGGCGTTCTCGAACGCGACCTTCCACTGGATCGCCGATCACGACAAGCTCTTCGGCCGGCTGGCCGGCGCGCTGCGGCCCGGCGGCGTGCTCGAGGCGCAGTGCGGAGGCGAGGGCAACGTCGTCGAGTGGACCCGCGCGGTGCAGGCGATCGCAGGCGCCGAGCGCTTCGCGCCCTACTTCCGCGGGATGGGCGATCCCTGGAACTTCGCCTCGGTCGGTGACACAGAGATGCGTCTGGCGCGGGCCGGCTTCGAGGTCGAGCGCGTGTGGCTGGAGAAGCGCACGTACGAGCCGCCCGACCCGCGCGAGTACGTACGCACCGTCGGCTTGTCCAGGCACCTGGACGCGCTGCCGCCCGAGCTTCACGACGAGTTCGTCGACGCCGTGCTGGGCTCGATGCTGCGGCCGCTGCGCCTGGAATACGTTCGCCTGAACATCTCCGCACGCCGAACCGGGTAATGCGCTGGTAACCGGCGCAGGGCGGTCCGGCGGCCATTATCTTCGCCGCGATGTCTCGTCCCTCCCGTATCGCATTGGCCGTCGCCATGCTCGCGCTGCCGGCGCTCGTTGCCTCTGCGCAGGGACCGCCGCGAGTCGAGGCGTCGGCGCCCGCGCCGCCGGCGGTCCGGCACGTCTTCGTGCTCATGCTCGAGAACAAGAACTACGACGAGACCTTCGATCCCCACGGCGCCGCGCCCTACCTCGCGAAGACGTTGCCATCCAAGGGTGCCGTGCTGGAGAACTACTACGCGATCGGCCACCTCAGCCTCGACAACTACATCGCGATGATCAGCGGCCAAGGCCCGAACATCCAGACGCAGGCCGACTGCCACGTCTACACCGAGTTCGCGCCAGCGATCCCGACCGACGACGGCCAGTACATCGGCCAGGGCTGCGTCTACCCGGCCGCGGTGCAGACGGTGGCCGACCAGCTCGAGAGCGCCGACCTCTCGTGGCGGGGCTACATGCAGCACATGGCGCGCGGCGAGCCGAAGAGCTGTCGCCATCCGGAGATCAACGGTCCCGACGACACCCAGGAGGCCGAGCCCGGCGACCAGTACGCGGCCCGCCACAACCCGTTCGTCTACTTCCACTCGATCATCGACGAGCCGACCTGCGCCAGGTTCGACATCGACATGAAGAAGATGTGGGATGACCTCGAGCGGCCCGCCAGCACGCCGGAGTTCGGGTTCATCACCCTGAACCTCTGCCAGGACGGCCACGACGAGCCCTGCGTCAACGGCCAGCCCGGCGGCCTCGTCCAGATAAACCGCTCCCTGAAGCGCATCGTCCCGCGCATCCTCCACTCGCCGGGCTACCGCGACCGCGGGATGCTGCTCATCACGTTCGACGAGGCGGAGCAGGAGGGCGAGGACGGCGACGCCAGCGCCTGCTGCAACGAGATGCCGGGGCCGAACACGCCGAACGCCGGCGGGCCCATTCCGGGCCCCGGCGGCGGCAGGATCGGGATGGTTGCGCTGTCGGAGTGCATACGGCCGGGACGTCGGATCGACCAGCCCTTCAATCACTACTCGTTCCTGCGCAGCGTCGAGGACTTCTTCGGGCTCGACCACCTCGGCTTCGCTGGTCAGGAGGGCCAGGAGTCGTTCAACGGGGACTTGCTCAAGAATTCCCCGTGTGAGTGAGCGAAAAGACGCGCCCCTGATCGTCCTCCTGCCCGGCGACGGAATCGGCCCCGAGATCATCGCGGCCGCCAGGCGTGTTCTCGAGGCCGTCGGCGAGTTCGCGTTCGCCGAGCACGTCGTGGGGGGCGCCTCGATCGACGAGCACGGCACGGCGCTCACCGATGAGGTCCTGGACGCGTGCCGCGAGGCCGATGCCGTGCTGCTCGGCGCCGTCGGCGGACCCAAGTGGGACTCCACCGACCCCGACGCCGCGCGGCCCGAGCAGGGGCTGCTGGGATTGCGAAAGGGCCTGGGGCTCTACGCGAACCTGCGGCCTGTTCGCCCGAGCGCCGCGCTCGTGGACTCCAGCCCCCTGCGCCGCGAACGGATCGCGGGCACCGACCTGCTGGTCGTCCGCGAGCTGACCGGCGGGATCTACTTCGGCGAGAAGCGCCGCGACGGCGACCGGGCGCTCGACGAGTGCGTCTACACGGTTGCCGAGATCGAGCGGATCTCCGAGGTCGCGTTCGAAGCGGCCGGCCGGCGGCGGGGAAAGGTCACATCGGTCGACAAGGCCAACGTGCTCGAGACCTCGCGGCTGTGGCGCGAGACAGTCACCCGGGCGGCCGAGGGCCGCGAGGGGGTGGAGCTCGACCACATGCTGGTCGACAACGCCGCGATGCAGCTCGTCTCCGACCCCGCGGCCTTCGACGTGATCCTCACCGAGAACATGTTCGGCGACATCCTCAGCGACGAGGCGGCCATGCTCACCGGCTCGCTCGGCATGCTGCCCTCGGCGAGCCTGGGCGGCGACGGCCCCGGCCTCTTCGAGCCGGTGCACGGCTCGGCGCCCGACATCGCGGGCAAGGGGACCGCCAACCCGCTGGCGACGTTTCTGTCGGTGGCGATGCTGCTGCGGGACGGCCTCGGGCGCGACGACGACGCGGGCGCGGTCGAGGCGGCGGTCGACGCCGTGCTGAGTCGCGGCCTGCGCACCCCCGACCTCGCCTGGGACGAGACGCGCCAGCCGGCGCTGCCCGACGTGCCCGAGCAGGTCGAGGTGGGCACCGAGGAGATGACGGCCGCGGTGCTCGCCGAGCTTCGCTGAAGCTCAGTTCGACTTGACCACGAAGTCAACGCGGACGCGGTCGGCGGTGTGGGCAATGTCGTCCCCTTGTGCGAGGGTCCCGTCCTTCACGTGCTCGGACCGGACCGCGTTCTCCTTGATGTCGCCGGCCCCGATCGTGGCCGCCGCGTAGCCGAGCCGTGGGCTTGACGGCGTGCGGCATACTTTCCTGGCTGCCGTAACCGAGCCCGAGAGGAAGACGTGGAGAAGTCCGACTGGATCTGGATGAATGGCGAGTTCGTCGCTTGGGACGACGCCAACGTCCACGTCCTCAGCCACGGCCTCCACTACGGAACGGGCGTTTTCGAGGGAATCCGCTGCTACGAGACCGAGAAGGGCCCGGCCGTGTTCCGGCATCGCGATCACCTCGATCGGCTGGCGAAGTCGGCGCAGCTCTACTACATGGACCTGCCGTCCTCGATCGACCAGATCCGCGATGCCACGCACGAGCTGATCCGCCGCAACGGACTGCGCAGCTGCTACATCCGGCCGCTGGCCTTCCGCGGCTACGGGGAGATGGGCCTGTACGCCCAGTCGGCGCCGATCGACCTGATCGTGGCCGTCTGGCCGTGGGGCGCGTACCTCGGCGAGGAGGGAAAGCGCCATGGCGTGCGCGCCAAGGTCTCGTCGTGGCGGCGCATCTCGCCCGACTCGCTGATCCCGCACGCCAAGGCTTCGGGCCAGTACCTCAACTCGGTGCTCGCGAAGAAGGAGACGGCCGACGCCGGCTACGAGGAGGCGATCCTCCTGGACGCACGCGGCTTCGTCTGCGAGGGGTCCGGCGAGAACATCTTCGTCGTCCGCGACGGCCAGATCCTCACGCCTCCGCACACGGCGTCGATCCTGGACGGCGTCAACCGCAGGTCGGTCATCCAGATCGCCCGCGACCTGGGCTACACGGTCGTCGAGCGCGACATCGCCCGCGCCGAGCTGTACCTGGCCGACGAGGTCTTCCTCACAGGCACGGCCGCCGAGCTGGTGCCGGTGCGCGAGATCGACGACCACGAGGTCGGCGAGCCCGGCGAGATCACGCGCGTGGTGCAGGCGAAGTTCGACGATGCCCTGCATGGCCGCGCGCAGGAATACCTCGAATGGCTGGACATCGTCGAGGTTCCCAGTAAAGTCACCTCGTGATGCCCAGGTTCGAGTGCATCGAGCGAATTAGGGGCGCCGCGGCGGCCTAGTCGCCCCGTGGCCGCGCGGCCTGTGCCGCGCACACCCTCGCTCGAACCTCGCAACTCGAAAGGCATCCGACTTGACTTCAGTCCATCTCTACGACACGACCCTCCGCGACGGCATGCAGGGCCAGGGCATGTCGCTCTCCGCGGCGGAGAAGGTACGCGTGGTGCGCGCGCTCGACCGCCTGGGCGTCCACTTCATCGAGGCCGGCTTCCCCAGCTCCAATCCCAAGGAGGAGGAGCTGTTCGGGCTGCTCGCGGGCATCGAGCTCGAGACGGCAGACGTCTGCGCGTTCGGGATGACCCGTAGGCGGGGCGTCGCCGCCGAGGAGGACGACGCGCTGCGCACGCTGGTCTCCAGCGTCGCGCCGGTCTGCACGCTCGTGGGCAAGACCTGGGCCCTT
>Ga0126311_10000669_pt1 | contig 15901 bp, 11 predicted proteins | sample Plot61_FD_92539 | JGI IMG/M metagenome (GOLD analysis project Ga0126311, IMG submission 92539) | Serpentine soil microbial communities from UC McLaughlin Reserve, CA, USA - Plot61 | ecosystem: Environmental > Terrestrial > Soil > Grasslands | place: USA: UC McLaughlin Reserve, Lake County... | reverse complement strand
AGGGGCGCAGGCCGGGGAAGGGGTTCGTGATTTCGCGAGGCTCGCTCATTGCCCTTGCCCTCCTTCGGCGGACTGCACGGCGCTTACGAAGGCGCGCAGGTCTTCGGGTTTGAACTCGGTGAAGTTGCGTATGACGTAGGGAACCATGCGCGTGAGGAACTGCTTCTTCTGCGTGTTGGGCGGCGCTCCGACGTAGACGGCGCTGGCGCACCAGTCGTCCTCGCGCCCGTAGCCGTACGCCTTGTCGAGGTCGTCGAGGTTCTTGCGCACCCACGGCTCGTCGCCGCCGCCGAAGTATATGAGCGCGGCGTCGCACTCCTTCAGGTTCTTGCGGTGGTACTCCATCAGGCTGCCGTTCTCTCCGTACTCGCCGCCGTCGAGCTTTGTGATGACCTCGAAGTTCTGGTTGAAGAGATACTCCTTGATGGGCCACACGAGGTCGCTGTCGGCGTCCTCGCAGATGCGGTATATCTGCTTGAGCCTCTCGTTGCGCTTGGCGCGGGCGGGCGGCTGCGGCCTTGGCGGGTCGAGCTTCTCGACGATGCGCGTCTTGAGGTCTTCGACGCTCGTCTGCAAAAGCTCCGACCCTTCGCCGATTCGCGACTGAAGCCCCTTGACGAACTCCACCTGCCGCGAGTCCTTCACTGCCAGCGCGGCAGTCATGAGCCCCGGCGGCATCCAGAGTATGCGCCGGAAGTCGGGCGCGCCGGCGCGGCGCGCGTCTGCCAGCTCCTCCTGTATGCGCACGACGGAGCGCTCGTCGTCCTCGGGCGTCGAGCCGTACTTCACGCCGACGAAGTGGACTGACAGGGCGCTGCGCGCGAGGTCTGCGCGAACGGCCGCGGCAAGCTCGTCGCAAGACGTTTCGACCGGGAGCTTCTTCTCGGGCAGCACGCCGTAGCCGCGCTGCCGTAGCTCGTCTCGAACCAGCTCGCGCTCCTTCGAGAGGTCTGAAGTCGTCTCGGCGAGGTAGACGATTTTCGAGGGCGTCGCCCCGCCGCCGTTCTGCGAGACCGAGGCCCACGCGGCGGGAGTCGTGTCGATGACGGGAACGCCGTCGGCGCGTGCGGGCGCGCCCACGCACGGCATCTGCCCGTCGGGCTTCAAGTGGCCGAGCATCTCCGTCATCTCCCACGCGAGTCGGCGCAGGATAGTCCAGTAGCGCATGTCCTTTGCGGGCAGAACGTCCGGGCTGAACTCGACGGGCATGTCGCCTTCCATCTCGTAGAACTCGTAGCCCACCATTTCGCGCAACTGCTCGGGCTCCTTGTCGCGCACGTGCGGCATCAAGAGCGGCATCTTGATGACTTTGAATATGCGCGAGCGGAACGCGGCCGCTGACGAGCACGCGGGCTGCGACGAGGCGCAGAACATCTCCAGCTCCCTGCGGCACCAGCCCGAGAGGACGTAGCGCGGCGTGAGGACTGGGACGAACAGGAGCGAGCTTTCGACGCCCTCCTTTATCGCGGCTTGCAGGAGGTCGTTGCCGCGCAAAGAACGCTCGTCGCGCCAGACCTTCGGCCTGTAGGCGAGGTGGCCCTGCATCTGACCCGGCAGGCGCTCGACGAGCATGTCCACCCAGCCCTTCACGTCGTCGGGGTTCTCGTCGTCGAGGTGTCCGTAGCTTATGAAGATGTCGTACTCGAAGGACATGGTCTTTTCGTAGACCTCCTGCGGGAAGTTCTCAATGAGGCTTCGGCGGCCGCGGGCCGCCTTACTTGAGGGGGGCCGCCGCCACGACGGCGCGCGGCCCGAAGTGTCGGCTTAGTTATCCCGGACGGGTCGGCTCTGTAATTTAATGAGCGCCGACGGCGAACTATTTCACGCCGGGTACTTTTAGCGAGGTCTGCGGGGAGTAGGGCTCATGGCTCTTACCTTTGTGAATGAGGAGAAGAGTTCGCGCCCTCCGTCGTCGGAGTGCGTGCGAAAGCTGCGTCTCGTAGGCAGTCGTAGTTTTACGCCCGACGCGTGGGATAAGTCAATACGGTTTCCGGCGCGACCGCCGGGAGATTCGGCCGGGCGCTCGGCCTTAAAAGTTCTCCCGCGTCTCGGACTCGTGTACAATCCTGCCGTGCCGAGGCCCGCGGAAATCTTCCCCCGCGCGAAGGCCGGAGGCAGCCCACCGCTCGGGAGTAAAGTCATGACGCTCCGACTGTCGCTCAGGTCGCTCACGCTGTCCATTCTGTTGCTCGCGCCCGCGGCCGCGGCGCAGGCCCCGCAGGCCGCGAGGCAGTCCGACGAGGAGAAGGCGAAGGCGCGCAAGGAGCTTGAGCGAAAGGCGCTCGCGCTTCTGGACGAGACCGTGCAGGGCGCGCAGGCGCTCAAGCTCGCGGAGAACCGCGCCGCCCTGCGCGCGCAGGCCGCAGACCTCCTCTGGACTCGCGACGAGAAGCGCGCCCGCGCGCTCTTCCGCGAGGCCGTCTCGGACATCGTCGCGGCGCAGTCGAACGCCGACGCGGCGCGCGAGCGCGGCTGGATTTTCACGAACCTGCGCACGCAGGTGCTCTACGCCGCGGCCGCGCGCGACGCGCAGTTCGCGCTCGAACTCCTGCGCGAGTCGCGGCCTCAGTCCGAAGAGGACGCGGCCTCGACCTACGGCGACCCCGACCAGGATTTGAGGCTCGAACAGACGTTCGTGTCCATGACCGCCGACTCAGACCCGAAGGCCGCCCTGCGCATGGCCGAAGAGAGTCTGGGCAAGGGCGTGACCTTCGGCGCGCTCAGCTTGCTCGACAGGCTTCGAGCCAAAGACCCGGAGGCCGCGACGCGTTTCGCGGGCAAGGTCGTCGCGAAGCTCAGGGGCGAGAACCTTACCGCGCGGCCGGAGGCGGCGATGGTCGCCGTCTCGCTCCTGCGCAACGTCCTGCTCCCGCAGTCGCCGGGGGTCTACTCCTACGCGCCGCCCGCGGCCCAGGCGCGCGCCGCCGAGAAGCCGAAGCCGCTCGTGCTCGAAGACGGCGACCTGCGCGACCTCATCGACTTCGTGGCGAGCGCGGCCTTCAAGAACTCTTCGCCGGGCGGCTCGTTAAGGATGCTCTTGCAACTGCGCCCGCTCATGCCCGAGATAGAGAAGCGCGCGCCCGCGCGCGCCGCGCAACTGCGCCGGAAACTCGCAGAGGTCGATAAGGCCGTAAGCCCGCGCATGCGGGCTCGGGAGCAGTACGACTCCGCGAGGGGCAAGTCGCCGGACGCGATACTGGAAGAGGCCGCGAAGTCGCCCGCGCAAGTCAGGGGCAGCTTGGTCTCGATGGCCGCGATGAAGCTCGTGCAGTCGGGCGACGTTGAAAGGGCGCGCCAAATCGTGAGCGAACAGATGCGCGGGCAGGAGCGCGAACAGATGCTCGCGTTCGTGGAGAAGGCCGAGGTCGCCCGCGCGATAGAGAAGGGCGACACGGAGGCGGCGAAGGCCGCCGTCTCGCGCGTCAAGTCGAAGGAGAGGCGCGCGGCCGCGCTCGCCGAGCTTGCGATTGCCTTCGCCGCGAAGGACGACCGGAAGTCCGCGGCGCTGCTGCTCGAAGAGGCGCGCGGTCTCGTCGAGCGACAGCCCGAGAGCGAGAAGGGCGTGGAGGCCCTGCTCGAAGTCGCGCGCGGCTACGCGCTGGTGGAGCCCTCGAAGACCTTCGAGCTGATAGACCCGCTGATAGACCAGGCGAACGACATGCTCGCGGCCGCGGCGCTGCTTGAGAAGTTCGGCGCGGGCGGCGGCCTCTTCCGCAAGGGCGAGATGATTCTCTCGCCGACGCTCGAAGCCGCGGGCGGCCCCTACGCGCGCTACGTCAAGGCGCTCTCGGAGCTGGCGCGCGTGGACTTCGACCGCACGAGGACGGCCGCCGACCGCTTCCAACGCGACGAGGCGCGCATCGCCGCACGCCTCGTCGTCGCACGCTCCGTGCTCTCAGACCGCCTCGACGCGCCCTCCGCCTTCTACGGCGGCGTCGTCGGCTTCGGCGGCAGCCACACCGTCATCGTCTCGCAGTGACGACGCGCGCCGCCCGCCGGAGTCAAAAACCGGATATTTCAGCCCGCCTACAAACCACGCCGCGCGCGCCTCGGGCATCAAAGACTCTCGCGGCCCGGTCTACGTGCGCGCGGGCGTTGACACTCGGCATTTATTCCCGTATCTGTTACGCTTGCTTTTGCGGCAGTGGCCGCGGCCCGGCTAAGGAATAATATGGATTACACGACAAGAGAACTTTTAAAGCGGTACGCCAAGCTGGCGATAGGCCAGCCCTTCGCACCCGTGCTTTTGAACATACTCGTGACGAGCGTGTGCGACATGCGCTGCACGCACTGCTTCTTCACGGACGAGCTCGACGACCGCCCGCGCAAGAAGCTTCAGATGAAGACGCACGAGATTCACAAAATCTCTGAGACCCTGGGCGGCAACCTCGGCGTGCTCATACTCGCGGGCGGCGAGCCCTTCACGCGCAAAGACCTGCCCGAGATAGTCCGCGCCTTCTACGAGAACAACCGTTTGGAGTCGGTCTACCTGATGTCGAACGGGCAGATTCAGAAGCGAATCATCCCGGACGTTTCGCGCATACTCGAAGAGTGCCCGAACCTGAACGTCACGGTCGCGCTCGGCATAGACGGCCTCAAGGAGCAGCACGAGAAGATTCGCCGGAAGCCCGGCTCGTGGGACATCGCGGTCGACACCGCGCGCCAGCTTCAGGTCATCAAGCGCGACCGGCCCCGGCTCGACATTCAGACCTGCACCTGCTTCATGCACTCGAACCAGGACACCATCTTCGAGTGGTACGACTTCCTTAAATATGAGTTGAGGCCCGACAAGGTAAACTTCAACTACATACGCCCGCCCTCGGCCGACCCCGTCGAGCTGGACATAGACCACGAGCGCTACGCGAAGCTCGCGCGCATGATAGACGAGGACTCGCGCCACGCCGTCCTCAAGAACAACTACGGCGGCGAGGCGGGCTTCTTCAAGGCCGCGATCGACATATACATGCACGGCCTCATCGACCGCGCGCAGCGAGAGCAGAAGGCGCAGATGACCTGCTACGCGGGCACGGCGGGCGCGGTCATCTACGACGAGGGCACGGTCTCGTCCTGCGAGAACAAGTCGGCGGTCGGGAACCTTCGCGACCACGACTGGAACTTCCAGGCGCTCTGGCGCTCCGAGGCGATGAAGGCGCGCCGCAAGGAGGCGGCCGACGGCTGCTTCTGCACGCACGAGTCGAACAGCTACTACCCTTCGCTCCCGTTCAACCCGAAGCACCTGATTCAGATCAAGCGGCTGGAGCGCGAGATGAAGAAGGCCGCGAAGAAGCTCGGCAGTCAGGGCGAACAGGCCGACGGCTTGGCCGTCAAGGCTTGAGGGAAACCGGCCGCGCGATGTCTCGTTCCAACGTCCCCAAAATTCTAATCATCTCTTCGGACACGGGCGGCGGCCACAAGTCCGCGGCCGCGGCCATCGTCGCGGGCGTGCAGAAGTTCTGGGGCGGCGACTCGTACGCCGTGCGCGTCGTCAAGGCCGTCGAAGAGTCGGGCCACGTCTCGGCCCGCATGGTCTCGTGCTACAACTGGGTGCTGCGCTACAGGCAGCACTGGATGAAGTACGTCTACTGGTTCGTCAACCGCTTCCGCCCGGAGTCGCGCGGGCCGCTCTACCGCCGCTCGCTCAAATACATCCACAACCTCTTCGAGCAGTGGTGCCCGCACGTCGTCGTCAGCGTACACCCTTTGACGCAGCACGCCTTCGCGCGCGTGCTCAAGGAGCTGGGGCTCGCCGGGAAGATTCCGCTCGTCACGGTCGTCACAGACCCCTGCTACGGCTTCTGGAAGGGATGGGCCTGCGACGACGTGACCCTCTACCTCGTCGCGAGCGAGGAGGCGCGCAGGCAGCTAATCGACTACGGCATACAGCCCGACCGCATTAAAGTCTCCGGCATGCCCGTACACCCGAAGTTCGAGCTGCCCGACGAGCGCGCCGCACAGGCCGCGCGCCGAGAGCTGGGGCTCGACCCGCAGAAGTTCACGGTCTTCGTCAACGCGGGCTGGGTCGGCGGCGGTAACATCCCGCAGATATTTAGAGAGCTTGTGCGCGGCGAGTTGGACGTTCAGGCCATCTTCCTCGCGGGCCGGAACGAAGAGCTTCGGAGCGAGGCCGAGTCGATAGCGGCCTCGGCGAAGTTCCCCGTCAAGGTCATCGGATACTCGGAGCAGGTCGAGCAGTTGATGCAGGCCGCGAACGTGATGGTCTCGAAGCTCGGCGGCCTGACCACCTTCGAGGCGCTCGCGTGCCGCGTGCCCATCATCGCCGACGCCACGACCCCGCCGATGCCGCAGGAGTCGGGTGCGGCGAACATGCTCGACCGACGCGGCGCGGGCGTGCTGCTCAAGCGCGCCGTAGACATCGTGCCCGTCGTGCGCCGCATGGTCGAAGACTCCCTCTACTACTCCTCCTTGCGCGCGGCGACCGCGGGGCTCGCCCTTCACGGCTCGACGCAGCGCATAGTCGAGGAGATAGCCGCGCTCCTGCCCGCGCCTCTCATCGGCGAGGAAGAGCCCGCGCCGTTGGAGATGCACTCCGCCTGAGCGTCCTACGGGTTGACTCGAAGTTTCCCCCCGGTTGACTCGCCCTCCGCCTTTAAGCTTTAATCGAAGCGTTCGGCCCAAACATTAAACTTTGACGTGCGCGCCTCTCCTACGCTGAAACAGCGCGCGCGGCGCGTCCGACGGGAGACTGTCCACTTGAGTCTTCTTCTGGAAGGGAAGCGCGCCTTCGTCACCGGCGGGACGCGCGGCATCGGCGCGGCCCTCTGCGAAGTCTTCGCGCGCGAAGGCGCGGACGTGGCCTTCAACTACCACTCGCGCGACGAACTCGCGGAGGAGACGAAGCGCAAGGTCGAGGCACACGGCCGCCGCACGCGCGCCTTCAAAATCCCCGTCACCGACCGCGTCGGCCTCAAGCACATGACGCGCGAACTGGTTAGCGAGTGGGGCGGCATAGACGTGCTCGTCAACAACGCCGCGATAAACCGCGGAGACAACTTCGCCACCACGACCGACCGCGCCTGGGACGAGATAATAGACACGAACGTCAACAGCCTCTTCGCCGTCACGAAGCCCATCTACAAGCAGATGATTCGGCAGCGGAAGGGCTCGATTCTCAACATCACTTCCATCGGCGCCATACGCGCGCTCCCAACGGCCGTACACTACGCCACGTCGAAGGCCGCGATGATAGGCTTCACCAAGTGCCTCTCGCGCGAGGCCGCGACCTTCGGCGTCGCGGTCAACGCCATCGCCGCGGGCATCTTCGACACCGAACTCGCGCACGAACTCCCCGAACGCCTCATACAGATGCACCAGTTTTGGGCCGCCGCGGGGCGCATGGGCCGCCCCGCCGAGCTGGCGGAGTTCGCGGCCTTCATGGTGAGCGACCGCAACAGCTTCATGAACGGCGAGATCGTCATCGTGGACGGCGGCGCTGTGACCTGAAGCGCGCGCGCGTGACTCGCCTCCGTTGACAGCCCGCGCGGGCGCTGTCTATCATCGGCGTGAAGTTTTACGCGCCCGAACTTTTAAGACTAGAGGAGAAGCAAATGGCTAACGCCGAGTTGATAGAGAGCCTGAACCGCGTGCTGAGCCTGGAGCTGGCGGGCGTGATTCAGTACCTGCAACACAGCTTCCTCGTGACGGGGCCGGAGCGCGAAGTCTTCAAGGGGTTCTTCCGCGACATGAGCGGCGAGGCGCGCGACCACGCCGCGACCGTCGGCGACAAGATCGTCTCGCTCGGCGGCGTCCCGACGGTCGAGCCGGGCGAGATTCGACAGGCGACCGAACTCACGGAAATGTTGAAGCAGGATTTGGAGCTTGAGCGAACGGCGCTCGAAGCCTACCTCGCCGCGTGGCGCGCGTGCACCGACAACGAGCTGGGGACGCGCTTCCTCCTCGAAGAGAGAATCTCCTCGGAGCAGCGTCACGTCGAAGAGTTCGAGAAGCTCACGAGCGAGCGCAAGGCCAGCGTCACGCGCGAGAGGATAACGCTCAGGCAGATAAGCTGAAGAGCCCGAGGGTAAGTTAAAAGCGAGTTCTAAGTTTAGAGAGAAGAGTCGGCGGGCGCGTGTTAACGAACGCGCCCGCCGACTCTTTTGTCGTCCCGGAATTTTCTACGCGAGGGAGGGGAACTGTATGACCTGCGCGGGCGTCTGCGTCGCGCCCGCGTCCGCGGCCTTGCGGCGCGCGCGGTGTCGCGCGACCGTCAGCGCCCTGTGAAGCTCGTCGAGCTGATGCTCTTCAACTCGTATCGTCTTCTGGCAGCACCAGCCGAGGCCGTCAGTCCAAGTCATGTAGCGGAGCGCCACGACCTCGGCGCCGTCGTGCTGCTCGTAAGCGACCTCGACCTGTTTGTCTTCGCGCGGGGCGTCCGGGGTTCGCGCCGCGTTCGCGCCGCCGTTGTTCGCGTTTGAGAAAGATTGCTTGGGGAACATCTCTTCAATCCCTATGAAAATATGAAGTCCGACGTTGAAATCGGTTTTCAATTTCTATTATGCGGAACGGCGTCGGCCCTGTCAAGAGGAGTCCATCGTCGTCGTCGCGCACGCGCAAGCGGGTTGCGTGGATTCCTGCGGCGTCTGGGGAAAAGGACTCGGAAACAGCTTCGGACGGCCCGCGCGTGGCGGGCGTCGTCAGTGTGGACGAGTTTCGGGCCGGTGCGGCTTAGTCGGCGGGCGCTGGTTCCGGCTCTTCGGACTTTGAGTTTTTTTCGAGCGAGGCGAGGCGCGTTTCGAGCGCGCGTAGGGTGCGCTGCATTTCGCCGAGGCGGCGGAAGGCGGCGGTCGAGCGCAGCCATTCGCGGTTGTCGAAGGCGGGTATGCCGGAGATGACCTTGCCGGGCGGCACGTCGTGGCTCGTGGCGCTCTTGGCCGTGATGACGGCGTCGTCGCCCACGCGCAGGTGGCCCGCGACGCCGACCTGTCCCGCGAGTATGACGCGGCTCCCTACGTGCGAACTCCCGGCTAAGCCCACCTGAGCGCACAGGAGCGTGTCCTCGCCGACGGTGCAGGAGTGGCCGACCTGCACGAGGTTGTCTATCTTCGCGCCGCGCGCGATGACGGTCTCGCCGACCGAGGCGCGGTCAACGGTCGCGCACGCGCCTATCTCAACGTCGTCCTCGACGCGAACGCGCCCCGCCTGCGGAATCTTGAGCCAGCGCCCCTCCTCGTCCTTCGCGTAGCCGAAGCCGTCGGAGCCCAGGACGGCGTTGTTGTGCACGCGCACGCGCGCGCCGACGATTGTGCCCTCGCGAATCGCCGCGCCCGAGTGTATGACCGAGTCGTCGCCTATCACGACTCCTTCGTAGACGGTCACGTTCGCGTGTACGCGCACGCGGTCGCCAATCACAACGTCACGCCCGACGTACGAGCACGCGCCGACTGCGACGCCCGAGCCGAGGCACGCAGAAGGTTCTATGACGGCGGACGGGTGTACGAGCGGCTCGAACTCCGGCTCGGGGTTGAACAGCCGCAGGGCGCGCGTGTACGCGAGGTACGGGTCGCGCGCGCGGAGCACCGCGATGTCTTCGCGCCCGACTTCGACCCCCTCCGTGACGTAGACGGCGGACGCGCGCGTCGTCTGCACGCGCGGCGTGTAACGCGGGTTCGAAAGGAACGTGACCTGTCGCGCGCCCGCCTCGTCGAGCCCCGCGGCGCTCTCTATCTCCACGTCGTAAAACCTCTCCTCGGCGCTCGCGCCCGTCAGCCTTGCAAGCTCGCTCAGTTTCATGCCGAGAGTTATCGCACAGGCGAAGTTCAAAATTCAAAAACGGAACCGCGGGCGGTGGCGGGCGGGTCGCGAGTCCCGACAGGCGGGCTCTCGACGGAGCTTGATACCCGCCCGCCACCGCCCGCGGTTCCGTTTACATGAGATTGACCGGGTCTATCTCGACGTTGACGGAGGAGGCGTCGAAGCCGGGAGTGAGTGCGGCCTCGCCGAGCGCCATCTCGACGAGGGCGCGCAGGCGCGGGCGGCTTCGAGACTTGAGGAGTATCTGGAAGCGGTGCTCGCCGCGCAGGCGCGCGAGCGGGGCGGGCGCGGGGCCGAGCACGCGCGCGGCGCGTTCCTCGTTGGCCGCGTCGAGCGCGCGCCGCAGCTCGACCGAAGTCGTCTGCACGCGCGTCAGGTCTTCGCCGTGTACGAGCAGCGACGCGAGCGCGACGAAGGGCGGGTAACTCAGGTTGCGCCGGTAGCCTATCTCCTGCTCGAAGAAGCCCTCGTAGTCCTGCGCGCACGCGTGGCGGAGCGCGTAGTGCTCGGGGTGGTAAGTCTGAATCAGAACGCGGCCGGGAAGGCTGCCGCGTCCGGCGCGTCCGGCGACCTGAGTTATGAGTTGAAATGTCCGCTCGGCCGCGCGGAAGTCCGGGAGCGCGAGTCCCGCGTCTACGGAGACGACGCCGACCAGCGTCACGTTCGGGAAGTCGTGGCCCTTTGCGATCATCTGCGTGCCGACGAGCATGTCGAGCTCTCCCGCGGCGAAGGCGAGTATGGCCTGCTCGTAGACGGTTCGGCGCGCGGTCGTGTCGCGGTCGAGGCGCGCGATGCGTAGGGAGGGGAAGCGACGCCCGAGAATCTCCTCTATCTGCTCCGTGCCCTCGCCGACGTAGTGCATGAAGGGGCCGCCGCACGCGGGGCACGCGTCGGGCACGCGCTGGCGGAAGTCGCAGTAGTGGCAGACGAGGCTGCGCTCGTTGCGGTGGAACGTGAGCGTCACGTCGCAGTTCGGGCAGTTGATTCGCTCGCCGCAAGAGCGGCACAGCACGAAGCTCGAATAGCCCCGGCGGTTGAGCAGAACTATCGACTGCTCGCCGCGCGCGTGCGTCTCTTCGATTCCGGCGAGCAGCTCGGGCGAGAAGACTTCGGGGCGGCCGCCCTTCTTGAAGACTTCGCGCATGTCGAGTATCTCCGCGCGCGCCATCGCGCGGTTCGCGATGCGGCTCGGGAGTTGTAGGTAGCGGTACTTCTCCTGGCGCGCGTTTTGGAACGATTCGAGCGAGGGCGTGGCGGAGCCGAGGACGACGACGGCGCGCTCCTTGTGCGCGCGCACGACCGCGGTGTCGCGGCCGTTGTAGTAGGGCGACTCCTGCTGGCGGTAGGTGGACTCGTGCTCTTCGTCCACGACTATGACGCCGAGGTTCGAGACGGGCGCGAAGACGGCCGAGCGCGTGCCGATGACTACGCGCGCCTCGCCGCGCTTGAGGCGGCTCCACTCGTCGAAGCGCTCGCCCGTGGTGAGCGACGAGTGGAAGATTGCGACGGCGTCGCCGAAGTGCGCGCGCAGCCGCCGGGAGAAGACGGGCGTGAGCGCGATTTCGGGGACGAGCATCATCGCCGTGCGCCCGCGCTCCAACGCGTGTCGCATAGCGCGTATGTAGATTTCGGTCTTGCCGCTCCCGGTGACGCCGTGCAGGAGGAAGGCCGCGTACCTGCCGCGCTCCTGCGCGGCGTTTATCTCCTTGAGCGCTTCGCGCTGCGCGTCGGTCAGGCGGAACTCGTCGCGCTCGGGCAGCAGCGCGCCCTTGAGCGGGTCGCGCCGAACGTCGCGCACGAAGACCTCCACGACGCGCCGCCGTTCGAGAGTCTGCACGGTCGAAGCGCCCGCGCCCGCGGCTTCGAGTAACTCCGCGAAGAGCATCTCGCCGCCCGCGCCCATCAAAGTCTCGACGACTTTCTGCTGCGCCGCCGTCAACGCGCGCGCGCCGTTCCCTTCGTGTACTTCGGGCGGGAGAAGGCGCACGGCCTTGCGTCTCTTCGCGCGCGCCTGCGCGCTGCGCGCGCGGTGCGCGACCGTGACCCACGCGGAGCGCGCCAGTTCCCGCACGGCCTTAGACGCCTTCGCCTGCCCGACTTCGCGCGCGGCCTCGCGCATCGTCGTCGAGCCTTCGAGCGCGGCGAGACGTAGCACCTGCGCCTTCGCCGTGACTGCGCGGTGCGGCGGCAGGCGCGCGAGCTCGTCGCGCCCCGCGTTCGTGATAGTGATGACCTGTTCGATTGTGGAGTTGAGGCCCGCGGGGAGCGCGGCCTTCAGGGCTTCGCCCCACGGCGCCGCGTAGTAGTCGCTTATCCAGCGCGTGATTTCGATGACCTCGGGCGTGAGCATCGGCTCGGCGTCGAGCAGCTCTTCGGCCTCTTTCAACTCCGACTCTTCCAACCCGAGCGCGGGGTCGAGCGCGTCGTGCAGCGCGACGACGTAGCCGGTCGTGAGCGTGCGCCCGAAGGGGACGAGCAGCCGCGCGCCGACGCGCGTGTCCTCGCGAAGCGCGGGCGGCAACTTGTACGTGAAGGTCTGCGCGAGCCTGAGCGGGAGCGCGACCTCCGCGAACGCGTTTGACTCGGGGGCGGTCACTTGTCGTTTTTGGTGAGCAGCGCGCGGACTTTCTTCATGTCCTCCCAGACCTCGCGCTTCTTGGTCGGGTCGCGGAGCAGGTAGGCGGGGTTGAAGGTCGGCATCAGCGGCGTGCCGTCGTAGTCGTGGAACTCGCCGCGCATTTGCGAGATTGGTTTCTTGGTGTGAAGGAGCGCGCGCGTCGGAGTGTTGCCGAAGGCGATGACGACTCTCGGGCGCGCGGCGGCTAGCTCTCGGTGCAGGTACGGCGTGAAGAAGGAGAGCCACTCGGGCGTTATCTCGTCGCCCTGACTGATGGCTTTGATGACGTTGGTGAGGTAGCAGTCCGAGCGCGCGAGGCCGATGCTTGAGAGTATGCGTTCGAGCATCTGCCCGGCGGGCCCCATGAAGGGGCGGCCCGAGTCTATGTCGGGCGGCCCCGGCGACTCGCCGACGACGGCGACGCGCGCGCGCTTCCTCCCCTCGCCGAAGATGAAGACGCGCTCCTTGAACTGGGGCAGACTCTTCGCGCGCCGCAGGAGTTCTTCGTTAATCCCCTCGACCGTCTCGTCTGACTCCGGAGCCTGCCCGCCGAAAAGTGAGTCCTGCATCTTCTCTGATTAGTCCGCCTTCTTGCCCTTAGTCTCGCCGAGGTAGTCGCGAACCTTCTTCATGTCGGCCCAGACCTCGCGCTTCTTCGAGGGGTCGCGGAGGAGGTACGCGGGGTGGAAGGTCGGCATGACTTTGATGCCGCGGTAGTCCTGAAACTCGCCGCGAAGGCGCGTGATGCCCTCCTTCGTGTCGAGAAGGTTCTTCATCGCGGTGTTGCCGAGGACGACTATCACGTCCGGCCGCACGATGTTGATTTCGCGCAGGAGGAAGGGCTTGCACGTCCGTGCCTCTTCGGTCGTGGGCGTGCGGTTGGCCGGCGGGCGGCAGCGGTTGACGTTGCCTATGAGCACGTCCTCGCGCTTGAGCCCGATGGCCTCGATTATCTTGTTCAGGAGTTGGCCCGCGCGCCCTACGAACGGCCTTCCGCTCGCGTCCTCGTCGGCGCCCGGAGCCTCGCCCACGAACATGAGCCGGGCCTTCTGGTTGCCCTCCGTGTGGACGATCTTCGTGCGGCCCTGATGGAGAGGGCAGCGCACGCACTCGCCTATGTCCTCGCGTATGTCCTCGAAGGTCTCGCCGGGATGGCCGAGGCTCAGTTCGTCCTTCGGCGTGATGTCCCCGAAGAGTGTCTCGCGCGGCGCGGGCGGGTCGGGCGAGGGCGCGCGTACGGGTCTTTTCGTAGGCATGGCGCTATGGTCACTCTGGTAGAGAATGTCAGGCGGCTCTTCCGCATGACTGGGCCGAGTCGGTGGGGGCGGCAAAGTTCGCCTGATGGGCGGCGGCGGGGGCGGAGGGCGTTCGGCCGTCGCGTTTCGACGGAGCGCGGGCGGGACCGGCGCGGCCGCCCGCGTCCTTTTAGTCGGCAACTCGGCGCGCGGCGCGACTTCAAATGAAGAGACGCCCTCCAAGCCTTCGACGCCCAACTCGCGCAGGTACGAAGCGGCCTCCGCCACGTCCTCCGCGAGCGACTTCAGAATCTCCTGTGCCTTCTCGTCCATCGGGAACGGACGCGATTATGCCACGAACGGCCCGAGAAGGGGAATGAGCGACCTAAAGCTGGGAGCGCGGGCATCCCTGCCCGCATTGAGCGCCGTAGGCGCGAAGACTTTGAGACCCTTTAACTTAAGGTTGAGTTGAAGAGTGTCTTCTTCTTCGCGCTTTAGCGCTCAAGGCGGGCAGGGATGCCCGCGCTCCCAGGGGGAGGGGTCACTTTACCTTCAGCGGTACGACGAACTCGCGGCGCGTGTAGCCTTCGGCCGAAGGGTCGAAGGAGAGCGTGAGTGTGTACTCGTTTGTGCCCGCGGGCGTGACGGCGAAGCCTTCGCCCGCGCCGGGCGCGTAGGGCGTCCTGAGCCTGAGCGTGTAGGGGCGACCGCCGCGCCCTTCGAGCAGGAGGCGGAGCGAACCCAGCTCGGCCTCGGAGCGGAGCACTCGAAGCGTGTCGCTGCGCGCGCCGGGCGCGGGCGGCTCGCGCGGGAGGTAAACGTCCGAGCCTTCGTCGTAAGCAATCGTGACGACCGTCTCGCGACGGACTTCGACGCGCGCGAGGACGAACTGCTTCTCGCCGACGCGCTCGACGTGGAAGGGGAGCGAGCGCCCGTCGGCCTTAACCGAGCGCACCGTCGCGTCGAGCGGGAAGGACGGCGCGAGCCCGACGGTCTTAGCGCCGCGCGCGTCACTTTCGTTCAGACGAACCCTGATGCTCATCTGGCCGCCGCCGCGCGCGAGCGAGAAGTCGAGCGTGGCCTCGCCCGCGGCGACGCGACGGACTTCGACCGAAGACCAGTCGGCCGGAAGCTGCGGCGTGAACCTGACCATCTTGCCCGACTCTTCGACCTCGACGCCGAGCAGCCCGCGCAGGAGCGGCGTGACGGTCATCGCCTCAGACCAGACCTGATGATGCGACGAGCGGCCGAAGGGCGCGTTGAAGTCTCCCGACAGAAGCTCCGTGACGTAGCCGAGCGCGTTCTGCCTGCGGAGGAGCACGTTCGACATGAGCGCCTGAAGGCCGACGTGCGGGCGGCCGTAGCGGTACGCGGCCATCGACGCCCAGCCCGTGAAGAGCGGCCAGACCGAGCCGTTGTGGTAAGAGAGCGGGTCGTAGAGTCGGCTCTCGTCCGTGATGATGCGCGCGCCCCAGTCGGTCGCGACGTGCCCGCCGCCGAGGTGGTCTATCTCACCCTGCGCGCGCTCGTCTTCGAGCACGCCGAACCAGAGCGGTACGGCGGGCATGACCGTGTCTTCGTCCCAGAGATCGAGCTTGTCCAGCTCGTTCATGCGCTTCCGGCGCGCGTCGCGGTTGGGGCCGGGGTCCGGCTCGCGCGGCGTGTCGCGCGGCGTGTTCGTCGCGAAGGCGTAGAAGCCGCGCTCGCCGAGCCAGAAGGTCTCTTCGACGGCGTGCGTTGTGCGCTCGACGGACTCGCGCGCCTCGCCCGCGAGCTTCTCGTCGTTCAATTCGTCGGCCATCTCTTCGACGCCGCGCAGGGCTTCGACCCAGAGCCCCTGCATGTAAATCTCTTCGTGCGGCGGGTAGAGCGCGCCGCCCTCGACCCAGCCGTGGCCGAACTTCTCGTTCTCCACGAGGCCGTTGTTGTCGGTGTCCGTGGCTTTGGTGAAGCGGTAGGCTTTGACGATTGAGTCCCAGTTCGCGCGCACGAAGTCGAGGTCGCCCGTCGCGCGCAGGTAGTCCGCGTGGGCGATGATGTAGAGCGGCGTGGCGTCCGCGCTGGCCCAAGGGTACGGGTAGTCCGTGAACCAGGGTATGAGCGATGCGCTCTGCGAAATCTCGTGCGGGACTTTGCCGTCGGCGCGCTGGAACTTCTTTAAGAAGTTGAGGGCGTCGCGCGTCGTCGCGAAGTCGCCGTAGGAGTTCAGGGCGAGCGCAGTCCAGAGCGAGTCGCGGCCGAAGAACCACGCGAAGCCGGGGCGCTCCGACTCGCCCGCCGT
>Ga0126311_10000668_pt1 | contig 15903 bp, 17 predicted proteins | sample Plot61_FD_92539 | JGI IMG/M metagenome (GOLD analysis project Ga0126311, IMG submission 92539) | Serpentine soil microbial communities from UC McLaughlin Reserve, CA, USA - Plot61 | ecosystem: Environmental > Terrestrial > Soil > Grasslands | place: USA: UC McLaughlin Reserve, Lake County... | reverse complement strand
TTGCCAGAACCAGCAACACGGCTCGGGAAATGTGGAAGTTACTTGAACCGATCAGCGAGAAAGAGGCTGTAGGGTAAACCGATGTACGCGTATTGTACGCGCGAGGGTTTTTGAGTGTTTTTGGCTATCTGTAAGTTATTGAAATTATTGGTGGCCAGGGACGGAATCGAACCGCCGACGCCGGCCTTTTCAGGGCCGCGCTCTACCAACTGAGCTACCTGGCCAGATGGTGGAAAAAGAGGCGTAGTATAGGAAGCCCACCGAATAACTGTCAACTTGAGCCCGGATTGAGAAATACCCCACCAAATAATGTAAAGATTTTTGTCGGATCCGTCACAAAAAGTCGTTGACTGATATTTTGCTGGGTGTATAATTCGTGACGTTGCGGGTGGCGCTGATGCCCAAACGTCAGCTAGTTGAAAAGACGGCCATCCAATTCAAAATTGATAGTGCCCGCCAGTGCCAGTTCGGCCGCCGATCGCGCCCCCCGCAGTCGCTACCTTCGAGCTGGCACAGCTATTTTAAACCGCGGCTGCGATGAGTCTTTCCGCCTCTAACTTCGCGTTCGCAATCGTCTCGGCCTCGTCAATCGTCAGCAACTCCCGGCCTCTCATCACCAGCCGGCCATCAATAACGACCGTATCCACGTCATCCACTCCCGTTGAATAAACGAGTGCAGAGACAACATCCTTAACAGGTGTCGTATGCAGCCGCTCAAGCCGGACGACTGCTACGTCCGCTCGCTTTCCAACCTCGAGACTGCCGATTTCGGAGTCGAGACCCAGCGCGCGTGCACCGTCGATGGTGGCGAGGCGAAGAGCGCGGCTCGCGGGCAGGACTTCCGGTCCGTGCAAAGCCTTCTGAAGCAGCGCCGCCGTGCGCATTTCAGTGAACATATCGAGACGGTTGTTACACGCCGCACCGTCGGCTCCGAGCGAAACCGAGATTCCCTCCTCGAGTAATTTCGCGATCGGCGCAATGCCGGAGCCGAGTTTCAGATTTGATGACGGACAATGAACAACGTTTGTGCCCGACGTTTTCAGTATCGCGATCTCGTTCGTACTGAGATGAACACAGTGGGCCAGCGCTACGTGACGCCCGGTCAGGCCAAGACTGTCGAGATACGCGACATTGCGCAGACCGGTTTCCTGTTCGACCAGTTCACATTCAGTTCTGTTTTCCGAGGCGTGCGTATGGACCATCACACCATGCGCACGCGCGAGACTCGCAACTCGCTCGAGCAATTCACGCGTGCAACTGATCGCAAACCGCGGCGCAAAACAATAACGAATGCGACCTCCGGCGCGACCGTGCCACTCTTTGAGCAGCGCAACTGACTCGTCGATCGAATTGTCAGTCTGCTCCTGCAAAGCAGGTGGAACTTCGTCACCTTTGTCCATCATGCACTTGCCGACCGTTGCACGAAATCCCGTTTCTTCTACCACCTTGAATACTTCAGCAGTGTGATTGACTGTCTCCATCGTCAACGCGCAGGTCGTGCCGCCTTTGATGAGCTCGGCGATGCCGAGACGCGCGGAAGCAGTGATCGAAGCTGCGGAGTGTGCCGCCTCCATGGGCCAAACGCGTTGCTTGAGCCAATCGATAAGCGCGAGATCATCCGCGGCGCCGCGAAAAAGTGTCTGGCAAAGGTGAATGTGAGTTTGGACCAAACCGGGAATCACCGCGCAACCGGACGCGTCGATTACAGTGCCGGCTATTTGGTCCGTATCACCGATCGCCGCTATGCGTTCATCACGGATGAGAAGATCGCCTCGCACGATGGTGTTCGCGGGATCCATCGTGACAAGCGTGCCGTTTTTAATGAGGATGGATGACATTCAAAAGACAGTTTACGCCACAAAAAGGCACAGAAGCACAAATGATTCCATCTGTGCTCTATGTGCCTTTTTGTGGCTTTGTAATTCTACTTCGTGGCGGCCTTCACGGCCTCAGGTTCTTCTCTTACCGGGAGGCCGAGCTTCACCTTCACGTCGCGCTCAATCTTGCGCAGGACCTCGGGATTGTCTTTCATCGCCTGTTTAGCGTTTTCCCTTCCCTGTCCCAGGCGCTCGCCTTTATAAGAAAACCAGGCGCCACTCTTCTCCACCGCTCTTTGCACTACGGCGAGATCGAGCAGATCGCCTTCACGCGAAATTCCCTCGCCGTACATAATGTCGAATTCAGCCTCGCGAAATGGCGGCGCCACTTTGTTCTTTGCCACTTTCACTTTCGTGCGATTGCCGGCTACGCGATCGCCGTCTTTGATCGCGCCGATACGACGAATATCGAGTCGCAGGGAAGAATAGAACTTGAGCGCGCGACCGCCGGTCGTCGTTTCCGGATTGCCAAACATCACTCCGATCTTCTCGCGGATCTGATTGATGAAGATGAAACAGGTGTTTGACTGCGCAACGATCGCGGTGAGCTTGCGCAGCGCCTGCGACATCAAACGCGCCTGTAATCCCGGCAACGAATCACCCATCTCGCCATCGAGCTCCGCGCGCGGCACGAGGGCCGCCACGGAATCAACCACAATCACATCGACTCCATTAGAGCGTACGAGCGCTTCGGCAATCTCGAGCGCCTGTTCACCGGAATCCGGCTGCGAAATCAACAACTGATCGATATCGACTCCGAGTTTGCCCGCGTAGTCGGCATCCATTGCGTGCTCGGCGTCGATGTACGCAGCGACGCCGCCGGCTTTCTGCGCCTCCGCGACGATATGAAGAGCGAGGGTAGTCTTGCCGGAACTCTCTGGCCCATAGATTTCGACGATGCGTCCACGCGGCACACCGCCCACGCCAATAGCAGCGTCCAAACTGAGTGAAGTGGTGGAAATTGCGGGGATGTCTGACACTTCACGTTCACCCAGTCGCATAATCGACCCCTTACCAAATCTCTTTTCAATGTTAGCTAAAGCGGCTTCAACGGCCCGGCCGCGGTCTGCAGTTGCTCGGTCATCTGCCATGGCATACATCTCTTTCTTCCGCTCCTCTTCTCAAAGCTGAGCAGATAATAACACAGTGTTTCATCTGTGCAACAGTTAAATTTTCGCCAGAGGGTGAGGTTTTTTCGACCCTCGTGAGGTTGTTTTCGCAAGTTCGAGTGCACTTTAACATGAAACAGGACTTATTTCCCTGTCAAGCTAGTCAAAAAATTTCCGATTCGCTCCACGAGCTCAGGAGAACCCGTGAACCGTTCCATCTCCGCAACAATCGCGGAACCCACTACGACAGCATCAGCATAGCGATTCACATCCGCCACCTGCGCCGCGTTCGAGATACCAAAACCAACCGCGATCGGTAACGAAGAAAACTGTCGCATGCGATTCACAAGCTTTTCAGCATCCGCGCTGACTGTCTCGCGCGTTCCGGTGACACCCGCTCGCGAGACAGCGTAAATGAATCCACTGACATGCTCCGCCACGAGCTTCAACCGCTCATCGGTTGAAGTCGGCGCGATCAGAAAAATCATATCCAAACCGAGCGCGCGCAGTTCGGCTTCAAACTCACCCGACTCTTCCGGCGTCAGATCAGTCACGAGCACACCATCAACACCGGCCTCTTTTACCGCTCCCGCAAGGCGTTTCAAACCAAACTGAAGTAACGGATTGTAATAACTGAAAAGTATGATCGGCGTCTCAATCTGCTTTCGCGCGCGAGCCGCAGCGTCCAGAATTTCCTGCAAACCAAAGTTGTTTTTAAGAGCTCTTTCCGAAGCACGCTGAATCACTGGTCCATCCGCCATCGGATCGCTGAACGGTACGCCAAGCTCAATCAACGTCGCATGCGGCGCGAGTGTAACGAGGAGTTGTTCGGTGGTTGCGAGGTCAGGATCGCCTGCGGTGATGTACGGGACGAATCCCTTCTTTCCATCTTGCTTCAGAGTTGTGAAGGCGTCTGCAATGCGTCCCACGCTGTTACGACTCCAAAACTTCGCGCACGGAATTTACGTCTTTATCTCCGCGTCCGGAAAGATTCACGATTACGATTTGCTCTCGACTCATCTCGCGCGCCACTTTCATCGCATACGCCACCGCGTGTGACGATTCGAGAGCGGGAATAATGCCTTCAAGGCGACATAACAGTTGAAACGCCTCGAGCGCTTCGCTATCAGAAACTGAAACGTATTCGACCCGGCCGGCGTCATGCAGAAACGCGTGCTCAGGACCAATCGACGGATAATCAAGACCGGCCGAAACTGAATGAGTCGCAGCCACCTGACCGTTGTTGTCCTGCAAGACGTAGCTCATCGTTCCCTGCAACACGCCCGGACGTCCGCCGCCACTCGTATTGAATCGTGCCGCGTGTTGGCCCAACTCGTCTCCCGCGCCGCCGGCTTCGACCCCGATCATCTTGACTGTTGCGTCGCCGAGGAACGGATGAAACAACCCGATCGAATTAGAACCGCCGCCAACGCACGCGATGAGCAGATCCGGCAAACGGCCTTCGCGTTCGAGAATCTGCGTGCGTGCCTCGCGCCCAATGACGCTTTGATAGTCTCGCACCATCAAAGGATACGGATGTGGTCCAAGCGCGCTGCCGAGTAAATAGTAAGTATCGGCAACATTCGTGACCCAATCGCGCAACGCTTCGTTGATCGCATCCTTCAACGTGCGCGAGCCGGCATTTACTTCGCGCACCTCCGCACCGAGCAGTTGCATACGAAAGACATTTAGCGCCTGGCGTCGCATGTCTTCGGCGCCCATGTAGACCACACAATTGAGTCCGAAGAGTGCGCACACGGTTGCGGTCGCAACACCATGTTGGCCGGCGCCGGTTTCGGCAACGATGCGTTGCTTGTTCATACGACGCGCGAGCAGCACCTGGCCGATCGAGTTGTTGATTTTGTGTGCGCCGGTGTGAAGCAGATCCTCGCGCTTGAGATAGACGGTCGCGCCACCACAGTGTTCAGTCAAACGCGCAGCGTGAAAGAGCGGCGTCGGCCTTCCGGCGTAGTTCTGTAAGAGATCCTGGAGTTCCGATTGAAACGATTGATCGTCACGACTGGCGAGGTAAGCCGTTGTTAGCTCCTCGAGCGGAGCCATCAAAGTTTCCGGTACGAAGCGGCCGCCGTACTGTCCCCAATGACCAAGCGAATCTGGTTGTGTAGCTGACATTGTTTTTGTGATTTGTACTTTGTGCTTTGCTAAGAACCAAGTACAAAGTACGAAGCTCAAACGCCCGGCAACTTCTCCTGTAACGGCGGCGCCACCGAAACTCGATCACGCCCTGCATTCTTGGACACATACAGCGCACCGTCACTCGCGGAATACAGCATCCTCTCGGACGTTGCATTCTCAGGACAGCCCGCCACGCCAATACTCACCGTAACGGTACCAACACCTTCGACACTCTTGCTGCCAAGCACTGCGCGCAATCGTTCAGCGGCCGCGATCGCTCGCGGCAGATCGACACCCGCAAGTAATAGCGCAAACTCTTCACCGCCGAGTCGCGCCGCCGTGTCGTTATCGCGCGAGACTTCCTTCAACGTCTGCGCGATCTGGCGGATTACCATGTCGCCAACCGGATGTCCAAACTTGTCGTTGACTGCCTTGAGATGATCGATGTCGAGCATTAACAAAGCACACGGCGAACGATAACGACGCCAACGTTCAAGTTCACGAGCAAGGGCCACACGAAAGCGACGGCGATTCGCGAGTCCGGTCAGCGAATCCAAATCGGCGTCCGCTCGCAGGCGATCCATCTTTTGTCGCAACAGCACTAGCTGCTGCGTCCGCTCAATCAGCAGATTGAGCTCGTCAGGCAACGAAAAGTAATCAAACGCGCCCTGAAGTATCGCCGCATACCGCAACGAAACGGTGGACGGTTCAGATCCGGTCAGGATCAGCGGTATGCCGTCGTCAGATTGAGCAAGCATCTTCGCCAGCTCCCTGACTCGCAAACCGCGGGTGGAGATATCGGCGATGACCAGATGCGGCCGCGTACGCGTCAACGAAACAATGGCGGCGGCGCCGTTCGAAACGCCAAACACGTCGGTGCCTTTGGCAGTGACAGCCTCGGTAAATTGTGGATGCTTGTCGTCTGCAATCACGAGAACGCGGCCACGCGCGCGCTCGGAAGGTCGGGTAATCGGTTCTTTTTCAGCTCGGGAACTCATAATCAGACCTGTAGAGGTCGATAAATCAAACAAACTTGTTCGGGGAGGATATTCTGAAACTTTAAGGTTATGGGGCAACGCCTAGAATACTCCGCGACTGTAGGGAAACGTCAAGGTTTAACACTCCTTACTTTACTGACGAAAACGCGCATGCGTTCGTGGTTTTTGATTCCGGGTTTGTCTTCAAGCGAACTACAGGCGTCCACCGCGTACGGTTGGACCATCTCGATCGCTTCGGTAATGTTCTCCGGCGACAGGCCCCCGGCGAGATAAAGTTTCGGTATAAGTTGGCTGACTTGTTGTGCGATCGACCAGTCAAACACACGTCCGGTGCCGCCGCGTAGCCGATTGTCTTTCGTGTCGAGCATGATGGCGTCGACTTCGTAAGACTCGAGTTGTTTGATGTCGAAGTTGCCGGAGACTGAGAATGTCTTGATCACGGAGTTGAGCATGCGACAGTAATCGGGTGACTCGTCACCATGGAGTTGTACTGCTTTGACGCCGGACTGGTTCGCAATACTTCTTACAGCGTCGGGTGAACCTTCGTTGACGAACACACCGACAGTAAGAATTGAGTCCGGAAGCGTGTTGATGATTTCGCGAGCGCTTTCGGGGGCGATGTAGCGCGGGCTTGGTTTGTAGAAGTTGAAGCCGAGGATATCCGCGCCGACAGCGACGGCTGCGTGCGCGTCGTCGAGATTGGTGATGCCGCAGATCTTGATGACTGTCATAACGTATTTCTGAGATTCCGCAGCATGACGGCTGGATCATCAGCGCGCATTAGTGTTTCGCCGATCAGGAACCCGTGATAACCGGCGTCGCGCAGGCGTTGAAGATCCGCCGAGCTGTGCAAACCACTTTCGCTGATCAGCAATGCTTCGCGCGGCGCTTCACTGGCAAGCGCAACAGATGTTTCGAGCGACACTGTGAATGTGCGCAGATCTCGATTGTTGACTCCAATCAGCGTCGCGCCAGCAGCGTTGGCGCGACTCATTTCGTCGCTCGTGTGAACTTCGACAAGCGCGTCCATGTTTAACTCTTCTTCGGCGAGGCGTCTTAAACGCGATAACGTCTCGTCGTCGAGGGCTGCGACAATCAACAGGATCGCATCCGCACCCGCCGCAACCGATTCGTAGACTTGATAGTCTTCGAAGACAAAATCCTTGCGGAGCACCGGCAGCTTAACTGCAGACTTTACTGCGCGAAGATCATTCAGCGAGCCGTCGAAATAGTCTTCTTCAGTCAGGACGGAAATCGCGACTGCGCCACCGGCTTCGTAACTCTGCACGATCTCTGTGAGATTTGCGTTGGCGCGGATTGTTCCTTTTGAAGGCGAGCGGCGTTTGAACTCGGCGATGATGTTGATTCCGGGTGCTTGCAACGCACTGCGTAGCGCGTGCGTACCCTCCCGGGCATGGCGACGTACCTGATCAAACGGAACTATCTCCTGAGCCGCAATAACACGCTCGCGTTTCTTCGTAATAATTTCCGTTAGTATGTTCATCAAATTGTCGCTTCAATCAACAGCTCCAACTTGCGTCGCGCGGCGCCACTGTCAATCGCGTTCGCCGCAATGCGTGCTCCCTCGCGCAGGTCAGACGCAACACCACCCAAAAACAGCGCCGCAGCAGCATTCATCACTACTAACGCCCTTGCCTCGTCAGTACGCGATCCATCGAGCACGGCATCAACAATCGCCGCATTCGCATCCGTGTCTCCACCACGCAGGTGGTCCAGCGCTCGAACTTCAAACCCAAAGTCCTCCGGTGCAATCTCAAAACTCCGCACCTTCCCATCTACGGCCTCGGCAACATGAGTCTTGCCCGCGAGCGTGATCTCGTCCAACCCGTCTTCGCCATGGACCACCCATGCCCGTTCAGTACCAAGCGCCGCCAAAGCGAGCGCCAGTTTGTCCGTGAGATCTTTGCGCCACACACCGATAATCTGCCGCGGCGCGCCCGCCGGATTACTCAACGGCCCAAGCAGATTGAACGTCGTGTGAATCCCGAGTTGCCGGCGAATGCCCGCCACCCGCGCCGTCGCACCGTGAAAGAGCGGCGCAAACATGAAACAGATGCCGATCTCGTTGAGCGCGTTCTCAGACACCAGCGGTATCGCCGAAACATTCACCCCGAGCGCCGTCAGTAAATCAGCACTTCCCGACTTACTACTCGCCGCGCGATTACCATGCTTCGCTACCGGCAACCCCGCGCCCGCAATCACAAACGCCGCCGCGGTCGAGATATTGAAAGTCTTCGCTCGACTCGATCCCGTTCCCGCAGTGTCAACAAAACAGTCGTGCTTCGACATGACGCGAATCGCACGCGAGCGTAGCCCCTCAACCATTCCCGTCAACTCTTCGACCGTCTCGCCCTTCGCAGCCAACGCCACGAGCGCTCCCGAGATCTGCGCATCAGTCGCTTCTGGATCAAGCAAAGCCTCCAACAACTCGAAAGCTTCTTCGCGACTCAGGTTTTCACGACGAACCAGCCGCGCCAGAAAATCACTTAGTTGATGAACCATTAGAGTTTCAGGAAGTTCGCGAGCAGTTGCTTGCCTTCGGGAGTCAGGATCGATTCGGGATGAAACTGAACGCCTTCCACTTTCAATTCACGATGACGCAAACCCATGATGATGCCGTCTGCCGTGCGAGCTGAGATCTCGAGACAACCCGGCAGCGATTCATTCTCAACAATCAACGAGTGATATCGACCCGCTTGAAAGTGATCGTTCACGCCGGCAAAGATCGTTTTCCCGTCATGACGAACTTCCGATGCTTTGCCGTGCATCAGTTCCGGCGCGCGAATCACTTTGCCGCCAAACGCCTGGCCAATCGCCTGATGGCCCAGGCACACACCGAGCAGCGGAATCTTTCCCGATAACCGTTCGATGACGTTGAGTGTTACGCCCGCGTCGTCAGGAGTTCCGGGTCCCGGTGAAATGACGATCCGCTCCGGCCGGAGGCTCCGCTCGATCTCATCAACCGTCACCTGGTCGTTCCGGCGCACTTCAACGGTGGCGCCAAGCTCGCCCAGGTATTGAACGAGGTTGTATGTGAACGAATCGTAGTTGTCGATAACCAGTAACATTTAACTCAGCTCTTGCCTCGCAATATCGGCACGACGCTGTCTCGTTTATTACGCACGGCCCACTGAACCGCCGTGATGCCGTCGTTGTCTTTCAGCGAGCGGTCGGCGCCGCGACTCAGCAACAGTCGCGCAGCATCGTCGTTCCCGTAGACTGCGGTCCACATCAACGGCGTTCCACCCTGCTTGTTTTTGGCGTTCACATTTGCGCCTTTGTCCAGCAACACGCGCATGATTTCGACGTTGCCGGTCTGTGCTGCGCCATGCAGAGCGGTGTCGCCATCGTTATCCTGAATGGTCACATCGGCGCCGCGCACGAGCAGTTTTTCGACTCGCGCTTTGTTATCACGCCACACGTAAGCCATCAGCGCGGGACGGCTGTTCTTGCCGCGACAATTCGGATCGAGCTCGGGCCGGTTCAACAACGCTTCCTCAACTTCGTCGTGCATTGCGTCGATGGCATGACTGAGCGCTGTGTAACCATTCTTGTCTTTGACGTTGATATCAACACCGCGTGACAAGAGCGTGTTAACGACGTCGAGCTCGCCACGCGCGGCAGCGTTGATCAACGCAGTGCGACCGTCGCTGTCCTGCGCATTGGGATTTATCCCGCCATCAATAAACGCGTTGACCGCCTGTAGATCGCGCGCCTGCGCGGCAGCGAAGAAGCCCTTTTCGTCGAAGTCGTAGCCGCGCAGCTTAAGTATGCGCTGCACTGACTCGGGCGTCTTTCCCTCCGAATCAGATTGAGTACAACCATTCGCAATGAGCAGACTACTAATAATCGCTAAACACAAAATTACTTTTTGCATGGCACTACAACAGCCCGATTGATTTTCACGGGCTTCTCCGGTTTCTCACCTTCAATGGGCGCCTGGTTAATCGCGTCCACCACTTCCATTCCCTTCGTCACTGTTCCAAATGCCGCAAACTTACTGTCGAGATGTGGTCCTGGACCAACGAGGATGAAGAAGTGTGTTGTGGCGCTGTTTGGTTCGTCAGTGCGCGCCATCGAAACAATGCCACGCACGTGCTTCACCAGGCCGGGTTCGTCGGGCAAACGCCGCGACATTCGCCTCGCAAGCTCCGGGCCCCACTTCTCACTGGTCTGAAGATTACCTCCCTGAATCACAAAGTCTTTGACGATACGACTGAACGTCGTCGTATCGAGCGCGCCGGTGGCGGAAAGGTTGAGAAAGTTGCGCACCGATTCGGGCGCGTTTTCCGGCATCATCGCGATCTCAATTGCGCCCAGTTCCGTGTCGAGCGTAACGCACTGCGCGCCCATCTTCTCCACTGACGCACCATCAAACGGCTCTGCTGCCGCTACCTCCTTTGCGGCACGCGCGTTCGCCTTCTTCGGCGTCTCGATTGGTGCATTCGACTGCGCTCTCGCAGTCATCGTCACCAACATCAACGCCACTATTAAACCCATCTTGCTCATCTCAAAGGCCTCGTTGCGCCATCTCTATCGCGCGAAACATCGCGCGCGCTTTGTTCACTGTCTCCGCATACTCATGTTCCGGAATCGAATCAGCTACGATACCTGCGCCCGCTTGGACCATCGCTTCTCCATCGCGCAATAGGATCGTCCGGATGGCGATACACGAATCCAGATTGTCCGCGTAATCCATGTACAACACCGACCCTGCATAGATGCCGCGCCGGTCCTGCTCCAGCCCGCGGATGATCTCCATCGCGCGAATCTTCGGCGCGCCTGTAACGGTCCCGGCCGGAAAACATGACGCCAACGCATCAAAGCGATCCAAACCGTCGCGCAAACGCGATCTCAAACTCGTCTCGAGATGCTGCACGTGCGAATAACGTTCCACGCGCATCAGATCGTCGACCTTGACCGATCCGTAATCGGAAACACGACCGAGATCGTTACGCCCGAGATCAACCAGCATCATGTGCTCGGCAATCTCTTTTTCATCCGACTTCAGATCCTCGCTCAACATCCAGTCTTCAGTTTCCGTCGCGCCGCGTTTTCTCGTTCCTGCGATCGGGCGATAGTCGAGTCGCTGCCCATGACAACGCACCAGCATCTCGGGTGAAGCGCCCACGACCGTCTCGTCACCAAGTCTCAAAAAGAACATGTACGGTGAGGGATTAATCGCACGCAAGGCACGATAAATCTGGAGTGGATCACCGCTGAATTTTGCTGAGAAGCGTTGCGAAAGAACGACCTGGTAACAGTCGCCCGCGGCGATGTGCTCTTTTATCTGTTGTACCGCGTCTTCGAACGCGCGGCGCGTCCAGTTTGATTGCAACGACATGTTAACCGCCGGTTCCTCGCGCTGTTTCGTTGGCGGCGTTGAAGTCGTTTCAAAGATCGTCTTCTCGACTTCTTTCGTGCGTGCCACGGCTTCATCGTAGAGTTCACGCAGGCGGTCATGACTCCCACCTGCTTCTTCGGTGAACACGATCGACACGATCTCCAAACGCTGTTTCACGCGATCGAATGCGAGCACCGTCCGGTAAAACATCCAGACAGCGTCGGTTGGACCATCGAGCGGCTGTGTGTTGTCGTCGCGCAATGCCGGTTCAAACCACTGCGCCGCGTCGTAGGCGATGTAACCGACTGCGCCGCCGGCGAACGGGACCAGTCCGGAGCGGCGTGCGAGCTTGCGGTCGCGGAAGTAGTCTCTGACCCACTCGGTCGCTGCGCCGGGAAAAGATTCAGTCTTGCCGTTGCGGTCGACAAAGGTCTGCATGCCTATGCCGCGCACGATCATCTCGGGGTCTGTGCCCAAAAACGAGTAACGCGCGATTCGTTCACCGCCTTCAACCGACTCCAGCAAAAACGCGTACGGCGAATTGCCCGCAATACGCATGAAGGCGCCGACCGGCGTGTGCAGATCGGCGAGCACCGACCGCACTACCGGCACCTCATTGCCCTGGCGCGCCTCGCGCTCAAACGCTTCAAAAGTTGGGGGTTGAAGATCGAGCATAACGTCCCTTATCCACAAATTACACAGAATAATCCAATAATCTGTGTAATCTGTGGACTAACCACCGACCATGCGATTACTCGCCAGCCATTGACCACCATCGACTACCAAAACCGTTCCATTTATATAACTCGCAGCGTCGGAACAGATGAAGACTGCGGCCTTCTCGATGTCGGCGATGCGTCCGAAGCGCCCGAGCGGAATCGTCTTTCGCAATCGCTGTTTAACCGGTTCCGGCACTAGACGCTGCATGCCTTCCGTGTCTTCAATTGGACCAGGCGCGATGCCGTTGACGCGAATACCAAAACATCCCCACTCCACCGCGAGATTGCGTGTCAACGCATCTACGCCGGCTTTCGCGGCCGATACGTGAAGCTGCAACGGTGTGCCGATGTAGTGCAGCGTGGCGCTGATATTCAGAATCTGGCCACGATGTTCTTTCAGTTGCGCAAAAGCCGCGCGACAGACGTTGAACGTTCCCTTGAGATCGATATCGACTACAGTGCCGAAACCGTTGGGCGATAGTTCTTCCGCTGCGCAGAGAAAGTTACCCGCCGCGCCATTCACAACGATGTCGATCTTGCCAAGCTGTTCGATCGTTTGTGCAACAGCCTGTTCGACCGCTTCGGGCTGGCGAACATCAGCCGTAACCGGAATCGCCTTACCGCCATTCGCGTTGATCGCGTCTGCGGCAGGTTGCAGGTGGTCCATCTTGCGGCTCACGAGAGCGACACTCGCGCCTGCTTCGGCGAACGCACGCGCAACTCCGCCCGTGATGCCCGTGCCGCCGCCGGTAACAAAAGCAACGCGTCCTTTCAGAATTCCCTCAGCAAAGATTGTTTGACTCATAGTATGTGATACTGGCTCGCCATTCGTATTGCATCTTTAAGTTTGAACTTTCCTTCGTACAACGCCTTGCCGACAATCACGCTATCCAAAAGCGACTCGTCCGTATCGCGGAGTTGTTTGACGTCATCGAGACTGGAAACACCGCCTGACGCAGTTACCGAAACATTCGCAGCATGAACAACGGCCAGGATCTGCTCGATGTTTGGACCACCCAGCATGCCGTCGCGGCCAATGTCGGTGTAGATGATCCTTTTCACACCACATTCTGCAACTGATCGCGCCAGATCAACAGGTGTAGCCGGCGATGTTGCTTCCCATCCACGCGTCATCACACGACCGTCGCGCGCATCAATGCCAACGCAGATGCGCGTTGAGAAACGTTTGACGAGATCTTTCAACAACTGGAGTGATTCCGCTGCCACTGTCCCCAGTACGACACGCTTCACGCCCGCGTCACAAAGCTCCTGCACATCTTCAACCGAGCGAATGCCGCCACCAAACTCAACCGGTACGTCAACATTAGCAGCGATCTTCTTCGCTACGTCGCGATTTCGTGAACCGCTGCCGTTGAACGCTCCATCAAGATCCACAACATGAATCATCTGAGCGCCCGCCGCCGCAAACTCCCTGGCGACCTCCAACGGATGCTCATTGTAAACAGTCGCGTCAGACTTTCGACCTTGCGTCAATCTTACGCAGCGGCCGTCTTTGAGATCGATGGCTGGAATTACCATCATGATTTGATGACCTCCATCACTTGTTCAAACAACAATCCGTTGGTGGCGATCGAGTTGCCGCCATCCACTGTCCTGTTACCACGCCAGTCAGTGAACGTGCCGCCGGCTTCTTCCATAATCGGCAGGAGCGGCGCACAATCCCACAGGTTCATCACTGGATCGAGCATCACATCCGCGCGACCCGTGGCAACTAAGACATAACCATAACAATCACCCCAGGTGCGACTCGTCTTCGCGCTGTTTTGCAGCCGCTCGGTAGCTGGTCCAAATCCATGTTCATCCGCGGCTTTAAAATCCGTACAAAGCAACAGTGCTTCATCGAGTTTAGCGGTCGTCGAGACTCGCGCCGGTTCTCCATTGAAAAAACACCCGCAACCATTAGCTGCTGAAACAATCTCACCTAACACCGGAATGTTGACAACGCCAACGCTCATTTCATTCTCGATCTCGAGCGCAATCAACACACCGTAAAACGGAACCCCATGCACAAAGGCAAACGTGCCGTCGATCGGATCGAGGATCCAGCGCCTACCCGAACGTCCTTCGAACTCGCCTTCTTCTTCGCCAATAATGCCGTCATCTGGAAATCGTTCGGCGATTTGCCGCCGCAGATAACTTTCTGCTTCGCGATCCGCAATCGTCACGAAACTGCCATCGGACTTCGTGCTCGTCTCCGGCTGCTTGCGAAAATATTTGAGCGTGATGTCGCCAGCCCCGCGCGCTAGCATCACGGCGAAGTCGAGCAGTTGCTGTAGTTCGTCCTTATTTGGCTTCACTCGCTCCTCTTCGGCTCGCCAACTCTTGACGAATCTCATCAAGACTGACGCCACGCGCCACGAGCAACACCAGCAAATGATAGACGAGATCGGCAACCTCGGCAGTCAACCGTGCGCGGTCTTCGTTCTTTGCAGCGATGATCGTCTCAGCCGACTCCTCGCCGACCTTTTTAAGAATCTTGTCGAGGCCGTTGGTGAAAAGATAGGTCGTGTACGAACCTTCCGGTCGCTCGCGTTCACGACTTTCAATTAACGCGTACAGATCGTTGAGCAACAGACCGAGATTATCGTCCTGGAGCGTTGAGTCAAAACACGATCGCGCGCCGGTGTGACACGCCGGGCCGGCCGGTTTGACCAGGACTACGATCGCGTCGTTATCGCAGTCGCTATGCAAAGCGACGACGCTCTGCGTGTTACCCGAAGTCTCGCCTTTATGCCAGAGCTCATTGCGCGAGCGTGACCAGAACCACGTCTGACCGGTCTCAATCGTACGCGCAAGGCTCTCCTCGTTCATGTAGGCGAGCGTCAACACTTCGCGCGTTCGTGCATCCTGAACAATCGCGGCTATCAAACCACGCTCATCGAATTTCAAGTCGTCGATATTCATCTGACTTCTAAACCACGATTGCGTAAATAATTTTTCACGTCGCCGATCGTCAGTTCGCCAAAGTGAAAAAGCGAAGCGGCGAGCACCGCACTCGCGCCACCATCGGTGAGCGCGTCGTAGAAATGTTCAACTCGACCTGCCCCGCCCGAAGCAATCACGGGAATACGCACCGCGCTCGAGACCGCGCGCGTCAGTTCAATGTCGTAACCATTGCGTGTGCCGTCGCAATCCATACTCGTCAACAAAATCTCACCGGCGCCCAGACTCTCCGCGCGGCGCGTCCATTCAATCGCATCCCACCCAACTGCGCGACGACCACCATGCGTGAAAACTTCCCAACCACTTTGCTCGCGGCGGCGCGCGTCAATCGCAATCACCACACACTGGCTGCCAAACGTTTCCGCGCACGCTTTGATCAGCTCCGGATCTTCAACCGCCGCGGTGTTCAACGAGATCTTGTCTGCGCCGGAACGGAGCACCGCACGAATGTCTTCGACCGAGCGCAAGCCGCCGCCGACCGTGAACGGAATGAATACCTCATCGGCCACACGACGCACCAGTTCAGCAACGATCTCGCGACGATCTGACGAGGCGGTGATGTCGAGAAACGTTAACTCATCAGCGCCCTCGAGATCGTAGCGCTTTGCCTGCGCCACCGGGTCGCCCGCGTCAGTGAGCGAGACAAAGCGAATCCCTTTGACCACGCGGCCGTTGTCAACGTCGAGACAGGGGATAATTCGTTTAGCCAACATCTGTTTGAGCGAAGTTTCTCAA
>Ga0126311_10000667_pt1 | contig 15916 bp, 4 predicted proteins | sample Plot61_FD_92539 | JGI IMG/M metagenome (GOLD analysis project Ga0126311, IMG submission 92539) | Serpentine soil microbial communities from UC McLaughlin Reserve, CA, USA - Plot61 | ecosystem: Environmental > Terrestrial > Soil > Grasslands | place: USA: UC McLaughlin Reserve, Lake County... | reverse complement strand
TCCAATCGCCAACACGCAACTGTACGTGCTTGACAGTTTTCTACAACCCGTTCCCACCGGAGTTGCGGGTGAGTTGTACATCGGCGGCGCCGGCGTCGCGCGTGGTTACCTGAATCATCCGGAACTCACTGCCGAACGTTTCATTCCCGACCGCTTCGGATCCAAACCGGGTGGCCGTCTCTACCGCACCGGCGATCTGGTCCGTTATCGCCTGGACGGTCAGTTGGAGTTCATTGGTCGTATCGACGATCAACTGAAGATTCACGGGTACCGTGTCGAGACTGAAGAAATTGCCGTCACCCTCAAACAACACGGCTCGCTACGCGACGCTTTCGTAACTGCCATTCGAGATACGAATGGTGACAATCGACTCGTTGCCTACCTCATTGCTCGTCGCGAGGAACTGTCGGTGACTGAGCTGCGTGCCTTTCTCAAGGAGAAGTTGCCGGAGTACATGATCCCTTCAGCTTTCGTCTGGCTCGCCAACTTGCCTCTGACCGCAGCCGGTAAGGTGGATCGACGTGCATTGCCTGAGCCGGGTGCGCTGCGGCCGCAGCTCACGACGAGCTACGTCGCGCCGCAAGGTGAAACCGAGGAGCTGATCGCGGCCCTTTGGCGCGAAGTCCTGCAGGTCGAGACGGTGGGCGTGCACGACAACTTCTTCGATCTCGGCGGCGACTCGTTTAGCGTGTACGACGTGTACAGCAAGCTGTGTGAGTTGTTGGGCTGCGAGCTTTCGATTCTCGATCTTTTCAAATATCCGACAGTCAACGCGCTTGCCGGTCACATCAAGACTCTCGGCGAGAAACAACCTGTGCGGCAGTCTCAAAAGGAAACTGAAAAGCGTGCCTGGAAACAACAGCAGGCTAACAGCCGCCGCCAGCAAATGGCGATGGAACGCGCCGCTAAAGCGAATGTTCAGAAATGACTGAACCAGCAGCTAACGCACAGCCAAACAGTATCGCCATTATTGGTATGGCGGGCAGCTTCCCAAAAGCGCCCGATTTAGCGGAATTCTGGCGCCTTCTCCGCGACGGAGTGGAAGCGATTTCGTTCATCTCAGAAGATGAACTGATCGCCAGCGGTGTCAGTGCCGCAAAGGTGCGCAATCCGAATTACGTGCGCGCTAAGGGTGTGCTTGAAGGTGCAGATCTGTTTGATGCGTCGTTCTTTGGCTACAACCCGCGCGAAGCTGAAGTGCTCGATCTGCAACAGCGCGTCTTCCTGGAATGCGCCTGGTCCGCTCTCGAAGCAGCGGGCTACGGCTCGGAAAAGCACCCGAGTGCCATTGGTGTATTCGCCGGCGCCAGTTCCAGTACCTATCTCTGGAACCTCTTGTCGAATTCTAAACTCCTCGAAGACGTCGGCTTTTTTCAGATTTCGCTCGGCAACGACCGCGAATACATCAGCACGCGTGTCTCGTATGAACTGAATCTCAAAGGGCCAAGCGTAAACGTGCAGACGGGCTGCTCGACTTCGCTGGTTGCCCTCCACCTGGCTTGCCAGAGTTTGCTCGATTATCAGTGCGACATGGCTCTCGCTGGTGGAGCGTCGATCACACTCCCGCTCAAAGGCGGTTATCTCTATCAAACTGGAGGCATCGCGTCGCCGGACGGCCACTGCCGCGCCTTCGATGAACAGGCGCAGGGCACCGTTCATGGTAACGGCGTCGCCATCGTGGTGCTGAAGCGGCTTACCGATGCGCTGGCTGATGGCGACACTATTCGCGCCGTCATTAAAGGTACGGCTATTAACAACGATGGCTCCAGCAAGATCGGTTTCACTGCGCCGAGCGTCGAAGGACAAGCGGAGGTCATTGCTGATGCCCTGGCAACGGCTAAGATAAGCCCCGACGAGATCAGCTACGTCGAGACACACGGTACTGCTACACAACTCGGCGACCCAATCGAAGTAGCAGCCCTGGCCCAGGTCTTTAACACAACGAGTTCACGGCCGGGCTCATGCGCTATCGGCTCCGTCAAAACCAACATCGGTCACCTGGATGCGGCGGCGGGTGTTGCCGGCCTTATCAAAACTGTCCTCTCTCTCGAACATCGGCTAATCGCACCGAGTTTGCACTTCAGTCGTCCCAACCCGCGTTGCGATTTGTCGGGCACGCCGTTCTACGTTCCGCAGTCCGCGCGGCCGTGGGAGGCTGGCAAGAATGGCGAACCGCGCCGGGCCGGTGTCAGCAGTTTCGGTATTGGCGGAACGAACGCGCACGTAATCGTTGAAGAAGCTCCAGCCGCTGAGCCATCGGCGGCTTCACGGCTGCCGGCGCAAGTCCTGGTCTTATCGGCCAAAAGTGAGGTGGCGCTTGAGGAGGCAGCACGGCAGTTGTCGGATCATCTGGCCGGGCACAAATCGAGTGCAGCAGGGAAGACGCCGGATGCCGGATGGCTAGCTGACGCCGCCTATACATTACAACTCGGCCGCACGGCGATGAGTGAGCGACTAGCGGTGGTCTGCCGTTCGGTTGACGAAGGGATTGAAGCACTGGAAGCGTGGTCGCAGAAGAAACGCGTGGCGACCGTTGTCCGCGGCAGGGCCAATGCGTCACCGCCTCGCATCATCATGCTGTTTCCCGGTCAGGGCTCGCATTACGCGGGAATGTGTCGCGAACTTTACGATGAGTTACCGGTGTTCCGTCGCGAATTTGATGTCTGCATCGACGCGGTTAAGCGTGGTGGTGGTCCAGACCTGCGGCGAGTGGTGACCAGCGGTTTGGGACAAGATGAGATGAAACACACGGCACTGGCCCAACCCGTGCTGTGGGCCATCGAGGTGGCGTTGGCGCGCGTGTGGGAGGAGTGGGGGGTGAAGCCGTGGGGTGTTGCCGGTCACAGCTTGGGCGAGGTGGCCGCTGCAGTATGTGCAGGCGTAATGGACCTGGAAGCCGGCGCAAGGGTGGTTGTACGGCGTGGTGAGCTAATGGAAGCGGCAGGAGCAGGCGGCTCGATGATCGCCGTCAGCCTTTCGGAACGTGAGGTACGGACTCTGCTCAACACGTCGCGCGTCGACGTGGCGGCGATAAATGCGCCACGGCAGTGCGTCCTTTCTGGACCACAAAGAGCGGTAGCGGAAGTGATCGCAGAGCTGAATCGTAAAGAGATCGGCTGGCGCGAGTTGGGTACCACGTACGCGTTTCACTCTGAAATGATGGACGCGGCCGTGACGCCTCTGGTGGAAGAAGTAAAGAGACTAAAGTTGAGCGAGCCTAAGTTGGCGATGATCTCGGGCGTCAAAGGAAAGTGGGCCGAACCTGAAGAAGTGACTAGCGCGGAATATTGGGGGCGGCAATTAAGGCAACCGGTGCAGTTCAGCGCAGCAGCCGAGGAACTGTTAAAGAGCTTGGGTGCAGGCGGGGTGCTGCTTGAAGTAGGGCCGGGACGCACGCTTTGTTCGCTGGTCGAGAAACATCTGACGCCTGAAGCGAGGAAGCGCGTGGTGCTGCAACCAGGTCTATTTAAGAAGGACCACGAGACGCCGGAAGTCGTCTCGCTGCTGCAGGCCCTGGGACAGCTCTGGGCTGTGGGCAGCGAAGGAAACTGGGAAGCGCTTCATAAGGACGAAAGACGCCGGAGAGTACCGCTGCCGACTTACTCCTTCCAGCGGCAACGTTACTGGATTGACGCGCAGCCACTGGAAAATCTTCAACACGCGCGCGCGCAGAGTCTCAGTAAGAAAGAGGACATCGCCGATTGGTTCTATGTTCCTGTTTGGAAACAGTCGACCGCCAACTCGGTCCGTGCGTGGCGGACAGCATCCTCCGCGAATGCAGATCAGGCACGAAATTACCTCCTGTTTACAGATGAGTGCGGCCTGGGTTCTCGATTGGCACGTAGGCTAAGGGACGAGGGCCAGAATGTGAACACGGTGCGAATAGGCAGTGACTTCCGTCGCGTGGGCGCTAGTGACTACAGCATTGCTCCCCAACGGCGCGAGCATTACGAGGCGTTATTGAGAGAACTGCAGACGCGAGATCAAGCACCCGAAATCATCGTGCATCTGTGGAATGTGGCTGCCAACGATCGGGTCTCTTCCGCCGTCGAGTGGTTGGACCAGTCACAACAGTGCTCTTTTTATAGTCTGGTATATCTTGCGCAGGCGCTTGGTGAGCAAGTGCTGAAGATCCTGCCGGATGCAAGCAGTGACAAAAAGGTACGGCTATACGTCGTATCGAATGGACTGCAAAGCGTTGCGGGCGAACCGTTCATCCAACCGGAGAAGGCTATGTTGCTCGGCCCCTGCCGTGTCATCGGGCAGGAGTATGAAGATGTTACTTGTAGTAGTGTTGATATCATCCTGCCGACCAACGAGAACTCCTGGCAAGAACTCCTGGACCAACTGTCGAACGAGTTGGCCGTCGCTACAGACGAGATGACCGTCGCCTATCGCGGCGGGCATCGCTGGGTGAAGGCATACGATCCCGTTCGTCTCGAAGGCCGAGCTCTCCCAGCCCGACTTCGACCGCGGGGCGTTTATCTGTTGACAGGCGGCACGGGCGGCATCGGTATGGCACTCGCATCGTACCTGGCGCGCACGGTCCAGGCCCGGCTGATTTTGCTGAGCAGGTCGGCGCCAAAGGCTGAGCAGGTGTCGGACTTGGAGCGGCGCGGCGCGCAAGTGCTGTGGGTGCGTGCTGATGTGTCCGACGAAAGACAAATGCGCGCAGCGGTGCAGGAGGCGCGCAGGACGTTCGGCGAGATTAACGGCGTCATTCACGCCGCCGGCGTTCCGGGCGGGGGTTTTATTCAACTCATGAGACCCGAAGTTGCAGAGGCAACATTAGTTTCAAAGGTGAAGGGGACGCTGGTTCTCCAGGAAGTTCTTGCTGGGGAGTCTTTAGACTTTACGATTCTCTTTTCATCGCTACGGTCAATTCTTGGCGGATATGGACGCATTGATTACTGTGCCGCGAACTCTTTCCTCGACGCCTTCGCGCGCACGAAGGCAACTGGCGATGCTCCGTTTACCTGTTCGATTATTTGGGACGGGTGGCGAGAAGTAGGGATGGCCGTCGATGCGGCGCGCCGCTCTAACCTCGAGCCGGAAGACGGAATGCTGACGGAAGAAGGCATCGAGGCTTTTGCGCGCGTGCTCGATGGAAGGTGGCCTGAGATAGTTGTCTCTACCAGAGATTTGGCCCGGATCATCGAGGAAAACAAAGCGGTAACGGTAGCTGGCAAGTTGGACCAGCTCAATGACGAGCGCACCGCGCAGCCGGCACACTCCCGCCCAAATATCGACACGCCCTACGTTGCGCCACAAACAGAGACAGAACGAATAATCGCACAAATCTGGCAGCAGTTGCTCGGTATCGAGAAGATAGGAGTGGACGACAACTTCTTCGAGCTCGGTGGAGATTCAGTGTTGACTATCCAGATCATCGCTAAAACCAACAAAGCCGGCCTGCGGCTGACACCGCAGCAGGTGTTTGAGCATCAGACAATCGCGGCGTTGGCTGCCGTCGCTGGGACGGGCGAAGTAGTCATGGCGCAGCAGGATGTCGTCACCGGCGCCGTACCACTGACGCCAGTGCAATATTGGTTTACTGAACTGGCCACAACCGATCCGCATCACTGGAATCAATCTTTACTGCTGGAGACCCGCAAGCCGCTCGACGCATCTCTGCTGAAGCAAGCACTTGCAAGCGTGATGGCCCATCACGATGCGCTGCGCCTACGATTCACTGTGGATGAATCCGGTTGGCGACAGTACAACGCGGCCTTCAATGGACAGGTCCCGTTCGCGCATCACGACCTATCGATGCTGCCGGAAGAGAAACAGACTGCCACTATCGAAGCGGCAGCGACGGAGGCGCAGGCTAGTCTGAATCTGACTACAGGTCCGCTGTTGCGCGTCAGTTTTTTCGATACGGGCCCAGGCAAACCCGGACGGCTTCTACTAATTGCTCATCACCTCGTGATGGACGCGATCTCATTGCGTTTCGTGCTTGAAGATCTCGCCACCGCCTACGAACAGGCCGCGCGCAGTGAGCCCATCTCGCTGCCCGCCAAGACCACTTCGTTCAAGACCTGGGCCGAGATGTTAGTTGATCATGCACAGTCAGCCGACGTTGCCGGTGAATTGGAGTATTGGCTGGCGGACGAACGGCAGGGCATGTTTCCGCTTCCAATCGATGTTGAGGACGGTCGTCTGCTCAATACGGAAGATTCCGCACGCACATTCCGCGTGGCGCTCGATGCGGAAGAAACGCGCGCACTCTTACAGGATGTGCCTCACGTCTATCACACTCAGATCAACGATGTGCTGATGACTGCGCTGGCTCTGGCCCTGCGCCACTGGACGGATCAAGGCCTGCTGCTTGTCGATCTTGAAGGTCACGGGCGCGACGCGATCTTCAAAGGGGCAGACGTAACCCGGACTGTTGGGTGGTTCACGACGATCTATCCGGTGCTGCTGGAGCTGGACGCAGGATGGGGTGTGGGCGAAGCATTGAAGCGGATTAAGGAACAGCTGCGCCGGCTTCCCGGCCGCGGCTTCAGCTATGGGCTGCTGCGCTACCTTCATCAAGACCTCAAGATAAGAGAAAGGTTGCGCCAGATGCCGCGAGCGGAAGTGAGTTTCCTCTACCTCGGCCAGTTAGACGAAGCATTAAATGAGTCGACTCCATTTGTCCCTGCGTCTGAGTCGCGCGGACCAACAGTTAGCCCGCGCGCTACTCGGAGTCACCTGTTAATGATCAGCGGATTCGTTGCCGCTGGCAAACTACAGCTCGATTGGACGTACAGCGTCAACGTTCACCGTGCGGCGACCGTTGAGCAACTCGCTGAAAGTTATTTGCAGAGCCTGAGGGAAATCGTCAGGCACTGTTCGGAAGCCCCGGCGGGCGGCTTCACTCCTTCCGATTTTCCAGCGGCGGAACTGAGCCAGGAAGAGCTGGACCAGTTAATCCAGGATCTGAGCCGCAACCACATAGAAGCCAGCAAAGCCGTTTAGGAACCTACCAACATGAGTGTTGCGCCGGTCCCGGAACTGGAAATAGAACCATTGATCAAAGTTATCGCTGAGGCAATCAACGACTTCGTTGAAGAACTACCATAACTTCACATGAGAGAGAATGGCGCCTACCGTCTGGCGGACTTCACCGCAATCGAACCGTTAGTAAATAGACGGGCCGTGTGGTCCGACTTGATTTCGCCTGTCCCGTACAGCCTGCACATGGTCCACTACCAGATGAAAGTGCTCGAGTCTTACGTGTCTGATCCTGAGATGCACGTCGAAGTGTGCGGCGATCCAAACTTCTCCGGCGGGCCATTTGTTAACGTGCCGATCGAGCGGGCTCATGAAGTTGAGCAGATGCTTCAGGAGATGAAGACGAAACAGGCCGGCAACGTCAGATTGGCCCATGTAGTCCCGGAGTTTTGCAACTACATCAACGAGCAGGCGAAAGGACAGAGTCTTGAACTCTTCTACGCACAGATTCCTGATGAGCTGCGCGGCTTTGTGGAACTACTCTACGACTACTACAGCAACCCCGTTGTGCGTTATGTGGAAGGTCTCCTTTACGAGAGCAGCTACTACAGAAAAGACCTCCAGTCGCTGAGAATCTTCGTCCAGAGGAACGATAACTCGCGGCCCCCGTTCCTCTCGACTCCGCGTTTACCAGAGAGCACACAAATCGAATGGAACTTGCCGTTCGCGGACCGCGAGTCAGACGAATTCTTCAAACTTGAATCAGCGTCGCAGCCGCTCGACCGTATCCGCGACATTCTAAAGCTGACGCCGGACCAGGATCATTTGCTGCTGCCTATGCTTACGAAAGACCCGCCGGCGTCCCCTCCGAAGTGGGACGGCACGCAAATGCGAGTGCGCTATTTCGGCCACGCTTGCGTACTGGTGGAATGCAAGGGAACTTCGATCCTTACGGACCCCTGGATAGGCGTGACACCGAAGGCAGGAGGCGTCGAGCGCTTCTCCTATCAGGATCTGCCCGAAAAGATCGACTTCGCTATCATCACCCACGCGCACCACGACCACTTCGTTCCGGAGACGCTGCTGCGCCTGCGGCACAAGATTGAGTGTCTTGTCGTTCCGCAGACCTTCAACCTGTTCTATGCCGATACCTCGTTGAGGCTGATGGCGAAGAAGTTGGGCTTCAAACACGTTATCGAGCTCGGCACACTCGAATCCGTCAGCTTTCCAGATGGTGAGATCGTCGCCATTCCGTTCTTTGGAGAGCATGCAGATCTGGCACACGGAAAGGCCGGATATGTCGTCCGGGTTGGGCAACAGCGGATCCTATTTGCCGCCGATTCCAACTGTCTTGATGCGCGAATGTACGAGCACGTGAGGAACGCGGTCGGAAAGATTGACACAGTCTTTCTGGGTATGGAGTGCGTTGGCGCGCCGCTTTCCTGGATGTATGGCACGTTCCTCCCGAAGAAGGTTGAACGCAGTCACGATCAATCACGCCGCACAAAGGGTTGCGATTCCGCCGCCGCGCTCAATCTGCTGGAGAGTGTCGGGAGCAAGCGCCTCTTCATCTATGCGATGGGACAGGAGCCGTGGCTGCAATACAGCATGGGGCTGGGACTGGCTGCTGATTCACCGCAAATTAGAGAGTCGGATCGAGTATTAGCGACAGCACGCGACAAAGGCTTCGTCGAAGCGCGCCGTCCGTTTGTCAAGATGGAAACCATCTTATGAAGAACCTGCAAATCGAAGATATTTACCTGCTCGCTCCGATGCAGCAGGGTATTCTTTTCCACACGATCCTCGCCCAGCAGGCGGATCCGTATTTCGTTCAGGCCTCTTACACCATTCGCGGTGAACTGAATGCCGCTGCCCTTGCAGCGGCCGGGCAAGCGGTGCTTGAACAACATCCAGTGCTCCGCGCCACACCGGTGTGGGAGGGGCGCGCAAAGCCTGTCCAAATAGTTTGGCGTGACGTCAAGCTGCCTTTCCAACTTTACGATTGGCGCGATCTGACATCCGACGAGCAACAGCGGCGCTTCGATTCTTTATTGCTCGAAGACTTCGAACGAGGCTTCACGCTCATACAGCCGCCGCTAATGCGCCACGCGCTCGCGCGCCTTTCGGACCATGTTTACAAATACGTCCTGAGCCATCACCACCTGTTGCTGGATGGTTGGTCCAGCGCCGTCGTGATGAAGGAAATGCTGTTGGCCTACGAGGCGCTTTCACACGACCGGTCTGTGGAGTTCGAAACGCGCCGCCCTTTCCGTGACTACATCAACTGGCTGCGACAACAAGATCTAAGCGCGGCAGAGAATTATTGGCGAGCTCAACTCAATGGCTTTCACTCGCCGACCTCGCTCGGCATGAAGCGGTGGCAATTAAACGGCAACTCTTCGACCTCACCTGAAACTAGTTGGCGAGACGGCTTTGGCGAGGAACGTCACCTCGTGGACCACGCCGTTACTTTGCGTTTGGAGGAGTTCGCCCGCAGTCAGCATGTGACGCTCAACACGTTGGCGCAGAGCGCCTGGGCCCTGCTGTTGTCATGCTATAGCGGTGACGCCGAAGTTTTGTTTGGCGCGGTGGTCAGCGGGCGGCCAGTCGACCTGGAAGGCGCGGAATCGATGGTGGGGTTGTTTATCAACACGTTGCCCGTGCGGATACGCATAATGCCGGGAATGAGAGTAGGGGAATGGCTACGCGAGGTGCAGTCTAAGGCAGTCGAGGCGAGGTGGTACGAGCACAGCCCGCTGGCCGAGGTGCAGCGCTGGAGCCAGATCAAGGCCGGCTCACCGCTGTTTGAAAGCCTGTTGGTTTTCGAAAACTATCCCCTGGACCAGATGCTCCAGGAACGGGTAGGGAATCTGACAATCAGCGACGTGCGGGGACGAGAGCGAACAGGTTATCCACTGACGCTGATCATCGGCACCGCAGGCGAGAAGCTCAGCCTGCTCGCAATCTACGACCAACGACGCTTCGATCCGGCTTTGGTCAAAAGCATGTTGCGTCACTTTGAGACGCTGCTGGTGAATATAATCGGCAACTCGCAACGGCGTGTTGAAGAGCTTACGCTTTTGAGCGAAGACGAGCGCAGCGTTCTACTCTCTAACCCGAACGGCGCTACAAGAAGTGCGCCGGTGACTATCACGGAATTATTCAAGCACCAGGTTCGACGCACGCCCGACAATGTCGCAGTCAACTGCGGTGACGAACAGCTTACCTACTGCGAACTCGACGAACGCGCCGAACGCTTAGCGCGAGAGTTACAGCGCAGCGGCGTTGGCAGAGAATCGCTCGTGGCTGTTCTGCTGGATCGTTCAATAGAACTGGTGGTGGTTCTACTCGGCATTCTGAAAGCGGGTGCTGCCTACGTCCCTCTTGACCCGTCACACCCACAACAGCGCATCGACGATATTCTCAGAGATTCTCAGGCACGACTGTTGATAACACGGCGGAGTTTGGCCCAACGAGTGCCAGAGCAGACATGTGTGCTATGGCTCGACGACCAACGCGAAGAGCTTGCCGCCAACAGTGCCGGCGACATCAGTGTTGATGTGACCGGCGACAATCTTGCGTACGTTATCTACACATCCGGCTCGACGGGCAGACCCAAAGGTGTCCTGATCACTCACGCCAACGTCACGCGTCTCCTGGACGCAACCCGGCATTGGTTCGAGTTTGGCGAACGTGATGTTTGGGCCTTGTTTTTCTCCTATGCCTTCGACTTCTCAGTTTGGGAGATTTGGGGCGCCTTGCTGCACGGAGGGCGGTTGGTAGTAGTGCCGTACCCGACGAACCGCTCGCCCGAACTGTTTCGCGAGTTGCTGGTGCGCGAAAATATCACCGTACTCAACCAAACCGCTTCAGCATTCCTGCATTTAATGTTTGTGGACGGCTCACGCGAACGCGTGGATTTTCCGGCGCTACGCCTCATCATTTTCGGTGGCGAGACATTGGACTTTCATAGCTTGAAGTCATGGTTCACGGATCACGGTGACGAGAAGCCTCGATTAGTGAATATGTACGGAATTACTGAAACGACCGTACATGTCACCTATCGAGTGGTGACTGAACACGACGTGGAGACGATGACCGGGAGCATGATTGGCAGGGAGATGCCGGACCTGCGTCTATACATTCTGGATCAACGTTGGCAACTGGTCCCCGCCGGCGTCCCTGGCGAGATGTATGTCGGAGGCGCAGGGCTCGCCAGAGGTTATTTGAATCAGCCTGCGCTGACCGCAGAGTGTTTTATACCAGACCCGTTTTGCGCCGAACCCTCCGCGCGGTTGTATCGAACCGGCGACCTGGCGCGTCATCTGCCGAACGGTGACATTGAGTATCTCGGGCGGTTGGACCACCAGGTGAAAATACGCGGCTATCGAGTCGAGCCAGGTGAGATCGAAGCTGTCCTGAGTCGTCATCCAGCGGTACGTGAAGCGGTTGTGCTGGCGCGGGACGCGGGGGGCGAACAATCTCTGGTGGCTTACCTTGTCTGTCACGGGCAGACGAACCCGACAGTGACAGAACTTCGTGTTTTCCTGGAGTCGTTGCTTCCTGATTACATGGTCCCTTCGATCTACGTGTTCCTCGATTCGTTGCCCCTGACGACGAATGGAAAGGTAGATCGCAAGGCGCTTCCCGAACCTGACACGACTCGGCCCAACCTCGAAGAAACTTTTGTTGCGCCCACTGGAGCAGTGGAATCAGCCCTGGCTGAAATTTGGGCGCAAGTACTTGGAATAGAACGCGTCGGCGTTCACGATAACTTCTTCGACCTGGGCGGTCATTCGCTGTTGCTCATGCAATTGCATGGGAAACTGAAGGAAAAGTTTCAGACCGATATCAGCCTGGTTGAGTTGTTTGAATATTCAACCGTCTACGCGCAAGCGAAACGGTTATCGAAACAGGAATCTGAAACCGCGGAAACTGCGCGCGAAGAAGAGCAGGCGCAGAAATTACGCATTGGCAGACAGAGGCTTCAGCAACAGCGCACGTTAAGACAATCAGCATTGTGATCTCTTTGCAAGGTGACGAGAGGCCAGGACCGGGAGCTCTTTTCAATGAGTAATTCATCAACGAATCATCTGACTGGGCAGGAGATTGCCATCATCAGTATGGCCGGGCGATTTCCCGGAGCGAAGAGTGTTGAAGAGTTTTGGTCCAATCTGCGCGCGGGAGTGGAATCCATTACCGTCTTCACCGATGAAGAACTGCTGGCCGCGGGCGTTTCGCGGACAGAACTGCGCGACCCCAACTACGTGCGCGCCAAAGGTGTGCTCGATGACATTGAGTTGTTCGACGCTTCGTTCTTCGGGTTCAGCGCGCGCGAAGCAGAGATCACCGATCCTCAGCACCGTCTGTTTCTGGAATGCGCGTGGGAAGCATTGGAGCGTGCAGGTTATGACACGCAACGTTACGAGGGGCGCATCGGTGTCTACGGCGGTGGGGGCATCAACAGCTATTTCCTGACTAATGTCCTAACCAATCTCGACATCATCAACTCGGTAGGCGCATACCAGACGTCTATCAGCAACGACAAAGATTATTTATCGACGCGTGTCTCCTACAAACTGAACCTCAAGGGACCAAGTCTCGCCGTTCAGACAGCCTGCTCGACTTCGCTCGTCGCCGTTCATCTCGCTTGCCAGAGCCTGCTCAGCGGCGAATGTGACATGGCGCTCGCCGGCGGCGTCACCATTTCGGTGCCGCAAATCTCCGGTTACCAGTATCGAGAGGGAGGCATCGCCTCACCAGATGGACACTGCCGCCCATTTGATGCGCAGGCTAACGGTATGCTCGGCGGCAGCGGCGTGGGCCTCGTGCTGCTCAAGCGTTTTGATGAAGCGCTTGCGGATGGCGACATTATTCATGCCGTCATCAAAGGCTCGGCCATCAACAACGACGGCGCGCGCAAGGTAGGTTATACCGCCCCGAGCGTTGAGGGTCAGGCGAAAGCGATCGTTGCAGCGCAGCTTACTGGCGAGGTCAGCGCCGACAGCATCTCGTATGTGGAAGCGCACGGCACGGCTACTGTGCTGGGCGATCCCGTTGAAGTGCGGGCACTCACCAAAGCCTTCCGCTCCTCGACTGCCCGCCTGCAATTCTGCGCCCTGGGTTCGGTCAAGAGTAACGTGGGCCACCTGGATGCGGCAGCCGGTGTAGCCGGATTGATCAAGACGGTGCTGGCGCTCAAACATCGGGAGTTGCCGCCCTCGCTGCACTACACGGCGCCGAACCCTGAAATCGATTTCGCTGCGTCGCCGTTCTACGTCAACCATGAACTGGGGGCGTGGGAGACAAATGGAGCTGGACCACGGCGTGCGGGCGTGAGTTCGTTTGGGATCGGGGGGACGAACGCGCACGTCGTGGTGGAAGAAGCGCCCCGAGTGGCGGCCGCGGCGCCCACAGCGCGTGGCTGGCATCTGTTGGTGTTGTCGGGACGAACGGAAGCCGCAGTGCAGGCGGCGACAGAGAAGTTAAGGCGACATCTGGAAGCGCATCCGGATATTTCGCTGGCGGATGTGGCGTACACGTTACAGGTGGGACGACGAGAGTTTAGTCAGCGTCGTGCGGTGGTGTGCCGGGACGTGGCTGATGCGCTTGAAGCGTTGGCGGAACCAGGCCGCTGGATAGAAGGAGAGGCCAAAGCGGAGCGGGGAGCGGTGCTGATGTACAGCGGTCAGGGGGCGCAGTACGTCGGCATGGGGAGAGAACTGTACGAGCGTGAAGCTGTGTTTCGCGAGACGGTGGACGAATGCGCCGAGGCGTTTAGGAGAGCGGAAGGCTATGACCTGAGGGAAGTGCTATATCCGCGGGCGGGAGCAGAAGCGGAGGCCGAGGCGCGGTTAAGAGAGACGGAAGTGACGCAGCCGGCGTTGTTCGTGCTGGAGTATGGGTTGACGAGGTTGTGGCAGCAATGGGGCTTGCGGATCGAGGCGTTAATGGGCCACAGCATCGGGGAGTACGTGGCGGCGTGCGTGACGGGGTTGCTGAGCATGGAGGATGCGGTGCGGCTGGTGGGCCGGCGCGGGCGTTTGATGCAGGGGATGGAGCGCGGGGCGATGCTGGCAGTGCGGCTGAATGAAAGTGAGCTGCAATCATTGGTGGGGAATGAGCAGTTGTGGGTAGCGGCGGTGAATGGACCAGAGCAGTGTGTGTTGTCGGGGAGTGAGAGTGCGATAGCCGAAGCGGAGCAATGGCTGACGGCGGCGGGCATAGGAGTGAAGCGGTTGGCGACCTCGCATGCGTTTCATTCGGGGTTGATGCGGGAGGCGGCGCAGTTGCTGGCCGGAGAGTTTAACGGAGTGGCGAGAGGCGAGATCAGTATTCCGTACATCTCGAACGTGAGCGGGAGCTGGGCGCAGGTGGAGGAAGTGCGCCGAGGTGAGTACTGGGGCCGGCAGATGTTGGAGCGAGTGCAGTGGTGGCGCGGAGTGGAGGAGGTGTTGAAGACCGGGGCTGGGGTGCTGTTGGAGGTAGGGCCGGGAGAGAGTTTGACGAATGTCGTGAGGGAAGGAGTACGTGGGCGAGAGGTGACGGTGTTGAGCACGTTGCGCGGGCAGCGCGGTGGAGGTGAAGCAGGCGAGCGGGAGCTGGTGGCGCGATTAGGTGAAATGTGGGTGCGGGGCGTGGGGGTAAGGTGGGGCGGAATGTATGCGGGCGAAGAGCGGCGGCGGGTGGAGTTGCCGACCTATGAGTTTGAGCGAGAGCGCTATTGGGTGGAAGCGCGCGCCAACGGAAACAAGGGAGAGCGCGAGGGTGACGCGGAGCGTAAGGAAGCGGATATCGCGAAGTGGTTTTATGTGCCGGTATGGAAGCAGAGCGTGGGCCGGAGAGGTGACGTTGACGAAGTAAGCGGGCAGAAGTGGCTGGTGTTGCGAGAAGACAGCGGGCTTAGCGATGCGTTGGTGGCGCGGCTAAAAGCGGCAGAGGCTGATGTTGTCAGCGTGAGTGTGGGTGAAGAGTTCAGGCGTGTGGATGACAGCACTTTCGTGGTCCATCCGGCGCGGAAAGAGGAATTCGAACGATTGGTCCGGGAGTTAACGGAGTCAGGATGGAGGCCCCGCCGTATCGTGCACTTGTGGAATGTGACCGAGGAACGACCCGGGATCACAGTTGACGGGGTGCGACAGCAGATCGAGCAGTTTGAAGCGGCGCAGGAACGCGGTTTTTATAGTTTGATTTATCTGGCCCAGGCATGGGGTGCGCAGCCCAGCAGTGAGCCGATCTTTCTCAGTGTCATTACGTACGATACGCAAAGAGTGGCGGGTCTGGAACGACTGCGGCCAGAGCAGGCAACAGTGTTAGGACCATGCCGTGTGATCGGGCAGGAGTATCCGCACATAGTTTGCCGCAGCATTGATGTGCAACTGTCTGAGAAGCAGCCGGTGTTAGTGAAACAACTCGTGACTGAATTGGTTAGAAAGAGTGCGAGTTTCGCAGTCGCGTATCGTGGTTATGAACGCTGGGTGCAGACGTATGGACGGGTGCAACTCGAGGCGAGAGAGGAAACGCAATTACCGCTGCGGTTGCGCGATGGCGGCGTGTATCTGATTACGGGCGGACTAGGCAAAGTTGGATTGACGTTGGCCGCGCAACTGGTACGTAGCGCGCGCGCGCGGTTGATCCTTACGGGGCGCACGGCTTTCCCTGCACCTGAACAGTGGCAGCAATGGCTTGACGCGCATGGCGAGCACGATCGCACCAGTTTACAGATCAGGAAGTTGCAGTCGTTGAAGGCAGAGGGCGCAGAGATCCTTGTGGTCCAGGCGGATGTGTCGGACTACGCGCGCATGGAAGCTGCACTGGCCCAGGCAGAAGAACGTTTCGGCGCGCTCAACGGCGTGATACATGCGTCAGGCAACATGGGCGACCAGGCATTCCGAACGATTTCGGAAACCGGGAGGGAAGAAGCGTCGCAGCAATTTGTATCGAAGGTACATGGCCTGATTGTTTTGGAGCAGTTGCT
>Ga0126311_10000666_pt1 | contig 15925 bp, 18 predicted proteins | sample Plot61_FD_92539 | JGI IMG/M metagenome (GOLD analysis project Ga0126311, IMG submission 92539) | Serpentine soil microbial communities from UC McLaughlin Reserve, CA, USA - Plot61 | ecosystem: Environmental > Terrestrial > Soil > Grasslands | place: USA: UC McLaughlin Reserve, Lake County... | reverse complement strand
GTACACGAGCTGGCTGAGAAACACCACATTCAGGCCGGAGCGGACCTCGGAGACTACCGCCGCTCCAGGGAAGCGACCCGCGGCCTTCTGAAGTAGCCGAGGATCTGGTTTACCAGGAGGCTAGCGGGAACTTTGGTCCGGGTCATGCCGTCTCGGCCCCCCGCGCCGCCTCGTTTTCGTCGCTACTTTCGAGCGCGAGGGCGATGGCCTGCTCCTTTGTCATGGCGCGCCCTTCTTCCCAGGTCGCCTTCCATGCACCTTCGTCGAGCCGGGAGCGGGCGGCCTCGACGAAGGGCTCAAGCACCGTCTTGTCGTCGTGTGGCTGAGGAACTCCGATGGCCTCGCGCAGGGCCTCGGCAGCACCCCACAGCCGTGCCGCCCTGCGAACGTCTCCCCGCTCCCCTGCTACCGCGGCGAGAGCGTCCAGGGCGACGGTAACGCCGAGAGAATCCAGCAGCTCCTCGAACAGCGTGAGGCCCTCCGAAAAGAGCGACGCCGCCCGCGCGTAGTCTCCCCGGCTCAAGGATAGGAGGCCCAGGTTGTGAAGCGCGGTCGCCTCGTAGTCCCGGACCCTGGTGATCCTGGTCACTTCGAGGTATTTCTCGAACAGCGTCTGCGCCCGCTGGTAGTCTCCGCCGAGCATCGCTATTATCGCGAGACCGTTGTTTACAGCCGTAACGGTGAGAATATCTCCCATCTCTCTCGCGAGGGCGAGGCTCTCCTCGCCAAGCGCCTTTGCCCGCTCCAAGTCACCCCGCATTCCTGCCATATCTGAGAGGGCCCCCAGCGCATGGCAGACACCCCATCTACTTCCGCTCTCCCGGGCCAGCGCCAGGCTCTCTTCGAGCAATCCCTCTGCCATCACCCATTCGCCTTGTTCGAGCGCTAGCGTCCCCAAGGCATCGAGGCAGGTCGCCGCGCCTTGATCGTCTCCAGCCTGCCTGTAGAGGGCCAGACTCCTTTCGACGTGCTGTGCAGACAACTCGTGATCGCCCACCTTGTACATGAGGGCCCCCGTCCCGAGCAGGACCTTCGCACGTACCGGCACCGGGGCCGCATCTCCTCTCTGCAAAGCCTCCTCACACCAGCGTCTGCCCTCTTTCCAGTGGCAGCGCACGTACCAGAACCACCACAGCGTCCCGGCTAGCCTGAACCCGAGTTCGACCTCCCCACCTTCGAGCGACCAGGAGAGGGCGGCCCGGAGGTTGTCGTGCTCAGCCTCCAGCCGGTCCATCCACTCGACCTGATCCGGCCCCACAAGCTCTGGCTCCGCTTCCTCTGCGAGCGAGAGGAAGTACTCGGCGTGTAGCCGCCGCGTCTCCTCCGCATCCCCGCTCTCTTCGAGCTTCTCGCGGGCGAACTCGTGGATGGTCTCCAGCATCACGAAGCGCGGCTCGTCCTCGAGACCTTCCTCCTGGCGCAGCAGGCTCTTGTCCAGGAGCGAGGAGACGCCGTCCAGGGAATCTATGGGCAGGTCGCCCCCCGCGTCGCAGACCGCCTCTATGGCTTCGAGGGTACGCCCACCGGCGAACACCGAGAGCCTCGCGAACAGGGCCTTCTCCCCTTCGTCGCGCAAGTCGTGGCTCCACTCGATGGCGCCGCGCAGGGTGCGCTGCCTCGCAGGCAGGTCTTTGGCCCCGCCGGTCAGGAGCTTCAGGCGGTTGGCAAGGCGGGTGAGGAGGGCTTTCGGGGGGAGGAGTTTTGTCCGGGCCGCGGCAAGCTCTATTGCGAGGGGTAGCCCGTCGAGACGAACGCAGATCTCCGCGATAGCAGGGGCGTTCTCGCTCGTGATCGCGAAGCCCGCCTTGGCCGCAGCGGCCCTCTCTATGAACAGCCTGACCGCCTCGTACTGGGAGAGGGTCTCGACGGGGGGTAGCCGCTTCGGATCAGGCACCGAGAGGGGCGGGACGGCGTACTCGTGCTCGCCGTAGACGCCGAGCGGGATGCGGCTTGTGGCGAGAACCTTCACTCGTGGCGCGGCGGAGAGAAGCTCCCGAGCGAACGGCGCGGCCCCCAGGAGCTGCTCGAAGTTGTCCAGGATCAGCAGCAGCTCCCTGCGGCTCAAGTACTCTTTCAGGAGGTCAGGGAGCGGCGCGTCCCCGCTCTCCCTGAGGCCGAGCGCCCCGGCCACCTCTCCGTGGAACAGGTTCGGATCCGTCACGGCGGCCAGCTCCACGAAGAAGACGCCACCTTCGAAGTCCTCGAGCAGGTCCGCACCTGCCTGCAAGGAGAGCCTGGTCTTACCGGTCCCTCCCGGCCCGGTGAGCGTTAGCAGGCGCACCTCCTCCTGGCGAAGACGCTCACATACCTCTCCCACTTCCCGCTCGCGCCCAACGAGCGGGGTGGGCTGTAGCGGCAGGTTGTTGCGGCGGCTCTCGAGCGTCCTCAGAGGAGGAAATTCCTGCGGGAGGTCCGGCGCGGCGAGCTGGAAGATGCGCTCCGGACGAAAGAGGTCTTTCAGGCGCCACTCCCCGAGGTCCTCGAGCGTAGTGCCATCCGGGAGCCCGTCGCGCACCAGTTCCTGGGTGGCCAGCGAGAGGAGGGTCTGGCCTCCGTGCCCGGCCGAGAGCAGTCTGGTCACCCGGTTGAGGGGAGGTCCGAAGTAGTCGCCGCCGCGCTCTTCGGCCTCGCCGGTGTGAAGCGCCATCCTCACCCGAACCCAGCAGCGATCGTCCCACGGCTCTGAGAAGATGGCCATCTGGGCGACGAGCGCGGCCTGCAGTGCATCGCTGGCGGTGGCAAAAGCGGCGCAGCAGGCATCTCCCACCATCTTGAAGACGAACCCACCGTGACCCTCGACCACGCCCTTGAGTATCTCGTCGTGACGGGCTAGAGCGTCCTGCATCCTCTTTGCATCCCGCTCCCACATGGCGTCGAGCCCTGTATGTCGGTGAAGAAGAAGGTGACTTTGCCGGCGGGTGGCCTGGCCACTGCTGCTGTACCCTCCTTTCCCTGTGGAAGCACTATAGCATCCTCACGAACTGCTCAGAAGTCGAGTACGTCGAGGTCGCGGGCGGCCGCTACGGGTCCGCCGAAGGTCGTCTTTGCCTCCTCGACAAGCTCGGCGGGGAGGATGTAACGGCTTGAACGCATGTGGGTGAGGATCAGACGCTCCGCCCCGGCCGCGAAGGCAACCCGGCCCGCCTCGGCGGCGGTGGAATGGCCGAAGGTGTGTGCCTGCTCGGCGTCTTTCTCCGGGCCGTAGGCTTCGTGAACCAACAGGTCGACATCCCTCGCGTGGTGCACGAGCTCCTGGCATGGCCGGGTGTCAGCGGCGTAGACGAGGGTAGACTCGCCTTGCGAGACACGGAAGCCGGCGCACTCGATGCCGTGGTCCACTTCGAAGGGTGTGACCTCGGCGTCTTTAGCCAGGGTAGGTTTTTCGGATGTAAGCTCGCTCCATATCAGACGTCCTCCGAGCCAGTCTTCTACGCCGGGGATGGTGAGGGCGAGCAGCCCGCGCAGGGCGCGGATGGTCTCGGGCAGGGCGTGAACCGCGAGCGAAGCTTCGGGGAGCGCCGTGAGGGCAATAAGCAGGGGCACGAGGCCGCCGGCGTGGTCGAAGTGGCAGTGGCTCACAAAGACGTGCCGGATGCTCTCTGGCGCTATGCCCGCGACTTGAAGCTGGCGCAGTAGCACGGTCCCGCCAGAGACGTCGAGGAGCATGGTCTCGCCCCCGGTGAGGGGGATGGCCAGGCACGACTGCGCCCGCTCCCAGTTCAGGAGGTCGCCGGTGCCGAGAAAGATCACGCGTCCCAAGCTGTTCTTGCAACTCCTTCATCGTGCGGATGCGGCCATTTCGCCTCTACGCACCCAAGTCTAGTGAGGGACGCGCAGCTAAACCATCAAGCGCTTAACACCCCGGATGTCAAGTGCGCAACACTCGCGGTGCGCTCTAGAGTGGTCGACCGAAGCTACATACCGGTTCCGAACCTCGCCGGCCGAGGCGAGCTAGCCGGTTCGAGTCAGGGGCTCGACCTGCTCCACTATCTCCCGACCGCACTTCCACTCGGCCATGCGGAGGTCGTGATCCGCCTGCAGCCCGAGCCAGAACGCTGGACGCATCCCCGACCAGCGTGCGAGTCTTAGCGCCATGTCCGCGGAGATGCCCCGCTCTCCGGCCACGATCTCGTAGATACGCTGACGATCCACGCTAAGAGCCTTTGCCAGCCGGTTGGGGTTCATCCCGAGGGGCTCGAGCCACTCCTGCCTGAGCACCTCCCCCGGATGGACCGGAGAATCTATGCGCTCCTCGACTACTATCTCGTCCTTCCAGTCTCCCATGAGCCAACTCCTCTCATCCTAATGCCCCGCTAGTGATAGTCCGTCGCTTCCACGTCGTAGGCGTCGCCGGTGGACCCATCGAAGAAGAAGCAGATCCGGTACTGTCCGTCGATACTAATGGCCCACTGTCCCTCCCGATCTCCGCCGAGCTTGCGTAGCCTGTTCCCCGGTGGCTTCGCCAGCTCCTCGACGCTCTCCACCCGGTCCAACTGGGCCAGCTTCACCTGCGCCCGCCTTCGAGCCTGCTCAGAGACAGCTCGCGATCTGCGCCCCTCGAAAAGTCTCTGCGTTTCCTTGTCCCTGAAGCTCCTTATCACACGCTGATTATTATGTCATGCGGAGCACGACATCTCAAGAATGACGCCGACTCACGATCACCCGCCACTGGCCATCAGGGGCGGCCGCGGCATGGACGCTTGCGGAGGGCGGCGGGGGGAACAGCAAGTTACACAGCACCAGTCGATGATTCCGTCTACTCAAGATACTCTAATGGAGCCAGCCTGCGCCGTTGTTTCCGGCGGGACGGGCGCTGCTGTATAGTTAAACGTCGGGCAAGGGAGGAGATCGCGCGTATGGCAGGTCAGTCGAGCAGCATTGGTCTTCCGCTGGCGATGTCCCGTAAACGCTTACAGGTTGGTCCTCATGTTGTCCGCTGACGTCCTCGCGCGGATTCCTCTCTTCAGGGGCCTGCCCCACTCGGAGCTCTCCCAACTCCTCGAGCACCTTCATGAGAGGCCGTTCGCGGCCGGGGCGAACGTTCTGATCGCCGAGCAGCCGGGCGAGGCCGTCTACGTGATCCTCTCGGGCTCCGTGAAGGTATATACCATCCGCCCCGACGGGACAGAGGTGGTGCTCGCGGTGCTTGGTAGCGGAGAGGTCTTGGGCGAGATGAGCGTGGTGGACAGCCTGGGCCGCTCGGCGAGCGTGGTGACGCTGGAGGAGGCGACCCTTCTCTGGATGGACCGGAGGACCTTCCGTGCGAGCGTCGATTCCTCCAGAGTCCTCTCGGGCAACCTGGCAGAGGTTCTCAGCAAGCGCGTGAGGCTGGCCAACGCGCGCCTGATCTCGCTCGCCTCCCTCGACGTGCCCGGAAGGGTCGCCGCGCAGCTCCTCTCCCTGGCCCGCGAGTACGGAGAAGAGACACCGGAGGGGACGCGCATCCCGATGCGTCTAACCCAGGCCGAGCTCGCAGCCCTTGTGGGCGCCTCGCGGGTGAGCGTAAACCAGGCCGTGGGCCAGTTCCGAAAGCGCGGTGCGATCTCCTCTGGCAAAGACGGCCGCGTACACATCCACGACGAAGAAGCCCTGGTCCGCCGGGCCCGCTAACACGAGTGGTGAGTCGCTCCTTTTCGGTTCTATCGAAGCCTGCACGAGCGCCCCACTGTACCTCTCCCGGTAACACTCTTTAACACCGACTTTGGCGCCGGTCGTTGGCCAGTACGGACGCGCATGTATCGGAGACACTGCTCTGTGAACACCCCGGCAAACACCGCAAAACAGCCCATCGGGCGGACGCAACGGGAAAGGTGGGAACACCACGATCAAGGGCAAGACACCCCTTCTAGAATCTGGAAATCGCGTAGGTGGTGTCGAGCCGTCTCGTGGGTTCGAATCCCACCCTCTCCGCTTTTCCGCCTTACCCGCGCTCGGGTGGATCAGGGGTGATCCAGACGCCCTCGAGCCGCGTAGAGCAATGCATGGGAAAAACGGAGGAACCACCGAGGCTGCCCGAGGGCTACCGGCTGGACCTGGCCAGCGACCCCCACGCGCCCGCGCTCCGTCGCCCGGACGGCGTCGTGGTGGCGCGCTTCGGCGCCTGGGGCATGACCCACGAGGCCGTCGAGCGAGAGGCCTGGGGGGACCTTCTCCACAGAAAACGAGGAACCGCATCGAGGCCGGAAGCCCGTAGCCGGGCCTAGCCCCGCCTGATTCTGCAGAGGTCCCCGCCCGCGAAGCTCGGAGAAGTCGGGTTTTTCGAACTTCGCCTCCACGGAGTTCTAAGAAGTTCGCCAAGAATTCATCGCCAATTCATCGCTGCTTGCTAGAGTGGTGGCGGTATGCACCACGGCGGGGCTGAGGAGTCCCGCGCTTACTTGGAGGGGAGGTGAAACACAGATGAAGCGCATCATAGTGTTGTTGACGGTGGTGGCGTTGCTGATAGGGGCAATAGCCGTTCCGGCGTCCGCCCAGCCACCCGGTCCTCCGGGCAACATCAACGTCGCCTATTTCCACGCCTGCAACCCCCCTGGAGCCGCACCGTTTTGGTGTCCTTAATTAACACCGTAAACGGCGTAAGAAGAGAGCCGGGGCTGCTGCTTTAGAGACCCCGGCTCTCTTTTAATGCTCATACTTCCACCCCGGCCTTTCTCTTCTGCCTTATTCACCGGAGTGCGTGGAAGGGAAATTCTCCGATGTCGGCATTCAAGATTCCGTATAAATGACTCCGGAGTGTGCCCGAAGGCCCGGTATTCCGGTGCCGCCAGCAGGGGTCGAACTCAAGATGTTGTGGCGTTGAATAAAGATGCGAAATCGCGCATAAGGTCCGTCGAGGCACTGCGCCGGGAAACCCAACCACAAGCAGGTTCTGCAAAGCAAAAACCCCTGCGCGTCGAGGGATTTTTGCTTTGCGATGCCCGAGGCGCCCTACCTTTCCCACGCCGACGATAGATCTCGAAAACGGTGGTCCCGATATCCTTCGGAGACCCTTCCGAGGCGCTCGGCGGGCGCCTTCGGGCGAGCGAAACTGCCCAGTGTTTCTGCGGACGTCGCCCTGAAAGATTCGCCGGAATCCGGGGGTTCACGACCGTGAGGACACCCATGACCAACTTCCGCATCTACTACCTCCGTACGCAACACTGCGCTTTCAGCTCCGACCTTTATTATCCACTCCTGTTGGGGTGCGAAGTTGCCGGAAGTCGAACTAGGCCAATGTTGTGGGACCGGACAAGGTAGCGCGGGATGAGGGGCACGTGAGAGAGTACGTGCAGGTATGCCCACTTCCTTAAAGAATGGAGCAACGGGGTGAGATCGGCCGTCGTGGTTGGAGGGGGTCTGGGCGGTCTGGCGGCCGCGGGCTTGCTCAAGGGCCGGGCTGCGGGTGACGCTCCTGGAAGCCACTTCCGAGCTGGGCGGCAAGAGTCGCCGCTTCACGCTGGGCGCGCAACGCATCGATACCGGTCCCGAGTTCTTGACCTTCCTCGGGATCTGGGAGGAGTACCTCGGGCGTTGGGACAGACTCGGCGGCGATAATCACCGAGCTTCGGAGATCGTCGACCTCGTCCTCAGGCGCCTGCCGGAGCTCGGTACCTACCACTACCGCAACGAAAAGTGCTCGCTGCCGGTCGAAGAGGGCCATCCCTGGAGGCCAGCCTGGGAGCGCTACGTTGCCATCAACGCCGGCTTCGGTCCGGACGTGACACTCTTGCTCACCTCCGATTGGAAAGACCCGCGCATCCGGCCCGTGCTAGGGAGGATCGCGCGCCTGGCGAGGCTCACCGCCAAGGGCTACCTGGACAGCCTCCCCTGGCTACCCAAGGGTCTCAGGGAGATCATCGGCATCCACACCCTCGACGCCGGGGCCTCCCCGAGGGATGCGCCGGCCCTCTACGCGAGCATGCCGGCGGTGATAGCGACGGATGGAGCGTGGGTTCCGGAGGGCGGGCTCTACGAACTCGTGCTAGCCCTGGCGAAGCTCGCCGAGGCCGGTGGGGCCGAGCTCAGAACCGAAGAGCCGGTCGAGCGCATAGAGCCGGGGACGGTATTCGCGGGCGGATCGGTGTACGAAGCAGACATCGTCGTCTCCGACCTGGACGCCGATCGTCTGGATACGCTGCTGCCTTCCGCAAGGGCTTCGGAGCCCAAGAGGTTGACCCCCTCAGGGATGGCACTTTACGCCGTGCTTGCCAAGCCGCTACCGCCCGAGGTGCCGAACCGCACCGTGCTGCTGCCCGCGGAAACGGACGCCTTCTTCTCCAGCGTCGCCTCCGGCGAAGAGCCCGAACAGACACTGGTCTTCTTCAACCATTACCGCCCCGGCGAGGTGTACCCCAACGAGAAGGGCACGCTTACGCTGCAGCTGGCGATGCCGGCGAGCGGCAGGAGCTATGACCTTGACGACGCGCTGGTGGTGCGAGAGATGCAGAGGGTAGAAGAGTCCCTCGGGTTGCCCCTGCCCTTGGAGGGATACCTGGCGGAGCACTTCGTCCTTGACCCCGCATACTTCGCCCGCTGGGGCAGCGCGGGCGGAGCCATGTACGGAGGGTCCCATCCGTTCTGGCAGATCGGACCTCTGCACCGCCCGCCGTACTCCGACCGCAGGCGTCCCTGGCTGTGGCGGGTCGGGGCGTCGGTGCATCCCGGCGGGGGCGTCCCCGCCGTACTCAGCGGGGCCATGATCTCCATGAGCAGGCTGCTGGAAAAGCTAGACTCCTAGAGCAGTTTGCAAAGAGGGGCACCCTCTTTGCAAGCACATCAGCACTTCAGCCGGTCAGCTTGTTTTCGCTGAAACCTGATGCCTGAAGCCTGTAGCCGCGCTTTGCAGAAGGCGCAGCCTCTCTGCGAAGCGCTTTGGGTGATCGTTGGAAGTTCGTTGTTGGGTCGGGTTGGTCTTGTTCCGGCCGACCGTTCGAGGGTGAGGCTGCGCTTGCCCTACACCCTCAAATGTCCCGGTGCTGCCTGAGAGCCAGCCACACGCCGAGCACCACCTGGGCGGCGCCAAGGACCCTCATCCGGTCCGGCTTCTCGACGAACCACATCCCGACCCTGCGGGTGCTCTCGGGACCGACCACCCACAGCCGCGAATGCTCCCTGGGAGCCAGGAACTCTATGAACCCATCCCCGACGGTGATTATCGCGAAAGCCTCTATGAGTCTCCTCTTCCACACGGCGCCCTCTCCTCCCGTTTTCGTGCCGTATCACGAGCTCGCTGATTCTACAACTTCGCCCGCGTGTTCTGCGAACATCGCCTCGAAACCGTCCGAAAGGGGTCCGTTGGGTAGTGACCTCTCTGGAGGCGACGGCCGGTGGGGCTCGAACCGGGTGGCCGCGCCGAGGTTAGCGACCGCCTCGGCGCGGGTACCAACGAATCTGATGAGCGGCCGCGAGCCAGGGTGGGGACGCGGGTATGACGGCCCGGGAGGACGTGACGGTGGAAGAGCGTGAGGTTCGGGTACCGGTGGGTCCGGTGGAGCTCGAAGGAAACCTGGGCGTCCCCGACGACGCCCGAGAGGTCGTGCTCTTCGCCCACGGCTCCGCTTCCAGGACTGACGCGGGAAAGACCGGATCGGGCCTTAGATGATCACGCTGGCGTTGGTCGGGGATGTGATGCTCGGGCGCGGGGTCGACGAGGCGCTCGGGGGCATGCGGCCCGAGGAACCGTGGGGTGACGCGTTGCCCGTGCTGGACGCCGCCGACCTCCGCATCATAAACTTGGAGTGCGCGGTCACGACCCACGAGAGCCCGTGGAAGCGCACACCCAAGACCTTCCACTTCCGGGCGGACCCCTCCCGCGCCGTGGGGGTCCTCCGGGCGGCCCGGATCGACGCCTGCTCCCTGGCCAACAACCACACCCTGGACTTCGAGGAGCGGGGCCTTCTCGACACCTTGGATCAACTGGACGCCGCCGGCATCCGGCACGCCGGGGCGGGCCGCGACGAAAGCGAAGCGGCTCGCCCCGCCCTCCTGCCGGTCCGGGCAGAGCGGGTGGCCCTGGTCGCCTTCACGGACAACGAGCCGCCCTTCGCCGCCGGGCCCGACCGTCCGGGGACGAACTACCTGCCCATCTCTCTGAAGCCGGAGGTCCTCGATCGGGTAGGGGCGGCGATAGCAGGGGCGCGCGAGGCGGGAGCACAGACCGTCGTGTTCTCCAACCACTGGGGCCCGAACATGGTGGAGCGTCCCAGCGGTCTTTTTCGCCGGTTCGCCCGCGCAGTCGTAGACCGGGGGGCGGACGTGTACTTCGGGCACAGCGCCCACGTCTTTCAGGGGCTGGAGATCTACCGGGGCAAGCCCATCTTCTACGACACCGGCGACTTCGTGGACGACTACGCGGTGGACGAAAGGCTGCGCAACGACCGGTCCTTCGTTTTCCGGGTCTCGCTGGAGGGGGGAGAGTTCCGGCGCCTGGAGATGTTCCCGGTCGTCCTCTCCTTCGCCCGGACGGGGCTCGCCGTCGGTGAGGAAAGGGAGGAGATCCTGCTCCGCATGGAGCGGCTGTCCGCCGAGATGGGCACCCGATTCCTGCGGCGCGAAGGCACCCTGGTGCTCGAACGTGGTTAGGGTTCCCGCCTTCCGCGGTTCCGGTCGGCGCCAGCGAGGGGATAGCGGGTTGCTGAAGTGCTGACTGGCTGATGGCTCGCCTTGTGTGAGGCTTGAGCCTCACACAAGGCGCTGTGAGATGCCGGACCGAGGATAAAATGGTCAAGATAACCTGTTCGACATTGCGGAGGCGAAAATGGCCGAGAAGGTGAGAGTGACGGAGGCGAAGGCCCACCTTTCGGAACTGAAGGCGCGCGTCGGGTACGGGGGGGAGCGCTTCCTCATAGAGAGGCGGGGGAGACCGCTCGCCGCGCTGGTAAGGGTAGAGGACCTGGAGCGCCTGGAAGCGGAGAGGAGGGACACCTCCTCGCGGTCGCTGGGAGCGCTCGCTCTCGTAGGAGCGAGGGGTGAGGTCGAGGATGGCGACCTGGACACGCTGCTGGAGGAGGTCTACGCCGAGCGTGAGCGCGACCCCGGGCGTCCAGTAGACCTCGGGTCTTGATGTACCTGCTGGACACCGACATATTGAGCAACCTGATGAAGCGCTCCCCGTCGAGCGAGCTGGTAGAGAAGCTGACCAGAGTGCCACCCAAGCAGAAGTTCACCTCGAGCACCACGCTCGGAGAGCTGGTGTACGAGGCGCGTCGTCTGAGGGAGCGCACCGACTTCCTCATGGCGAAGATCGAAGACATCCTGCTGCCCAACCTGCCCGTGCTCGCCTTCGACGCCGCTGCGGCCCGGCGGTACGGTGGCATCCGAGCCGAGCTGGAGCGGCAGGGCGCCCCCATAGGCGACGCCGACATGCGCATAGCGGCGACAGCCCTCTCGCGCGGTCTGAAGGTAGTGACAGCCAACGAGCGCCGCTTCCGGCGGGTCCCTGGGCTGGAGACGGAGAACTGGCTAGAGGGGTAGACAAACACTCGTTGCCGAAGACTAGAAGTGCGCCTGGATCGAGTTCCGTGACCGCTCCACCCATGGCGATCTCGGGTGGACAAAACCCGGCGAATGAGACTGCTTCGGCGGCGGAAATTTACTGCAACCGGACCAGTACGGACTCGTACGCGCCGGACAACCATCCTTCGATCACTAGACAAAGTACCTCCAAATAGCGGATATATGAGGACGTCCTAAAACTGACCGGAACCCTCTTGAAGGGATTGGAAATCGCGTAGACGGTGTAGAGCCGTCTCCTGGGTTCGAATTCCACCCTCTCCTCTCTTCGCTTTACAGCTCGATCCCAGAATTAGCAGGAGAAAACAGATAGGCCCTAAGCTGGACTTTAGCCATTATGCTGCGTAGCAAACCGCATCAGTTAGCCTCTCTATGAGCCCCCGCGGGACTTTCACCGTTTCGGTCTCTAGAGCCAAGTGCGCCGGGGCCGTGCGCTTCACAGCTGTCTCCGACCAATGCCTTCCTGTCTCGAACCCCAGACGCTGGCGTACTTCCTGAAACGTGGACTCCATCTGCCAGCACCTCACGAACCACGAAATGATCCTCCCCGGATCGGCCCAGAGGTCTGTGCATAGCAAAGCCTGGCTCTCAAACTCTTCCCGCGGATCGTGGATCAAGACCCAGCGGATGGGCACGGCGGGAGGTCCCGTGGAACACCAGGCGGCCGTCTCGGAGGCGATCTCCACCGAGCGTTGTGCGCCACCGTACCAGCTGCTCACCGTGATCGGCGTCCAAGCCGTCTTCGGGTCTTCGAGTACTATCGAGAGGTTCGGAAGACGCTCGCCCTTCAGGCGGGGTCTTCCTATCTGACCCGGCTTCCGAGGCGGGGCCGGTTCGTAGAGGGCAGCGTCGAGCCTGAGGCGGGTGATGAAGGTGATGGGCCTCCGGCGCAAGGCCGAACTCACCGTCCTTTTGCCAGGGGTGAGGACCGCTCCGGTGACCAGCACCTGGACGTGCTCGAAAACTCGCTCGGAGAACAGTGGCGCGAACGGCGTCAAAACCCGTATCATGCCGGCAGGTAGGGTGCGCATATAGTTCACCTCTTTCGACGTATCGGTGACTGGCGTACCCTACCCTTTCGTCTCACAAATGGCTAAAGTCCAGTTAAAGCCTGCAGCAAGTGCTCGGCGAAGCTACAGTTTGGGTCGGGGGAGTGGACTGCCTACAGGCCTCGTCACGACGAGCTATCGGCCGTCGTCCAGTCCTCGACATCGAGGTTCGGCACGCGCTCGAACTCTCGGACGTTGTTGGTAACCAACGTCACGCCCAGGCTAACAGCGTGCGCCGCGATCAAGGTGTCCAACGGTCCTATTGGCGTTCCGGCCCTCTCAAGGGTGGCCCTGATGCGCCCGTAGGCCGCAGCGGCCTCCGCTCCGTAGGCGACGACCTCAAACGGTAGCAGAAAACGTGAGAGCGCCTGTAGGTTCTGCTGGGGCCTGGCGCTCTTCTCAGCGCCGTAGAAGAGTTCCGCGACCGTGACCGAGGAGACGCCCACCTCCCCCACCCCGAAGCGCTCAAAGTTGCCAAGCACCTCGGGCGGCCTACGCCTGATGATGTGGATGCACACGTTTGTGTCTAGCAAGCGCTTCAATGGCACGCAGCCGTACGATGGCCCGCTCTATTCGCCCTCCGGGTGCTCAACCGAACGGCGCCTCAGGACGCTCCTGTTCGCGCGTCGGCTGTCCCCGCTCTTCCATAAAGTCCCCCGAGAAGGCCGGAAGACTCTCATAGAGCGCCTCCCATGAGCCCCGGCTCGGGAGCAGCACGACCGCATTGCCCACCTTCTTGACGAACACTTCCTCCCCCTCAAAGCGGAAACCCTTGGGCAGCCTCACCGCCTGGCTCCTCCCGTTCATGAACAGCTTCGCCGTCTGCACCTTCGGCGCCTCCTTTCTAGTATATACCAGTAGTATATACCAGTAGTATATATCAAGGATCTTGCACTGGTAGCCGCCGACGAACTTCGCGCCGGAGACGGTGAGGCTTACGGAAAGGTGACTCCTTCCAGGCACTCGGGTGAATAAGGGCAAGAAAAGGGCCGGGATGTTGCTCCCCGGCCCTTTCGCTGCTCCGAGCTAGCTTCACTTCATGATCTGGTGGTGAAGGTCCAGCTCTTTTGCTGAGCGAGCGCGTTGCCCGCCAGGTCCATAGCCCCTGTGGTAACCACGCCCTTGTACTTGGTGTTCCTCGCAAGCAACAAGGTCGGAGTCTGCACCCCGAAGGGGTTTAGCGTCGCCTTCAGCCCGTCCGAGCTGAGGCTCACTGCCACGTTGGTGATCTGCGTCTGGGTGCCATCAGACTTGACCCTGTAGAGCTTGAAGGTGGTCGTGTTGATGGAGGAGGCCCTCATCTTCTCCGAGAAGGTGGCCGTCAGGTTGGTGCCGAGCCCCACGCCTGTTGTCCCCGCGAGCGGGGTGGTGCTCGAGACCTGGGGCTTGACCTTGTCCACTACGACCGTGCGCGAGTTCGAGAACCCAGAGGTGTTCCCTGCTGCGTCCTTGGCCTTGCCTTTATAGGTATGAGAACCGCCGGACACACCGCTAAGGGTCTTGGTCCAGGCGCCGCTCGCGTCTACCGGCGTCGTGCCCTTGGAGGTGTCACCAGAGGTGGTGGCCTCGAACACCTCCACGGTGGAGTTAGTCTCGGCCGTGCCCGATATTGTGATGGTGCCGTCGGTGTCGTAGGAGTTGTTGGCCGGGCTGGTGATTACCGGGGCAGAGGGGGCGCTCTTGTCGAGCTTTACCGTGAAGGTGTGCTGTCCTTCGACGTTGCCCGCGTTGTCGGTGGCGTAGTAGGAGATGGTCGTCTCGCCCTCGTTGGTGATGGGGGGGGTCTGAACCGAGCTCTGCTGCACGGTAGTGAGCTGGCCGCCGTTTATGGAATAGGAGATCTCCTTGACGCCCGAATCATCGTCGGTGGCATTGAGCGTGATCGTGACGTCCTCTTTGTTCCAGCCAGCAGCGTTGGGCTGAGGCGAGAGCGAGCGGGTGGTGATCGGCGCGATGGTATCTGGTCGTGGAGTGTTCAGCAGCACCGAGACGTTGTTCGAGTTTTGGTTAGCCACCGCAAGGTCTGAGAAGTCCACCTCGCCGTCGTCGTTGAAGTGTGCGGTAGTTACGAAAGCGGGACCATCCCCAGTTGGGAAGTTCTGAGCGGCTGTAAAGCCGCCGCTGCCATTATTGAACAAGACAGAAACATTGTCTGAGCCAAAGTTCGAAACTGCAAGGTCGGCTTTGGCATCCCCATTTAAGTCTGAGCCTGTTACGGCGGAGGGCCTAGTGCCTACCGCAAAGTCCTGCCTCGCCGAGAAAGTGCCGTCACCGTTGCTCCTCAGCACCGAGACGACATTGGAATTCTCTATCGTGGCTGCAAGATCCGCTTTGCCGTCGGTATTGACGTCTAAGGTAGTTACGGAGGGCGCGACACTACTTATTAGTATGGGCGCACCGGTGAAGGGGTCCGTTCCGCATGTCGGATTGCCCATCGAGTAGGTCTTGGCGTTCTGCAAGGTACCATTGCCGTTACCTAACAACACTGAGATGCCACCGGGCTGGGGGAAGAAGCCGCAAAACCCCGCGTTCGCGGTCGCGAGATCGTCCTTGCCGTCAGCATTGAAGTCCTTGGCAATCACCTGGTTGGGGGCATGCATAGCAGCAAGGGGACACGCCTCTCCCGTACAGGGAGCTTGGATTGAAAAGTCCTGCTTCGCTTGGAATGTGCCGTCAGCCTTGTTGTCGCCGTTTGAGTCTTGGCTCAGCAAAACAGAGACGTTGTTGGACGCAGAGTTTGCAACCGCAAGGTCCGCGTAAGTGTCGCCGTTGAAGTCAGCGCTTATGACAGAGGAGGGATAAGTTCCCACTGCAAAGTCTTGCTTCTGCTTAAAGGTGCCGTCGCCTTTGCCGTCACTGTCCAAGTCTTGGCCCAACAAAACAGAGACGTTGTTGGAGTTCTGGTTGGTCACTGCAAGGTCCGCGATTCCGTCGCTGTCGAAGTCCGCGCTAATTACGGAGGTGGGGGCAAGCCCTACTGCAAAGTCGTGTTTCGACTGGAAAGTGCCGTCACCGTTGCCCAACAGCACCGAAACGGTGTTGGAGCCAGCATTTTGAGCTGCGAGGTCCACCTTGCCGTCGCCGTTGAAGTCTGCATTTGCTACGGTGGTAGGGTTAGTTCCCACCGAAATGGGGCTGCTAGGGGCCGGTGCGAAGCTCCGATCCGCTGCCTGAGCCGGCTTCGCCTCCACCAGAGTCAAGAGTCCAGCCGCCACAAGCGCAGCGGCAAGCAGTATCAGCAACGTCCTGGTGCTGTGAATATCCATAGCCATTTGTCTAATCCTTTCTCTCTTCTCGATGAGACAACAGTCTTTCCCGCTCAGCTAACGGAGAAAGTCTTGGAGGGCAAAGGGGCCGGCGAAACGACCGCCGGCCCCTTTGCCCTC
>Ga0126311_10000664_pt1 | contig 15998 bp, 14 predicted proteins | sample Plot61_FD_92539 | JGI IMG/M metagenome (GOLD analysis project Ga0126311, IMG submission 92539) | Serpentine soil microbial communities from UC McLaughlin Reserve, CA, USA - Plot61 | ecosystem: Environmental > Terrestrial > Soil > Grasslands | place: USA: UC McLaughlin Reserve, Lake County... | reverse complement strand
TCAGAATCTTCGACGTGAGCGGCCGACAGGTGCTCGCCGCGCCCGCCGCGAAGGACACGCGCATGCAGCGCCCGCGCCCGCTCATGTTCACCACGGAGCATGGCGACGTACGCCTCTACAGCGGCCGCGACTACGCCGTCATCAGCGCCCGCTAACAGAACCGCGGGCGGTAGCGAGCGGGGGTGTGTTACGCCGGGAGTCTTCGTCGCGTAACACACGCCCGCTCGCTACCGCCCGCGGTTCTGTTTTCCCGTGTACCGTTACAAAACGTCTTCACGCCCTACAAACGTCCGCAACCCGACACCCTTCGACGGGGCTCACAAAGCTTCGAGCACCTTTTCTCCCGCAGTTTACGCGTTAGCACACGTGGGGCAGCCGCGGCATGTAGGTTGCCCTGTGTATCTACGGCGAATCCAAGACGACTCGGGAGCGTGATTGATGAAGAGACGGAGCCTCGCAATCGTTATGTCAATTCTGGTGTCGGCGGCAGCGCACGCGGCCGCGGCCGCGGCCGCGCCGAAGGACGAAGACACCGACGCGCGCATGATCGACGCGAAGGTCGTCGAGGTCAACGACCGGCACATCTCCGTCGTCGCGCGCACGGGCGTCGAGCACGTCATCGCGACGGACACGGCGGACACGCACGTCGTCCGCAAGGGGAAGCGCGTGAAGTTCAAGGAGCTGAAGGTCGGCGACCTCGTGACGGTCGAGCTGGACGCGTCGAAGGACGTGAAGTTCGCGCGCCACATAGTCATCGGCCGGCAGCCGACGACGGACGTGGCCTCCGCGCAGCGCTGAAGACGCGCGCATAAAAATCAAGTTTGCCGCTCGTAGCCGTGACCTCCTCGCGAGCGTCCAGCAACGAACGGCACGAAGCCGCCCGGCTCCCTCGCTCTTAAGTGAAGTCGGGCGGCATTCGTTTTAGGGACGAGGGCGGAGGGATGAGAGATGAGTAAGACAGATTCTTATTCATCCCTCATCCCTCCGCCCTCGTCCCTTATTCATAGTCTGTAGTGGACGGCCCCGCGCGAGCGCGCGTCCTCTTCGGCGTCGAGGTTCTGTAGGCGGAGCGATACGTCCGCGTTGAGGTCGAGCGGGGCGCGTTCGCCGGCGAGGAGTTTGACGGTGCCCGCGGCGGCGATCATGGCGGCGTTGTCGGTCGAGAGGTGGCGCGAGGGAAAGTAGACGGGGATGCCGAGTCGCGCGCCCGCCGCCTCCGACGCCCCGCGCAGAGCCATGTTGCACGCGACCCCGCCCGCGACGATGAGCGTGCGCGGGCGTTGCTCTTCCGCGAGCCGCTCGGTCGTGCCGACGAGCGAGCGTATGACCACGTCCTGAAAACTCGCCGCCAGGTCCTTCACGTCCTGCGAGGGCTCTTCGCCTTCGGCCACGGGTCGGAGCCCGGACTCGCGCACGTGCTTCGAGACCGCCGTCTTCAGGCCGCTGAAGCTGAAGTCGGGGCGGCCGTCGCCCATGCGCGGGACGCTGAAGCGTACGGCGCGCGGGTCGCCCTCGCGCGCGAGCCTCTCGATGATAGGCCCGCCCGGATAGCCGAGCCCGAGCATCTTCGCGACCTTGTCGTAAGCCTCGCCCGCCGCGTCGTCGCGCGTGCGCGCGAGCACCTTGTACTTGCCCGGCTCTGGGACGAGGAAGAGGTTCGTGTGGCCGCCCGAGACGACGAGCGCGAAGGCGGGGTATTCAATCGGCGGGTTCTCGAAGACGACCGAGTATATGTGCCCCTCGATGTGGTTGACGCCGACGAGCGGCTTGCCGAGGGCGTAGGCCATCGCCTTCGCGTACGAGAGGCCGACGAGCAGAGAGCCGACGAGCCCCGGCCCCTGCGTGACGGCGAGGCCGTCTATCTCATCCTTCGCTATACCCGCGCGCGCGAAAGCCTCTTCGACGACGGGCACTATCTTGTCGAGGTGCTCGCGCGAGGCCAGCTCCGGCACGACGCCGCCGAAGCGCTTGTGAATATCGACCTGCGAAGAGATGACGGACGAGACCATCTCGCGGCCGTCGCGCACGACCGCCGCCGCGGTCTCGTCGCAAGAGCTTTCGATGCCGAGGACTAACATACGAGAGTAGCTGCCGGGCCGTCTCCTTTGAAGGGTCTTCTTTGGAAAGTCAGTTTACCAGCCGCGCCGCGCGACGCGCGAACGCGTGCGGCGGAAAAGTCTTGGACTAAAAGCGGCGATGTCATTATACTCACGCGCAACCTCGTAAGTCCGGCCAGCAGGGCGAGCCCTTCAAGTCCAACCGAGGCCGGCGCAAGACTAGCCTATAGCTTTTCAACCCTAAACGTTTCTCTAAACCCCAACTTCGAAGGAGAAGAATCTAATGGCAATCACCGTTGTCAACGGCACAAACGCGGAGGGGATTGAGTTCAGCATCAACGGCATGACCGACGGGTCGGCCACGCCCATGTGGTCGGGCTCGCTCAACCCGGTAGGCCAGAAAGGCTCTCAAATCGTGCAGGACGTGAGCGGCTTCGAGACTTATCAGGTCGTCTTCTACCCGGTGGGCTGGACTGGCGAGAATCAGTTCGCCGCCGCCACGTCTCCGCAGGTCACTGACAGCGTCATCGTCGCCTTCAACATAGACGTGTTCGCGAACTAGGGCCGCGAAGTCCCGGCCAGCACTTCACGGAAGAGGGCGTCCCAGCGCGCCGAAATGTTTTCCCAGCGGTACTCCTCGCGCGTCGCGTTGCGGTACGCCCTCTCCGACATCTCTTCCAGCAACCCCCTGTCCGCGTAAAGTCTTTCCAGAGCCTCGGCCACGGCCTCCGGCGTCACGAGCCAGCCTTCGGTCAGAATCTTCTCGTTAATAATCTTCAACGCGGGCTCGACTAAGACGGCCGAGTCTCTCCACAACTCCGCGCACGCGCTGTGGCGCGGCACGACCTGCGCGGCGCGCGTCGCCGCGTGCTCGAAGCTCGGCAGCCCCCACCCTTCGGCGGTCGAAGTGTTGAGGCCAACGTCGCACGCGTTGTAGACGCGGTTGAGCTGCTGCTGCGAGACGCCCTGAATCGTCTTGTTGAGGCTGGACATCAGCACGCGGTCTTCGACGCCGCAGCGGCGCGCGAGCGTGACGACGTTCCAGCCCACGTCCTCGACGCCCATGTGCAGGAAGAGGTTCACGCCCGCGGGCTTACCCTCCGCGAAGAGTGCGAAGGCGCGTATCGTCGTGTCGATGCGCTTGCGCGGCTGGTTGCGGTTCGCGTTGAGGACGATGAAGCGACCTTCGAGGTCTTTGATGTCCGGGAAGAGCAGGCGTCGCGCGTGCGCGCGCGGCGCGGCGCCCTCCGTCGTTTCGAGCGGGCGGAAGATGTCCGCGTCAACGCCGTGCGGTATCACCTCGACGGCGGGGAAGTTGAAGGAAGAGTCTTTAAGCCTCTGCTCGCGCGCGGCCTCGTCCAACTGCGCGCGGCCGAACTCAGTGTACGCGACGCACCGCGCGACGCCCGCGAGCGGCTCGACGTTCTCCGCGCCGACGGGGCCGCCGTCCACCGGGCAGTAGAGGACTACGGGCGGCGCGTCCTTCACGCGCCCGAGTTCTTTCATGTACGCGTGCTGAACCCATATGTCGTTGACGACGAAGACGAGCGCGGGCTTGATCCTTTCGACGAGCGAGGCGATGCGCTGCGCGCCCCAGCGGTCGCCGCCTATCTCGGCCGGGTAGACCTTCCACTCGTACGCGTGCGGGTCGCCGCGGTAGTTCGTGCCCAGTTGGTGAATCTCGTACGCGGCGGCGAGCGGCTTGAATATCCCCTCGACGACGCGCGCGAAGCCCGTCGGCACCGCGGCGTCGCCTGCGACGAGTAGGCGCGGGCGCTCTGCGTTCCGGCTCAAGGCAGTCGTCCTTTGTGTCGAAGGTTTTGCAAGAGGGTCGGGCGGGTGAAAAGGTTAGACGGGAGTGACGCGACAGGGCGTGCGAAATTCTCGAAGGCCGCTCGGGCGTCCGGCGTCTAAATGTCGATGTCTATGTGCTCCTCTCCCTTCCCCGTAATCCATTTCCACTCTAGCCTCCAGCCGCCCCTTTTGACTTTCGTAATTCTATTGAGCAGGTCTCTGAACGTCAGGTCTGAGAAGTCCATCCCCGCCTCAATTCTTCTGCCGTATTGGGCCGCCAAAACGAAGTTCATCCCCTGCCTCACGCCGGTAAAATGTAGCTTGTTGTCCCGCAGGAAGCTTCTGATTTCGGGCAGCGCCTGTATGTTCGTCGTGATGTCCTCGACGGTCTTGCCTCCCTCCAGTGTGAATCTCTTGATGCGCGTTTCCAGAAGTTTTTCGAATCTTTTATCCCGGCCTTTAACGGGGAAGATGTTTACCACGTCGTCGTTGATTTCCAACTTGTAGTTGTCCATCTGCTCGACTATTCGGGTGAAGACCTCTTCCACGCTCCCGTCCTCGATGTAGAGCGTGATCGCATGTCTGCCCCCCTCGAAGCCCGGTGGCAGCGCGGTGGTGGTAAATTTGACATCGCCGCTTCTCATCTCATGTTTGGCCGTCGAAGGCATGTTGGTCGCGAACCCGTATTCAGGCCCTTCTCTATCCAGGACGGATTCCTCGAATCCGATGGGAATGTCATAGTTCTCCATCAGATACCTGAAGACTACCCCGAGGGGCTGCGCCTCCATCGTGATCGTTATCCGCTTGTCTTTGAGGGCGGCCCTCTTGTCTTTCGGGACGGCCTCCACTTCCTTCGGGACGGCCTCCACTTCCTTCGGGACGGCCTCCGCTTCCTGCCCGAACGCGGGAGACGCCGCGGCCGTGCAGAGGGTAATGCAGCAAAGCAGGATGATTGCTCTCTTCTTATTCATCTTCGCTCACTCCGCGTCAGCCCGGTGATTGAGTTCAAGGCCGGTCGTGCGTTCTAGCGGCGCTTCCAGCGTACGCCGTCGCGCGTGTCTTCGAGCGTGATGCCGAGCGAGGCGAGCCGGCCGCGTATCTCGTCGGCGCGCGCGAAGTCGCGCCGGTGTCGCGCCTGCTGCCGCTCGTCTATGAGGCGCTGTACGTCCTCGTCGAGGAGCGCGGCCTCCTCTTCGGGGAAGATGTTGAGGACGGAGTTGAAGCGCTCGACGAGCGCGAGCACTTCGGCGCGGTCGTCCGCGCGCAGAGTGCAGCCGTCGAGCGCCTTGTTGACCTCGGTCTTGAGTTCGTGAATCGCGGCGAGCGCGACCGAAGTGTTCAAGTCTTCGTCCATGCCAGCCTCGAACTGTTCGAGCGCGCGCGCGGCCGCGGCCTTCAGCTCCGGGTTCGAGCCCGACTCGGTGCGCGCGTCGCGCAGGCGCGAGCGGAACGTGCGCAGCGACTCGACGGTCTTCTCCGCGCCGCGCAGGCCGTCGAAGGTGAAGTTGAGCTGCTTGTTGTAGGGCACGCTCAGGAGCAGGTAACGAATCGCGGTGGGGTCGAAGCCCTTCTCAAGCAGGTCGCGGAACGTGTAGTAGTTGCCGCGCGTCTTCGACATCGACTCGCCCTCGACCTTCAGGTGCTCCGCGTGCAGCCAGTAGCGCGCGAACTGCTTACCCGTGGCGCCCTCCGACTGCGCTATCTCGTTCTCGTGGTGCGGGAAGACGAGGTCTATGCCGCCCGCGTGGATGTCGAAGGTCTCGCCGAGGTACTTCATAGACATCGCGGAGCACTCGATGTGCCAGCCGGGTCGGCCCGTGCCGAGGTCTGTCTCCCACGCGGGCTCGCCGGGCTGTTCCTGCGCCTTCCAGAGCGCGAAGTCGCGCGCGTCCTCCTTCTCGTACTTGTCCGTGTCCACGCGCTCGCTCGCGCCCGCGATGTTGCCCGCGAAGTTTATCTTCGAGAGCTTGCCGTAGTCGGGGAACGAAGTGATGCGGAAGTAGTAGGAGCCTTCGGACTCGTACGCGTGGCCCTTCTCGACGAGCCGCCGGATGATTTCAACCATCTCGGGGATGTGGCGCGTCGCCTGCGGGGTCTGGTCGGGACGCTCCGCGCCGAGCGCGTCGAAGTCCTCCCACAAAGCCTCTATGTACTTCGCCGTGTACTCGTCAATCGTCTTCCCCTGCTCGCGCGAGAACTTGATGATGCGGTCTTCGATGTCCGTGATGTTCATCACGTGCGTGAGCCTGTAGCCCTTGTACTTCAGGTAACGGCGCAGCAGGTCGCCGAAGACCGCGAGCGAGCGTAAGTTGCCTATGTGCGCATAGTCCCAAACGGTCGGGCCGCAGATGTAGAGCCGCACCTCGCCCGCGTTCATGGGGCGGAACTCTTCGAGAGCGCCGGAGAGAGTGTTGAAGAATTTCAGGGTCATCGCATGAAGACTGAACTTGAAACGATTAAGCCCGTTCCCCTCGCAGGGATGCGGGCCGAAGTGTCTAGCCAACGTCTAGCCGGAGAGTCTATGTAAGGAAAGGCGGGCGAGTCAAATTACTTGTCGCCGCGGCCGAAGTGTTCGAAGCCGCCGGGGCGCAGGAGTCGCGCGCGGCCGTCTCGGGCGAGCCTGACTTTGCCGCGCTCGCGAGTGACTTCGCCGATGCGTGTGACGCGCACGCCGCCGAGTTCGTTCGGGAGTTTGCGCGCGTCGCGTGCGGAGGCCGTGAAGAGCAGCTCGAAGTCTTCGCCGCCGTGGAGCGCGAGCGAGAGCGCTTCGTCGGGCGCGATTCCGGCTGACGAAAGGGACGGGTCGAGCGGGAGACTCGCGGCCTCCACGCGCGCGCCGACGCGGCTCTCGCGGCAGAGGTGCGCGAGGTCTGACGAGAGGCCGTCGCTCAAGTCGATCATCGCGCTCGCGAGCCGACGCTCGCCGAGCAGCGCGCCCCACTCGACGCGCGGGACGGGCCGCAACTGCCGCGTGACGAGGCCGTGCGTCTTCGAATGCCGAAGCGCTTTCGACTTCCGTACAGCCCCGCTCTCAAGAATCTTCAGCCCCGCCGCCGCGCCCCCGAGCGAGCCGGTCACGAAAATCTGGTCGCCCGCGCGCGCGCCCGAGCGCAGCACGGCGCGGCCGCCTTTGACTTCGCCGAGCACAATCGAATCGACGACCACGCGCTCCGGCGTGCGCGAAGTGTCGCCGCCGATGATGCGGACGCCGTGCGCTCCGGCGAGCGCGCGCACGCCCGCGTAGAACTCTTCGAGGAACGTGGTGCGCCAGCGCGCGCGGGGCACGCCGACCGATAGAAGGCAGAAGCGCGGCCGCGCGCCCATCGCCGCCACGTCAGAGAGCGAGACGGCCAGAGCCCTGTGGCCGAGGTCGCGCGGCGAAGTACGCCCGCGGCCGAGGCGGAAGTCAACGTCTTCGACGAGCAGGTCTGCCGTCACGACCGTGTCGAAGCCCGCCCGCTGCCGCAGGACGGCCGCGTCGTCGCCGATGCCTTTTAGGAGTGTTGAGTGTTGAGTGTTGAGTGTTGAGTTGTTGAGCGTGGCGCGGCGCGCGTCTTCCTGCCGGCGTACGAGTTCTATGAAGTCGAACTCCCCGCGCGCCCCGCGTGAGGAGGATGAAGGGCGCGCTGTACGAACGTCTTTTTCGTCAGCGTTCCTCTCATCACTCATCACTTAGTCACTCGTCGCCGTCTTAGAGGTGTCTTCGGAGCGAGTCGAGTCCGGCCTGGATTGTCTCGGGCGAGGTGGAGAAGGAGAAGCGCAGGTGGCTCTCGCCGTGCTCGCCGAAGACTATGCCGGGGACTGTGGCGACCTGCGCGCGTTCGAGGAGTGTGTCGGCGGCGGTGCGGCTGTCGGGGTGTATGCGCGAAACGTCCGGGAAGGCGTAGAAGGCACCGGCGGGCGGGTCGCAAGTCAGTCCCAACTCGTTCAGGCCCGAGACGAGCAGGTCGCGCCGCAGACGGTAGCCGCGTCGTATCTCTTCGTAAAAATCAGACGGCAGTTGGAAGGCGGCGACCGCCGCATACTGCGAGGGCGTCGAGACGCCGTTGGTCGAATAGAGGAGACACTTCTTCATGCCCGTCATCCAGGGCTCGGCCGCGACGGCGTAGCCCACGCGCCAGCCCGTCATCGCGTAGGACTTCGAGAGCGTGTAGCAGGTGATGGTGCGCTCGAACATGCCTTCGAGCGAGGCGATGGAGACGTGCTCGCCCTCGTAGACCAAATCCTCGTAAGCCTCGTCGGCGATGACGACGAGGTCGCGCTCCTGCGTGAAGCGCGCGACCGCCGCGGCCTCGTCGCGCGTGAAGACGACGCCGGAAGGGTTCTGCGGGGTGTTGTAGTAGACGGCGCGCGTCCTGCTCGTGGCGTAGCGCGCGAGTGTCTCGGCGAAGCCCTCGCGGCGAGCCTCCCCGGTCGGGACGAGGACGGTCGTGCCTTCGCAGTGCGCGATGAGGTCTTTAATCGGAGTCCAGAAGGGCGAGAAGACCAGAACCTCGTCGCCGGGGTCGATGACGGACTGGAACGCGCCGAAGAGACCCTGCATGCCGCCGTTCAGGACGACCACGTCGGATTCGTTCGCGCCTATGCGGTTTCGCTCGCGCAGCTTCCCCGTGATCGCCGCGCGCAGCTCGGGGATGCCGGACGAGGGCGCGTAGCGCGTTCGGTTCTCCGCGAGCGCGCGCGCCATCGCCTCCTTGATGGGCTCGGGCGTCGTGAGGAAGGGCTCGCCGCCCTCGAACTGGTAGACGGACGCGCCCTGCGCGCGTAGCTCCATCACCTTGTTGCGTATCTTGACGATGTCGGAGAACCCGACGCCTTCGAGACGCCGCGCAATGCGGAAGACGGATGCGGACGTTGACACGATCTGCGGCAGACCTCCAGAGGCTGGCTTGTGTAAGGGCGGATTATAGACCCGCGGCCGACGGGGCGTCCAATCTCATGCGCGGCCGCGGGTTGGATGGTCGGGGGATTTCACCACAGAGACACGGGGGCACAGCCAAGTGAGTGTTAGCCGCGCCTCCGTGCCTCTGTGGTTGACTGCTTCCCCCTTGAACCCTCTCAAGTAACAATGCTTTAGGGCGTGTACCACTCGGTTGAGGAAATCGTCAACTTGTAATCCATATCGTGTAAGGAGCCCCGGCCCGATACGCTCGCGGGCACGGCGGCGATTCTTGCAATTCGATTATGAAACGATTGTATTCGACAGAAAACAGGGAAACGGCCGCGAGTCTTTGGTAGATTGTCTCCGGCAGTTTCCGCGGCCGTCATCAGAGGAACGGAGGTTGCAACTCTCCCGTGTGCGTACATCCTTTGGCGCGTCTAAATAGTTCATTAAAGATTTGAGGAGACACTGACCCATGACTACGACGACTAACAAGATTCTGCCCGTGGCGCTGGTGGCCGCGCTGCTCGGCGGCACTGTCGGCGCGTTCGTGATGCGCGACGGCAAGAAGACGCCCGAGGTTGCGGTCGCGTCCGAACAGGCGAAGGCGACCGACGCTACGACGGCCGACGCCGACAAGACGGACGACCCGAACGCGCTTCTCAACCAGGAGCTCGCGGACGAAACCAAGAACATGACCGACGAGGAGCGCGCGGCGTTCCGCGCGGGCTTCGACGAGGGCGTTCAGGCCGCGCGCGACAACGACCTGACCGGCACGCGCACCGCCGCACGCACGGCGACGCGTACCAACGTGGTCTACCGCACGCGCGCCGCACGACAGGCCCCGCGCCGCGTCTACTACGACTACGGCCAGACGAAGGGCCGCTCCTTCTGGCAGAAGCACCGCGACAAGCTGACCGTGGCGATGGGCACCGGCGGCGGCGCGCTTCTCGGCGGCGTCATCGGCGGCAAGAAGGGCGCAGGCATAGGCGCGCTCGCGGGCGCGGGCGGCTCGGCGCTCTACACCTACAAGCTTCGCAAGCGCAACCGCAACTACTAAGGGGCGTCGATGCGTGGAAGTCTGAAGACGGCGCTCAAGGGCGTGGCTTCGGCTCTGCTACTGACGACGGCACTGTTCGGACGGGCGGCTTCAAATACGTTTGAGGCCGCCCGCTTCCGTTCGTCGGAAGGGCGGGGGACGACGGCCGCGCGCGACTCCTTCGACGTTGCGGAGGCGCTGAACTCCTTCGTCGGCCAACACCCGCGCGACCCGTTCGGCGCTCCGGCCCGACTTGAGCCCGCGAGCCCGACCCGGCGCGAGCAGAACGCGCGCGCGGCGGCGCTGCCTTCGTCCGTCGGCTTCCGAGAGTCAGGGCGCGGCCTTCTAGTCAAGACCTGGATAAACGGCGCGGGGCCTTTCGACTTCGCGCTCGACACGGGCGCGGGAGCGACGATTCTTTCGTCGCGTGCGGCGAGCGCCGCGCGCGTCGAGGTCGGGGCGGGCGGGCGCGGCATCACGCTCGGCGGCCTGAGCGGCGCGACGCGCGCGGGCGCGCAGAAAGCCTTCGTGCGCTCGCTCGCGCTCGGCTCGCGCGACAACAACGTCAGCGCGCGCGGCCTCTTCGTCGTCGCGCCCGGACTGCCCGAAGAGGTAGACGGCGTGCTCGACCCCTCGGAGTTGTTCCCGTCCACCGGCTTCACGATAGACATGCCGAACGGCGTGCTAAGCTTCTTCGACCCGCGCGCGCGCCCACTCCGCGCAGGCCAGGCGCCGCCCGAGGGCGCGGTCGTCCCGTGGCTCACGGAAGGACAGAGCCGACGCCCCTTCGTGATGCTCGGCGAAGGCAGGCGCGCGCTCCTGGACACGGGCTCGGGCTTCGGCCTCGCCGTGGACGAAGCGGCCGCGCGCGCCCTCGGCATAATCCGAACTGAAGGCCGGAGCCGCACGGGCACGCGCGACATAGCGGGCGGCGAAGTCCATTCGAGCCGCATACGCGCCGCGACCGTCAGCGTCGGCCCGCTCGTCCTTCGCGGCGTCCCCACAGACCTGCTCACGCGCGCGCAGAAGGGCGCGCCCGTCATACTCGGCCGCGACGCCCTCCGCCCCTTCCGGCTCACCTTCGACCCCGTAAGCCGCCTCGTCATGCTCGACCCTGTCGAACATCCTTAACGGCCACAGGCTAAAAACAGCATTGACAGGGGTTTTGCGCGGCGGTTAACATTGGGCCGGTTCGCACGCAGCCCCGTTCGCACGCTTCGGGCGGGGCCGGGCCGACAGTCCAAACATCAGACACTTCAGAGTATTCGGTTCGACCTTCAGCCGCGCGCGAGCGGCTTCGAGTAAGTTATGAACCGGGCAGCCGTCTCCATCCCCGAAAAACTCTTCTTCAAGATCGGAGAGGTGTGCGACATCACCGGCATACAGGCGCACGTCCTTCGCTACTGGGAGTCGGAGTTCCCGATGCTCGCGCCGCAGAAGAACCGCGCGGGCCAGCGCACATACCGCAAGCGCGACGTGGAGATGGTTCTGCGAATCAAGGAACTGCTCTACGAAGACCAGTACACCATCGCGGGCGCTAAGAAGCGCCTCACGAACGAACTTCGCGGCGCGAGCAAGCTCAAGGTCGTCACGCCCGAGATGAGCGCGCAGGCCGCGCAGGCCGCGCCCCAACTCGTCCCCGCGCCCGCCCCGGCCTCCGAAGACGAGCCCCACTCCTACGCCGACGCTCACACGGAGACTCAGGAGAGCGCCGCCCGCGTCGAGCACACGCCCGGCACGGAAGTCGAGTTGAACGAAGATCGCCGCGACGCCCTGCGCCACCTCCGCGAACACCTACGCGAACTCTTAGTCCTCCTCGAAGTCGGCGACTCGCACACCCCCACGCGCCCGCGCTCGTAGAAGTTAACTTCTTCGTCTTCGCTTACACGGCGGCACCGCCCGCGCCTCATTTGACCAAACTGGCGATTCTATAGATACTAAACAGCACGGGATGTGGCGCAGCCTGGTAGCGCGCTCGCTTGGGGTGCGAGAGGTCGCTGGTTCGAATCCAGTCATCCCGATAAACAAAAGCCTTCAACCTTCAGGGTTGAGGGCTTTCACATTTCCTGCCCCTTCCCATCTACCTTTTTGCGCGTCCTGCCGCGGACTTTATAAAAATAGTAGAGGGTTACCGCGGTGAGCGCGACCGCCGCCCCCTGAAGCAGGTAGACCGGGCGCGACATGTACGGCCCGATATTCATAAACATTCTTTGCATCGGGAAGCGGAGCAAGCAATCCATCGTGCCGTCGAACACGAGGGGTTCGGCGTTGATTTGATACCACACCTTTGAATAGAGGAGGCAGAGCGCCGCCCAGAGAAATAGACTCTGCCGCTTCAGGGCGGGTTCCAAAGCCTTCACGAGCACGGCGACGAACACAGGGAACGCGTTGATGAGCCACCGGGACTGCGCGGCGACGCTAAAGGCCGCGTTTAAAATGAGAAACATGCCCATCCCCGCGCCGTACGCCGTGAAGGTTCGGCAGAGCCGCCTCCAGTAAAGTGCCATGAGTAGGACTGCCGGCCCGTAGTAGACGGCGTGGGCCACGAGGAAGATTAGAGGCTCGGTCAGGGACGTGAGAAGGGTGTGTATCCCGAAAGCCCTGAGGCTGCCGACGGCGATGTCCGTCCCGTCCCAGACGGAGCGCTGGATGATTTTAGTGAGGGCCAATATCGAGACCGCGACTAACACCCTCCGCCGACTCAGTGAGCGCAAGGTCAGCCTGTCGAAGAGCCTCCGGTCGTCGAGGGCGACGCGGAGCGCGAGGAAGAGGTAGACGGCCGTCGCGGCGATGCTTAAATAGAGCCACCCTTTGTCTATCGAAACCAGCAGGTAGTACCGGCCGAGTCTTTCGTCAAGGCCGCTGTTCGTGAGGTACAGAAGGGCCGCGAGGGTGGCCAGCGAGAAGAGGCCGGCGAGGAGCGAACTCAGCCCGCGGGGCATGCCCGCCGTCGGGCCGGTCGGGGTTTTCGGGCGCGGGAATATGAACAGCAACGCGCCCATGAACGGCGCCGTCGGCCAGGTGAAGCCGGACAGGAAGATGACGAGCGCCATCCCGTAGGCGTTGTCCTTCAGGTAGAAGTAGAAGATTAGAAGCCCGAGCGTGAAGGCGGTCGTGTCCGTCCAGACCGACACGAAGAACGTACATTTCCACTCCGCGAAGTTCACGAAAAGGAAGAGAAAGCCGAACCATTTCCCCCTGCTTCCGATTCCCGTCTCGTCCGCGACCAGGCCCCACACGCAGGCCGAGAGAGTGAGCAGGGCGAGGTTGTACAACTGGAAAGCCCGGACGATGTTTTCGTTTTCGAGTGGTACTGAAAACAATGTCATCCCGACGCGCACCAGCAGGGAGGGCAGTATCCGGCGTGTGAAGTATTCGGGCAGGCCGTGGACTAAGACGAGGTTGTAAAAGTCCTTGACCCAATAGGCGTAGGCGCTGTCCCATCCAAGGCCGTCGTTGACAGTCTGCCGCTCGCCCAGAAGAATCGTCGCCGCGCCCGCGAGTAACACGGCCGCCGGCATCAAGTAATTCGGGTTCCTCAGCTTCGTGAGGCTCATGAAATTCTCCTCCGTGAGACGAGAAGCGATTGTGAGCGGGCCGTAAAGTATCACGGCGTCTCGAAGGCGGCAAGCGTTATGGAACGCAGGTTTCGCCGGCCCGGCCGACGCGTTGCGGTAGGACGGCGGCTCGAATCTATCCGCCAGGATACGTAAAAGCCCCGGCCCCTCAGGTCGAGGGCTTCTGCTGCTTTCGGGAGTTTTGTAATTCGTGCGCGACTAAAAGCGCTTCGCGCCCGCGGGTGGGGAAGGGGCGGTGGATTTTCGTGAAGTAGCGGCGTGCAGATGGATGCGACTCTTAAAGCCGGGAGCGCGGGCATCCCTGCCCGCATTGAGCGCGACAGCGCGAAGACTAAGAAACTCTTCAACTCAAGGTTGAGATAAGGCGGGAGGCTTCAAGCGTGCAGTCGCACGCTTAGGCGGGCAGGGATGCCCGCGCTCCCAGGGAGGAGTCGCGCACGTGTGAACGCCGCTGAGTGATGAGTGATGGGCTAAGGAGGAAGGACGAGTGATGAGCGCGTAGCTTTCTTTAACTCGCCGCCCGTCGCCGGGCCGTTCATCTTTGACTTCCTGCCGCGAACTGCTGTTGGAGTTTGTTGGCCGCGTCGGGGTTGAGGGTTTTGAGCGCGTCGAGCTGCTCCGTGGCTGCGGCGGTGTTGCCGTGTTTGAGGTGTAGGAGGCCGAGCGAGTAGCGCGCGTCCGCGTCGTTCGGTTTGAGCTTGAGTGACCGGGTGTAGGCGTCGGCGGCGTCTTCGTAGCGGCCGAGCTTGTCGTAGGTGTTGCCGAGGTTGAAGAGGGCGTCGGCGTCGTCGGGGTTCAGGAGCGCGGCCTCGCGGAAGGCGGCCGCGGCGTCTTGCTGTTGGTTCAGACGGTCGTACGCGTTACCGAGTTGGAAGTACGCGTCCGCGTAGCCGGGCTTCAGCTTGACGGCCCGGCGTAGGGCGGAGGCCGCTTCCTTCGGCCGGTTCAGCTTGAGCAGCGCGAAGCCCATCAGCGCGTGGCTCTCTGCGTTCTTGCCGGAGAGCTTCTGTAGCTCGCTCAAAGTCTCTTCGTAGCTGCCTGCCTTGTAAAGCTCGGTCGCGTGTTGGTTCGGCTGGAGCTTTTGTACCTGCGCGCGCTCCTTCGCGGCGTCCTGCGCCTTGCCCGACTTCTCGTAGACTCCGGCGAGGCGCTCGTGCAGCTCGGCGCTGTCGGGCGTGAGCGCGAGCGCGCGTTTGAAGGCGTCGGCGGCCTCGTCCAGCTCGCCCGCGGACGCGTAGGAGATGCCGAGCTTCGCGAGCGCGTCCGAGTCCTTCGGGTTCTTCGACGCGACGAACTTGAACTCCTCCGCGGCCTCTGCGAACTTGCCCTCGGCGAGGTAAGCGGTGCCGAGGTTGTAGTGCGCGACGGAGTCTTCGGGGTTCTGCTGAACGTCCTTCCTGAAGGTGTCCGTCGTTATCTCGACCATGCCGGGCGGGGGCGTCGCGGAGGCCGAAGGCGTCGCGCCGGCCGTCGCGCCGGGCTTGTTCTCCGGCCCGCACGCGGCGGAGAGGGAGGCGAGTGTTAAGGCTAAGAGAAGAGCGGGCAGGCGTCTCGTCAAATTCATATTTGAAGTTAAGCGGCCGCGCGCGGGCGTCCAGGCGCGGGCGTTGGTTCAGAGAGTGTCGAGCGCAAAATCGTTTATAACTATCTCGCCCGTCAGCGTGCGGTGTACGGGGCACCTGTGCGCGATCTCCTGAAGGCGCGCGTGCTGCTCCTCGTCAAGTTCGCCCTCGATGGTCACGTCGCGCTCGACGCGGTGGACGTATGCGTCGCCCTCGGTCTCGCACTCGGCGCAGTCGTCCGCGTGCACGCGGCGCATGCGCAGGCGCACGCGGACGCGCTCGACCTTCCAAGCCTTCCTGCGCGCGTAGAGCGTGACCGTCATCGAAATGCAACTGCCGAGCGCTGCGAGCAGCAGCGTGTAAGGGTCCGGCCCCGCGCCCTCGCCGCCGACCTCGACGGGCTCGTCGGTCGTGAACGTCCGCCCCGGCCCGTATCGCACCTCGTTGCGCAGGCCCGAAAGGCTCTCCACGGTCACTTCGCCCATCTCGCTTCTCCTGCAAAACGTGGGAATCGGAAGAACGCGCCCTGAAGGTTAGCGCGGCGCGCGGGCGCGCGGCAACGGGCGGAGACAAAAATTCGGGGGGCCGGCGCGTGCCGGCCCCCCGAACTCTTCACTCGAAAGGATGCAAACTCGAAACAGAACTCCCGTACTATCTCGACCTCGAAGTCCTGGCGTACAGGTTGACCGCGAAAATCAAAGTCAGCGCCAATGTCATCGCCTCACCTCGCCCGTCTTGATGATAGAAACAGACTGCGAATGATTGGGAGATTCCAGAAAGCCTTCCGCGCTTGCGGCGACGGGGGCGGCTCGGTACACTCGTGTGCGTTCCAACACAACAGATTCGAACGACGCGGACGCGTTAGGGCAGGGCCGCGCAGAGGTCGAGTATGAAGATTCACGAGTACCAGGCGAAGGAGCTTTTGAGTAAGTACGGGGTGGCCGTGCCGCGAGGGCTAGTCGCGCGCTCGCCCGAGGAGGCGTACCACGCGGCGAAGGAGTTGGGCACCGAGGTCGTAGTCGTCAAGGCGCAGATACACGCGGGCGGGCGCGGCAAGGGCGGCGGCGTCAAGATAGCGAAGAGCGC
>Ga0126311_10000662_pt1 | contig 16084 bp, 17 predicted proteins | sample Plot61_FD_92539 | JGI IMG/M metagenome (GOLD analysis project Ga0126311, IMG submission 92539) | Serpentine soil microbial communities from UC McLaughlin Reserve, CA, USA - Plot61 | ecosystem: Environmental > Terrestrial > Soil > Grasslands | place: USA: UC McLaughlin Reserve, Lake County... | reverse complement strand
GAGCGGGCGTCCCCGCCACCGCCCCCGTCGCCGCCCTTGGCGAAGGCGGTGGCCGCCACGCTGAGGCTCCCGGAAGCGACGGCGGCGGCGGCGACGGCGTAGATCGTTCGGCGACGCAGCGTGACGGAGCGGCCGGTGGGGCGGAGAGCGGGGCTGGTCGACATGGCGGAGGTTCTCCTTGGTCAGCACCTCGGGTGGCCCACCGCGTCGTGAGCGGCTGGGCTCGACCCTTGGAGCGTGAACGGCCAACCGGCGCAAAACCATGTCTGGAGGGGCATCTGTCACGCACCCGTCAGCGGCATGCCAGCACGTCTGGGCACTTTTGGGGGCCGCGCACCCCCAATCTGGGCTGGCGAGAGGGATGCCACCTGCGGCCGGGGGGTGCCAGTGCCCTCGAGCAGGGCTCCAGCGCGCTGAACTGGTGTCGTCCACCAGGAGGTACCTGCCGGCGCTTCGGGTTGCGGCGGCTCCGGCGTCATCGAGGCAACGACGATCCCTGGGAGGAAAGCCGTTGCCTCGATGATGCCCACGCGGGCGACCCGCGTCTCGGGCGTCAAGCCGGTGCGATGACGACGTGCTTGACCTCGGCCATGTAGCGCTCGGCAGTCGTGGCGGCGTCGTCCGGGCTGCTGCCCTCTTCGCGAGCAGTCATGTACGCCGAGTACCAGTCCCACCAGTCGTGCGGCGGGGCGGCCTTCTCGTACGAGTCGTGGCGCTCGGCCGTCTCATGCAGGAGCTCCGCACGAGCTGCAACGTCCATCACTCACACCCCCGCCCGCGAGCCGTTCCGTCATCTCCTGCGGCAACCGGCAGCTTTCGACTGGGGCCGGACGCCGTCGTCCTGGTGCCGGCGCTGGCTCTCGACGCGCTCATGAGGACCTCCGTGGAGTTGGGTGTTCCCAGACTTGACTTTCGCTGCGCCGATCGCGCCCGTGGGAGTCCCTGGCCTGAGGACCAGTGACCTTCACGGGCGCGACCGGAGGGCTGCGCGATGAAGACTCCCGGCTGTCAGCAAGCCGATCCAAGGAGGTCACCATGGCCGGCAGTACCCACGTCAGCGACGAACCCCGGACCGGAGCCTCTGGCGCCACGGCGGTTGGCTTCCGGCTGGAGGTCGTCGTTCTCCCGGTCGCGGACGCCGACCGGGCCAAGGCGTTCTACCAGGGTCTCGGGTGGCGCCTGGATGCCGACGTCGCGGACGACAACGGCTATCACGCGGTGCAGATGACCCCCACCGGGTCAAACGCCTCCATCATCTTCGGCAACGGGGTGACCTCCGCCCAGCCAGGCTCGGGCGGCGCACTCCTGCTGGCGGTCGATGACATGGAAGCGGCCCGCACGGATCTGCTGTCCCACGGCGTGCAGGTGAGCGAGGCCTTCCACGACCCCGGTGGTGGCCTCGGCGGCGGCTTCTACGCCGACGACGACAAGCGTGCTCCGGGCCCAGACCCCCAGCGCCGCTCCTACGGAACGTATGCCTCGTTCGAGGACCCGGACGGAAACCGCTGGCTGCTCCAGGAGCTCACGGACCGGCTTCCGGGCCGAGTCTGACGATGGCCGTACGTGCTGACCGTGGCACCGAGGCACTAAGCAGCGCGACCTCCGCGACGAGGCCGAGGACGGGACGGGGGTGAACCCAACGCACCGTGCCTTCGTGACGTGGGGTACGAAGGTAGAACGGAGCCGGCGAGGCTCCGGCTCGGTGACGGTGGAAAGGGGAGCTGGTGCCGCGAGACGCGCTGGCGTTCTGGCTCCGCAAGACCGGCGTGGGCGAGATCCGCCCCGTCTGCGTGCCGGACCCGGGCCCGGACGAGGTGCTGGTCCGTACCTTGCGTACCGGCGTCAGCCGCGGCACCGAGACGCTGGTGTTCCGGGGCGGCGTCCCGGAGAGCCAGTACGCGACCATGCGGGCACCCTTTCAGGAGGGCGACTTTCCCGGACCGGTGAAGTACGGGTACTTGAACGTCGGCGTCGTGGAGGCTGGTCCGCCGAATCTCTGCGGTCGCACCGTGTTCTGCCTGTATCCGCACCAGACCGCGTACGTGGTGCCGGCCGAGGCCGTGACCGTTGTACCCGATGGAGTTCCGCCGACCCGAGCCGTCCTCGCGGGAACGGTCGAGACCGCGGTCAACGCTCTCTGGGACGCGGCGCCGCTCATCGGCGATCGCGTCGCGGTCGTCGGCGCCGGCATGGTCGGCTGCTGCGTCGCGCGCCTGCTCGGCCGGTTCCCCGGAGCTCAGGTGACCCTGGTTGACGTCGACGCCGCCCGGGCCGACCTCGCGGCCGAGCTCGGTGTCGAATTCGCGCTCCCCGACCAGGCCGAGGGCGGCCGCGATCTCGTCGTCCACAGCAGTGCGACCGCCGCCGGCCTGCAACGCTCGCTGGACCTGCTGGCTGCGGAGGGCACGGTTCTCGACCTCAGCTGGTACGGCGACACCCAGGTTCAGCTGTCGCTCGGTGGCGCCTTCCACTCGGGCCGGCTCGGGATTCGCGCCAGCCAGGTCGGCACGGTCGCCGCCAGCCGCCGCGGGAGCCGAACGGCCGGAGACCGGCTGGCGCTCGCCTTGAACCTGCTGCGCGACCCCGCCTTCGACGCGCTGATCAGCGGCGAGTCCCACTTCGAGGAGCTCCCGGACGTCATGGCCCAGCTGGCGGCCGGCACCCTTCCGGCTCTATGCCACACCATCAGCTACGCGGAAGAGTAGGACGATGTCCAGCCTCACCGTCCGCGACCGCAGAATGGTCGCCCACAGCTTGACCGGCGAGGTCTTCGGGGCCGCCCAGCGTCTGCACCGCGCCACCTACGAGCGAGCGCTGTGACCGCCCTGCACCTCGTGGTCCCGGACGGCGTGGACGACCCGGCGCGGCCCAGCGGAGGCAACAGCTACGACCGCAGGATCTGCCGTGGGCTGGCGGCGATGGGGTGGTCGCTCGACCAGCGCATCGTTCCCGGGTCGTGGCCCGATCCAGACGCCCCGGCACGAGCGGCCCTGCGCGACGTCGTCGTCGGGCTCCCCGACGGCGCGGTCGTCCTCGTCGACGGCCTGATCGGCTCGGCCGCCCCTGAGGTCCTGGTCCCGGAGGCTCGCCGCGTGCGGCTCGTCGTGCTCGTGCACATGCCGTTGGGCGCAGGCTCGCCCGACGTCGGGGAGTGCCGGCTGCGTGCTCGCGAACGGGCGGTCCTTTCGGCCGCCGTGGCCGTGGTGACAACCAGCCAGTGGACCCGGCGCTGGGTGCTCGAGCAGTACGCGCTCCCACCCAGCCGGGTCCACGTCGTCGAGCCCGGCGTGGACGCCGCCGCGCTGGCGTCTGGTACGGCGTTGGGCGGCGAGCTGCTGTGCGTGGCGGCCGTGACGCCCGCCAAGGGGCACGACGTCCTGCTGTCGGCACTTGCCACGGTCGATGAGCTGGGATGGGGCTGCGTGTGCGTCGGCACGCTCGCCCGCGACCCCGGCTTCGTCGACCGCCTCCGGCGCCAGGCGCGGGCGGCGGGCATTGCGGACCGAGTGTCCTTCACCGGCCCGCTGACCGGTGCCGACCTCGACGCTGCGTACGGCGCCGCGGACGTGCTGCTGTTGGCTTCCCGCGCCGAGACCTACGGCATGGTCGTCACCGAGGCGCTCGTGCGCGGACTCCCCGTCGTCGCGACCAACGTGGGCGGGCTACCGGAGGCGCTCGGTCGCGCCCGCGACGGCACCCGGCCGGGCCTGCTGGTGCCGCCCGACGACCCGGAGGCATTGGCCTCAGCGCTGCGGAGCTGGCTCTGCGACAGCGATCTGCGGCAACGGCTGCGGCGGGCAGCCCGCGAACGCCGCGCGACGCTGCCCGGCTGGCCGGCCACGTCCGAGCGGATCTCCAGGGTCCTGGCGGAGGTAGCCCGGTGACCGCGGCACCGGTTGGGCGCACGATCCTGGCCGCGCTGCTGTGGCGGCTCGGGAACGGCCCGATCCCGGCCCGTGTGGGAGGCGCCGCGCGTGGCTGACCGTCCGTACACCCTGCTGAGCTGCGCCATCTCGATCGACGGCTATCTCGACTGCCCCTCGAAGAAGCGGCTGCTGCTGTCCAACGACGCCGACTTCGACCGCGTCGATGCCGTCCGCGCTGAGTGCGACGCGATCCTCGTCGGTGCCGCCACGCTGAGGAACGACAACCCTCGCCTCTTGGTCCGGGCGCAGACCCGCCAGGAGGAAAGGGCCGCCAGGGGCCTGAGCCCCTCGCCGCTCAAGGCCACCGTGACCAAACGGGCTGATCTGGACGCTCGGGCCAACTTCTTCACCGCCGGCGACACCGAGAAGCTCGTGTATTGCGCCAGTGCAACGGTAGCCAAGGCTCGTGCGCAGCTCGGGCCGGTAGCGACGGTCGTCGACGCCGGCGAACCGGTGGACATGCGGAGGATCAGCGAGGACCTGTGTGCACGGGGCGTGCGGCGGCTGCTGGTCGAGGGAGGTGGGACGTTGCTGACCCAGTTCCTCGTCGGCGACCTCGCCGACGAGCTGCACCTCGTGGTCGCCCCCTTCTTCGTCGGAGACTCGCGGGCGCATCGGTTCGTCGGCGACGGCCGGTTCCCGTGGAACCCGGATCACCGGGCGGCTCTCGCCGAGGTGCGGCGGATCGACGACGTGGTGCTTCTTCGCTATGCGCTTTCGCCCCGATTCGGCACCGACTGAGCGCGCCGGGCCGTGGACAGCCGACTCACGACGGTGGTTCGGCGCTGCGCCCGATGACGTAGTCGCTCCACCGACCGTTCTTCACGACCTTCCGCATCGGGTGCGGCGTAGGGAGTGGGCGCGAGTCGAGAGTGTCCATGATGCGGTCGCGCCGCGCATTGACGAAGAAGACGAGAGCCTCCAGCCGCCGACCGTGAGGCGTGTGGGGGTGCGGCCGTGTGGGCGCCCGCTCCAGTGCGTGCCGGTAGGCCGTGAGCAGCTCCTCCTGCTGCTCGACCGTTAGCTCGGCGGCAAGCCGGTGCAGCACCTTGTGCTCGATCTGGGATTGCTCGCTCAGCCGGTCGAGCAGCTCGTGGCTCTCCCAGGCGCCGTCCAGCCTCGCTCCGAGGGCGTCACCGCAGTACAGCTGCTCCAACTGGCGCAAGATGCGCTCGATGCGCACCGTCCCGCGGCGCAAGGCGTCGTCGGTTTCCCGGTCGCCCAGTACCTTTCGCGCCGCCGGGTGGATGACGTGATGCATGGCGGACAGGTGCGCCGAGAACCACACGACGCCGTCCATCGGGCGCACCTGCGGGTGGTCGACCAGGTCCAAAAGGCGCGCGTGCGCGTCCTCGAGGATGAGCAGGGGTTGCGTAGGCGTCGACGGAGTCGATGGCATCGATTCGGGGCTCATTTCCCGCCTCCTTGGGCTGGGCCACTCGCCGTCCACCGAGAATTTACGCCTGTTACTCAGTGCGGAACAACGCCCCGAACCGGTTGCTCACCCGAGGCGGATTGGCGCAGCGGGTGCTTGTGGCCGGCGGCTGGCGGGTCGGGCAAGAACGAGCAGGCCCACCATGGAGGCGGCGGCGCCGGCGGTCATCAGGACGGCCATCGGAACGGCGGTGTCCTGGCCGCCGAGCCCGGCGATGGGGGCGACGGTTCCGGCGGCGACCCATTGAACGAAGCCGAGGAGAGCGGAGCCGGTGCCGGGATGTTCTGGGACCTCGGCGGAGGCGAGGGCTCCGCCGTTGGGGCCGATGAGACCCTGGGCGGCCATCAGCACGAAGAAGCACACGAGGGCGAGCAGGAGCGGGGTGTCGAGGTAGACCGCGCCGGCCAGCATGGCGATGCCTGCGGCCAGGGCGGCGATCTGGCCGGCGACGATGACCTTCCGGGTGGCAACCCGGCCGGCCAGGCGTGCCGCGATGAGCGCGGCGATGGTCATGCCTGCGGCGTTGGCCGCGAAGTCGACCGAGTAGGCGATCGGGGACATCCCGTTCATCGACTGCAGCACGAACGCCGACGTGGCGACGTACGCGAACAGCGCTCCCATCGCCGACCCGCTGACCAGCAGATAGCCGACGTAGCGACGCTGGCCCAGGACCTCCCGGCCGGCAATGGCGAACGCCCGCAGCCCTCCACCGTGCCGACGCTCGGGCGGCAGCGACTCCGGCACGGCGAGCGCCACACACGCCGTCATGGCGAGCCCTAGCCCGGCGACCACCCAGAACGAGATCCGCCAGCCCGACAGTTGCAGGATGACCGCGCCGAGCAGCGGCCCGATAATCGGCGCGATGCCGCCGACCGCGGCGATAACGTTCAGCACCCGGACCAGCCGGGCGCCGCTCGCCAGGTCGACGATCACGGCCCGGCCGATCACCATCGCCCAGCCACCGGTGAAGCCTTGGACGAACCGGGCGACCATCATCACCCCGATGGTCGGGGTCAGGGCGCAGACCACCGATGCCGCGGTCATCAGCAGGATCGCCGCGATCAGCGGCCGGCGCCGGCCGCGCTGGTCGGAGACCGGGCCGCCGACGAGCTGGCCGAGGGCCATCCCGGTGAAGAAGGTGGTGAGGGTCAGCTGCACCTGCGTCGCGGTGGCCGACAGCTCGCCCGCGACCTGCGGGAACGCCGGCACATACATGTCGGTTGCCAGCGGCGCGATCGCAGTCAGGAAAACCACGGTCGCGACCAGGCCCGAGGTGAGCAGGGCCCGATCGTGGTCGTGGTCGTGGTCGGGCTCCGTCTCGGGATGGTCACCGAGGTACTCGCAGTCCGGCGTGAAACCCAGGTGAGGCGCCGCCGCCGTCGTCGCCGGATCGCTCATGGGCGCAGCAGGGCCTTGATGGCGCGGCGCTCGTCCATCGCCCGGTAGGCCTCGGCGGCCTGGTCCAGGGGCAGCTCGAGGTCGAAGACCCGGCCGGGATCGATGGTGCGGTTCCAGATCAGGTCGATCAGCTCGGGCAGGTACTGCCGGACCGGGGCAGGACCACCGTGCAGGTGCACGTGGGAGAAGAAAAGCTCCTCACCGGGCAGCGAGACGTCGTGGGCGACCCCGACGTAGCCGACGTGCCCACCCGGCCGGGTGGCGCGGATGGCCTGCATCATCGACTCCTGGGTGCCGACCGCCTCGATGACGGAGTGCGCACCCAGGCCACCCGTGAGTTCCTTGATCTTCGCGACGCCCTCGTCACCGCGCTCGACGACGATGTCGGTAGCGCCGAACTCCCGTGCGAGGTTCTGCCGCGGCTCGTGACGGCTCATCGCGATGATCCGCTCGGCGCCGAGCTGCCGCGCGGCCAGCACTCCTAGCAGGCCGACCGCGCCGTCTCCGACCACGGCGACGGTCTTGCCGGGGCCGGCCTGGGCCGCCACCGCACCGAACCAACCGGTGCCGAGCACGTCGGAAGCGGCCAACAGGCTCGGGATGAGGTCGTCAGCGGGCAGGTCCGGGGTGGCGACCAGGGTGCCGTCGGCCAGCGGGACCCGCACATACTCGGCCTGCGCGCCGGTCGCGGCACCGGGCTGCCGCTGGATGCAGGACGTCTGGTACCCGGCCTGGCAGATCTCGCAGGTGTTGTCCGAGGCGAAGAACGAGCCCACCACGAACTGACCCGGCTTGATGGTGGAGACCTGGTCGCCGACCTCCTCGACCACGCCGACGTACTCGTGGCCCATCGGCGTCGGGCCGCCGACCGCCTCGATGCCCCGGTAGGGCCACAGGTCCGAGCCGCACACGCAGGCCGCGGACAGCCGGAGGAGCGCATCGGTGGGCTCGACGATGGTGGGGCGGTCGCGGTCTTCGACGCGGACGTCGCCGGGGGCGTGGAGGACTGCTCCTCGCATGCGGGTGCTCCTGCTTCGCTAGGTCTCGGTGCTGGCTCCGGGCTTCTACCCGGCCGATGTCCATGGAATCGGGAAGCTCGGGCATCCGGGAGGTCGCGTTTATGGGGGGTAGAACCACAACCTCCCTCAGCCGGCTGGGCGCCGTAGCGTGGAGGCTGTGGACAACCGCTCCGACATCCGCGACTTCCTCGCCACCAGGCGTGCCCGGCTGACCCCCGAGCAGGTCGGTCTGGCCGCCGGCGGCGGCCGTCGCCGGGTCCCCGGCCTGCGGCGCGAGGAGGTCGCCGTCCTGGCCGGGGTGAGCACGGAGTGGTACGCGCGTCTGGAGAAGGGCCACATCAGCGGGGTCTCCGAGGACGTCCTCGAAGCCGTCGCCCGTGCGCTCCAGCTCGACGAGGCCGAACGCACCTACCTGTTCGACCTCGCCCGCGCAGCCCGGTCCGGGGGGCGCACCCCACGCCGCCGCAAGCAGGCAGCGGTGCGGCCCAGGGTGCAGTGGATGCTGGACTCGATGACGTCCTCGGCCGCCTTCGTCCGGAACGGCCGCATGGACATCCTCGCCATCAACGCCCTGGGCCGCGCGCTCTACTCACCGATGTTCGCCGACGACCGCAGACCCGCGAACATCGCCCGCTACCAGTTCCTCGACCCGAGCGCCGCCGACTACTTCCCGGACTGGAACGGCGCCGCGAACGTCACCGTGGCCCTGCTGCGCGCCGAGGCCGGCCGAGACCCGCACAACAAGCATCTGCGCCAGCTCGTCGGAGAGCTGTCCACGCTGAGCGAGGAGTTCCGGGCGCGATGGGCCTCACACAACGTGCGAATCCACCACGCCGGGAACAAGCACTTCAACCACCCCGAGGTAGGCCCTCTGGACCTCGTCTACCACTCCCTGGACCTGGCAGCCGACGACGACTGGATCCTGGACCTGACCATCTACACCGCCGAGCCAGGCACATCCTCCGAAGACCGGCTCAAGCTCCTCGCCAGCTGGGGCGCAACCCACATCCCGGCAGAGGCAGCTGCGGAACAGACCCGCTGAGGAGACCCGACTGCTTCAGCGTGACCCCGTGGTGAAGGCGGACAAGAACCGATCGCGGAAGACCTCCATCGGCCACACCGGCGCGTCCGGACCCGGCCTGAGGCCCTTCTGCCACCCCCAGCCGGAGATCTGGCTCAGTACCGCGGGGTCCTTGGCGACGATCGTGACCGGGACGTCTCGGCTGGCGTCTGCGCCGGTCACGAGCGGCGACGGCTGGTGGTCGCCGAGGAAGACGAGCACCGTGTTCTTGGTGCCGTAGGTCTCCAGGAACGAGAACAGGGCGGTCAGGGAGTACTGCAGCGATCGGCCGTACTCGGTGCGGATCCGGTTCGGGTTGGGCCACACCTCGTCGCGCCGCTTGCCGGCGGCGGCGATGGGGCCGAAGAGCGAGCCGTCACCGAGGTCGTTCCAGGAGACCATCCTCGGCAGCGGGGCCCACGGCGTGTGGCTCGAGGTCAGCTCGGCCTCGACCATCACCGGCTTGCGACGGGTCAGGGCGAGCTGGCGGCTCTGCAGACCCGCCAGTGCGAACTGGTCGGGCATCGGAGACCAGCCGAACTTCGGCCCTTCGTATCCCAGGTCGGGTCGCTGGTAGATCTTCTGGAAGCGGTAGAAGGAGCCCTCCGGCCAGCCACCGTGCGTCGCAGGCATCAAGGCGACGGTCCGCCAGCCCGCCTTTCGGAAGGCACTGCTGAGCGTCATCCGGTCGCTCTTGAGCAGCGTGCGGTAACGCTCCTGGTTCGTCACTCTCACACCGGACAGCAGCGTCGAGTGGGCCAGCCAGCTCCCGCCACCGACGGTCGGTGAGTTGAGCCATCCGCTCGCGGCCCCGAACCCGTCCGCCGCCAACCGGGCGTTTCCGGCGTCCAGCACCTTGTTCACCCCGGGTGCGATCCGCGGGTCCTCGACCGCGCTGCGGCCATAGCTCTCGACGAACGCGATGACGACGTCCTTGCCCTTCAGGCCGGCCAACAGCTGCTGGCCCGGTGTGGGGCGCGGCGCACGGTCGACGGCCTCCTCCCTGCGGAACTCCTCCTGGTCGTTCAGGCTGGACCGCGCCCTCGACCCGGCGTCGTGGAGGACGTGGACGGTGGTGCTTGCGGCCACCGGCTCACCGGGAACGAGCTGTACGCCGAGCAGGAAGCAGACCACCCAGCCGATGCCGAGGACTGCGACGGACCGGGCTGCCGTGCTGGGGTGCCGCACGACCACATCGCTCAGCCGTCGCACCGACCACACCGTGAGCAGCGGCACGGCGCACGCGAGCACCACCACGCCGACCACGACCGCGACCCCGACGACCTCGGGGGCGGAGGCGGTGAGGAAGTCGAACGCGTTGCCGAAGAACGACCAGTCCAGCACCGGGTCGAAGGGCCGGCCGAGCACGGAGGAGAACCCCAAGGACAGCACCTTCAGCAGGATCACCAGGCCGAGGACGACGCCGGCCAGCGCCACGGCGGCGGAACGTACCCGCTTCGGCAGGACCAGGACGAGCAAGGCACCGACCACGAGCTCAAGCGGAATCCGGAGGAAGGCGGCCGGACGAAGGTGGCCGTAGGTCTCCGGTGAGAGTACGGCGAACCCCACGACAAGACAGGCCAGCAGCAGGGACGCCGGACTGCCGGCCCGATTCCTTCTGGAGCGGTGGGCACCACGCTTTGCCGGTGCCGCCGGTGCCGCCGGTGCCGCCGGTGCCCCCGGTGCAGCCGTGGCGTGAGCAGCCGTCTGCGGGCTGTCCCCCACCGCGGACTCGCCTGCTGACCTACGACGGAAAGCCGGAACCAGGGACAACGCGACGGTCCTCTCGGGAGAAGCCCGGCGCAGCCCAGGCTCGACGTACCCCAAGGTACGAGAACATCGCTCGGGTCGTTCAACAGTCCGCGTATGCTCGCCGGCTCACCGGCCGTGACGACCGGCCGGGATGCACCGGCGGCACGGCTCCGACCCAGTGGAGGACGCGGACAGCATGAGGCAGGACGAGCGCCCCCCTTTCGTGCAGGCTCTGCAGCGAGCCCGTCGCGCGGCCTACCCGCCGGGCGAGTTCGTCGAGCAGGAGAGCTTCATGCTCGCCAGCGACGTCCTGACGCTCGGCCGCGCGGCCGGCGTGGCACCGGAAGTCTCGGTGCTGGACCTGTGTTGCGGCGTGGCCGGCCCGGGTCGTCTTCTCGTCCGGGAGCTGGGCTGCGACTACCTCGGCCTGGACTACAGCGCGAGCGCGATAGAGCTCGCCCGGGAGCTAGCGGGAGACCTGCCCTGCCGCTTCGACGTCGCGCGGATTCCGCCGCTGCCGCCCGGCCCCTTCGACGTGGTGCTGATGCTGGAGACAATGCTCGCCTTCCCCGACAAGTCTCCGCTGCTGCGCGAGGTCTCCCGAGTGCTGCCGGCGCGCGGACGCTTCGCGCTGACTCTCGAGGAGGGACAACCGCTGACCGCCCAGGAGCGCGCGGCGATGCCGGACGCCGACACGGTCTGGCCGACTCCGCTGGCCGAGATGGTGCAGCTGCTGGCCGACGTCGGCCTGCGAGTTCGCTGGCAGCGGGAGTGCACCCAGTCGCACCTGGCGACGGCTGACGCACTACTGCAGGCCTACGCGTCCGAGGCGGACGAGATCGCCGCCGGCGTCGGACGGCGCGCCCTGGAGGAGCTGCTGGTTGCGCACCGGCTATGGCGCGACTGGCTCGACTCGGGGCGCGTGCGCAAGTTCGCCCTGGTGGCCGAGAAACTGTGACTCGGAAGGCGGAACGTCGAGGTTGTGCGCCCCGCGCCGCGCCTTCGTGGCCAGGTAGCGCCGGTTCGAGGCTGACACGTGCACGCCTGTGGGCACGCGGGTCGTCACCCTGATGCCCAGCCGGCCGAGCTGGGCCACCTTGTCCGGGTTGTTGCTCAGCAGCGCCACGCGGCGCTGGCCGAGCGCGTGCAGCATCTGCGCTGCGACGGTGTAGTCGCGCTGGTCCGCGCCGTAGCCCAGCGCGACGTTCGCCTCATAGGTGTCCAAGCCACGGTCCTGCAGCGCATACGCGTCGAGCTTGGGGTACAGACCGATGCCTCGGCCCTCCTGTCGCAGGTACAGCAGAAACCCACCGGCGTCGGCGATGCGCTCGACGGCCTCACGCATCTGGGCGCCGCAGTCGCACCTCTGGCTCCCGAAGACGTCTCCGGTGAGGCACTCGCTGTGCGGTCGGACGAGGGCAGGGCCGGCGTGGGCGTCCCGCGCGAGGACACCCGCGCGGTCGCCGAGGCCGAGGGCGAGGTGCTCCCGGCCGTCGACAAGGCCGTCGAAGGTGAACACCCGCGCGGTCGTGGCGTATCCGTCGGCGAACCGCAACGGCACCATGATCTGAGTGCGGATCGTCGCGGTCGGCGGAACTGTCGGCATCGGGTCTCCTCGGTCAGTCTCTCCGCAGAATCGTTTCGTACGCGCAAATCGCATCAGCACCACGTCGTCGATGTGCCGGACATCGGCAAGCGTCGCGCGGCGACCCTTATTCCAGGCGAAACCGCGTGACCAACGTCCCCCCTCCCTCGCCATCAGCCGCTGCACTCCCCGGGCGTAAAGGTCCTCGCTCAGGCGGCGCATGTCCACCGGCTACCCCGCATCGACGATGGTTGCAACCCGCGCGCCAGCTCAGGAGGGTGCAAGGACGTTCAGCCACGCGGAGCCCCTTCCAGGCCCCCGGTCGCCGGCGCCGACGATGCGAGCGGCGCTGCGCCAGCCCCGTTCCGCGTGTTCCGGCGCGGTCCCGCTGCGACGACCAGGACGACGGCACCGGGCAGGCTGGCCGCGAAGACAAGCACGCCGTACAGGACGGCGGTAGCGAGCCCCTGGCTCGCGCTCAACCCGGCGGAGCTGAAGACCCACGCGGCCATGCCCTCGCGGGGGCCCCACCCCGCGAGGTTGGTCGGCACTCCCGCCGCCAGAAGCACGAGCAGCGCGAGCGGCAGCAGCTGGACGGTCGGGGCGGTCGATCCCGCCGTCCGTGCGGCGATGAGGAACACGGCAACATGGCCCACCACCGCCACGGCCGAGGCGAGGACGACAACCGTCCACGCGGGGCGAGCGAGCAGCCCTAGGTCAGCCGCCGCAACTCCTCTGGTCCGCGCGCGAAGGAGGCTGCTGACACCAGGCAGCGCCTTGGCGACGAGGACGGCCACCAGCACCGCGATCACCAGTGCAGTCGCGACGACCGGCATGACCGAGCGCACGGGCGACGGCAGCAGGAGGAGGACGGCGGCCGTCAGGACCAGTTGCACGCCCTGGCCCGCTGTGCGCTCGCAGGCCACGGCCAGAACGCTCCGGCCGACGGCGCCGCCCTCGCGCCCGTGGCGCACGGCCCGATGCACGTCGCCGAGCACGCCGCCGGGCAGCACCGTGTTTAGGAACTGCGAGCGGTAGTACGCGGGAACGGCCTCGCGCAGCGGCACGGCGACTCCCAGACCGCGGGTGACCACGCTCCACCGCGCGGCGCAGCAGACCGTTGTCACCAGCGTGATCCCGGCCGCACCCGCCAACGACCACCCGTCGGCCACTCGGTAGGCGGTGACGAACGGGGCGGTGCCCACCGATACCAGCAGCACCGCCAAGATCGCAGCCCCGCTCAGCGGGCGGGCCCATCGCCACAGCGTCCTGGTGGTGTGCGTCCTGCTCGTCTGCGTGCTGCTCATCGCGGCAGCGCCAGCAGGTCGAGGTGGCCGAGGGTGACCCCCAGCCGGCCGGCGGTCGCTTCGGACAACCGGCGCCGGGAGTAGGGCCCGGCAGCGGCGGCGAGCTCCGGGCGCTGCTCGCAGGCCGCACCGACCCACTCGGAGAACCACTCCGCCGCCAGCGCGGCCTCGGCCGCGCCCAGCCGCCACGGGCTTGGTCTCACCAGGACGTCGCAGCCGAACTCGGTGAACGCCTCGACCGCCAACTCGACCGCGTCGGGGCCGAGCAAGGTCCGGCCGCCCACCGTGCGCCGCTGGTGGTCGTTGAACGCGTCCGCGACCACCTCGTCCAGCGGGTCTCTCGGCTCGAGCTCTACCCGACCGTTGACGGAGAGGGTGAACAGCACAGGGCAGCCTGCGGCGGCACAGGCCTTGATGCACCGCGTCAGCTCGTCGGCGGTCATCAGGTCCAGCAGTGCCGAGGCGGTGATCAGGAAGGCGCCGGCGAGGTCGTCGGCGTCCAGCCGGCTGACGTCGCGCCGGCGCACCTCGGTGGTCACGGCCGCACCCTCGGCACACGCGCGAGGCATCGCGTCGGCGGCTCGAAGGAGCAGGTCGGCGTCCCAGTCGTAGAGGACCCAGTGCTGGCGGACGCCGAGCCGTGGCGCCAGCCACCGACCCATCGACCCCGTCCCACAGCCGAGGTCGTAGACGGTCACCGGGCCGACGTCCGGCAGGCGACGCCGGACCTCATCCGCCAGGTCGGGGGCGCGAGCCGCGGCATCGGCTCGCTCACGCTGCGCCAGCCAGACGGGGCTCACGGCGATCGGCTCGACCGTCATGGAGCCACCCCCTCGAGGACGACGTACACGATGGTCACAGCGCTCTCTCGTAGGTGGCCCACGCGACATGCGACTCGCGGAGCGTGACGGCCAGCCCGGTCAGGTCGCGGGCCGAGCTCCCCAGTGCGCCGGTTCGCACCCTTTCGGCCAGTCGGTCCGCGATCACCTGAGCCAGCGCCTCGGTGGTGGTGATTGTTCCCGCGAGTGCAGGCTCCTCATCGAGATTGCGGTAGGTCAGCTCGTCCATGACCGCATGCAGCTCGCTTGCCGCCCGACCGATGTCGACCACCACGTTGTCGGCGTCGAGAACCTCCCTGCGAAACGTGACGTCGACGATGTAGGTGGCTCCGTGCAGGCGCTGGGCCGGCCCGAAGACGTCCCCGGGGAGACTGTGGGCGACCATCATGTGGTCGCGGACGGTGACGCTGAACATCGGTCTGGAGTCCTCGGGGTAGGCGATCGGGTGAAAAGCGCGGGAGCTTTCCGGACGCCAGCCGCGCCACGACGTCGGGGAGCTCGTCCAACGGCGAGACGCCGGTGACGACCGGGTCGGACGCCGGATCTTGCAGCATCTCCAGGGCTAGTTCAAGGCGGTGGGCAGCGGTGCGGCGCGCGGCCCGAGCTTCGGCGACCGTGTCTACCTGGTCGGCGTCGCAGCCTCGTTGCGGCAGCGCGACCGGGCGGATCCCATCGATCCCGGGTTCGCGCACCCTGTACGCCCGTACTGTGGTCCGCATCCAGTCCTACTTTCTGGGCCGCGAACCAAACCAAAGTGCCGCGTCTCCCGTTTTACCTTCCGTTCCCGGAGTACGGAGGCAGAGTGAGTTTGGTTCACGGCCGCGCGGCCCTCGGCGTGGTTGCCGAGATCCTGCTGCTCGGCGCCCTCGACGCGTTGGTCGGCTTGAGCTCCCTCGGCTGGGCCACCGGGGTGACCTGCGCCTTCGTCGTCAACGTCGCGCTGGCTCGCGGGCTGTACCGAACGGGGGCCGTCGGGCTCGGGCCGGCAGACCGCGTGACGCTTGTCCGCGCCACGCTGGTCTGCGCCGTGGCGGCGCTCACCGCGGAGTCCTACGTGCGTCCCACGCCCGTGGCGCCCCTGATCACCCTCTCGGTCGTGGCCCTGATCCTGGACTGGGTCGACGGCCGGGTCGCCCGGCGCACCGGCACGACGTCGGCTCTCGGCGCGCTGTTCGACCAGGAAGTGGACGCCTTCCTCATGCTGATTCTCAGCGTGGAGGTCGCGCGTCTGTCTGGGGCCTGGGTCCTGGCGATCGGCGCGGCGCGCTACGCGTTCCTCGCCGCAGGCTGGCTCGTGCCGTGGTTCAACGCGTCGCTGCCGCCGCGGTACTGGCGCAAGGTTGCCGCGGCCGCTCAAGGAATCGTGCTGACGTGCGCAGCAGCGCGGGCCCTGCCCGCGGGCGTGATGACCGTCGCGCTTCTTGCTGCCCTCGCTCTGCTGACAGAGTCGTTCGGTCGCGACGTGTGGTGGTTGTGGCGACGCCGGGACGTCCACGCCCGCCCGGCGGTGTTGCGTGCGCAGTCCTGTGAGCCGGGCGGGGAGCCCCGGCCGGAGGCGGACCCGGCCGCGGCCTGATCGCGAGCGGAGGTTCGGAGCTCAGTGCCAGTCGCTGATCTGCACGTCCCGCGGCGCCGGCGCCCCCTCGCCCGTCTCCACCAGGGACTTCAGGCTCATCAGGAACGAGCCCCACTTGGTGCTGCAGTGGTACATGAACTCCACCGGCTCCTTCCACCCCTGGTGCTTGAACAGCACGATCGTGTAG
>Ga0126311_10000661_pt1 | contig 16091 bp, 11 predicted proteins | sample Plot61_FD_92539 | JGI IMG/M metagenome (GOLD analysis project Ga0126311, IMG submission 92539) | Serpentine soil microbial communities from UC McLaughlin Reserve, CA, USA - Plot61 | ecosystem: Environmental > Terrestrial > Soil > Grasslands | place: USA: UC McLaughlin Reserve, Lake County... | reverse complement strand
CCTTGCAAAGTATTACCAGCCCTGACGTAACAGTACCCGGCGCGATCAGTAATCTGACCGCGAGCATTAGCGATACCTTTCCAAGCTATTTCGTCATTTGGTCCGCGCCCGGAGATGACGGCAACGTGGGTAGGATCACTGCTTACGAGCTTCGTTTCTCGGATACAAGCCTTAACGCCGCAAATTTCGATCTGGCCAGACCTTTGTCTGGTCCAGTGCCCAACGATCCGGGTTGGACGCAATTTGTCACCGTCAGGGTCCCATGGCGACACCCCTCGGGTTTCGTTGGCATCCGCGGAGTGGACGAAGTCGGGAACAAAGGTCCGATCTCGTCAATTCCGATCTCAGTGACTGCAGACGTCGGTGATCCTTACACGATTGCCGAAACTGCGGCTGCTCCAGTTTCCACCGGCGGGACGGCGTTGGAGCTGATTGGCGATGATCAGTTCAAGCAGGTTAATTTGCCGTTCCCGTTCAAGTTCTATGGCACCGATTGGAACTTCGTGACAGTGTCCACCAATGGTGCATTGCATTTTGGTTTTGCGCCTACCAACGGTGATGCGTTCAGTTCTGTGCAAAGGTTGAGTGGAACTCGCATGATCGCCGGCCTCTGGGACGATCTACGAACTGACAAACGCCCGGGCGACGATGTTTATATCGTCCAGGACCAGGATCGAATAATTTTCAGATGGCAGGCCGTGACGTTCGACACACCGATCAGTCCAACAGAAACGCGCGGCGAGAACCCCGTAAGCTTCGAGATTGAGCTCCGGTACGACGGAACGATCACGATGCGATATGGCAATGGCAATCAGAAACTGTTGCCCGTGGTTGGTCTTGGTAATGGGTCGCCGGACCCTTATGTCTCGGACTCGCATACGTTCGATGACAATTTGAAAAATCTAACCAATGCGCAGGCCGTAGTTTTCGCGCGTCGCAATCCAACTCAACGCGGCGTGCTGACCGTGGCGTCATCGAATCCCGCCAGCGGACTCAGCGTTACTGTCAGTCCGAATGATGTTTCCGGTTCAGGTAACGGTACGACACAGTTCACCCGCACTTACAATCGCGGCACCACCGTGACCCTCACGGCGCCGGCTACAGTAAACGGAAACGACTTTCAAAGGTGGCAGCGAGACGGAGTAGACTGGAGTGGAAACGTTTCGACGAACGTAGGCATAAGTGGCAATGTCACGATGACTGCTATTTACGCCAAAGCACCAACCTTAACCGTTACGTCTACTAATCCGGGCACCGGCGTAACCATCAACGTTATTCCAAATGATAAAGACGGATCGGGAAACGGGACTACACCGTTCACACGTACCTACAACCCATCTTCGACTGTGAATTTGACAGCCCCGCTCACTGCGGGCACAAGCACTTTCTGGAAATGGCAGGTTGACGGCGTCGATTATGTGCAGCATCAACTGGCAACAGTAACGATGGACTTCGATCATACCGTCACGGCCATTTACGTCACCCCAGCTGCAACGCCCACTCCGACTCCCGTCCCAGGGGCTCTCGCGCAACCCATTGCGTTTACCAAACCTGGCACCGGCGTCGGTTCAGACATCTTCCTCGTAAACGCCGATGGCACAAACGTAGTAAATCTCACGGACGCGCAGGGCGATGACATACGACCAGCCTGGTCGCCCGACGGCTCACGGCTCGCGTATACCTGCCTTCGCCAACCTGACGGCAGTCTCAAGGAGCCGCGGCGCATCTGCGTCCGCAACGCCGATGGCACCGGATTCGCCGTGTTGTCCAACACCCTCGCTGACGACTTCGGCCCGGTCTGGTCGCGCGACGGAAACCGAATTGCTTTTACTACCTTTTCGGGCGGCATCATTAGCCAGCCCATGCTTTCCATTATGAATGCGGATGGAACGGGTCGCTTTCCGATGTTTGGCTTTAACGGAGCAGCCAACCCCGATTGGTCTCCGGGCGACACGTCACTTGTGTTTGAAATGGTCGGCTCGATTTGGACCTTTAACAGGTTCACGCAAAACAGCCTGCGGCTGACGAATTTCACCAGCGACTCGCGAGCGCACTACTCGCCTGACGGCTCAAAGATCGTGTTTCAGAGCACTCGCGACGGGCAAGCCGAGATCTATGTCATGAATGTGGATGGGACTGGACAAACGCGGCTTACAGATAATCCGGCGTGGGATACAGCACCGGCGTGGTCGCCGGATGGCACAAAGATTCTTTTTACGTCGTTGCGTGATGGTCCATCGACTCCGGCACTCTATCTAATGAATGCGAACGGCAGCAATCAGACGCGGGTAACGGCGGGCAGCGAGGGCGTGTGGCGCTCGACTCCGACCGCGCCGGTAATATTCACGGAAGAAGGTTCGGCCAATGTCGCCGCCTTTTACTCGGTAACTTTTCTCCGCGGGCCTTTTCGGATCTTTGATCCGCACAACTTCAGCCTCGACGGTCACGCACGCGTAATTCTGTTCACGTCGAATCTGGGTGTTACCTCGCCTCCAGTTCCGCAAACGTCAACGCTATCCGTACAAGCGAACGGGATTAATTTACCGGTTGAAAATGTTGGGCCAACGACAGGAGTAAGCGGGCTGAACGGCTCTTATATAATCGTAAGGCTTCCTGACGGACTGCCCGCAGGCAACCTGTCAGTGACTGTAACTCTGCACGGCTTAACCAGTACGGCAGCAACCTTGCCGGTTGTGCCATAGCTCCAAACAAAGGGGCCGGAGTGCTATTTACGAATGCCCATGAATGAGCCGGCGGACGCGGTCGTCGAATAACACATCCATTTTCTGTGGTTCGATGACCGCTGTTACCTCACCTTCGCCAAATGTGGGATGCAGCAGCGTCTGTCCTTTGCGATACGTTCGCGCTCGATCATACGGCGCACTGGTCTTCGCCGACGCACGCGCTGTCGTGCCGGCGCGGTAGGTGACGCGCGATGCACACATTGGACAACTGACGCGCGTTATCCTTCCTGCGTTGCTCACGGAAACCACGATGTGACCGCGCTCCTCATTACAGGTCAGGCACATTTGGTCGACCCGATCTCCAAGTTTGTAAATTGTCTTCTCTTCCATAATTTCTCCTGTCTAACGGCTATCGCTTAACCACGTTCCGCCTTAACCCGCCCGGGAATCGATACTGCACGGGAAGACACGCGATCGAAACGAACGCGCTTAATGCTATGGGCCAATCCGAGAAACTGCAAAATCCTAATCCCTAACCAGTTCAAATCGAGCTCGTACCAGCGCAAACCGTGACGCGCCGACGTCGGATGAGCGTGATGGTTGTTGTGCCATCCTTCCCCGAATGTGAGCAGCGCCACCCACCAGCTATTACGCGAATTATCACCGGTCGCGAATCTCGTGCTTCCCCAAAGGTGGCTGGCTGAGTTGACGAACCAGGTTGCATGAAGCAGCAGCGTCAGGCGGAGAAACACTCCCCACAACATTACGCCCCAACCTCCAAAGATAAAAAGCAAAATACCTACGGGTATGAGTGGAACCCAGTAACGACGGGTAAGCCAGCGATAGTAGCGGTCATTCAACAGATCAGGTGCGTAGCGCGCGAGCGTGGCCTGACTGTGATTTTGGGCCGTGCCCCACAATATCCAGCCGATGTGAGCCCACCAGCCACCGTCACGCGGCGTATGGGGATCGCCTGCTTGATCTGCATGCGCATGGTGTATGCGGTGCGTCACTACCCACTGGATTGGACCGCCTTCGAGAGCCAGCGTGGCGCAGGTCACCAGAAAGTATTCAACTGCTTTCGGCACCTTGTAACCGCGGTGCGTCAGCAAACGGTGATAGCCCATCCCGATGCCCAGACTCGCACTAACCCAGTAAAGGACTACCGCGGTGATGACGGCAGGCCAACTCCAAAAAAAAAGCGCTGCAACCGAAGCAAGATGGGCGATAACAAGAAAGATCCCGGTGCCCCAATTCCCATCCGTCCAATTGACTTGTACCCTCTGGCTCATTCGCCGGCTTCCCCTACCTTCTTTTAAGTTTATTGAGAATCCCGTGTGCTCGGCCAAGGGCATAATAATCTATTTTGACAGCAGTGCAGATCTCCGGATGAGTCGATCATCCAGGAGACCTGAACACTGTGTGGAGTGCTGTTATTTACCAGCGAGGTTCGGAGCGTCGTCCGCTATTGCCGCCGCCATAGCCACCGCCGCCGCGATTGTCACTAAAGCCACGTCCGCCTCCGCCGCCGCGATTTTCGCGTGGCTTCGCTTCGTTGACTTTCAAGGCGCGCCCACCGACTTCCTTGCCATTGAACTGCGCGATCGCTGAAGTGGCTTCTTCCTCAGTAGACATTTCGACAAAGGCAAAGCCTCTCGAGCGTCCCGTGTCGCGGTCTTCCACAACACTGGCAGATTGAACCGTACCGGCCTGGCCAAACAACTGCTGCAGATCCTGACTGGTGGTTTGGAAAGCGAGGTTTCCAACATAAAGTTTTGTTGACATTAAAGATGTACCTTTCCTTTTCGGGGAATAAAAGAAGCTGCGAATCGGATTGGCTTCGGCGAAACGGTAGCGGACGAAGGACCAGGTTCGGATTGCTCTTGTAAGAGCGGCTTCGAAGTGTGAAAAACAAGCCCACTCTCGAACTTCCAAACGCCAGCGCTGATCGATTTATGCGCGGGGCGCATCACCGTCGATGCGCGAGAGAAGGATTAACCAGCGCCTATGATGCCCTACGTACAGGCTGAGTTGCAAGTTACGGGCTGTGGCATATGTACTGAATGCAGAATATATTCCAAGTCGACAATATAGGCCAGATGTGGTAGATATGACCTCCCCGAAGTATGATTGTCCCAAGGCTCGATAAATTACTGGCCATTGAAAAGCGCAGTTTCTATTGGCTGGCGAAGGAGACGGGCGTCAGTCATACGACTCTGTGGCGGCTGAAAAAAGGCAAGGCAGTCGGAATCAATTTTGAAACGCTGGAGAAAATCTGCGGCGCCTTGAGATGCCAGCCCGGCGACGTTTTGTTCCTTGTAAACGAAAAGACTCCCCCGCGACGTCAATCTCCCGGGAAGGGCCGGAAGTCCTGAGCTTAAGTAGCCAGGTGCCGGAGAACGATTGGATTGGGCATTGATCCTCATCAGGTGCCTTACAGCGCGTGACCTTAAGATTGCGGCCGAAAACATCAGCTCAGGATAACAAGCATGAGAATCTTACTTTACAACCCAGATAACGGAGTGACGCGGAATTTCATGCCGCACCTGTGGATGTTCCTGCTGAAGTCCCTGACTCCACCGGAACATGAAGTATTGCTGATCGATGGCAATGCGAAACCGATGAATGAGCAGCAACTCGTTCAGTTCGCTCGGAATGAGCGGATCGGTCTTGTCGGTATCGGAGCAATGACGCGGATGATTGCTCGGGCGTATTCCTTTGCCGACGCACTCCGCGCCGCAGGTATTCCCGTAGTTATGGGTGGTCCACACGTTACGGAGCTGCCCGACGAAGCTCTGGGTCGCGATGGCGGTCCCAGACACGCCGATGCGGTAGCGCTCGGTGAAGCGGACGAAACCTGGCCCAAGATCGTTGCCGATGCTGCACAGGGCCGGCTGAAAGAGATTTATGAACCTGTGGACGACACGGGAAAAGAACGCAAGCCCAGCCTCCAGCCATATCCCGAAATCCCCTGGGACACTATCGAGCTCGATCAGTTTAATTTGATTCCGAAGGTGTTTGGCCGTTGGACGGAGCGACACGGTTCGGGATGGAAATACCTGAATATGATGCCGATCGAATCCGGCCGTGGGTGTCCCTATGGTTGCGAGTTTTGTACTGTAACTGGTTTCTTTGGCGACTCGATCCGCTTTAGAACCAATGAGAGTGTCGTTAACGAGCTCCTTACGTTAAAGCGTCGCGCTCGCAGCGAACGTGGACAAATATGTGTGTTCTTTATTGATGACAACTTCGCCATCAACATAAAACGCACCAAGTCATTGCTTCGGGACATCATCGCGGCTAAGGCGCAACTACCCTGGACCGCTCAAATCAGCGCCAATCTTTTGCGCGACGAAGAGCTGGTCGATTTGATCGCTGCCTCCGGCGGTAAATGGATCTTCATCGGCATGGAATCGCTTGATACGGCTAACCTCGCCGACGTTAATAAAAATTTCAGTAAGCCCGAGGAGTACGCTGCGGTCCTGAACCGGCTCGCCAAACGAGGCATCTATGCGATCACTTCTTTCATCCTCGGTCTCGATAACGACACGCCCGGTGTCGCCGATCGGACTCTGAAACAGATAGAGCAGTGGCCTCCGGGGATGCCGGTCTTCAGCCCGCTTACTCCATTACCAGGCACTCCGCTGTATTCGAGATTAGAGGCTGAAGGACGTTTGACCAGGCCCAAACACTGGTTGAATTTTGCTCGCTACAAAATGTCGCACACGCCGCTGAAAATGACGACTGACGAGGCCCACCATGAGGTGGACAAGGCCTGGCGCAGGTCGTACAGCCCGCAGCGCAACAAGCAGGTGGTCGACTCGCTCACACAGCAGAGCATCGACGTTGGTGCGATGCACTTCCTGATGCGGCTTTTCTTTCGCGGCATTTACGTTCCACAGATGACGACAAGGGCGTGGCTCGGGTTGATATTCCAAAACCGGAGATCGATCTTCACGTTGGTGCGGAAAGCCTTTGGTAAATACCGTGAGGCACACAAGCGCCAACCTGAGAAAGCCAGGACACCGGCGATTAACTAGACACTCCGAAAAGCCTTCCAAAAACTACGGCATTGGCTTTGCACTGTGGTCCTGCCAGGACCAGGAAGTTGTATTTTTAACGAACAACTTTGCTTGCAGTGTGTTCAGAATTCAATGCGTAAGATACTTCGCGAGAATGGGCTGTCGATAGTGCTTGGTCTATTGTTCTTCCTGGCGCTTATCGGCCAGGCTTCCGCCGGACTATATACCTACAACCAAGAACAGCAAGAGCACGGTCAGCCGGCTGTAGATTTTCTTAACTACCTCGGCAGTTCTCACTTCCTGGAAGCCGTGGCGGAAAACTGGGAGAGCGAGTTTCTACAGATGTTCGCCTTCGTAGTGCTCACTGCATGCTTGTTTCAAAAGGGCTCTGCTGAATCAAAAAAACTCGATGAAGAAGAGCCTGTCGATCGAGATCCACGCAAATCACGCAAGCAGAAAGATGCTCCGTGGCCGGTTCGGAAAGGTGGTCTAATTCTCACGTTGTACGAATACTCGCTATCGCTGTTGTTTCTTTTATTCTTCCTCATAGCGTTTACGCTCCACGCAGTCGGAGGCGCCGCTGAATACAACGAGAGCCAGCGTGAACACGGTAGTACTGAAGTAGTTTCGACGATGGCGTACATGGGAACTTCGCGCTTCTGGTTTGAATCGTTTCAGAACTGGCAGAGCGAGTTTTTGGCAGTCGGTGCGATGGTGGTCCTATCGATCTTCTTGCGGCAAAGAGGCTCCCCGGAATCGAAACCCGTTGACAGCCCGCACAGCGAAACGGGCGAGTAAAACAGAACGGGGCGGTTTACGATAATTAGCCACAAAGGCATAAAAGACTGCCAATGATTGGACTAGACCATGCTGGTGATAGTATGAGGGCTGGAGGGGGAACGCTCAATGGAATGGATTGCTGATCCACACGTGTGGGTCGCCTTTTTGACTCTGGTCGCGCTCGAGATCGTACTCGGCATTGACAACATCATCTTCATCTCCATTCTGTCCGGCAAACTTCCGGCCGAACAACAGCCACGCGCGAGATTCATCGGTCTCGGTCTGGCACTGATCATTCGCGTGCTCCTGCTGTTCTCACTTTCGTGGGTGATTGGTCTGACTGCGCCGCTGTTTACCGTTCTCCGGCAAGAAATATCGGGTCGCGATATCATTCTGCTGGCCGGTGGACTGTTCCTCCTGGGTAAAGGGACGTTTGAAATTCACGAAAATCTCGAGGGGGAGGAAGGCCATGCATCGCGCGGCGTGAGGGCCAGTTTTGTAAGCGTCATCATCCAAATCATCATCCTTGACGCGGTGTTCTCACTCGACTCAGTCATCACCGCGATCGGCATGGTTGAAGAGGTATGGATCATGATCAGCGCGGTGGTTGTGGCAATCGCCTTCATGATGTTCTTTGCGGCTCCAGTGGGCGCATTCGTTGGCAGGCATCCCACCATCAAGATGCTCGCTTTGAGTTTTCTGTTGCTGATCGGGATGACACTAATCGTCGAAGCGTTCGACGTTCACATTCCGAAGGGCTACGTCTATTTTGCGATGGGATTCTCGGTGTTTGTGGAGTTACTCAATCTGCGTCTGCGGAAAAAATCGTCACCAGTTAATTTGCACGACCGCTACGCCCCCGAAACCAAGCCACGAAGCTGACGTACATCGCCTAATCTCACCGACACGATGGACACCGCTATTACGAGCGGTGTCCATCCGGTACTCTCAAAGCTACCGCGTCCCCTTTGGGATGGCCAACCAGTCAATTAGTCCAAACGGCGGTAGTGGGTCAGTCCTCATCACTCTCTTTCGGGAAGCGACTTTAAGTATTCAACAAGGTCGATCTTCTCCTGAGTTGTGAGACCTAAACTGAAATGCGTGTTGTAATGGTTTACGACGTCCAACAGCGTCGCGAATCGTCCGTCGTGATAGTACCTTCCCCTGTTTGCAGGATTCATGAACACAGCATTCTCACGTATGAAGACGCCCGCCAGGTTCATCGTCTTATAAACGCCGTCAGGTGAGCGATCCGCCTGGAAACTGTCGATCCCGATTTCAGCGGGTGTGTGCAGGTTCCAGCCGGGTTCAGTCCATAGTGGCTTAACGTGACAGTCGTTGCATTTCGCTTTACCGCTAAAGAGTTCCTCGCCACGAGCGGCCGCCGCAACGTTAAAGTCGGCTCCGGGTTGTGGCGCCGGGGCGGGAATCGCAAGCTGATAGAAGTGAAGTTCTGGCAGCTTCTTCGTTATGCGATCTTGCGCGGGCGGAATGTGCGGCAGATCCCCAAATCCGTTGGCCGCTGCAATTGGAAACTTGGCGGCGTTGTTTAGCCGTGGATCGAAAAATCGACCGATACCGTGCATCTCGAGATTTGCTACAAACGCGTTCCAGTAACTAACGGTACCCCACGAGCCGGTCCATGTATGTTCGTTGTAGCCGGCGAGACCAAAAGCGTTTGGAATCAGGGTCGCTCCTGGAACGTTTGTTCCTGTGACGACACCATCAGTGATTTGCTGTGGGTTAAATGCCTTGCCGTCCAGTATCAGCTCAGCATCGAACTTGCCAGGTCCCCAACTATTCAGCACTGTCCGAACAGTCGCTTCGCTAACGCCAAGCAAGGTGGAGAACGGGCTGAGATTCGGCGCGGCGGCGACAATCTTCCCGACGTCGAGATCACGACTGGCCCAACCGTCGAGCCGGTGACCAACCCCGAACGTGAGTGAATTATCGACTGTCGAATGGCACAGTGCACACGTAATACCAATCGAATTCAAGTTATCACCTTGAAAGAAACCTCTGATGCCGACTACGGCGTCAAGTTTCAACAAAGCAACCGTTGTAGCCGGGTCGTTGAGGTCAACCCTTCCCTGCTTCAACCTGTTAATCAGGGGTTGAGGTAAGGCATCGACGTCCACTTTCAGCCCGAGACTTAATGCCGTGCTTGGGCTGATCCCGGCACCAACTCCTCCAAGACTCGCACCCTTAATAGCCTGATGCAGTTGAAGAGTGTCGCCCCAAAATGCTTCGTCGCCGAAGGTATCGAAACGAAATGTGATTCTTCCTTCTTGTAGAAGCTCATTGGCATTCGCAAGGATCTGTGCGTCGAAATTTCTTAGCTTTTCTCGCCTCGCATTAGTCTGAGCTGGTTTTACCTGTGCGTGACGCAGTGCTTGTGCGCCGCTTGGGTTCACCAATACAAGACTGAAGGCCAAAGTCGCCAGGGCCAGGATGACGACGCATAACTTCCTTGTCCTGCGTCGCACAGCCAGTTCCACGGCAAGCTTCAGCGGGTCTGATATGGGTTGCTCCGTAGCGTGTTGGGTTGTCCGTAATCCTTGGTCGTTTGAGAACATGTGCTTGCCTCCAGCTAGATTGTGTCTTGCCTCTAAAGTCACTGGTCGAACTTTGGATCGCATACTGATCGCTCACCCACCTGCTACCGCCAGGTGGTACTGACCTCGTCCAATGGTGATTTCCGACTTCGCGTCGTATGTGAGTCGGCGGGTTCCCCTCCTTTAGAAAGCAAAGTTAGAAGAAACTTTTGTGATCACGAATTGAATGCAGAGTCGCTCGACTTTGCATAAGCGGGGGAGTCAGTGCTACTTTCCAACAACAAAGCACTGCAGCGCCCCCGTCTTATAAGCGGGGGCGATTTACTTTAAGGGTAAGGGTTTTAGGATACGCCCTAATACTAAGTCTGTAAAGAGGCCGTGATGACTACAAAAGACAAAAAAGTTTTGCGATTTCCGTGCGAGTGTGTGTCCAATTCACCGGGCGGTTACACAGACCCGTGGGCGGATGTTGCGAAGAAAAAGCTGCTGCCGAATGGTACCAAAGAGCAGATCCTGACCCTCGTGGCTCGCGAGCCGAAGACAATCTCGCAGTTGGCCCAGGCACTTAAGTTGTCAGCGCCGAGCGTGCATACTCATGTCAACGATATGTTAAAGAGCGAGCTTTTGCGCGAGTCAGAGGAATTTGAGAAAAGGTATCCTACCGAACGTTATTACGAACCAAACTTCCCCGTTTTTAAGGCGGAGGAATGTGCCGAGTTTCAGAGTCTCTGTGCGGAGATGGCTGAACAGTTCGCCACTGTTTTTGAGCGTCATCGCGCAAAAATTGAACGAGCCTTTCGCAAGACAGGTCTGCCGGATCAGGGATGGGAGCTTCCTGATATTACACAATGCCTGTATGCAAACGTTTATCGGAGCGCGCGCACCTTGCTGGAGGAGCGCGGATTACTCCGTTCACGAGTGAAACACGCAAACGGCGCAGAGTGGATCTTCTGGGCAGAGGAACCCGAATAAACATTCAAACCGCCACTGCTGTTACTTAAGTTCATTTTCACCTATTGTGATTTTTGTACCTTTTACGGCTACACTGTTTCGTGCCTTTGCCGAGTGAGTCCTCACAGGTGCAACACGCTGCAACATAAGGAGCTGGAACATGCAGATCCGATTACTGGGTATTATCCTGGTCCTGTGTTTGACTCTGGTTTGTGTGCAAGCATCACCTTGCGCCAATGGTCAGGAAAGCGGCGTGCCGCTGCCCAGTGGATTTGCACCGGCGAACCTTTCGGCGTTTCAAGCACAGCTCAAAACATTTCTTACCAGCGGAAAATATCGAAGTCTGAATTGGTGCCAGGACAAAAAACTCCGCGACACTGGACCTTTTGTTAACGGCGTCAGCTACGGTGTGCATCCTACCGTTAAAATCTATTACTCGCCTTCAGTCATCACTTGGCTCTCACGCAAGGACCCGAACGAGGTCATCCCCGATGGAGCGATGATCGTTAAGGAGCAGTATTCTCCGCCCGCTGCCAGGTACCAGCTCCAGCCGCCGAAAGGAATAAACGGTTGGACCATCATGATCAAAGACAGTAAGGGATCGCAGGATGGCTGGTACTGGGCAGAAATGTGGGCCGCTCAATGCGTCGACAATAACAATCCTCCATTTGCAGTTCCGTATGCAGGATTCGGCCTCTATTGCGTGCGCTGCCATGCTTCGGCCGAGCGCGAGCATACGTTTACCTATTCGAAGAACATCGAGGGCTTCCCCGGCGATCCGGATTCCTACTTTGTCGATCTTTCGTGGGCGTCAGCTCCCGTGACGTCGCATGGTGCGGCGCCACCACAACCATGTAACGAAGCAGCAGCAAGCGACCGTGACGTGGCTACGGCCGGCCACAATACGGATGGGACGGATGTGCAGGAACAGACGCTCTTCCGGCAAATGGCCGCCTTCAGACCCGCGACACTCAATCCAAAATTCGTTGGCTTCTATAACTCGATCGCTCCGCTGCCGCTGGACAAAGTGCAGAAATTTCCGGGAGAGACTTACGATCACATTTTCCCGCAGAATATCGGGACCGCTGCATCGAAGCCCGCACCGTCTCCCAATCCCAACCAGTTTCTTACCTCCGATCAATGCATGGGCTGTCACAGCGGCGGCACGTATGGCAACGTAATGCTCTACTCCGGCACGAAGCAACCGGATGGCTCCACTCCTGTAATGAACGTTTCGCCATACGGCGAGTGGCGCTGGTCGCCCATGGGATTGGCGGGACGTGATCCGGTGTTCTACGCACAACTCGATAGCGAAATCGCCTTCGTCAGAAATTTTTTCAAAAACGACCCGGTCAAAGTTGCTGAAAAGATCAGGGCCATTAACAACACGTGCTTCAAGTGTCACGGCGTAATGGGTAAACGCCGTCTCAACGACGATCACGGCGGGCCTGATAAAGGCAACTTCGAACGAGAGCTGGTATACGCCACTTACGATACGAATCCGCCGCCGAGCAATAAGAGCTCGTACATCTATGGTGCTTTGGCCCGTGATGGCGTTAGCTGCATGGCGTGCCATCGAATCGTGGAAGACAAAGTGCCGTTCGCCGATTTCCTCAAAACCCGGATCACTGGCAATTTTACGACTGGCAATCCGGGAGAACTGTTTGGTCCATTCAAGGATGATGAGATTGTTACTGACCCGATGAACAATTCGCTCGGCATCAAGCCGAAACACGATCCGTACATTAAAAGCTCGCGCATGTGTGGCAACTGCCACACGATCAACCTGCCTTTGATGGATAATCCCGAGGCTGATCCGAACAAACCACACCTCGAGCAGGTCACTTACCTCGAGTGGCTTAACAGTGGATATCAGAACGAGGTCGGTACAAATTCAAGAGCGCAAACCTGCCAGAATTGTCACATGCCCACGAAGTACAGCAACTCGACGGGCACGCTCAACATTCCATTGATCCAACAGCCGATCGCATTTATCGAAGACACCCAATATCCGCAAACCGGCAACCGGTTACCCGACGAAAAGATTCAGGTTCGCTTTCGCGACAAAGGCTTTGCTCGTCATCAACTTCAGGGCTTGAATGTCACGTTATTGGAAATGTTTCGCCAGTACATGGCACCTTACAAATCGAACGGGAGCAATATCCTCGCTAACTCGATTTTGGGTGTCAGGCAAAACGACTACATGTCCGGATTCGACGATCTATCCACGGCCATTGACGCTTTTGTTCAACAGGCACAGAACTCTACGGCCGAAGTCTCGGTGTCGCCCGTTACCGTCAGCAACCAAAAACTGATCACGGATGTGAAGGTGACAAATAAAACCGGCCATCGCTTGCCGAGTGGTGTTGGGTTTCGCCGGGCGTTCCTGGAGTTTCGTGTAATTGATGACGACACGGGTAAGACTGTTTGGTGTTCCGGCTGTACAAATGAGCTTGGCGTGATCATGCAGGGCAGCAGCAGTGAGAGACTGCCGTCAGAACTATTCGACGTCTACAAAGACGGCAGCAAGCCCGCAGATCACGGCTATCCGGCGGGATGCAACAATAAATATATTCCGGGTACGAACCCGCAGCATTACCAGCCACACTATTTTTGGGATCCGCAAAAGAACACCGGATCAGCGATCACGCGGCCGGATCAGGTTCAGATCTACGAGGAGCTGAATCTAAATATTCAGTGCCAGATGACTACCAGTTTTCTGCGGCGCGATTATCAGTTGAAAGACAACCGGCTTTTGCCGTTTGGATGGACCAGCACCGGCCCGCTCAAGGCTGACAAGACGCCTTTCATACCCACGGATTACCTTCATGAAACGTATCCGGTCAGTGTTGGTGGAGATCCGGCCTACGCGGATGGAAGTGGAACGAATGTGGTGAGGTATGAGATCCCTTTGAGCACGCTAGCGGCGAGAAACTTAAGCGTCACCGCAACTCTCTATTACCAGTCTATACCGCCGTACTTCTTGAACGATCGCTTTACGCAGGCCCCAACTGCGCCCGCTACGCAACGGCTCTATTACCTGACGTCAAATTTACAGACGAAGGGAACTCCGATCGAGGATTGGAAGTTTCAGATAGCGAGTGCGACACAACAGCACAAAAAATAGGCGGAGCTCTGAACTGGAATTTTGTGCTTTTTGTGCTTCTTTGTGGCTAAAAATGAACTCTCAAAACAGATACTTGACTCCGAGTAAAACGTTCAAATCAGTTCGCAGGGCCAATGCACCGGTATTGCGTATGACGGGAAACTGCACACTCCCTTCGACCACGAACCGCGGCTGTGCTGCGTATTGCAGTCCCGGAGCAAGATAGTATTCAGTTGCTTTACTGCCCGCGACTGCCGCGCTGTTAACACGACCGGTTCCGCGATGAACAAACGTCGTTTCGAGAATGAGAAACAATTCGCCGCCGGGCTTTGTGTAGTCGCGCGGAAGCACGACGTATTCAAGATCGGTGTTCAACCTCTGCTCGTGCCCCATTCGAAAGCCGTCTCGCTCCGTGCGAAAAATCGCCTCAGCGTTGCCGCCGAAAATGACGCGGCCACCGGCTTGAGAGTACGAGAGATCAAAATGCGGTGACAGCCCGCCATTGATCGGCGTGAGTTGCTGCCGCACAAATTCGGGTGCATTGATCTGGCCCGGAGCATCTGTCTTGCCCGTCGGCAACTCTAACCCAAATCGCATTGCCGCTTGCCTGTCACCGTAGGTTTTGACCCGGCGAAAGAAGCGATACTTGGCCCATCCAGTGACGTTGCCCAGCCCCACACCTGATCCAGACGTCACAGCATCATGAAAGGACGTTCGTGAAATCGGGACCTCTGCTTCGAGTTGCAGCGTTGACAATGGTGTGTAAGACAAACTCACATCGACCATTTGACGATTCACTTTCAGCGGCCCTAACGACTGGCGAACGAGATACAGTCGCGGTGTAATCGCGCCTCCTTTGTAAACTGTCAGGCCGGGTGAAGTGACACGGATCGGCGCCTCAGGTTTCGCTGTTTCAACGGGCACATACTTCGCCGTTATGAACCGCGCAAACGAGAACTCATCGCTGCCCGCTGCTTGTTTCTTTTCGGCTGGTGTTATTACTTCGCGAGCACTGTTCCCTTCGCCGGCAGTTTTCCAGTCGCCGGTGATCTCGATTGACGATCCCTCTTCAATTCCCGCGACTGTCAAACCGACATTTGGACCTTCTAAAACAAACTTCTGCCCGGAAGTTGTTACTTTCACAACCCAGACATCACCTTCCTTGCTCAGCATGCCGGCGACAGTTATGTCCGCCGCATCAAGAACATAGCCCGCACTTTTCAACGTCGCTTTCAAAGCGGCGAATGATACGGGCTTATCGGGCTTTGGTACAAACCCTCCGCGGCCTTTCTTAATGTCTGTGAGTTCGATTTCCTTCAGCTTTGGTGCATAACCTAGACGGCTCACGGCCTTCTGAATGTTGTACACTCAATTGCCGCACAGATAACCCGCAATGTGCATCTCCACTCGTTTCACCTGTGCAGCCGACTGCGTTGCACTCCCAAACAGCAGCACTAAACCAACGGTAATTAAAATATTTTTCATCTTGCCTCTACCTCGGCGCCACCGCGCTCGGTTCTGTCTCACCTTCTGTTGTACAGCTCCATAACCCACTTGGGTGGATCGGCGTCGCCTGCAAAATCCACGTCCATGTCTTTGCTCTTCATCCAGCGAAAGAGCCAGCTCGGGCCAAACTTAGTGACGAAGGTGTCCGTGGTTTGATAAGCAGGATCCGCCATTACGTCATCGAGGGTCACGAATTTGTAACCCCGCTTTTCGAAGCTCGTCAGCATTTCATCGAGACTATCCGCCGTGATGTCGTTGACGTGAATCAGCAATATCTGCGGAATCTCTCGACCGAAAATTTCGGGAGAGATCTTCTCGGCAAATTCAGTCGCCGCGATTGTATAACCGACGTATTGTTCAAGCAGACGCTTCACGAGCGCCTTATCATTGCTTTGCATCGCGCCGGCGTACGGGACGTTGAAAATGAAATCAGAATTCTCGATGGTGTGTGGCGTAACTTTGTACCCGCGCGCCGCAAGAAACCTCT
>Ga0126311_10000660_pt1 | contig 16099 bp, 13 predicted proteins | sample Plot61_FD_92539 | JGI IMG/M metagenome (GOLD analysis project Ga0126311, IMG submission 92539) | Serpentine soil microbial communities from UC McLaughlin Reserve, CA, USA - Plot61 | ecosystem: Environmental > Terrestrial > Soil > Grasslands | place: USA: UC McLaughlin Reserve, Lake County... | reverse complement strand
CGGGCGAACACCATACGCTTCGGCGCAAAAGCTACAGCGCCGAGTCACTCAAAAGAGCGGCATGCAGGAGACCTTACATGCAAGAGGGGGCGTCGGGCGTTCGACACGCCAGTTCGATGTAACCAGAGAACTGGTGGCGGCGGCGCTCATCCTTGCCGTTGCCCTGATCGGGTACGGGCTGCTATTTAACAGGGAGACCACCCTCTCGTATTCTCTCGGCTATAACCTCTACGGGGCGGAAAGAGTCCTCGAAGGCGAGGTGCCTTACAGAGATTTTCACACGCTCTACCCTCCGGCCACGGTCTACGTCAACGCAGTTCTGTTCAGGCTCTTCGGCACGTCGCTTTATGTCGCCCTGCTGGGCGTCTTCATCTTCAAAGCGCTGACGGCGCTCGGGCTCTACCTCTGCGCGCGACGCCTGATGCCGGTCAACTGGGCCGCGGCAGCAGCCCTGTCAACCATTGTGTGGCTCAGGCCGAACGGGCCGTTCAAGGCCGTGCCTATGCACTACGGGAGCCTCTTTCTCGCCTTTTCGCTGCTGTTTATGCTCGCTTACACGAAACGGCGAAGAGTCATTCATATCCTCGGAGCAGGCATCATGCTCGGCCTGGTCGCGCTCTTCAAGCACAACATCGGGGCCTATGCGCTATTCGGCTCGCTCGCGGTGGTTCTGCTTGAGCCCGGCCATTCGAGGTTCAAAATCTCCCTGAATACCGCGCGATCAAAGGACGCCTTAGTTCTCCTCTCTGGTTTCGCCTTGCCGATCATTCCGGTGCTTGCCTACATCGAGGCGCAGGGGGCGATGGCTCCCATGATCGAGTCGCTTCTTTTCGGCCCCGGAGAATTCCTGTTGACCAGGCTGGCCGCGACCCCTTCTCCCTTGATCCCGGGCGCGGGACTTATACTTCTCGCCTGTTGCGCGCTCCTCGCTCGCGGCCTGCGCGGCAAGGGCAGGGCCTTACCCACACTATGCTCCGTGGGCCTGGTTGCGTTCTCCGCCTTCGCGCTCATTGCGAGCCAGACAGCCATCGATAAGGTTATTTTCTTCGCGCCGGTCTTCGTCCTCCTGGGCGGGCTTTCCGCTATCGTCTTTCGGGACACGGCGACGGAACCCGGCGAGCTCGACGGCCTCCGACTCGGAGAGCTGATCGCCGTGGGAACGGCCGCGGCAGCCGCTTTCATGGAATCGTTCCCCAGGTTCGCGCGCGAGCAGGCCATCGGCTCGATGCCCTTCGTCATACTCTTACTCGTCTGCCTTCTTTACTCTTACCGGCGGGCCCTGGCGAAATACCTCGGAGACATGCGGGCGGCGAGGCTCGCCCTTTTGATCCTCCCGCTCGCTCTCTTCCTGATCGGCGCGCGAATATTTTCGGGCATCTACTTTGAGGACGGGCTCCGGTTGAGGAGCCCGTCTATGTTAACGATCGAGCGCGGGCGGGGCGTATATTTCCCCGAAGAGAAAGCCCGGGAGATTACGGGCGTAGTCGATTATATTCAAGCTCGGGTACCCCCGGGCGGGTATTTTTTCGCCCAATCCTACGCGGGCGCATCCTACCTCTTTCTGGCCGACAGGAAGAACCCTTCCGGCGCGCAGTTCTGGGGCGGCGTCGGCGTGAGCGACCGGGAGCGCGCGCAGACGCTGGCCTCACTCGATGCCCGGCAGGTAGGATTGATCGTCACGAGCGAGAAGGATCTCGCGGCCGAAACGTATGGGCCGATGCGCGACTTTATAAACGAGAATTTTAGATCCCGCCGCATGTTCGGCGAAGTGGTGGTCCTGGAGCGGTGAAAAGAGAGTCTCTGTCCCGGGCCCGGTGGGAGAACACCGAAAGGAGGCGTTCATGAAGAAAAGAGTGATGGTCATCGGGCTTGACTGTGCGACCCCGCAGCTCGTCTTCGAGCGGTGGCGCAATGACCTGCCGAACCTCAGGTCGCTGATGGAGGCAGGAATATGGGGCAAGCTGCGTTCGAGCGACCCTCCCATAACGGTCCCGGCCTGGATGTCGATGATGACATCGAAGGACCCCGGGCGGCTCGGGTTTTACGGCCTGCGGAACCGCGTCGACTATTCCTACGAGAAGATGGCGACCGCCAACTCCACGTTCGTCAAGGAACCGACCGTATGGGATATTTTGTCCGAGCGCGGAAAGAGAGTGATTCTCATCGGCGTGCCGCAAACCTATCCGCCCAGGCCTGTCAACGGAGAGATGGTGACCTGTTTCCTCACCCCTTCTACTGACAAGCAGTTCACCTATCCCGCGAGCTTCAAGGAAGAGGTCCAGCGCGTGACCGGCGGCTATATTCTCGATGCGGTCGGCTTCAGAGTCGATGAAGATGAGAAGGACCGCGTGCTGAAGACTATCTACGAGATGACGGAGAAGCGTTTCAAGCTCGCGAGACACATGGTCGAGACTCGGGCCGACTGGGACTTCTTCATGATGGTCGAGATGGGGCCTGATCGCATCCACCATATGTTCTGGAAGTATACCGACCCGGAGCATCCTAAGTATGTCCCCGGCAACAAGTACGAAGAGTCGATCCACGACTACTATAAATTCGTCGACGCGCAGATCGGCGACCTGCTCGCGATGGCGGGCGAAGAGACAGCCGTCCTGGTCGTTTCGGACCACGGAGCGAGGGGCATGGTCGGGGGGATTTGCTTCAATGAATGGCTGATGCGCGAGGGCTATCTCGTGCTGAAGAACCGGCCGGAGAAGGCTGTCCCCGTCGAGCAGTGCGACGTGGATTGGAGCCGCACCCGCGCCTGGGGGTCGGGCGGGTACTACGCCCGGCTTATGATAAACGTCAAAGGCCGGGAGCCGCAGGGAATCGTCGAGCCGGGAGAGGAGTATGAGCGCGTGCGCACGGGGCTGGTCGAAAAGCTCGCCGCGCTCCGTGACCACAAGGGAGAACCCATGCACACGTTCGCCGTGCGACCGGAAGACGTGTACCGCGAGGTTCGCGGGGTGCCGCCTGATCTCTTCGTCTATTTCGGAAACCTCTCGTGGCGCAGCGTCGGCAGCGTTTGGCCCTCCGAGCCGGACTCGGTCTACACATTCGAGAATGACACCGGCCCCGACGATGCCAACCACGACTGGCATGGGATCTTCATAATGCGGGACGGCGCGGGAAATGGCTCCCTGGAAGGGCAGGGCATGAATCTGAAGGATGTTGCCCCGACAGTCTTGTCGCTCCTGGGTGAAGAGGTGCCGGGAGATATGGAAGGCAAGGTAATCAACCGCGAATCGGTCCAATGATGCCCGGAAAATGGGCAGGGAATCCTACTACCGGCCCCGGATCTGATCAATGATCAATGCTCAAGCTTCAAAGCCCGAGCGGGCGGCGCGTGGGCGTGAATCAGCCCGGCCCATTCGCCGCTTAATGCAGGGCAGCTTCCTGCCTTACATCCTGACCGTGGCGGCGGGCGGAATCTGCTATGGCCTCTTCTGCAATCGCGGCATCTGGCTCTCCGTCATCGGCTACAGCGTCTCCCCCGCGGAGAGAGTGATGCAGGGCGAAGTCCCTTACAAGGATTTCTTATACAACTATACGCCCGGCATTCTCTGGATTAACGCGGGCTTGATGTGGATATTCGGCCCGACGCTGCTTACGGTCAGCGCGGGCCTGGCCGCCTTCAAGCTCGGGACGCTGGTCGCCCTTTATCACGCCTCCCGAAAGCTCTGCGGCGCGTGGGTTGGCCTGCTTGCGGTTGCGCTCGCCCTCGCCTGGATCGGCTGGAAGTACATCTTCGGCGTCTTTCCGACTCAGTATTCCATGCTCTTCGTGCTCGCGGGCCTCGCGTGCATGGTGAGATTCGACGAGAGCGAAAAACTGCGGTGGCTCGTCTTGTCCGGGGCGTCGGTCGGGGCGGTGCTGGCGATCAAGTACAACATCGGGGTACTGCTCGGCCTTTCGGGCGGCGCTGCAATAATTATTCGGGAGCTCGCGTTGAAAGACGGGTCGCCCGGCGCTCTAAGGACGCTCGCGAAGGCCTTCGGGAGGGCCGCGTGGTTCTGGCTGGGAATTGTGCTTGTAGTCTCCGCGATGTTCGCCTATCTCGCGGCGCGGGGCGGTCTGGTTCCGATGCTGGACCACTTCATTCATTTCGCGGGAGAGTACAGCGAGAAACGCTCGGTCAGGCTGCCATCCTGGAGGCTCGTGATGCCTTCCGCGCTCGCCATTCTTCTTATAGCGGGCGGCGCGTGGATGGTCCTTCGCTGGTTCGAGCGATTCTATCCGGCTTTTATAGCGGCCGCCTGTGCGGTCGTACTCGCGGTCCTTTTTATTCCGGCGAGGGCCGAGATCCTAAAGTCCTCGGCCCTCGCCTCGGTCGCTTACTTGCCGGTCACACTTTTTCTGGTCGCCTCGGCCTTCTGCCTTTTCCAACTGCGAGGGAAAATAGGGGCGAAAGAGTCGAGGCGGCGGTGGTGGCACGATAACGGCGCGATAATCATAGTCACGATGTTCGCCGCGGGAGCTTATCTCGAAGTCTTTCCCCGGGCGGATTACTATCACCTCGTCAGGACGTTGCCGCCCGTCTTCCTGCTCCTGGTCCTCCTCGTCAAGCGGCTCTACCCTCACCTCTTGGAATCTCTGGAGAGCGTCTCCGCCCGGCCGAGGAGGGCGGCGACCCTGACCCTGGCCCTTCCATTCGTCCTGCTCGCGGCCACGGGATTTCAGAATACGTGGCGGCCGCACTTCACCTCCGGCTTTCGTATGATCGACCGGAGCCCGGTCGCCGTCGGGCGGGCGCGGGGCATTCGGGTTCCTCCAAAGCAGGCGAGTATTATAGAATCTTTCGCTTCGCTGATCGAAAGCAACAGCGCGGCCGGAGACGAGATCTTTTCTTTCTCTCAAAGAGGCACCGCTTTCTATTTCCTGTCGGAGCGCAGGAACCCTACTCGATTCGTCTGGTGGCGCAACGTGGGGATCAGCCGCGAGGACAGAGACTCCGTTCTTAATATTATCGAAGAGAAACGGCCTAAGCTGATTCTTCTTCAGGACGGCCTCAAAGACCAGCGCATTCACGATTCGGTCGACGCGAATTACTCGCGTGTCGGCGCCGTCACAGATATTGGCGTTTATGACAGAAGAGAATAAACCGTTCAGGCCGGGCCTCCGGATGCAGTTCCTGATCGTGGTCGCGGTCAGCGGGATCGTCTATTCTCAGGTTCGGTTCAGCGAGTTGTCGGAGCAGGGCGACACCGCGATGTGGGATTATGTCGCGCAGGTGGTCTCAAGGGGAGGCGTCCCTTACCGGGACGTGGTCGATAATAAGGCCCCGCTATCCGCTTACATCGGGGCAGCCGCCATCCTCGCCGCGCGGCCTTTCGGCTTGCGCGATATCTACGCGTTGAGGCTGGCCTACATACTACTGGCCGCTCTTACAGTCGGAGCGACGTTCCTCGCGGCGGCGCTATTCTTTGAAAGCCGCGCTGTCGCCTACCTCTCGGCCCTGATAATGCTTACGTTCAACTCGTTCATTATCTGGAATTCGGCCGGGGTTCAGCCCAAAACCGTCATGGTCTTGTTCGGCCTGCTGTCGCTATGCGCACTGCTTACGGAACGCCCCTTCGCAAGCGGAGCCGCCGGGATATGTTCCGCCCTGTGCTGGCAGCCGGGACTGCTGTTTAATGCGGCAGGTTTCATCGCAGAGACAGGCTACTTCAGGCGATGGCGAAATCCGAGAATTGCCGCGCTGATTCTCGGCGCTTTGCTTCCGCTCGCGGCCTTCCTCATCTATTTCAAGGCCATGGGCGCGCTCAAGGATTTTTATACCTGGACCGTCGATTATAATGCCTCAGTCTATGCGCCTCGCGGACTTCGCAGCCCGTCTGAAACTTTGCGAGTTTTCTCCAGGGCTTTGTCAAGGTCATATCATAAAGAGGTCGCCTTCTTCTTTATCGGGCTGGCGGGCTATTTCCTGGCGATCTTCGAGGCGTTCTATCGCGAGAGCGCCCCGGCGTTGCGCGGCTCTTATAAACAGGCAATCCTGGTCGCGCCATCGATTTATCTGGCCTTCTGCCTTATCAACCTGCAGGGCGGGGCCGATTTTATACCCCTGTTGCCTTTCGTAGCGATCTTTTCAGCCCTCGCGCTCTGCTCGATCATCTCCCGGGTCGATCATCTTGTCGCCAGCCGCTCCTCCGCGCGGCTCGGAAAGAGAGTCGGCCGATTGGCATTCATCGGGCTGATCGGCTTAATCTGCATCGTTAGCCTGTTCGATAAGATCGCGTACAGGCGGACCCCTTCACTTCGGGATCAGGATGCGGAGGTCGCGCGCATGAAGGAATTGCTTTTGCCCGGCGACGAGATCTTCGTCCACGGCCCGTTCGAAATACTGGTGTTGTCCGGGCTGACCAATGCCAGCAAGTACATCTATCTCGCCCGAGGAGAAGACCAGTATTTAAGCCTCGTTGAGCCCGGAGGGTTCGAGGCGTGGTTCGAGAGCTTGAAGGCTCGCAAACCAAAGATCGTCTCCTTCTCTCGGCTGAATCCGGTAGATCACAAAGAGGACTTCATCAGGTGGGCTCGTGAAGAGTACCTGGAGCATGAAGGCGAAGCCTTCTCCTATTACGTGCGTAAAGATTGAGCATCAAGCAAGTCAAGGTGGCCCGTCGGTTGAAAGAGGCGATGCAAAAAGACCCGTCCATCGCGACCGTCGAAGAATCGGCGGAGAGGAAGCCTTACTCCTGGCCGGACCGGCGTCTGCTCTTCGCCATCACGATCGCCGTTGCGTCGGTCGTGTATGCCCAATACCACCTCTGGGAGCAGCCGGAACGAAAGGATCGCGCTAACTGGGATTACTTTTCTCAGGTGATCTCTCGCGGCGGCAAGCCATACATCGATGTCGTAAACATCAAGAGCCCCCTATCGGCATATATTGGAGCGGGCGCAATTGTTCTCGCCCGCCCCTTCGGCATCCGGGACCTGTTCGCAATCAGGATAGCCTGCTCCCTCATGGGAATACTGATAGTCGGCTTCACGTTCCTGGTGGCCCTCGATTACTTCGGCTGCCGGAGGCTCGCTTTCCTGGCGGCGATTATAATGCTCTCATTCCATGCCTTCGCCTCGTCCAACAGTGGAGGTATGCAGCCCAAGACTCCGATGATGCTCTTCGGCCTGATCTCTCTCTGGGCGACGATCAAGGATAGGCCGTTTTGGGCGGGAGTCTTCGCGATGCTCTCGGCCCTGGCCTGGCAGCCCGGCCTGCTATTTGCGGGCGCGGCGGGCCTCGCCTTCTCCCGCTACCTGACAAGCTGGCGCGATATGAAAGCGGCCAGGGTTGTCGCCGGAGCGTCGGTGCCGCTCGCCGCCATGCTGCTCCACATCTGGTTGATCGGGGCTTTCAGGGAGTTCTACCTGTGGACCATCCACTTTAATTTCAGTCTGTATGCTCCACGGCAGCTTCAATCTCCTTCGAGCTTCTTTCGCTTTCTGATGCGGATGCTGAACAAGCCTTTCGGCAGAGAGAGGATATATTTCGCGCTCGCGCTGGCGGGAACGATCATCACCCTGGCGCGGGAGGCCCGAACCTTCCGAAAAGACTGGCGAGAGGCGCTAAGAGAACCTCCACTCCGCCACGCGGTAGTAATCGCGCCGCTCGTCTACTTCGTTTTTTGCATGATCAATTTTCAGGGAAGCGGCGACCTCTTTCCTCTCCTTCCTTTTGTGGGCGTCTTCGCGGCCGTCTCTATTCTCTTCTTTATCGACCTGCTGCCCGCCGCGCCATCAAATAAGGCCCGGGAATTTCCTGTCGGGTATCTTAAGCCCGCGCTCTTCGGGGCAGCTTGCCTCCTGGTCTTTTACTTCAACGTGTCGAGCGCCTTCTCTTTCAGAGTTGGCTTCCCGACACTAAAAGACCAGGACGCCGATGTAAGCGAGATACTCGCGCAGATGGGGCCCGACGACAAGCTCTTCGTCCACGGGCAGACGGAGATCCTCGCGCTCTCGGGCTTGAACAATGCCAGCCGGCATATCTTTCTGGATCGCGGCAAAGACATCTACCTCGATCAAGTCGAACCGGGCGGCTTCGCCGGCTGGCTCGACCGCCTGAAAGAGAGCAGGCCGAGGGTAGTGGCGCTTTCTCGACTGGGAGCCGTTGAGCGCAGGGCCGCGCTCGTCGGATGGGTAAGGCGTGATTACGAGGTGCGTAAAGGCCGGGTATTCAAGTACTATCTTAGAAAAGAGGCCGCGCAATAATTCAGGATGCGGAAAGGGGTAGACGCAGGCGTTAATCGATGAGGATGACGGTCATCAAACAGGCGCTCAAGGAGGCGGCGAGATTTCCCGTCGAATCGATGGTTAAGGTCTACCTTGGCAGATCGCCCTCCGTCGAGTTTGCTCCGGAGAAGATCGGCAAGATCCTCGTATTCGCGTACCATGGCCTCGGCAACTTTATCATGTATACTCCCGCGCTCAAGGCTTTGCGGGAGCGGTATCCGAACGCGAGGGTCGATCTTCAGGTGGGGAATAATACGGGATGCGAGGAGGTCCTGGCCGGAGCGGGCCTCTTCGACAATATATATAACCTGCCTTACTCCTCGGGACCTCGCGCCTGGCTTAAACGGGCGAGGGAGATTCGGGCCGTCCGCTACGACCTGACGTTGAACGAGTTTCACAGCCATTCCTGGAGGCTCGCCTTACTCGTCTGTGCGAGCCGAGCCCCTTTTCGAGCGGGCCACGTCACGAGCCCCGGCTGGTCGCGCAGGTTCAGCCGGTACAGCTTCGTCTTCAACCTCCCCGTCTCCATGCGCGAAGACGAGCACGAAGTCGAGCGCTATCTCGACCTCGTCGCCGCGGCGGGAGCAAGGCCTCCCGCGCTGGAGAGTCCGCGTACATTCATTCACCTCACGCGGGCGGATCGGGAGTTTGCGCGGAGTTTCTTCGAGCCGTGGACCGTTTCAGGCAAGACATCCGTCATCGGCATCCAGCCGGGAACATCTCCGGCGATGCGCTGGAAGCAATGGCCCGTCGAGAGGTATCGGACTTTGATCGAACGACTCGCCCTGGACCGGCCCGATGCGCTGATCGTCCTGTTCGGATCGGCCGGAGAGGCCGGGATGATCGCCGAGCTCGCGCGCGGCCTGGAATCGAAGGTGGCGGTGGCCGCCGGGAAGACGAGCATCAAACAGGTGGCCGCGTTGATCGAAGCATGCGACATGCTCATCTGTAACGACAGCGGCCTGATGCACGTCGCGGTCGCGGTTGAGACTCCGGTCGTGGCCATTTACGGCCCGACCGACATCAGGCGGACGGCTCCCCTCGGGCCTCAACACAGCGTTATCCGGCGGGACTTGCCGTGTAGCCCATGCTTTCGCCTGGAAGGGGACGAGCAGGTTCATCTCTGCCCGCACCACGACTGCCTCATGACGGTCGAACCTGAAGAGGTCCTCCAGGTCGCCCTCAAATCGAGCCCGGTCAGGCTGGAGAGATGAAAGAGAACCGGTCAAGTCTGCTCTCGCGCCGCCTGCGTCTCGTCAGGGTTGCGCTCGCCTGCTGGATGGCCCTGATGCTGGCTGGAGCCTCTGCCTGCCAGCTCAACCGGAGGGCGAAGGCCGAAAAGGCCCCCATCTCGAAATGCCTCGATCGCCTCGACTCGATCCCGATGCTATCGGCCGTCCTCAAGTCTCGCGCTAAGAACGACGCGGAGAGCCAGAACCGCCCCTTCGAGGGGATGGAGATCGCGCTAACGATCAATAACATGATTCGCGGAAAGCCCGACCCCGAGGCGGAGATAGATAGCTGGTGCGAATTCGAGAATACCCCCGCGAACTTCGATAAGATAGTCTCGGCCTTGAAGGCCAACGGCATGCCTCCTACCGTGAGCTTCGTGAGCGGGCGGCTCGCCGACGCGGCGGTCCTACACAAGTGGGTCGAGAGCGGGAACCTTGTCGGGAATATGACCTACAGCAGAAAGAAAGCGAGAAAGAGAACATCTCAGGAACTCATAAATGACATCGCTAGAAACGGGCAGTTTCTTGAAAAGCTGTTGCCCCGGGATGGCGGCAAGGAGCTGTACTTTCGTTTTCCTGCAATAAAGGCCAGCCGTGATCATCAGACCCGCGAGGAGGTAAAAGCCTTTCTTTCGAGGCGGGGGTATCTGGTGAGCCCTGCGACTATCGACGCTTACAGCCGTGACTTCAACGAGCTCTACTGCCAGGCGCAGGCGCGTGGGGATCAGCAATGCGCCAACCTTACGAAGGCCCACTTCAAGTCTCTCCTGCTTGAATCGACCACGAAGGCTCGCGCTCTGGCGAAACGAGAGGCGGGGCATGATGTCAAGCAGATACTCCTGATCGAGGCCAACCAGTTTCTTTGCGATAACCTCGCTGACATCATAGCCTGGTACAGGAGCCTCGGGGCCCGTTTCATTCCGCTCAAGGACGCGCTGAAAGACCCCTTCTATGAGCGCTCGGACGATAAGGGAAGGTCGGCCGCCCGCGTGGTGCTCACGAGAACTCTACGCTCGCATCTCGGCGGCGGACGCGAGCGCGAGGCGGGCGGCAATCAGGATTAGCCGAGCGCGCGAACTATCCGCTCCGCCGCCGCTTCCAGCATCTTGTCCTCGCGGGCGAAGCAGAGGCGCATGTAGACATCATGCTCCGGCTCGTCCATGAAGGCGCTGCCCGGCACGCCCGCGACCCCCGCCTCTTTCATCAGGAAATCGTTGAGTTCAATGGCGTCGCCGAACCGCTCCGGTATGCGGGTCCAGACGTAGAAGGTGGAGCGGGATTCATAGACCTTGAAGCCCGTCCGCTCAAGCGCCTCGACGAGGATCCCCCTCTTGCGTGCGAACCTGGTCCGAAGCTCGGAGTAGAAATTCGGATAAGCCATCAGGACCCGGGACAGGGCGTGTTGCAGGGGCGTGGGGGTGCAGACGTAATAGATATTTCCGAGTATGCCGAGCTTGCCGACGAGGTGGCCTGCCCCGTAGAGGTAGCCGAGCCTCCAGCCCGATATCGCCCAGGACTTCGAGAAAGAATTTATCGTTATCGTACGGTCGAAGGCCCCGGGCAGAGATGCCGTGGATATGTGGTCGGAAGGCTCGAGCGTGAAGTGTTCATAGACCTCGTCTGAGACTATGAGCAGGTCGAACTCTTCGGCAATGGAGACGATCGATTGCAGCTCCTCGCGAGTGAAGACGCGGCCCGTCGGGTTAGCGGGAGAGCTGACTATGATGGCCTTGATCGGGTATTCAGATCGAGAGACGCCCGCCCTGCAAACGCTTCGCAGCTCTTCCACATCGAGCTCGAGCTTCTCTCCGCGAAGCTTCACGACTTCCGCCCTCCCGCCCGCCGTCTCGACCGTGCGCTTGTGGTATGGGTAATAAGGCTCGAAAACGACCGCCGTCGCCTCGCGCAGGTACGTGTGCGCCGTGGCGACGAGGCCGCCCGTCGCTCCGGGCGTGATCATCAGCTCAAGGGGCCTGCTGTCAGGATCGACCGTCACCCCGTTGTAGACCCGAATCTTTTCCGCGACGGCTCGCCTCAACTCATCCACGCCCTCGAAAAAGCTGTAGGAGTTCAGGCCCGAAGCCACTACGTCGTTGAGAGCCCTGGCAAGGTCCGGGTGGAGCGCGATCTCATTCTGGCCCTGTACCAGGTTGCCGCTCGGAGGCACCGTCCTTGCTATGGCTCGGATATCGGGCTGGGGTCTTTTCTTGGTTTGCAATTCGAACCTCCCTTTACCAATGACGCATGCGAAAAAATATGCCCGAAACGAATTGATGATGGTAAGACCGTGGTCCCTGCATGTCAAGCTATCCGCGCGCCGGGGCCGGGGATATTCGATCGCCCCTCTGAGAGGCCTGCCGGTCCCGGGCGCGCCCTGTAAACGAGTCTGCTCGGACACCTCTTGAGACTTTCTCTACCGGCAGATACAATCGCCACCCCGGGGATAGCTCCGGATTATCAGAATACCAGTGCATAGAATGGTGAAAATGGGTAAATCGGCCAGAGATGGAGCCGGGATCAACGCGCTCGTCGCGGAGACGAAGGTCAGGGTCAGGTACGCGGAGACCGATCAGATGGGCGTGGCCTACTACGCGAACTACCTCGTCTGGTTTGAAGTCGGGCGCAGCCAGTACTGCCATGACTGCGGCTTCTCTTACAGGGACATGGAAAAAGAGACGGGCCTGTTTATGATCGTGGCCGAGGCTCGATGCCGGTACAAGACCCCCGCTCGATATGAAGACGAGCTCGTGGTCAGAACCCGTGTTACCGAGCTGACGCGCCGCACCCTGCGGTTCGGCTACGAGATCACGAGGGACCACGGCGCCGCGATAGCCACGGGAGAGACGACGCACGTCCTGATTACGAAAGAAGGCAGGCTTTCGAGCATGCCCGCAAAGTACCTGGCATTATTGCGAAGCTCTAAGGCCGCTTGAGGAATTGATTGACAAAGAGCCCTGCGCCCGGGGCAGCCTCCTCTTAAATCGCCGGCAACCGCGATGAATCGCCTGATTTATTACAACGACAGGATAATAGACGCCGACGAGGCGGGAGTGTCTCCGACCATCGCCGGGCTGCTTTACGGGTGGGGAGTCTTCACGACGGTCCGCATTGTCAAAGGCGCGCCCTTCCTGCTCGACCGGCACTGGGAAAGGCTCGTCAGGCACGCCGAAAAGATGAACATGCCGGTCCCCCAGGATTATATTCGGGTACACGAAGGTGTTAGGGAGCTTATCGCCGCGAACGCGGTCGATCAGGGGAGGATGAGGCTCACTCTCCTCAAAGGAGACGCGGGCGCATGGCGTACCGGCCCCGGCCTCGAACCGCAACTTCTGATCTTCACCTCGCCCGGCCTGCCGGTGAAGGGTGAAGACCTCACCACCACGATCTCCCCTCATCGCCTTCCTTCGCACGGGCCCCTTGCCGGAATCAAGCGGACTTCAATGCTTGAGAACCTGCTGGCTTACGAAGAAGCGCGCGCTCGCGGTTTCAAAGAGGCGGTCATGCTCAACGAGCGAGGCGAGATAGTCTCCGCGACCGCGGGAAACATCTTCTGGATCGAAAGGGACGAAATCTTCACGCCTTCGGTCTCGACCGGCTGTATCGCCGGGATAACGCGCGCGCTCGTCTACGACATAGCGAAGCGTTTGCGGATGCACCTGATCGAGGGAGGCTTTCCGATTCAGCGGCTGCTCGACGCGAGGGAAGTATTTCTGACTTCGACGGTGCGCGGAATCGCCCCCGTCGCCAGCTTCGATATCAGGCAATATAAGAAAGCCGAGTTGAGGATGACTCGATCCATCGCGCGCGAATTTCAAAAAATTATCTCCGATGTTAGAATCTCTCCGTAAAACGGTCCGGTGGTAGACGGAGGTGCCGACTTGGAGATAAACAGCCCGGAAGGGATAAGGCAAATTCTGGATGATTCACGGACGATAGCGGTGATCGGTCTGTCCTCCGACCCTTCCCGTGCCAGCCATAGCGTCTCTGCCTACATGAAGTCGCAAGGCTACAAGATAATTCCCGTGAATCCGAACGAAGAGAGCGTGCTCGGGGAGAGGGCGTATGCGAAGCTCGAAGACGTGCCGGAGAAGATCGACATCGTAGACATATTTCGCCGCAGCGAAGACGCGGGCTCGCACGTCGATGAGGCGATTCGTATAGGCGCGCGCGCGGTCTGGTTGCAGGAAGGTGTCATAGACCACGGCGCGGCGGCGCGGGCACAGAAGGCCGGTCTGACGGTCGTTATGGACCGTTGCATCTTGAAGGACCACGTGCGGCTGAGGCGGTAGACGGCCGCGCCGCAGGTACCCGCAGTTATGCCCGATAGAATATCTCGTTCTCAGGAGGGATGATGAAGACCTGCCCGAAATGCGGCGCCGAAAACCTTCAAACAGCATCTTCTTGCCGGTTATGCGCGGTCCCGCTTGAAGCGCCCGAGAGCCTGCTGGGTATCCGGGCCGAAGTGCCCGAGCTCAACGGTCTGCCTCCGACCGTCTCGACCTCCGGCCCGGCTCCCGAAGAAGGTCACATGAGATCGGCCTACGCGACTCACACCATATGCCCGGTTTGCCAGACGATAAATGAGCAGGACTGGCTCTTTTGCCAGCAATGCGGGCAGGAGCTGACGCACAAAAAGGTGAACGCGCCCGCGCGCTCGGGAAATGTGGAATCTCGCGAGACGATCGAAGGCCTCGACACCACGGGCGAGGCGCAATCGTACTCCACGTGCAAGTCATGCGGCGCGGCGCAGTCCTCCGGCTCGCTCTTTTGCACGATGTGCGGAGAAGCGACCGGCGACAGGGCCGACATTTCGGAAGGGGACGGGGCGAAAGAGGCCGCTGGAGTATTCCTCGAACTCATAACTGACGGCCGCAACGATAGCGAAGTGTATACCCTCGAAGATAGGGAACTGGTGCTTGGGCGCGTGGAAGGTGACGTGACCTTTTCGCACGACGGGTACATGTCGGGCCGCCACGCGCGCGTGTACGAGAGGGACGGCCACTATTATCTCTCGGATGAAAACAGCCGCAACGGGACCTTCATTAGAATCGACCGCGAAATCGAGCTGAAGCCGGGCGACACTTTTCTGATCGGTAAACAGCTACTGAGGTTCGGGAAGAAATAAAGACCCACCGGAACGCGGCCTTTCCCTGCGGATGGCATGTCGATTCGAAAGAATCAGGTAGGATCGATCAAAGCGTCAAGCGCTCTTGCCGTTATTCAAGACGAGAGACGCCGACCGTGAACGAGACGGTGGTGAGCTTGTCTCCGCGCAGGAACTGCGACCATATCCTGTACATTCCCGGGTGCGGAAAGAGGGCATTGAAAGTGACAGTCGGGCCGCCCCTCATCTTTGCCCTGTCTGTGCCTTCGGGGACAATCTCCTCCGGGTGCGAGTGGACGTAATCGGTCTGGTCCTCGCTCAGGATCAGGGTATGACCCCACGCGGCCAGGTACGGAACAAGATCCGTGACCGGTCGCCCCGTCTTTGCGTCGGTAAGGTGGTACTTGAGAGTTGTAGGTCTGCCGGCCGTTATCTTCTCAGGCTCGATCTTCAGGCCGATCCTTATCCCGCCCTCGATCTTTTCCAGGCTCACATCGGGAGTCAGGCGCGCGCTTGAGCCCAGTAAGTCGCGCGGAGGCCCTGATGTCGAGAGGTTCTGCTGTAAGACCTGGGGCGTCCCTTCAACCGGAAAGAAGTCGGAATAGACCTTATACCTTCCGGGCCTCGGAAGGATCGTGTCGATTTCGAAGGTCCCATCGGGATCAAACCGGGGATGGATGTGCTGGAAGCTCTCCATGTCCTGGCTCACTATGAACAGGTGGAAAAGCTCGTCGTGAAGCGGGGCGAACTGCTTCACGCGCTCGCCGGTCCTCGGATTGTGAATGGAGAATCGGAGGTGTACTTTTTCATTCGGACCGGGCCGCGCCGGAACCGCGTCCATTCTCAACTCGAAATCCTCGCTTATAGCAGGTGTCGCCGGTATCAATGTCATCCCGCACCTGGGGCATTTGGATGGCTCCTCGGCGCGAACATCGGGATGCATGGGGCAGACATAGCTTGCCGCCTCCTGCGCCGCCGTTCCATAACTGAAGACCGGCGCGGCCACAAAGCAGGTAGTTACGATCCAGAAAAATACCGCTCGCATCTGTTAAGACCTCAAAGAGGATTGTAACCTGGAAAATATCAGAGTCGAAGGCTGAAAGCGGTCGAAGCGAGGCCGTCCGCGCCTATGACAACCACCGAGTTATCTCCCTGCCTGAGGCCGAGCACCGCCGTCTTTCCTTTCATCTTGATGGATGAATCGGAGAACGAAGTGATTCGCGACGATACGTCCGCCCCGTTTATCAGCACGCGAGGCTCATTTCCGAATCTTGCGCCGGAAACCGTAACCTTCTTCGTGCCGTTAAAGATCGCGGATGTGATCGTGGGCCTCGTCACATTGACCGTGAGCTCGAATGCGCCGCGGCCATACGTGGCAGCCTGAATCACCCCGTTCGGGTGAGAGGCTAACGCGGAGACGACGACCGGAGGGAGCCCGTTGCTGAACAGGGACCAGACGCCCCCGCCCGTGGTCGAGCGGAAAATGCCGATGTCGGTGCCGACATAGATCGTGTTGGGTGTGGCGGGGTGAAATACCAGG
>Ga0126311_10000659_pt1 | contig 16117 bp, 10 predicted proteins | sample Plot61_FD_92539 | JGI IMG/M metagenome (GOLD analysis project Ga0126311, IMG submission 92539) | Serpentine soil microbial communities from UC McLaughlin Reserve, CA, USA - Plot61 | ecosystem: Environmental > Terrestrial > Soil > Grasslands | place: USA: UC McLaughlin Reserve, Lake County... | reverse complement strand
CGCCTTCATCCACGCGCGCGATCGATCCACCACCCGCGCCGACCGTGTGGATGTCCATCACGGAAACGGCCACCGGCAATCCCGCAACGTTCGCTTCGTTCGTCGTTCGGATCGCGCCGCTGTCGCAGAGCGCGACGTCAGTAGAGGTGCCGCCCATGTCAAACGTGATCACGTTTTGAATGCCGGCTGACTGTGCGGCGCGGAGGGCGCCAACGACACCGCCGGAGGGGCCTGAAAGAATTGTGCGGACGGGCTCGATTGCGGCGATTTCAGCAGAGATGCTACCGCCTGACGATTGCATCACGCGGAGGCTACGCAGGGGTGGCCACGGAGGGCCACCCCTACAATCAATTCCGGAGAGACGTTTTAAATAGCGGCCCATCAGAGGCTGGAGGTAGGCGTTGATCACCACTGTTGAGGTCCGCTCGTACTCGCGATACTCGGGAAGAATGCGACTCGAGATCGCCAACGGCACATTGAGATCGGCTAGCGATGAAGAGATGCGCTCTTCATGCTCGGGATGCAGGAACGAAAACAACAGCGAGATGGCGACTGCTTCCACGCGCGCCTGCTTCAACTTCTTCACGAGCCTGCGCAGATCGTCTTCGTCAAGCGGCTCGATCACTTCGCCTGAAGCGACTACACGTTCGCGAATGCCGAGCCGGAGATCTTCGTCGACAAGTGGGTTTGGCTTGATGGCGTTGAGATTGTAGAGCTCAGGACGCGCCTGACGTCCGATTGCAAGCACGTCTTCAAAGCCTTTCGTGGTGATCAGTGCGATGCGTGCGCCGCGTCGTTGCAGCAAAGCGTTCGTGCCGACAGTCGTGCCGTGTACGACCTCGACGCGATCGAGTGTTGCGCCGGTTTCAGCGCAGATGCGCGCGAGTCCCTGTTGAATTGCGAGTGAAGGATCTGAGGGTGTTGAAGGAAGCTTGAAAAGTTCGATTTGACCGTCTCGTTCGAAAACGAAATCGGTGAAAGTTCCGCCCGTGTCGATGCCGATGCGTATTGAATTTCTCCTCCGTTAGGTTAACAGGATTGACAAAGATTTTCAGGATTAACAGGACTTATCTTGTGAATCCTGTAAATCATGTAATCCTGTCTAAGGATTTACTCTCCAACGGTTACCCAGCAGCCACTTTCATTCGAAGCCCGAACCGCATCCAGCGCGAGCTGCACACGGTATCCATCCTCAAACGTCGCCGCGTCTTTAACGGTCGTTTTCCCAGCGCGCATCGCATCGCAGATCGCAACTGAGAATGCCGTAAACCCTCTGGACCAACTTCCCTCGCGCATGCCATGGGCCATGTGGTCCTGATCAACCTGCACCGGACGCCACACACCCGACCCCGTCGGCGACAGCCAAAGCTCGCCAGTCTCTTCGACCATCAGCGCGCCCTTCGTGCCGTAAATCTCGAGCCGGTTTTCATACTTGCCGGATTCAAGCACCGAGATCGACGCGGCGCCGGTCGCGCCCTCCGTGTGTGGACCATCACTGAAGCGGAACAATAACTTCGCTTCGTCGTCAGTTGTGACCTCACGCATGCCACCGTTGGATTTGTCCGGACGCTGCTTGATGTGCGTCGTGAGCATGCCTAGCACTTCTGTTACTTCCGTGCTCATGACCCAGCGAAACGAATCAACGATGTGCGATCCAATCGCGCCGAGCGCACCGCCGCCCATCGTCTCATCCGACCACCAGTCCCACGCACGATCCGCAATGCCGCGATAATCAGATCTGAAAACGTAATTGCAATGACGCACAGATCCAATCGCGCCTGTTTGCAACATCCCACGCATCACGCGTCGGCTATTCAGAAAGCGCAGCTCGTGATCGATCAACGCAAGCACACCGGCAGCTTTGGCCGTTTCGACCATTCGTCCAGCTTCAGCGGCGTTAAGCGCCATCGGTTTTTCACAAAGGACTGCTTTGCGTTGATCAAGTGCGGCGAGAGCGATCTCCATGTGCGTTGATGGAGGCGTGACGATGCTGACGAGATCGACGTCAGGATGTGTAACCAGTTCCTGCCAATCGGCAGCGACGTGCTCGATCCCAAACTCTTTCGCGATCACTTCGGCGCGGTCGCGATTACGACTCGCGATGGCGACAACCTTTGCGCCCATGCAATCGCGAAAGCCTGGGATCTGTGTAGTGCGGGCAAACCCCGTCCCGATAATTCCGATTCCAACCGGTGCTCTCTTCATGGCCCTAGTATTTAGCCATAGATTTCGCGGATTGCAAATCAGGATTCTCGACCAGCGAGCCGGGCGATCATGATGACGAGTTGACTGGCGCCGATGGGTTTGGCGATGTGCATCTGGTAGCCGGCCGCCAGTGCAAGGCGCCGATCGATGTCGCGCGCGTACGCAGTCAGCGCGGCTGCGGGTATCTCGCCGCCTTTGTCGCGCGGAAGCGAGCGCACCTGCCTGATAAAGCTGTAGCCATCTTCTTCGGGCATCGCGATGTCGCTCAGAATCACATCCGGCAACCACTCGGAGAGCTTTGCGAGTGCTTCATGAGCCGACTGGCACGTTTTTACTTCAGCTCCGGTGCGCGTCATCACGGTGCTGATGATCTGGCGTGCTTCCGGTTCGTCATCGACCAGCAACACTCTGAGTCCATCCAGCGCATGATCTGTTGAACTGACCTCCGGGACATGGGCCACCGTTACGGGCTCGGTCCGATCTGCCAGAAGCGGGAACGTAGTGCTAAACGTCGCACCCTGGCTCAGACCGTCGCTTTGCGCTGACACGGTGCCGCCATGAAGCTCAACGAGGTGTCGCACGATCGCGAGGCCGAGTCCCAGTCCGCCAAAACTCCGCGTCGTGGAACTATCAGCCTGACGAAATCGATCGAACACGCGCGGCAGAAACTCCCGCTCGATTCCCTGACCCGTGTCTTTCACGGTCACACACGCATCCGATCCGTGCTGCTCAACGCGCACACAGATCTTTCCGCCATGCGGTGTGAACTTCACCGCGTTCGACAACAAGTTCCAGATGATCTGGTGCAAGCGCGCCGAGTCGGCAGAGATTGCGCCGAGTCCAGGCTCGGCGTAGTAGTCCATCGTGATACCTTTAGCATCAGCCGCCGGTTGCACGACATTGATCGCAGCACGCGCAACCGACGCAATGTCCAGCGGCCTGACTTCGAGATTGAGCTTGCCCGAAACAATGCGCGACACGTCGAGCAGATCGTCGATGAGCTGCGCCTGCATGTGTGCGTTGCGATCGATTGCGTCGAGTCCCTGGGTCAATATCTTTTCGTCGCGCCTCGCCTCACGAAGCACACTGGACCAGCCCAGCAACGAAGTGAGCGGCGTGCGCAACTCATGCGAAAGTGTGGCGAGAAACTCGTCTTTAATTCGATTTGCCGCTTCCGCGTCAGAGCGTGCGCGTTCCGCGCGCAACAACAGTTGGCCGCGCGCTTCTTCCGAACGTTGCAGATCGCTGATGTAGCGCGACAACTCCTCGACGTGCAGTCTTGCGGCCTCCGTCTGTTCCAGCGAAGCCTCAATGTTCTTGAGATAAGTTTGATACGTGAAACAGATGATGAGGATGATCGGCACGGTCGCGCCGATCGCATAGAACCCATATTTACCGATTAGAATCGCGGTGATTCCGGCCGCAGACGCACCCGCAAGATAAGTCACCGAAGTCCATAGATAATAAGTGCGCCAGGTGTTCCAGACGGATTCATTGATCTTGCTCGACTTCTCAATGGCAATCAGGACAGTGTTGGCGATGTACTGCACCAGCGCCATCATGCAAATTGCAATAAAAAACTCCTGCGTAAAACCGCGCTGGATGGCGGTTATTGATCCAAAGTTCAAGCTCAGGACCGCAGCAGTAAAGAAAGTCGACGTTGCCAGGATCGCTGAATTGAAAAGAATCGTGCGCGGACGTTTGCTGATGCTCAGTGTCGCCGCGATGCCTTCGAGTGCTGAGACGAGGATTGCCGCACTACCTCCGTAGAGCAGCATCGTCAGGAAAACAAAAGTGTCGGCGACTGTGATACGGCCGCTCACGTGTGGAATGGGAATCGCGATAAGCGAGCTAGCCATTACCATCAGGCAGAGGAAGCCAAAACGTGGGTCGAGATCGCGATATGGAAACAGGTAAATGGAGACAAGCGCGATCGCGGCGCCCGCAATCACGAGCGACCACATGTAAACTTGTCCGAATTGAGGTCGATTAACGTCTACTTCAGCCGCACTCATGTGATTACCTCGTAGCACAGAAAGCCCGATTACACAGATCAAATATGAAGCCGTGTAATCAGCGCAGCCTATGTAAACTGTGGATCAGTTTAATAATCTAAGCAGTCGTTACCATCGTCTGATGGTGCCGCCATCGTTGAACTACTATCGCCATTGAGCATGGCTGACTGAGCGCTGGCTACGAGGTCGCCTGTGATCACGCCGTCGCCCGTAATGACGCCGTCTCCTGTTATCACCCCATCGCTCACCAAGTGACCTTCCGGCAGCAGATCCCGAAACAGCAGACTTACCGCCAGGAATGCAGAACCGTCTCCAGTAATAACGCCGTAACTCGTAAGGATATGATCGCCCGTGATAACACCGTCGGAAAAGTATGTAGGATCAAGCGCGAGCGTGCTATCGCCGGTGATTACGCCGTTGCCCAGCAGCGTTCCCAGCGAGTAGACGAGTTGATACTTCGTGATCAGATCAACGCCAGTGACGTATGTGTGATTGAGAATAATGCCGCGCGACCACGTGAACGTGTGATTCGCGATCGTAGTCTGGGGCGCCGGTGGATTAACGGTCAGCAGCGATGAGCCGACTGTCGTCGTCGCACTCAGATCCGTCCGCACTGACTGTGCCAACTGGATTGCGCCCGCGACGTTTAGCTGGCCTGCGCCCTGCTCGAACATGTTGTAACCAGCGAACGGTTGCGCGGCGTACATCAACAACGCCTTCACGAGGTTCGGCGTGAGACTCGGATTGGCTTGCAGCATCAACGCCGCGGTACCGGCTGCGACAGGCGTTGCCATCGAAGTACCGCTCAGGTACATCATTTTGCGGTTCTCAGCACCGCTGACACCAGCATCGAGTGATGGTGTTTGCGTCACGAGGTAATTGCCGTCAGCTTCTGCGTCGACCAGTTTATTGCCGGGCGCAACGAGATCGGGTTTGACGAGGTTGTCATAGTGGCGGACGCCGCCGTCATCTGTCGTAAAGCTTCGCGTTGGACCACGAGAGCTGAACGTCGCGACACCGTCGTCGCTGCGATCGTCGGTGCCGAATGTATTTGTGGCGCCGACAGTGATCGCCGAAGGCTCGTTGCCAGGCGAGTGAATGTGACCGTAAACCTTGTTGCCGTCGCTGTCTTTTCCGTTGTTGCCGGCGGCTGCGAAGACTACTACGCCTGCATCGACGAGTCTGCGCACTGCACGACAAACCGGATCGTTGCGATAAGAATCAATGGCTGGCATGCCGAGACTCAGGTTGACGACGCGAATGTTGTAGGTAGTTCGATTCGTAGCAACCCAGTCTAACGCTCGCAGTACGTACGATGTCGTACCAACACCCGCAGAATTGAGCACGCGAAGGTTAATGAGATCTGCATTTGGCGCTACGCCGATGTATTCGCTGTTTGAAAGGCGCCCGTTGCCGGCGGCGAGCGAAGCGACGTGAGTGCCGTGTCCGTAAGGGTCGTCAGTCCGGCCTTCGCCGGTGAAGTCTTCGCTATAAACCACACGCACGTCGTTGGATTTATTTAGAAACGACTGATGATCGGTATCGATTCCCGAATCGAGAATGGCGATGCCGACGCCTGTGCCATCAAGGCTGGTGCCGGAAGATCCTGTATTGCGAATCTGGTCCGTGCCGGTGGTGCGCGAGAGATGGCCCATCGGTAACACGTCCCGGTTTAGAGATACGTAAGAAACGTCGCTGCGGCTCGCGAGGGCGAGGGCGGCGGACACGCGCAAAGTCACCACGCGCACGGCGAAGTTCTTGAACTTGCGAATATTTTCACCGCCCGAATAGGCGAGCGTTGAATCGATCGAGAGGTCAGCCGCGTTCGCAGGTTGAACAATCACGCGGACGAAGTCGCCGCCACGCCCCGCTGCGGCCTTCTTGAGGATGTCCTTCGAGACCTTTCGTTCGAGCGACACGGTTGACTCAGCGCGTGTTCCGGTCTGGCACACGAAGAGCGCTGAGAACAGGAAACCGGCGAAACTACTCCAAAGCCAAAGATTTTGGTAACGCTTCATTTGATACTCCGGCAGCCGTGAGGAAATCTCTCTCTGGGCTGCGACTTTAGTGAATGAGGGCTTGGGACAAAATCCAGCGCTCGGGGAGATCCTTGGTCGGGGGAGAGGAAGTCTAACAGGTTTGAACCGTTTTAAATTGTGGAGTTTTCGTGTCGGACAGGCTCGGCCAGTGAGGAGGTAGGAGGTGACTTTTTGCCCGATTATCGAGGGAAAACCGCTATTTGTCGCGATCGCATGGTTCAGCACTGTACGATAACGATCTCAGATGGCCGACAAAAGCTCGTACGTCAACTTCGTCATCATAGAGCCGTTCACAAAGCAGTGCTTTGACTTCGATTTCCGTTAACTCCGCCGGAAACGACGCCAGGACCATAGCTTTGGCAGCCTCAAACATCCCGCTTGCCATCAGCATTCGCTCGGCTCCCGAGCGCTCCAATAATCTCTGGCGTACGAGTTCTACGATCTGCGGATCAGTGTCATTCATGAGCACCTGCGATCTCCTCTAACGATGACTTCACTCCCAGATCCTCAGCACGACTATAGAGGTACGCCATATCGCAATCTGAGCTCAACAGGTTCTTCACATCGGGAAGTTGAAGCTCTGATTTCGAGTCCCTGGCCCAGTACAATTTGGAAAGAATAAGATCTTCACGAGTAACAATCCAGGTTTGGAAATCGCCCAGTGTGATTCTCTGATCGTGGTGAATTATAACGAGGCAGAGTTTTTAAGAATAGTTTCGGTCGCTAAGCATAAAAACCACGTTGCCACTCTTTCTTCACTAAAACTTATCGCGCAGGAAATGCCCTGACGGTCATCGCCATATAGAGTAAACAAGAAAAGATCAATCTGCGTCAGGTCATACCGAAAGGTGGGCCGTTACTAACGTTTGCACACTAAGAGAGGAATGCGATGAGCGAGAATAAAACTACAGTCGAAATGTATCGCGAACACTGTTTTCCAAGGCCAGTAAAGTGGACGATCATGGTCTACCTGGCGGGCGACAACAATCTCAGCGCCAACTCGATTTCCATCTTACAGGAGCTCGAAGCGGCGGCCCGCAATACTGACGTGCGCGTACTCGCCTGCTACGATTCAAACTCTCCCCTTCCCAAAGGCGCCCGTTATTTAGAGATACAACATGGCCGCTACCGGCCGAAGGAAAAATCAAAACCTAAATGGAACTGGGGTCTTCATGACGATATGGCTTACCCCGATGGGCATTTCGTGTTCAGCCCTGACTTTTGCAACCCCGAAGCGAGTCACGATTATATCGCCGAACCCACCGCTAGAGAGGGACTATCGAGGTTTCTCAATTGGGCATTAACACGGCATCCGGCCCAGCATTATATGTTGATCTTATTCGGTCACGGAGTGTTGGTCGGAGGAAAAACCTTTCTTTACGATTCGACACCGCCCAGCTTTCTTCGTCTTAAAGACTTCACGCGAATAATCAAAACATATTTCGGCTCATCAAACGACACCGAGTACGACCGTTGTAAACCCCGCTTAGATATCCTGGCCCTCGACAACTGCGTCATGAACGGGATTGAAGCCGCCTATGAGCTTAAAGATCACGTTGATTATACGATTGGCTCACAAGACCTGATGCTGGCTGTCGGCTGGCCATTCACAAAAATCATCAAGATCGTACAAGAGAAGCCCGACAAAACAACCAAAGAAATTGCCCACCTGATTCTAAAGGCTTGTGCCCGGCGTCTACTCGACTACTCACTCATGGACCGTTCTACAGAGCAAGCCGTGTGTGACTTATCCAAGTTGCGAGGAAAAAACAACGCGCTCGTGGACTCCGTCAAGTTTCTGGCAAACGCCTTGAAGGATGGGCTGAAGACTGATAACTGCGGCCATGTATGTTACGCAGAGATTCGTGACGCTGTGCGGCTGGCGCGTTTGGAAGCCCAAAGCTACTGGGACGAAACCTTTGTCGACTTGTACGACTTTTGCGAACTTCTGCTTTGGAAATGTAATCAAGCGATCCGCCAGCACGTGCGGTGGTTCAAAGAATTCAAAACGCAGTTCCCACTTCGCACTGATGTATCCGACAATGTAATTCAGGCGTGGTTTATAAAATACACGTACGTCGGACAAATCTACGACAGGATTGCGGAAGGCTGCTGGAGGATTCTCACGCAGTTCACACCCGGGGGCCACCAAGAAGATGGAGTGGTGCCTTATTCGTACTACATCTGCCCGGACTTGCAATACTCACACGGTTTATCGATCTACTTTCCCTGGACCTTGCCCGTAGATCCGACAATCTTTGAGCCGAAAGGCTATCCACCCGAAGAGTATGACATCAAGACGTCGTTTGACGAGTACAAGGACTACGATTTCGCGGGACCGGGAGGCGCTGACTGGGCAAGTTTCTTAGTCCAATTTTTCAGGGCCACGCTCAGGAACGTGCGTCTCGTTGACTACTGGTATAAGACGAGCACTGAGACAAGCGTTATCTACGAAGGAGAACCAATTACTGAAGATCTCGTCAGAAAGGACGCGGATTTGCAGAAGTCGAGTCCAGACACGGGAGAACAGGACGAATTCCGGAGCGTGAGAATAAAGAACTATCCACGGCGATTTTATTTGTCGCCAGAAGATTGTGCCAACAAGGACGAGCCTTGCAAAACCGTTGTTACACCTCAATGTTTTAATCCTTACGTTGGCACCCCGCCGTCAGTTTACGCGCAACACCGACCGTCTTATCTCGGATGGCAGATAAGAGGCATCTTGTGGGACGTGATAAAACCAGATCACCATTTGGATTCGCCCGAAGATAAGCCTGGTCCGGAAAACGCGCCGGAAAAACCAGAGAAGGATTCAAAACAGTAACTCACCATGGGACAGGGTCTGTTATAAAGCTCCTGCTACTTTATTGACAGACCCCGCATCACCATAATGGAATAGAACGGTTTCGCGTTTTGCCTCTTAACCTATGCACCTCAAGATGAGAACGCCTCGCCGTCCTTTGTTCTGCTGCCTGCTTTTCCTGGCGTGCACTCTCTGTGTGACCCGGATCCCTGCGCAAGAGGACGACTTACTGCAACACCTTCCTACTCTCGAATCTCGTAAATACGCGCTTGCAGAGTTAATCAAACAACGGACAGGGCTGGCCGAGACCGGCGCATACGCAACCTTAGTGCGATTGCTTAACCACATCGCTGAGCTCCAACTCCGGCTTTTCGACGTGGATGCCGCACTCGCGACTGCAAATGAGTCTCGCGCGATAGCAACAAGTTTTCGCGGCACGCAGGACGAGACACTGTACGTGGACGCGCTGGTTTGGTGCGCGCGCATTCACATCCGTCTTGACGAGAACAAGTCGGCATTTCCGCTACTCACTGATGCGCTCGCATTGAGCGAGGAACTAAAGTATCGCGCGGGCGAAGCAGCCAGCCACGCGCAATTCGGCCTCGCTTACATCGGGCAGTATGAATATGAAAAGGCTGAAGAGAGTAACAACAAGGCACTCACAATCTGGCGAGAGCTCAACAACAAACGCGCCGAAGGTGAAGCTCTGTTCACGCAGGGTGAGACCTACATGCTTCAGGAGAAGCAGCAAGAGAGTGTCGAGACTCTGAAGAAAGCCGAAACTCTCCTGCGCGAGATCAACGATCACGTGCGGCTTGCCACAACACTCTTTGACCTCAGCTTCCTCGCGATGAAGCAAGGACAATGGGAACGTGCTTTGGCTTTTCTTAATGAAGCGGAAACATTTGTTACCGACAAAGAAGCTGAGCCTTATCTCGCCGGCCAGATTGCCATGAGTTATGGTCTCATCAATGAAGCGTATGGTCAGTTAGAAACAGCGCGTAGCTATTTTCAGGAATCACTTACCTATTACCGCGACCGTGCACACGACAAGGCAGCCGGGGTCGATGCCGGCAGACAACTCGCCCGGGTACAGGCTCGCCTGGGAAATTACGCGCTGGCAAAAGAACAGATCGAGCAGGATCTCGCTGTAGCCAGGGAAATCGACAAGAAACTTTTTATAGGTCTGTCGTATGAGGATCTCGGTCTTGTTCTACTTGCCGCGGAAGCGAATGAGGAAGCAAAGCTCGCATTCCTGTCGGCGCTCTCGTACTTCAAACCTGACACCCGTCCCTGGGCGCGAACTCAAAGCTATCTCGGGCAAACTGAATACGTGCTGGGAAGCATGACTCTCGCAAGTGAGGCGTACAACAAGGCCCTGCGATTTTTCCAAAGCTCAGATGGCTTGGACTACACCAACGAAGCGGCACTTCGTTATGCCCTGGGTAAGCTCGCTCTGAAACAGAGAAACTTCCCGGAGGCAGAGAAACATCTGCAACGCTCGATCAATTTGACGAGAGTACTGCGTGAGAACGCTTCAAGCAGAGATTTGAGAAGCTCGTTTCTTGATTCAGTGCACGATCGCTATGAGGCGTATGTGGAAGTGTTGATGGATCGATATTTCCGAGAGCCCGACCGTGCACTGCAAGTTCGAGCATTTGAAGTAAGCGAATCCGGAAGAGCTCTCGCGTTGCTGGATTCGCTTAACGATAACCAGCAGGAGCTCCGTAGGCCCAGCAACCCACTGCTGCTGCAAGAAGAAACCAAGTTACAGAAAGAAGAACAACAGTTAATCGATCGTCTGGCGGAAGCGGTGAGCAGGAACGCTGCGAAGAGCCAGATCGATGAAGTTAATAAGCAACTGTCTAACGTTCGCTCAAGCTACGAAACTCTGCAAGCACGAATCAACGCCAGCACAAAGTTTACGAACCTGCTGCGTCCTACAATCAGCTATGAAGAAATACAACGACAACTGAGTGACTCCAACACCTCTTTGCTCGAGTTCTCCCTGGGCGAAACACACAGCTTCGCTTGGCTTATTACAAAGGACGGAATACAGAGCTACCAGCTCGCGGACAGACAAACGATCGAGAACGCCGCCAATACACTCGTTGATATCCTGCAAAAACCTCCGGTCGATCCCGACAAGGAGAGGCAGTTAGAGAGTGCGATTAGTGACGTCAGCCGTTTGGTGTTGGAGCCGGTTTCCGCGCAGCTTCACACTGCGCGTCTGATCGTGATTGCAGACGGCGCTTTGCAATATGTTCCTTTTCAAGTCTTGAAAGCTTTTCCAAATGCCGGCGAGCCACTTGTAGCGCAGTTTGATATCGTCGAGGCTCCCTCCGCGTCAGCACTTGCGAGTGTTAGACAGGAAAGAATGCACCGCAATTCAGGAAGCAAAATGTTGATCGGCTTCGGCGATGCAATCTTTTCTCCCGACTACGCATCAAGCTCTTCTCGACTCAACAAAGAAGACGCGAATTCGCTTAGAGCCGATGACGGTCGCAACGCGCGGACACTACCACGACTTTTCCAGGCAAAGCGCGAGTTACGCACCATCGCAGGTCTCGCCGGCACTGAGTCTTCCTTGTACGTGGGATATAACGCAACCCGGCACAACCTGCTCAACGTAGACCTGAGTCAATACCGGATTTTGCACGTGGTCACTCACGGCAAACTGGATGATAGTCAACCGGAACTCTCCGGGCTTTACCTGTCGCTTGTCGATGCCAATGGTCAACCGCTTGACGGCTTCGTTGGACTGGCCGACATCTACAGAATGCATGCTCCCATGGATCTTGTAGTACTGAGTGCATGTCAGACTGCGCTCGGTAAAGAACTTCGTGGCGAAGGACTGATTGGCCTGACGCGGGGGTTCATGTACGCAGGAGCTGCAAGCGTAGTCGCAAGTTTGTGGCAAGTCGATGACGCGGCGTCGGCTGAGCTAATGAAGCATTTTTACACTTATCTCTTGCAGGACGGCATGACGCCGCCAGCCGCTCTACGCGCAGCTCAAAACAAGATTCGTTCCCAGCCGAAGTGGAGATCGCCTTACTACTGGGCAGGCTTTACCATTCAGGGTGACTATGATCTGAATTTCAAGTCGCCGCCTCAGGTCACTAGAAATGTGGAGAAGCTCGTGGCCGGTTTGGTGATCAGTGTGCTGGGAGTTGGTGGGGTCCAGTGGTACTTGCGTCGTCGCAAAGGGCGACGTCAATTGACGTCGAAGCGATAACTGCCTTGGATTGCCTCTTCGGTCCCGTCGTTTTTGGTTGCGGTCAGCTCCAATGCGTATTCGCCTGGCGGTAGGTCCTGTGCGGGAATCGAAATAGTAACAACGTTCTCTTTGTGGTCCACCACTTTCACTTGCTTTATTTCAGTTTGATTATCGAGTACAGCCTTGAAGCGTGTGCCCTGCGGAAAGGATTTGGGCAACGTTAGTGAAGCTCGTAATTCGCCCGCGTCAGAAGATAGATTTACTTTTTGAGGTAGGGCATCGGCACCGCTACTACGATTGAGCTGCGTGTTGGTTAAGGAGACTGTCACTATTCCTCGCGGCTGGTAAAAAGAACGCCATGTAATACCAGCAACAACGAGCACAAGTGCCACCGCAACTACCGGAGCCGCTACCCAGCGCTGGGTGTTCCAGAAGGCGGCAAGCTTTTCGAAGAATGATGGCTGCGATGGGACCGGTTCAGGCTGTTTCAAACAGCCTATCGCGAGGGCGAGCGCATGTCGTTGCCGGCCTTCCGTTGACGCGAGATAGTGCCCCTCGAGCCATTGCCGTTCTTCCGGCGCAAGCTCCCCGCCGCAATACTCTTCAACGAGTTCGCCCTTTGAGATTTCCAGTTCTTCGAAGAGGTCGTCTTCGGCCATCAGGCGCTCTTCGATGCTCTCCTGCTCCTCATCGTTCAGGTGCCCGAGAAGATATTCTCTAATTCTGGCCTGATCATGGTTATTAAGCGCCATTCGGAAAGCTACTTTCCGGTCGTCGGGGGAGACCTTCTATGGAATATGACTTCCGACACCAAAGCGTTTCACTCGCTGAGCAGATTGCTCAAACAATGCTCGATACAAGGCCGTAATCGCGAATGGATATGACAAACCCGTATTCTAAGGGCGTTCATCGAAATTCCCAATTCCTCGGCAAGCTGTTTTCTCACCTGGATCTTTTCCTGCTTGTTTTTCTCGTGATATTTCAAGACTAATTGACGTTCAGCCTGAGTCAACTTCTGTTCTAAGCACCGGTCGAGGCAACCACATTGGCGCTCGATTTCCACAGGATCTGGTTCTGGCGGCAGAGGAATCGGGACAGGTTTAGGTTTTATATGAACCTTGTAGATCTTTTTGGCTACGCCATAGAAATAGAGAGCGGGGTCGCCACGATAATTCTCGATAAGCCAATCGCTTTTGGACACTACTACGTTGATAGTCTCATCCGCGAGGTCTTCCGCATCGTGAACACCACGGCACGAGAAGATCCTGATGAGCCGAAAACGGATTCTTTCGTACTTCTCGCCCGCCTTGTTGCGGTCGGGATCCAGCCATTGCAATAGCTTGTCGAAAGGTTCCTGAGTTGGCCCGCGTTTATCCATCGATGCTGGTATTAATTCCCGGGTGGGACTGCGAAGTACACACGACTGGTCACAAAAGCACGATTAGTGTAGCCGTAGGGATAAAACTGGTCAGCGAGAGCAGGCGAAGAGTAATGAACTTCGACAATCGATGTCAAACTGAGGCCGTGAGGTTTTTCGGCGTGCTGTAGCGTTTATGTGGAGACGCAACTGTAGGGCGGCCCGCCGGTGACCGCCCCACTTGAAACAGAAACCGAGCGCGGTAGCGCCGGGTTAGAGTTCATTAACAGGCTTGATTGATGAAACTGACCCGGCGCTACCGCGCTCGGTTCTGTTGCGCTTGCGCACCGATGGGACGAGCATCGGCACCGATCGACGATACTCTTCGTAAGTATCGCCGTGTTCACGGACCAGATCGCGTTCTTCGAACCGGATCGCCAGCAGGATGTAAGCCGTTGTCGCGATCGAGAAGAGCAGGTGCGCGGTTGTCATCACCGGCGTCATCCAGAATGCGAACAACCAGCCAACATACAGCGGATGTCGCACCAGCTTGTATGGGCCAGGCGTCGTAAACCGCAAACCACTTTCCGGTTGGCCCAGCAAATTGCGCCAGACCTGCCGCAGCCCAAACAAGTCGAAATGGTTGATCAAAAACGTCGAGAACAGCACCAGTCCCCAACCAAAAGCAAACAGACTGCGCAGCACGATTCGACCAGCCGGATCTTCAACCGACCAGATCACGCCGCCGAGTGGCTGCCACAACGCAAACAACAGAATCAGCGCGAGGCTCGAGAAGAGAACGTAAGTCGCGCGTTCGATCGGCTTGGGCACGATCCGCGTCCACCATTCCTTGAACCACTTGCGCGCCATGACGCTGTGTTGCACTGCGAAGAGCGTCAACAACCCCACATCAATCGCGAGGCTAATGCCGAGCGGTCCCGTCGCAGCACCGTCGAGTGTTCGCGGCACACCGAAGTTGCCGATGAACCCGACCGCGTACAGAAACGTTCCGAGGAAAATCACGTAACTAAGAGTTCCATAGGCGAAAAATAAGATTCGCTTCATCATTGCATTGCCTCCATCTTTCGTTCGGCAGAGGATCGCGCTTTACCAGCAGTTAGGCTATGGGAGTTTAGTCCCGGTTTGGCTATACTTCCGGGCCTTCGCATAGGACATTTGTCTCAGCAGCGACGCGCGATGATCAAGAAACCGGCACAGCGAATTCGCTACCTGCGCACAGCGGACGGAGTGCAACTCGCGTGGGCTGAAGCCGGCGCCGGGTCCACTCTTATCAAAGCTGCAAACTGGATGACTCACCTCGAATATGAATGGGAGAGCCCGGTTTGGCGTCACTGGATTCGATTCTTCAGCGAGCACTTCCGCTACATTCGTCACGGTGAACGTGGCTGCGGCATGACTGACTGGAACGTCGGCGACCTGTCGTTCGCGCGCTGGGTCGAGGATCTCGAAGCCGTGGTCGCGACAGTCAATCCACAGGAGCCGTTTGCGCTGCTCGGTATTTCGCAGGGAGCGGCGACGTGCATCGCGTATGCAGTGAAACATCCGGAACGCGTGTCGCGACTCGTGCTCTACGGCGCCTACGCGCGCGGAACGTATCGCCGCGGCGATCCTGACAAAGACCGCTTTTATCGCGCGCTGATCGATCTGACGCGTCTCGGCTGGGGCAAGGACAATCCGGTGTTCCGGCAGGTGTTCACCTCGCGATTCATTCCCGGCGCGACCGATGAGCAAGTGGGTTGGTTCAACGATCTCTGTCGCAAGACCACTTCACCGGAGATCGCCGCCCGTCTTCTCGAAACACGCGCGACAATCGACGTCGTGGATCTTCTCGGCAGTGTGCGCGCGCCAACACTCATCCTGCACTCGCGTGATGACGATGTCATTCCGATCGCAGAAGGCCACATCCTCGCCTCAGGAATTCCAGGCGCGCAGTTCGTTGAGCTCGATTCGAAGAACCACATCCTCCTCGATAACGAGCCGGCGTGGGAACGCTTCTGCGCCGAGGTGTTGGATTTCATGGAAGTTAAAGAGGCAATCGCGAGCGAGGATCCTGCGTTTGAATCACTGACCGCGCGTGAGCGCGAGGTGCTGGCGTTGATTACGGAAGGTTTGGGCAACGCTGAGATTGCGGCGCGACTTTCGATCAGTGAGAAGACCGTGCGCAATCATGTGTCGAACCTCTTCGACAAGCTCGGCGTCTGGACGCGCGCGCAGGCGATGGTCTTCGCGCACGATCACGGCTTCCGCGCTACGGCTAATCATTAGGAGAGTTATGAAAAGATCTGCGGCAATCTGTCTTTATCTATTCATCAGTGTTACCTCGACCGCGGCGATCGAACCACTGCCGAAACTCCTGTCCGTGCGTGAGCAACAAACCGTGCGCGAGAGCTGGCTGAAGAAACGTCTCGACACGATGCTGCTGCCGATGATGCGCCAACAGAAGATCGAGATGTGGATCGT
>Ga0126311_10000658_pt1 | contig 16139 bp, 11 predicted proteins | sample Plot61_FD_92539 | JGI IMG/M metagenome (GOLD analysis project Ga0126311, IMG submission 92539) | Serpentine soil microbial communities from UC McLaughlin Reserve, CA, USA - Plot61 | ecosystem: Environmental > Terrestrial > Soil > Grasslands | place: USA: UC McLaughlin Reserve, Lake County... | reverse complement strand
TACGAACTGATCCTCGACGGCGCTGCGGGTCTTGGCCTCGAATTAATGAAGACCTCTAGCAACGGTTACGCTGACCTTCGAATTGACGCTCGTGACACTGCGGCCACGACCTCGAGCACGACCTACAAGTTTGACGGCAAACAGTATCGCGAAGCACGTTCAACGATAACTCAGGTCGAAACTGGCGAAACCAAACCCGCCTCGCGTCGCGTGCAGTTCAGACGCGGCACGTCGTCAACAACAATTCAGGGCAAGGTGTCGATTGCATTGCCCGACACGTTGATCGTGGGCGCTCGCGCCGGACAAGTGATGAGTGTTCAACTTACCGCGCCAGGCAAGTCAGTGAGATTCATGCTGATGACTGCCAAAACCACGAACTCACTTGCCGACAACACGAGGAGTTGGACCGGAACACTGCCCGAGACTGGTGACTACATCATCATCGTCGACGCTGACGAAAAAGCCAGCACTTACTCGATGAGGATCAGCATCAAGTAATCACTTGCCCGAGTCCATGTGCCACCCAACATTCACGAGCTCGTCTCCACGCCTGACAAACATCTCAGTTGCACGCCCGCTGGAAGTTGAACGATTCCCGTTCATCTCGGTTTCGTAAATATAAGTGGTGTAGATGATCACGGTGTTTCCGTAGACCTGAATCTCGGTCTTCGGAAACTCCAACCGCACCAGTTTGCCTCCACTCTCGACGAAGCGTTTCGCTCCGGCCAGAACCGCAGCCCGATCAGACCAGCCTTCGCTACCGTTATCGATCGCGATCGTCTCTTCCGGAATCAATCTCTCCAACGCCGCGCGATCGTTTGTGAACCACGCCTTCCAAACTGCTTCGCGCGCGGCGAGTATTCGTTGTCGAACCTGTGGCGTGATCGTCATGGGCTGCGACATCTGCGCCGCGCGCCATTCAGGATCGATTACGGTGTGCGATGCGACTTGTATCCAGCCTCCTTTTCGTTTCGCGTACACGTCCATGATGCGAAAGCGTCGCAACGTGACGCCGTCTTTTGTTTGAAACTCGCCGAAGAACGAAGCGACGCCGAGCTCCGGACCATAGAAATGTACGTCGAAGTCGCTGACCTTGTACGTCGTGCCGGCGGGAAGATAAGGCGTCAACTTTGGTGCGTTTGCAGGTCGCGGCCACTCGATGCGGTTGGCTCGCATGTAATCATCGATGCCTTTGATTGGCGCTCGCGAACCTTCGAGGAAGCCGCGCCAATCTTCCGAGTGCGTCGCAAAGACCTTGTCCTGATCGCCGTCGATGAACGCCTGGAAGATACTCTCGATATGCGCGCGAATCGCAGCCGCATCGGCCGCACGTTCCTGCGCATTCGCCGCAAATGCAATCACTAATACCAACGCTACTATTGAGACGGTTCGATTCATGATCCACCTCCTGACGCTTTTGTGCCTCTTGTGTCTTTTTGTGGCAAGAACTAATACGCGAGCGGCGTCTTTGTTGACGTGAACGGCATTGCGGCGCGTGCTGGACCAGCGATACTGTGGCGCCGTGCGACGTTTACGCCCATGGATGATCGTCTCAGCAGCCTGGATCGTTCCAGCCGCGTTTGCTGTTATCAACCGGCTCGCACAGGCGCGACTTCGCGGTTGGGAGCCTGCAACAACTCGCGAACTGCTTTTCGAATTTGGCGACTGGCTGCTCTACGCGTTTCTCACTCCGTTTGTCTTCGCAATCTCGAAGAGCTGGCCACTCGCGCGCCCGCGTCTCGGCCGGCGCATCCTGTTTCATCTGTTCATGTCGATCATGTTCTGCGTGGCTTGGGCGACGTGTGGTCAAGTATTGCGTATGTTGCTTGTGCGGCTCTTCGCGCCCGGGCTTTATCACGAAGCGGTGCAGAATGGCGCCGCACAGTTCTGGCTGCGCATCGGTGTTGAATGGTTGAGTTGGATCTTCATCACGTTGCCTTTTGGTGTCGCTGTTTACCTTTGCGTAGTCGGGATCGAGCATGCGACGCGTTACTTCATCGACGCGCGCGAGCGCGAAGTGCAAATAGCACGACTTTCGGAGCAACTCTCCGGCGCCCGCTTCGCCGCATTGCAGGCGCAACTCAATCCACATTTTCTTTTCAACACACTAAATACCATCACCGTTCTCGTTCGCGACAACGATCGCGAGGGCGCCGTGAGTATTGTCGAACATCTGAGTGAACTATTGCGCCGCACGCTCTCGCGCCACCAGGCGAACGAAGTCACACTTGGTGAAGAACTGGACCTCGTGAGGCAATACGTTGCGATCGAGCAGGCGCGTTTTTCTGATCGCTTGCGTCCGGAATTCAGAATTCCCGACGCGCTGCTGACTGCAGTGGTTCCGAGTTTCTCTTTGCAACACCTCGTCGAAAATGCGATTCGTCACGGCATTGCGAAAGACTCAGACGCGGGGCTTCTGATCGTCACTGCTGCGCGTGCAGGCGACGTGTTGGAGATCACTGTTGTTAACGATGGGGTCAGCATCGATCCGGCCGCACCGGTACCGCCCGGACATGGCATTGACAACACGCGCGAGCGCCTGCGTGCGCTTTACGGCGACAAAGCCTCACTCGAGATCGTCCCGCGTGCGGAAGGCGGTACAATGGCGACACTACGCGTGCCGTATCGTGAGCTGCGTCCGGAGCCAGACGATGAAGCAAGCTAAGTGGAAAGCTTTGATTGCAGATGACGAGCCTGTCGCGCGCCGCGGCGTTCGGCAACTGCTCGCGAACTTTCCGGAGTTCACGGTGGCCGGAGAATGTCGCAATGGCGCCGAAGTCCTAGCGGCACTCAACACCCTCGGCGCGGACGTCGTGTTTCTCGATATTCAGATGCCGGGCATCGATGGCTTCGAAGTCATCAAGCGACGAACAGTTGAGCGCATGCCGGCGGTCGTGTTCCTCACAGCTTTCGATCAGTTCGCAATCAAAGCTTTCGAAACAGAGGCTCTTGATTACCTGGTGAAGCCGGTCAGCGAAACGCGTTTTGCCGCGACGATGAAGCGCTTGATGAAGCGTTTGCAATCGGCGAGTGCGCCGCGCAACGAGACCATCCTGGTTACGACAGCGCGCGGCGCAACGGTGTTGCACCTGAATGAGATTGACTGGATCGAAGCAGCCGGAAACTATTCGCAACTGTGGGTAGGCACGCGGAGTTATTTTCTACGTGAGTCGCTTCAGTTGCTGGAGAAGCGAATACACCAGAACGGATTCATTCGCGTTCACCGCCGCGCGCTCGTTCGTCTCGATAAGGTTCGTGAGTTGAGTCGCACGCGTGCGGGCGCTCCCGTCGCTGTTCTCTCGAGCGGCATCCGCATCCCCGTCTCACGCCGCCGCAGCGCCTCCTTCGCCGCCGCGCTACGACAGCAGACAGCATTCCAACCGCGGATAAACGCGGATGTTCACAATTCTTAACAAATTTTTACCTCCACTTAACACACGCCCGATCGAGTCCGCTTAGTATTCCGTCGCACTAATGGCACAATGTGGCCGGAGAACATCCCTATGAAATCCGAGTATGCCTTGTCTTATCGTCTGGGAATCCTCCTGGCAATTTGTGGACTCTGCGCCACTCTCCCAGGCTGTGTAAACAAAGCCCAGCCAAACTTCGAACGTCCCCCGGCCCCGGTTGTTGTCGCTACCGCTGTTTCACAAGACGTCTCTAACTACATGGACGCGCTCGGCAAGATCGTCGCGCGCGAAACTGTTCAAATTCAGCCACAGGTTTCCGGACGCATCACCCAGATTCACTTCACGGACGGCGCGAACGTCAAGAAGGGTCAACTGCTTTTCACGATCGATCCGCGACCATTCGAAGCGAATCTCAAACAAGCGCAGGCAAACGTCGCCAAGGATCTCGCCGCGAAGAAACAGGCCGAGGCGAATCTGGCGCGCGAGATCGCACGCGAAAACTGGGGCCGCGCACAGGTCGAACGATACCGCACACTCGTCGAGCAGGGCGTTGTCGCAAAAGAGCAGTACGAACAACTGCGCGCAGATTACGATTCACTCAAGGCCAACAGCGAAGCCGCGCGCGCAGCAGTGCACAGTGCTGATGAGACGGTCAAAGCCGACAACGCTGCGATCGAGACCTCGAAAGTGCAGCTCAGTTACTGCTACATTCATTCACCCATCGATGGACGTGCGGGACAACGTTTAGTCGACATCGGAAACGTCGTCAATCCGGGTGGTCCAGGTAACTCGGACTCGAACGCAGTCTCAAGTAACGCGCTGCTCGTGATCGAGCGTCTCAATCCCATTTATGCCGACTTCACGATCTCGCAAAGCAATCTGAGTTCGGTCCAGGAGCAGATGCGTGTAGGCAGACTGAGTGCTGAAGTTCGGCTGCCCGACGCGCCGAATGACGCCGTCTCAGGACAACTCACCTTTATCGACAACTCAGTGCAGACAGAGACCGGGCAAGTCACGTTGCGCGCCACACTCCCGAATCCCGATCAAAGATTCTGGCCCGGTCGCTTCGTAAACATTCGCCTCATGCTCGGAACAATTCAGGGCGCCGTGCTGGTGCCCGCGTCTGCCCCACAGATGTCAGCGGCCGGCTCATACGTTTACGTGGTCAAGCCCGACTCAACTGCTGAACAGCGCACCGTCACTTTGGGCCAACGTCAGGGCGACTTGATCGTAGTCGAGAAAGGTGTCGCAGCCGGCGAAAAGGTCGTGATCAATGGTCAACTCGGTGTGACACCGAATGGCAAAGTCGCGATCGAGCACCCGCGTGAAGGAAATACTCCTGCCACAGCGGGCGGGGCGAAATCATGAATCTCTCTGAACCATTCATCCGGCGGCCGGTAATGACCGCGGTGCTGACGCTCTCCGTGATCCTTTTCGGAGTGATGGCTTACTTTCAGCTTCCCGTGAATGATCTACCGGCGGTCGATTATCCGGTAATTCAGGTGACTGTGGGTTATCCGGGCGCGAGTCCGGACACGATTGCAAACAACATCGCCACGCCGCTCGAGCGCCAGTTTATGCAGATCAACGGGCTCGAGGTTGTGACTTCACGCAGCACACAGGGCGTCGCGAGCTTCACCCTTCAGTTTTCACTCGACAAGAACATCGACGCCGCGGCGACCGACGTGCAGACGGCAATCTCACAAGCGACTGGAAGTCTGCCGGCGGATCTGCCGTCGCCACCGACCTATTCAAAGACGAATCCAAACGATCAGCCGATCATGTACATCGCGATGGTCAGCGATTCGGTCACGCCGGGGCAACTTTACGACTACGCGAGTACACAGGTGGGCCAACGGCTCAGCATCCTGCCGGGCGTCTCGCAGGTGAACGTTTACGGCACGAAATCGGCGATCCGGATCAAAGCCAACCCGTCGGCACTCTGGGCGCGCGGCATTTCGATCGACGATCTCAACAACGCGATTAGGAACGGCACGAGTTACACGGGGGCAGGCCAGTTGGATAGTTCAACACGCACGGCCATCCTGCGTCCGCAAGGTCAGCTCGAAAGCGCCGAACAGTATGGAAACCTGATCGTCGGCGGTACCAACAATGCGCCTGTGTATCTCCGCGATGTCGCTACAGTAAAAGAATCGGTCCAGGATGAACGCGTCAATATGCGTTTCTGGGTGCGCGGTTTTTCCGTGCCTTCCGCGACTGTAATCGTGGCGGTTAACCGTCGCGCGGGCGCCAACGCCGTTGAAGTGTCGAAAGCAATCCATGAAATCATGCCGCAGGTTGCTGCGGAACTACCCGGTTCCATCCGTATCCAGCCGATTTACGATCGCTCGGCCAGTATCGTCCACTCGGTCGCAGACGTGCAGGCGACACTGATCATCGCGTTCGTGCTGGTTGTGATAGTGATCTTTGCCTTTCTTGGCCGAGTTACTGACACTCTTATTCCGGTGGTTGCGCTGCCGTTGTCGTTGCTGATCACGTTCATGGCGATGCGCGGGCTTGGCTACAGCCTTGACAATCTTTCGCTGATGGCCTTGACACTCGCGATCGGTTTTCTGGTTGACGACGCGATCGTCTTTCTTGAAAACACAGTGCGGCGAATTGAACGTGGCGAACCGCCGTTCGAAGCGGCTATCAGCAGCGCGAAGGAGATCAGCTTCACGATCTTGTCGATGACGATCTCGCTGGCGGCGGTATTCATCCCACTCGTGTTCATGACCGGACTTGTTGGCCGCATCTTTCGTGAGTTTGCGATCACGATCGTGATCGCGATTCTCGCTTCCGGTTTAGTTTCATTGACGTTGACGCCGTTGATGTGCGCGCGCCTGTTGAAAGAACGCGGGCACGGAATGCGCAAGACGTGGATGGAGCGCGTCATCGGCGGAATCGAAAAGCGTATTCTTAATTTGTATGGTGGCTCGCTCTGGTGGTTCCTGCGACATCGCTGGATCTCGGCCGTAATCTGGGTGGTTTGTCTGACCGGCACTATCTGGCTATTCATGCTCGTACCGAAAACATTTCTGCCGCCGGGCGACAGCAGCGTGATCTTCGGCGCCTTTATTGCCGCTGAAGGATCATCGCCGCAGCAGATGCGCGAATATCAGAATCGTGTCGATCAGATGTTGCACGAGGATCCAAACGTCATCACTGATTTCACGATGACGGGCGCCACCGGTTTTCTCGCGGCCAACCAGGGCATCACGTTCACGTTCATCAGGCCGCCGGAGGAACGAAAGCCCATCGCTGAGGTTACGGCGGAGATGATGGGCAAACTAAACACGATTCCCGGTGTAATGACGTTTCTGCGGCCGTTCCCTGTGCTCGAGATCAGCACCGGCGTCACGAGCCAGCAACAGGGCCAGTATGCCTTTACTGTTTCGGGCGCGGATCCCGGTCAGGTTTATCAAGTGGGCCAGACGTTGCTGGGTAAGATGCATGCCTATCCGGGATTTCTGAGTGTCTCGTCAGACTTCTTCAACAACACGCCAAATCTGAATATCGACATTCGACGCGATCAGGCGAAGACGTATGGCGTGTCGGAAGCACGCATTCTCACCCTCCTGCGCAATGCGTATTCGCAAAACTATCTGTATCTGATCAAGAAGCCCGAAGATCAGTATCAGGTGATTCTCGAAATGGACGACTCGGTGCGCGAGAAGCCCGAGGATCTCTCGCTGCTCTACATCAAGTCAGACGATGGACAACGGCTCGTGCCGCTCAGTGAGCTCGTTACCTGGAAATCCACGCTTGGACCACAAACAGTGAACCACTTGAACCAGTTCACGAGTATGACACTCTTCTTCAACCTCAAACCGGGCGTTGCTCTTGGTGATGCGACTAACTTCATCACCGCACAGGCAGCGCAGGTTGTGCCGCCGGGTGTGCGCGCGGAGTTGCAAGGCGAGGCGTTGACGTTTAGCCGCACGGTCACGAGTTTGACGATACTGATGGGACTGGCCGTGTTCGTGATGTACGTGATCCTCGCGATACTTTACGAGAGTTACGTACATCCGTTGACTGTGCTATCGACGTTGCCGACAGCGCTTGTTGGCGGCCTCGTAACGCTGATTCTGTTTGGAGAAGTAGCGTCGCTCTACGCGTTTGTCGGTATGTTTATGTTAATGGGTATCGTGAAGAAAAACGGCATCATGATCGTTGACTTCGCGCGCCACCGCGTTGAGCAAGGCGAAGCTGCCGACAAGGCGATTCACGATGCGAGTATGGATCGTTTCCGTCCGATCTTGATGACGACACTCGCGGCCGTGTTTGGCGCGGTACCGATTGCGCTTGGTTATGGCGCCGATGGATCATCGCGACGTCCGCTCGGGTTGGTCGTAGTGGGCGGATTGGTTGTTTCGCAGTTCATCACGCTGTATATCACACCGGTGATCTATCTCTATCTCGAAGAGTTTCAGGAAAAAGTCCTGGACCGCAGTTCATTCTTCCGCTCACGCCGCTCTCAGAAAATTCTTGCCACAGATGAACGCTGATCTGTGGCAAAATCTGTGGCCATGTCAACCGATAAAGAACCGGAAATTAATGCCACGGCGACGGCTCAGTGGACTGTTGGGTCAGCCGATCTCGCAAGCGCTCTGCCCATCGAGATGGGAGATGCGTTCCCGCCAGTTTTTGCGACCGCGCGCATGATTGGACTCATGGAGATCGCGGCCTCGCGCGTGCTTCAGCCTCTACTTGGACCAGGCGAACTGTCGGTCGGCGTCACTGTCGACGTCAGTCATACGGCGCCAACGCCCGAGGGTGCGCAGGTGACGGCAACGGCTCGTTACGCCGGGCGCGAAGGAAAGCTTTTCCTGTTTGAAGTCAGCGTCAGCGATCCCACGGGCGAAGTCGGCCGCGGGTGGCACAAGCGCGCGATTGTTTCAACTGAACGGTTGCGAAGCGGCGCGGCCAAACGAGTTACAACTCCCTAACCTTTCGTTCCAACTCACTTCTAATCTCCTCCGCCGTCTGCTCAGGTGAAAATCTGATCGGATCACCGAATGTGACTGATACTGTTCCGGGGAGAGGGAACAACTCTCGCTTTTGTTTGAGTTCGTAAAGGCCGTGCAACTTGATTGGAATCACCGGCACGTTCAACTCCGACGCCAGTAGTCCAATACCTGCCTTGAATGGTTGAAGCTGTCCATCCTTTGTTTCCTCTCCTTCCGGGAAGATCAGAATACTCCAACCGCGATCCACTGCTTCGCCCCCATACGCAAAGCTTTGTCGAAAGCCGCTCTGTCGCGGTAGGGGAAAGACGTTGAATAGCGCCACGCCGAGTGCGTATGCCAGTTTAGATTTCAACTGTAGGTACCATGGCAAGGTCGCCGCCGGCCAGCGCCAGTCACGCAACAACTCTCCCTGCATCGCGGTTGCTAAACGCACTCGCAAACGCAAAGGCAGCGCTGAGAGAATTAACGCCGCATCAACGTCTGTTACGTGATTTGAGATCAATAATGCCGGTCTCTTAACTTCAGCCAGTCGCTTAGCGCCAATCACACGAACGCGACACATGAACAGCGTTATCGGGAGTATGAAGAAGTGATAAACGAGGAAACGTATCCAGGTGATTGGCCAGCGCATGACCCACCTCGGATACGGGTAAGCAACCGCCTCTGACTTTCCACGATTAACAATCTCTTCGATATCAGCGATCGTCGTTGCTTCGGTGACAGCCGCCTCGTCGAGTTCGATCTGGTACTGATCTTCGAGAGCGCTCAACAACTCCACGCGTCCGAGTGAGTCGAGTTTGAGATCGTCAGCGAGTTTTGCGGACTTGTCTAAACGTGTGGCTTCGGCGCCTGCGATACGGCTGAGCACAGGCAAGCTCAATGGCGCAACTGTGTTCTGGAGTGCTGCCGCAACTTGTCCCTTGATGACCTTTCGCGTGCCGTTGGTGCGGGGAAAGTCGCTTTCAGGCCAGACGACCCAGTGGCGAATGTGTTGAAACTCGGCGAGCGAATCGTTCGCGCGTTGGACCGCGGTATTCAAGTCCGAACGATCAACGCCGGGAATTAAAACTGCCAGCGCCTCAGTTCCACCCGAGCCGGGCAGCGGAATCACGGTGCTCTCTTTTATCTCCGGCTGGCGATCGAGCGCCGCTTCAAGATCCGCGGGAAAGATCTTGAGACCTGCGGCTGTGACGATCGTGTCCTTACTTCGGCCGCGGAAAAAGATATTGCCCTCCGCGTCAACTTCGCCGATGTCGCCGGTGTGTATCCAGCCTTGCTGATCGGTGAGCGTTTGCGTCGCGTTGTTCCAGTAACCGGGCGAGACGTTGTCGCCGCGCACGAGAATCTCGCCATCGTCGCTCAACTTCACTTCCTGCCCCGCCACCGGTTTTCCGATCGAGCCACGCTGCATGCGAAACGGATGCGAAAGACTGGTGAGCGATGCAGTCTCAGTCATGCCGTAGCCTTGAATGACTGCGTAACCGAGCCGTCGCCAGAATGTCTCCGTGTCGCTTTCCAGAGTGGCACCGCCCGTGACGAAAGCCCAGAAGCGCCAGCCAAAGCGATAATGCACGTTTCGAAATGTCCACCAGTTATGCAGGAAATGTCGTCCTTCCGCGGCTTTCAGTTGCTCTTCTATCTTTGCGTTTTTGCGTGAAACTTCTTCTTTTAACGTTTCAAGCACACGCGGCACCGTCACGACAACATTGATGCGCTGCTTTTTCACCACATCAACAATCTCAGACGGTTTGTACGATTCACGGAAATAGACTTCAGCGCCAATGAGTTCGGGAATGAAGATCCCCATCAACTGCCCGAACACATGACTCAACGGCAGTAGGCAAAGAAATCGCAGCGGATGTACGAAACGCTCCCAACGCGCATACTTCCGAAACTCCTTTTCGATAGGCGCGATGTTCGCGAGCAGGTTGCGATGAGTGAGACAAACACCTTTCGGCTCGGCGGTGGTTCCCGATGTGAATACGATTTGGACCAGGTCGTTTGTGTTCGAGCGGTAAGTTGTGTCTGAATGATTTGCGATCGCGTCGCTGAAGTTCTTCAGTGACAGATGTGGTAAATCGAGCTGCGGTTCGTCCGTGAGCAGTAGTTTCGCGGAGACTTGTTGCTGTACGCGAGCCGCGAAATCAGGGGCGGACTTCAGATCGAGCGGAACCACCACCGCGCCGCGCAGCAAGCAGCCGTAAAAGGCCGCGATCCACTCCGGACTGTTCTCACTCCAGAAGAGCACACGATCGCCATGGCCGATGCCGCGCGCCTCAAGCTCGCGCGCAAACTGAAAGGCGCACGAAGCGAGACGCGCATAGGACCAGCGCGAGATTCGCAGTCCACGCCAGTGGGCAACAGCGGTCTGCTCGCCGTGCGCGGTGCAGTCGTTCAGAAAACTAAGCAGCGTTTCTCGCATAATTGCATTGACAGTCTCTATTCAAGAATGCTACCCAAAGCAAAATGATCAAACCACTTAGGTCGCTCTGGATTCCGATCCTTCTGCTGGCGGCGTGTTCGAGTCTTGCCGCTCAGGTTACGGCGCCCGTCCTTTTCTTTGACGTCAAAAAGTTTGGCGCGAAGGCTGACGGGAAAGCTCTCGACAGCCCTGCCATTAATAAAGCAATTGATGCGGCCGCCGCAGCAGGCGGTGGGACAGTTTTGTTAACTGCCGGAACCTATCGTGCTTTTTCCATCCGCCTCAAGAGCAACGTTGCGCTTTATCTCGATCAAGGCGCAACCATCCTCGCCGCCAGTCCCAACGATGGCGATGGCAAATACGATCCGCCGGAGCCGAACCCCTGGGACCAGTATCAGGACTTCGGTCACAGTCACTGGCGCAACAGTTTGATCTGGGGCGAGAACCTCGAGAACATTTCCATACTTGGACCAGGCCGTATCTGGGGCAAGGGACTCGTGCGCACTGGCAGCCAGTCGCGCACGAAGGAACAGAACGACGCGCTCGAAAAGCAGGGGCCCGATCCGAAGGCTGGACCGTTTGGGTATCCGAACGCGCGCGATGCGGTTGAACCCGGCTGGGGAAACAAGTCGATCAGTTTGAAGCTGTGTCGCAACGTCATCATACGCGACGTCAGCATTCTGCACGGCGGTCACTTCGCAATTCTCGCCACCGGCGTCGACAATCTCACCATCGATAACGTGAAGATCGACACGAACCGCGACGGTATCGACGTCGATGCGTGTAAAAACGTTCGCATCTCCAACTGTACGGTGAATTCGCCGTTCGACGATGCGATTTGTCCGAAGAGTTCTTACGCGCTCGGGTATGCGCGTGTGACCGAGAACCTGACGATTACAAACTGCCAGGTGAGTGGCTACGACGAAGGGACTCTTCTCGACGGGACGTACAAACGCGATTTTCGAAACGCAAATGGGACGTTCAGTCCGACAGGCCGTATAAAGTTCGGTACTGAATCAAACGGAGGCTTCAAGAACATCACAGTCTCGAATTGTGTTTTCGACTACTCGCGCGGGCTTGCGCTCGAAGCTGTGGATGGTGCGCTGCTCGAGGACGTGACGATCTCGAACATCACGATGCGCGACATCAGCAACTCGCCGATCTTCATGCGTTTGGGAGCGCGTAATCGTGGTCCAAAAGAGACTACGAAAACCGGGGCGATGCGACGCGTGATTATCAGCAACATCGTCGTCTACAACGCTGATCCGAAGTACTCGTCCATCATCAGTGGCATACCGGGTTACATGATTGAGGACGTGCGGCTTCACAACATCCGCGTGTATGCGAAGGGAGGCGGCACGAAGGAGCAGGCCGCGCTCGAGCCGCCGGAGCGGGAAGCGATCTATCCGGAGCCGGCGATGTTTGGTGATCTGCCGTCGTACGGGTTTTTCATCAGGCATGTAAAAGGATTACAGATGCGCGACGTTGAAGTCAGTTATCTGAGTCCTGATCTGCGGCCGGCTTTTTGGTTGAACGACGTGACCGGCGCGGAGTTTATTCACGTCAAAGCTCAGAGAGAAACGGACGCGCCGGTGTTTGTGCTGAAGAATATATCTGACTTCAGTCTTCAGCAAAGTTGGCCGCTACCCGACCAACGCCTCGAACGCGTCGAAATGAGAAAATTTTAGCATTTACTCTGCGGTCTCTGTGTTGAAAAGCGCCATTAAACGCAGAGCACGCGAGATACGCAGAGGGCCACAGAGATCTCCTATCGCGGCTCTTCGCCTTCGATCGTTAACTCACTCTTCACACTGAACAAACCTGGAACGCCGCGCGCGCGAATGTATGCGATGTTCGCGTCGCCCTTGTTGGCAACAACGCCTTTCAAAGTCGCATGTCCGCGGTTGACGATGATGTGAATCGACGGTACCGCCTGAGTCGCGTAGCGAAACAGCGGCGAGTTCTGCCCGTAGATTGTTCGATAGAGCGCCAGTCGCAAACGCTCATCCGATGGTGAAACCGATAACACCTCGATTTGATTCTCGACTCGCGCGACGCCTTCAATATCTTTCACGCGCGACTCTGCCTCCGACTTGGTCGAAGGACGCACCACCTGTCCTCTTAAGATCACGGTGTCGCCCTGCGGCTCGAACTGAAGCCAATCAAAGACGCCGTAGTAAGGCAGTGTCACCAACTCATGCCGAATCTCACGAACGAGACGAGGATTGACCTGAGCGTGAACCAACGCCGGACTCATCAACACGAGTAAGATCAAAACAGGAAAGAACCTTTTAAGTACCATTGCGTACATAATCCCAACCTCCACGCTTGAAGCTAATGGCAAAAGTTCTCGCCTGTGTGAGTATTTAGTTGTGATTGTGTGAAAGTCAGGAGCAGGAGAGAAACCTCCTGCTCCTGTTAGCTGTTACTGTCCGATTGGCGGATCGGTTACTGCGGCCGGCTGGCTGTCGTTGACGTGAATGGTGTTGGTATCGGAGTCAACGTAGTAATGATTCTTGCCGGTGGCGCTGACTCCGGTTGGGACCTGCGGGTCGGTGTTGATGGTGTAACCTGGTTGGGCGGTCGTCGATTTAGGGATGACCTTCATGGTGTAGACGTAGCCGTCCACAACCGGCGTCGTGCCGTCAAAACGCGAGTCGAGAAGGTTCTCCTTGCGCATCTCCTCAAAGGTTCCAAATGCGTTGCGCTGGTGGGCGTTGAAATAAAGCATCTGCTGGTCGGCAATCGACCGCAGAGTCTTGACCGCCGCCGCCTCGTTCGCTGCTTTGATCGCCGAGCGATATCCCGCGACGCCCACGCCGATCAGGATGCCGATAATGGCGATAACGATCATCAACTCGATCAGCGAAAAGCCGCGCTGGTTCTTTTTTGTATTATTCAGGGGTTTCATGGCTCCTCCTCGGGCTCTTACACGAAGCTTTACGTCACTGGTTCCCGATTTTCTGCTCCGCTTGCCCATCCTTCGTACGGGTCTTAGTTTACTACAGGAGTGCGCGAAGGTCACATACGAGCGGCAGCCAACTTTTCCGTGCCTCGCGTGCTCTTAGCATGTAGAATGCAGACCAGTTCATGCGGAACCTCGAACCTATCAGTAGTGGACAGATAACCAGCGCTAACGCGGTCGAACAGATTGAACGCCTGCAACGCGCCGTCGAGACTGTTATCAAAGGCAAGTCAGAGGCGATTCGACTGGCCATCGTCACGCTGATGGCTGGTGGTCACCTGCTGGTGGAAGACGTGCCGGGCGTCGGCAAAACCACCCTGGCCCACGCGCTCGCACGCGCCCTCGATTGCAGTTTTCACCGCATCCAGTTTACTTCCGATCTGCTGCCGTCAGACGTCATCGGGCTGTCCGTTTACAACCAGCACAGCGGCTTTTTTGAATGGAAACCCGGGCCGGTTTTCGCAAACGTAGTGCTCGCCGACGAGATCAATCGCACTACTCCGAAGACACAATCTGCACTGCTCGAGGCGATGGCGGAAAGGCACGTCACGGTTGAAGGCTCGACTCACAATCTGCCCGCTCCATTCATCGTCCTCGCGACTCAGAACCCGATCGAGCATCACGGCACGTACCCGTTGCCCGAGTCGCAACTCGATCGATTCATGTTGCGTTTGCGCATCGGTTATCCCGCGCCCGCAGACGAGCAACGTATGCTGCGCGATCGTGAGTATGCCGATCCACTCGACGATCTCGAGCCGGTGATGACCGCGAGTGAAGTTGTCGAACTGCAACAGGCAGTTGCTTCTGTCTCAGTCGATGACGCGTTGGTCCAATACCTGATGCGCATCGTTGCCGCAACACGCGATTCGGAGATGCTGGATCTCGGCGTCAGTCCGCGAGGAACGTTGTCGCTGTTTCGCGCGTCACAGGCGTTGGCGTTGACTGAAGACCGGAGCTATTGCATCCCCGACGACATCAAGCGACTCGTGGTTCCAGTGTTTGCACATCGCATCACAGTCAGCTCGCGATTCTCATCGTCGCTCCGCCGCAGTGAAGAAGCAGAAGCCGTCCTTAACGAAATTCTTAAAACCGTCAGTGTCCCGCTGTGAAGGCAGAGCTGAGTTCTCAAAAAGCTTCTGTGCCCCGCATTGTTCTGGGAACGTTACTCGTCCTTGCCGGACTCGCTTCAGCGCTCGTAACTGTCCTTGCTCGTCGCTCAGATCAGAGTGGTCTCGCAGGCGCCGCGGCAATCCTGTCGCTCGTCATCGCGTTGTTGTTGACGATCTTCATCGTGCCCCCGTTGGCACGTTCCGCGCGCGTTGAAGTTGCGAATCTCGATTTTCCGTTTGAGCCGACGAGTGGCGGCGGCGTGTTTTTGGTGATCATCGTCGTGGTTGGCTTTGCGGCCTGGAACACCGGAAACAACCTGCTGTTTCTCGTGTTTTCACTACTCTGTTCGACGCTGTTTGTCGGCTGGGTGGCGGCGCGCACGTCGTTGCGCGACCTGACGGTGTCGGCGCGTTTTCCGGATCACATCTTTGCCGCGGAAGCGGCGCCGGTGATCGTTACGCTCCGCAACAACAAACGCGTGTTGCCTTCGTTTTCGGTTCTGGTTGAAGCGCGTGGTCCAACCAACGATGCCGAGGTTAATTCCAAACGCCGCCGCCGTCACGCCAAACGCGCATTGGCTTACTTCAGTTACGTGCCGCATCGTTCGGCAGCGGAGCAGCGCGTTGAGCAATTGTTTCCCACGCGCGGTCACGTACTGATCGATGGGTTCGAGTTGTCGACTCGTTTTCCGTTCGGGTTTTTTCGGAGGCGACGACGGCTACGCGCGCGCAACGTTGACCTCGTCGTTTATCCGAAGCCCGAGGTGATCAGCGACGAGTTGCACCTGTTGCCGATGTATGCCGGACGCATGCCGGCGATGCGTCGTGGCGCCGGGCACGATCTGTTTTCGATGCGCGACTATCAGCCGCAGGACGACTTGCGACACATCGATTGGAAAGCGACAGCGCGTTCGCGACGGCTGACCGTGCGCGAATTCACGTCGGAAGACGAGAAGCGGATCACGATCGTGCTTGACACGCGTTTGGCACGCGTTGGCAGTGGTGATTTTTCGGAGCGGTTCGAGCGTGGCGTGGTCCAGGCAGCTTCGTTAATCAACCACTTCATCGATGAGCGTGCAGAGGTCAGGCTCGTGTTGGGTGAGGATGTTGGAGCATTTGGTTCGGGGACGGAACAACTTTATCGCTGTTTGAGACGGCTGGCTTTGGTGACGCCCGTTGATGCTGATCATGAATTGACGCATGCCAATCGCGATGTTGTTCAGCACGATTACGCGATCCTTTTGACCGCCGCCGCGCCTGGAT